>Ga0209831_1001525_pt1 | contig 21099 bp, 16 predicted proteins | sample Maine_Asex4_meta_FD_187451 | JGI IMG/M metagenome (GOLD analysis project Ga0209831, IMG submission 187451) | Marine algal microbial communities from Maine, USA - Maine_Asex4_metaG (SPAdes) (version 2) | ecosystem: Host-associated > Algae > Red algae > Unclassified | place: Maine, USA | collected... | reverse complement strand
AATTGAATGATAAATTAAGGATTGGTTTGCTTAACATGCAAACTGCGAAGCAATTAGACAACGATTTACCTAGTTTTAATTATACGGTTGCTGCTGTAGAACAAAGAGTTGGAACGCGTTCCAATATTGCCTTTATGGGGGTCAATAAACAAGCACTAAATACGAAAGATTTTAACAGTTCCTTCAGCAAATATAATAGGGTTGTGGGTGTCGAATATCGCTTGGCTTCTCCTGATAATCGTTGGATTGGAAAAACTAATTACTTCCAAGCATTTACTACAGATGAAGCAGAAGATAAATTTACACATTTCACCGAAATAGTTTATAATCGTAGAGCGTATCGATTAGAATGGGCGCATTTATATATTGGCGCTGGATACGATGCGGAGGTGGGATTTGTACCTCGAAAAGATATACTATTGCTTAGTCCCGAAGCTGCTTTAAATTTTTACCCTCAAAACAGTCCTATTTCTATAATGAATATAGGATTTGATGCTCGATGGATCCATAAGGTAGGCAAAGATGACAATTTAATCCAATCAGATTTTGGATTGGCAGATTCGGGCATAGAAGCGTTTTGGAATGTTCAATTTACAAGTACGGCCAACCTGTCTTTGAATGTTGATTATAATAGAATTTTATTATTGAATGATTTTGACCCTACTCGTATTCAAGCAGATGACATTTTTCTACCTGCAGGTAATATTTACAAATTTACAAACTTTAGCCTCGAATATAGTTCCCCCCAATTCAACTTATTCGAATGGGAAATACAACCAACTATTGGTCGATTTTATAACGGATTCCGAACTGGAATGAGTGGTAGCTTTACGTATAAATTCCCTCCCTTTGGTTCGGTAGCTATAGATTATAATTATAATCACATTCAATTAGATGAACCGTTCGAAAGAGCCAACCTCTGGCTAGTTGGCCCGAAAATAGATTTAACTTTTTCTAAAAAATTATTCTTTACCACCTTCGTACAATACAATAATCAGTTTGACAACTTAAATATCAACGCTCGTTTTCAATGGCGTTTTAAGCCTGTTTCTGATTTCTTTATTGTTTACACCGACAACTATTTGACCGATCCTTTTAACCAATTTGGGGTTAGAAATCGAGCCTTGGTGGCAAAAGTTACTTATTGGTTAAATTTGTAAATCTCCACTAGTTTACTAACTTTGTCCAGAAAGGGGTAGTGCTATAAATGTAATGCTCGCTAGTAAACAAATAAACAATATCAACAAATAAACAAATTGAAAATATTACTTTTTAAGGCGATGCTCTAATTATACTTACCATATTCGATTTGACCAATCTTTTTGTAACTCATTTCTAAATCGTTCTACCCATTCTTCAGAAATATCATCTGCTAATTTCGTATAATATGGACTTGCTATTTTCTTGTCGTCTATTTCTTCTTCTAAAAAATCACCAATTTTCAAAATCGTTCCTTTAAAATTTTTTATAAAATCTTCATACACTATGGTTAATGCTGTTTGCTTTCCTTCTTCTAAAAAAGATTGAATCTTACTTTCTCTAATAGTTGTTTCGATCAATAAATGTTTGATAGCATTAAAGTCATATTTATTAGCTAAGCCTTCCTCCACTTTTGGCGATTTTTCTCCTGATTTCCTATGCCATTCTTGTGTAACTATTGCTTTCCACCAGGAAACAGATTGCCTAACTTTATTTCTTCTTGTCAGAAATATATGCTTGCAATTTGGAAACATGCTTTCCCAGACTAAGTAATTACTTTTTGTGTCTTTTCCTATATTTGGTAAGTTTCTTAACTCTTCTATTATTGGGTCATTTTCCTTTAAGGGTGCATTTGTTTTGACACCAAAAACACCATTAGGGCTAGAACCAAGCTTATAAATAATATCTTGTAAATTTTGATAATCAGTTGCTTTGTGTTTACCAATTAACTTTTCGTTTTGCCCAATAGTGAAAAGTTCAGCGGGTTTTCCCAGTACACCTGTTGACCTTAACCCTTCACAAAGTAGCGTACTTCCATTTCTTTGACTAAACCAAATAGTATAATATTTCGATACTTTCAATTCGTGTTATTTTTTTAGTACTCACTTACCTTTCGCTGAAATTAAATTCAAAAACTAAAAAATCATTTCTTTGATCAATAGATGGTTTTAATCAATACTAAGAATTTTAGCTTGGCATCTGGTAAAAAGTATATTAGACTTGTTACCCTTTAAGAAACACCTATCTGAAATGCTCTTTTTCTGTTATTTTCCTCTAAAAAATAACTCAATAAAATGATTATTCAGTTATTTTTTAAAGAAAACTAACAAAAAAATAGCTATTTCATATAGGTATTTTTAAAGGGTAACAAGTCTATTTACTATTTTTCTTTAGAGGGAGCAAATTGGTTTTGTTTTTTTTTTGCAAAACAAAACCAATTTGCTCCCTCTAAAAAAGGATTCAAGGCTAAGCTTACCGTAGGCTAAAAGCTTTATTCTAAACAATTTTGATTGTAGAAACCTAAATTTGTTTTTATTTGAATTTAATTCCAGCGAAACGTAAGTACTCATAAATAGATTATTACTTTTAAAGTAACTTCGTATTGATCTAAATAGTTCCATTTAAAAAACGGCTAAAATCTTCATTATAGGATCCGCAGATGCCTACGTAATTGAATTACAATTGTACTTCACCTGATTTAGGTAGCGTAATGGCTATTTCTTTGATACTTACTTTTCCCCAGTTCATCTATGCTGATTGCTTGCATGTATAATTTTTGAATTGAGTGGTAAGTTTTTGGTGCATTGTTGGGTTTACACTCGAATAAAAAAGACGAGGGTAAACTAAATATTACGATAGCACTATAGCATTTGGCAGGCTACCACTAAAGACTAAAGACCAATGGCTAAAGTCCAGTTTAGAGAACAATTGGTATATTTGTTATTACTAATATTTCAAACAGTCTATAAACAGCGGAAATTGCAAAAGAAAAAATGAAAAATCTAAATTATAAAAAGGTATTACAAGATATTTATCAAACGGTTATTTTAATAGAAAATAAAGGAGCAGTTGCCGACTATATACCAGAGTTGGCCAAAGTAAATCCTAACAAATTTGGTGTTTCTTTCTTATCTATAGAGCAAGAAGCGTATGGATTTGGGGATTGGCAGACAAAGTTTTCTATACAAAGTATATCAAAAGTACTTTCCCTAAGTTTAGCTTACAAAATGTTAGGAGATAGTATATGGGAAAGAGTTGGCGTTGAACCTTCTGGTAATGCATTTAATTCTCTAGTACAGCTCGAAACAGATAATGGTATACCAAGAAACCCTCTAATAAATGCAGGGGCAATGGTTATATGTGATATGCTTATTAGCAGTTTAGAAAATCCAAAAAAAGATTTTTTAGCCTATATAAGAGAAATTAGTTCCTGCAAAGAAATCAATTTCTCTGAACGAACGGCAAAGTCAGAAGCATTAGTTGGCTATCGGAATAAGGCGCTTTGCAATTTCATTAAATCATTTGGCAATATTAAAAATGATCCAAAAGAGGTATTAGATTTTTATTTTAATATGTGTTCAATAGAGATGACTTGTCAAGAATTAACAAAAACTTTTACCTTTTTAGCATTTTGCGAATCTAAAACCCAAAATGGCAATGATTTTTTTAATTTAAGTCAAGCAAAAAGGATTAATGCTATTATGCAAACTTGTGGGTTTTATGATGAATCGGGTGAATTTTCATTCAAGGTAGGTCTACCTGGTAAAAGTGGTGTAGGAGGAGGTATTGTGGCAATACATCCAGAAAAATATTGTATCACCGTTTGGAGTCCAAAGCTAAATAAGAAAGGTAACTCCTATAGAGGTATGAAATTTTTAGAACTATTTACAACAGAAACTCAACTTTCCATATTCTAATTAAAATGAAAAAAATATTAATAACAGGTGGCGCAGGCAAAATTGGTGCTCACTTTGTGCGTAAACACGCAACTGAATACAATATTACAGTCGCTGATATCCAAACTAGTCCTGCAATAATCAATAAAATTACAGCAAATTTCCTTCCGCATCCCACTCCGCTATTTCTAATCGTTTGCTCTGATCTATACATTTAGCCACCCATTCAGGATCATATTCCACATCATGGCCTTTTAACACTTCCGCAGGAACCCCATCCCAAACATTGGCATAATTACCAGTATAGCCCAAATCATCAAAACCCATTCTAGTGGTATAATAGCCTGTCATGGTTAAATTACGCATCCGATTAAAAAATTGAATGCCATAAGCCATAGCTGGATTTTTATTATCGGGATCTGGATAAGCAATGTCGTCTACAATTTGAATTTGTTGTTCATCCGTGCATTCCGTAAATCCTTTTTCAAAACGCTTATTGGCTTCCCCTTCTAACCACATCAATCCACCCCTTAAAGGTAATTGATGGTCAGGTAAATCTTTAACGATGAATTCTATAAAATTAGGTACGCTTGCATCCGTTGCAGAACCTGCATCTGAAGTAGCAGGCAAAATAATATCACATAGTCTAGCAATAGTAGACAATTCTTGTTCATTTAAAAAATTCTCTGCTTTTACCTTGTCATCCCATTGAACTTCTGAAGGCGTTCTACCATATAATCCATCAACTATAGGTGTCGTTGGCAGGCTGACCGCCGCATCCTCTTTACAAGCAGTTACAGAACCCAGCGTCGCCCCAGCCGCTGCTCCTAGTAATAATGTTTTTAAACTATCTCGACGTTTCATAATTTAATATTGTGGATTGTTTTAGAGAAAATTAATAAATTTTCTCTAAAACAATCCTATTAGTTCTACATTAAGACGCTAAGAAAGTCTAGTTTTTTTTCTATCTAAAAGAGCAGGTAAAAAGTATATTTGGCAGATAGGTTCTTTAGAGGGAGTGAATTTGATTTATTTTTTTTAAAAAAAAATCAAATTCACTCCCTCTAAAAAAATCTATCCAATCTACTGCTTGCCTGATGCCAAAAGCTATCAAAAATCTAGCGTCTTATTGTAGAATTAGTAACGCTCAAAAAAATAACTTTATCATTTTGATTTTATAAGACCTTAACGTAACGGGTTCTTTAAAAATAAAATGTTCCTTTTATTTTTCCTTCGTTCCTTATAAATTTTGTTTTTTTAATTCTTGCACAACATATTCAGAGGCTCGCATAGATAAAGCTAAAATTGTCCAAGTACAATTTTTATCCGCTTGAGAAGTAAAAGGCCCTGCATCTACAACAAATACATTTTTAGCATCATGTAGCTGTTGGAAAGAATTGGTAACAGAAGTCTTTGGGTCATTACCCATCCGAGTAGTGCCTACTTCATGGATGATTTGCCCTGGTGCTAATAAACCATAATCTTGGTCTTTACCGGGCTTATCTCCTAGCGGTATGGCACCCATAGCATCAAATATTTCTTCACAAGTATCGTGCATGTGCTTGGCTTGCAAGCGTTCGTAATCTGACCATTTATAGTTAAATCGCAATACTGGAATGCCAAATTGGTCTACTACATTCGGATCTAATTCACAGCGATTTTCATAGCGAGCAATGGACTCTCCCCTACCTGCAATACCGATTACCGCACCATAATGTCTTTTTACATCCTCCCTTAATTTATCCCCATAGCCACCTACAGCGCCGCCTATAAATTTATTAAAAGCAGATACATCAAAGCCAAATCCATAAGAAGGCATACCCATGCCACCCCATATTTCTAAGTGATAGCCTCTTGGGAAATCTAAATTCTTGTTATCCAACCACCACGGCGAATAGATATGCAAACCGCCTACGCCATCCTCATTATAGTTTGTTTTACGATTCATTAATTGAGGTACAAAAGCAGAACGACCTGCGCCAGTTGAATCATGTAAATAGCGACCAACTACATCACTACTATTTCCTAAACCATTTGGATGCTGTTTACTTTTAGAATTCAACAATATTCGTGCGGAACTACAAGCGGATGCGCCCAAAAGTACCACCTTACCTTTTAGTTGATATTCTTTTCGGTCTTCTTTATTAATATAAGAAACCCCTGTCGCTAAACCATTATCATCCGTAGTAACTGTACGCACCATACAATCAGTAAACAAATCTACTTGTCCATTTTTTTGCGCAGGAAAAATAAGACAAGACCCAGAAGAAAAATCTGCATATTCCTTACAAGATCGATTGCATTGTCCACAATAAAAACAGACCCCTCTATCCTTGTTTAATTTCTTAGTCAAAATAGATAAGCGAGAAGGAATAACATCTACGCCTGCTTTTCGAGCTGCCTTAATATAATAGAGTTCATGCAACCTAGGTTTTGGAGGAGGCAGGAAAAATCCGTCAGGATCATTGTATCTCTTCTCATTAGACCCAAAAACCCCAATCTTTTTATCTAATCTATCATAGTATGGTTTTACATCCTCATAACTAATTGGCCAATTTTCTCCTAGCCCGTCTACATCTTTATGTTTAAAATCGGTAGGTCCAAAACGCAATGAGATTCTCCCCCAATGATTGGTTCTCCCTCCAAGCATCCGAGAACGCCACCAAAGAAATTTGGTATCTTCTACTGTTGTATAAGGTTCCCCATCTACTTTCCAATCTCCCCAAGACATATCAAACTCGCCAAAGGCACGTTTGGTACTAGCCCCTCTTCTTGGCGATTCCCAAGGCCACTTCATTTGTGTCATGGTCGTTGGATCTTTTGGATCGAAGAAAGGTCCTGCTTCTACTAATGCTACTTTTAAACCAGCATTTGCCAATATATTAGTAGCCATTCCGCCTCCTGCTCCCGAACCAACAATAATAGCATCATATACTTTTGACTGCTCTTTTATTTGCATGTTGCAATTGTTTATGTGTTGTCTTTACATTAGACTTGTTCATCAATACTAGCCGCATAAAGGTAGAATAAAAATTTTATGTGTCCGAACACAGAGCTGTAAAAATTTTAGCTTGTTGGGTTAATACATAGTAATAAAGGATAAATGCTAGAATACCTTTTGTGTTTCAAGAAAAGCCGTGACTTCTCCCCCAGAAAAATGTCCAAAAGAAGTTAAATAGATAAATATGCTTGACAATATTATTAAAGGTATTTTAAGTTTTTCAGGGACTTTTTTTACAATTCTCACCTTAATTGCTATATACGGGGCAGCCAAGTATGTATTAGATAGACAAGCGAAAGGGAAATCCGATTGGAGCATTATTCGCACGATGATCCTATTTTCTATAGCAATAGTTGGATTATTTTCGATTATCCTATCCTTACCAATGAGTGAGTCCATAAGAAACCAAATTACTAATTTAATAGGTATTGTTGTCTCGGCCGTATTGGCATTAAGTTCTGCCACCTTTATTGGAAACGCATTGGCAGGGGTGATGCTGCGAACTATCAATAGCTTTGGACCGGGAGACTTTATTTCTGTAAATGAGCATTTTGGTAGAATTACAGAACGAGGATTATTTCATACAGAAATTCAAACAGAGACAAGAGATTTAACCACCCTACCCAATTTATATTTAGCGACCAATCCTGTTAATGTAACTCGCCTTTCTGGTACTTTTATTAAAGGCGTTTGTTCTTTAGGCTATGATGTGAATCGACAAAAAGTAGAAACCGCATTACTAGATGCAGCAGAAAGGGCAGGTTTGAAGGATGCCTTCGTGCGGATTACAGAATTAGGAGATTTTTCCATTGTTTATACAGTTGCTGGATTGGAAGAAAATATTAAAACCATCTTAAGTTCTCAATCTCGGCTAAATGCGATGATGTTAGATGCCTTGCACGATGCAGATATAGAAATCGTTTCGCCTAGTTTTATGAATCAACGACAAGTAGCAGATACGGTATTTATTCCAACAAAACCAAGACGACACGAGGAGGTAGAGGAAACAGATGCACCAGAAGATAAAATTTTCGATAAAGCGGAAGAAGCAGAAGCTATTGAAAAATACAAAGTTTCGCTTGTAGAAATTGAGGTACATATTAAACAATGTACCGAAGATATAAAAAATGCTACTGACGATGCACAGAAAGAATCCTTAACTAAGCAGCTGGAATCTTACCAAAAAAAGAAAGAGCAACTATCGGAAGCAATAGATTCAGAAGTAACGATGTTGAAGTCTCTTAAGTAGCTCGACTTAATTAAACGAGTAATTTTAGGAACAAGATTTTTTCGCTAGTTTTTCTTAAAAAATCAGTGCATACCCTTTGATTGGGATAATTTTTTAGAGGGAGTGAATTTGATTAGTTTTTTTATAAAAAAACCAATCAAATTCACTCCCTCTAAAGAACCTACCTGCCAAATATACTTTTTACCTACTCTTTAAAAACAAAATCTTCATTTTGTTTTTCACTTAGACTAAAATCTAATAGATGATTTAAAAATAGCAGTTTTGACTAAAAAGTTTTATTATTGTACTAAATTTAGTGGTAGTTCATAAAATAATAGGCTTGAAGACAAAAGATAAAATTCTACATCACGGCAAGATTCTCTTTAATAAAAATGGTTTTGGTGGAACAACCTTGTACCAAATAGCCCAAGTTATTGGCATCAGTAGAGGTAATTTGACCTATTATTTTAAAAACAAAGCAGCTTTTCTAGAAGTTATCGTAGAAGAGATGTGGGCAAAGTACAAAGTCAAGATGGTAGAAACCCAGTACCCTGCTTGGGAAAACACCTACAATGCCACAAAAGCTTTCCATGAATTACAAAAAGAATATTCTTTTATATTTTTTGATAAACAGGTGATGGCTTATCCTGCTGTGCAAAAGCAGATTAAGCGGATATATGAAGATGACCTTAAACGACAAATGGCCATTATTTCTTTTTCCGTTCAAATAGGAAATATGCGGGCGGAGTTAATACCTGGTACCTATTATAATTTATGTAGGACACTATGGATGTTGTCTTTTTTTTGGTTGATGTCTGATATTTATCAAGATATACGAAAAGAAAGCAATTGGGATAAAATTGCTTGGAGTTTGATTTTACCTCATTTTACACCAAAGGGCATAGCTGCTTTTAAGGAGCATTTTGGAGAAGAGTATTTTCAGTCTTTAGGTAAAGCTTATGAGCAGTATATTACACAAACTATCAGTTTTTAATTAGTTGTTTATTTGTTTATGGGGTTTATTTGTTTAATCTCCTAAACTAAAGTAGCGTTTAGGAGATTAAACAAATAAACCCCATAAACAAATAAACACTTTCAAAAATACACTTATGAATTTCGTACTTTCAGAAGAACAAATAATGATTCGAAATGCCGCAAGAGATTTTGCGCAAAACGAATTAAAAGCGGGTGTCATAGAAAGAGATACCCACATGACACATCCTACGGAATATGTAAAGATGATGGGCGAATTAGGATTTATGGGGATGATGACTTCACCAGATTATGGTGGTTCTGGAATGGATACCATTTCTTATGCCTTAGCAATGGAGGAAATTTCTAAGATAGATAATTCTTGTTCGGTTATTATGTCTGTTCAAAATTCCCTTGTACAGTATGGTATTGAAGCCTATGGTAACGAAGCACAAAAACAGAAATATCTCCCAACTTTAGCTAGTGGAGAAGTAATTGGCGCATTTTGTTTATCTGAACCTGAAGCAGGTAGTGATGCCACTAGCCAGCAAACAAAAGCGGAAGACAAAGGGGATTACTATTTGCTGAATGGTACAAAGAACTGGATCACAAATGGAAAAAAAGCAGGCGTTTATGTGGTGATTGCTCAAACAGATGTCGAAAAAAAGCACAAAGGCATTAACGCATTTATTGTAGAAGCAGCATGGGAAGGTGTTAGTACAGGTATTAAAGAAGATAAATTGGGTATTCGTTCTTCGGATACTTCTTCTGTGATGTTTTCGGATGTAAAAGTACCAAAGGAAAACCGAATCGGTCCTGATGGGTTTGGTTTTAAATATGCCATGAAAACTTTAGATGGTGGTCGTATCGGCATTGCTGCCCAAGCACTTGGGTGTGCCGCAGGTGCTTATGAATTGGCATTGGCTTATTCCCATGAAAGAAAAACTTTTGGCAAGCCAATTAATAATCACCAAGCTATTGCTTTTAAATTGGCAGATATGCAAATGAAAATTGAAGCGGCAAGAATGTTAGTTTATCGAGCTGCTTGGTTAAAAGACCAAGGTATGGACTATGGTACGGCTGCGGCAATGGCGAAATTATACGCTTCTGAAGCTGCTATGGAAATTACGGTCGAAGCGGTGCAAGTGCATGGAGGCTATGGTTTCGTTAAGGAATACCATGTAGAAAGATTAATGAGAGATGCAAAGATTACACAGATATATGAAGGTACTTCGGAAATTCAAAGAATGGTGATTTCTCGGTCAGCTATTAAGGGGAAACCTTATTTGCCAATTGAAGGAAAAAAGGAAGCAGTAATTGCTTAGTAAGTACTCAATGTTGAATTTTGAATAATTGAATTTTGAATAAAATGGAACGCAATAGAGGGTAAATACTAAGTTTTAATCGAATATCCATTCAAAATTCAAAATTCTTCATTCAACATTGAGTACTTACATTGCTTAGAGATGAGGAATTAAATAACCTACTCAGAGGATGAGGTTATTTTGGATTTTGAGGAAAGATAAAAATTAGTGCATACTCTTTGGTACGGACTCCTTTTTATATTTTTTCAAAATTCAAAAGAACCCATCAGGTAGGTAGGTTATTTTTCCTCATCCCTTATCCATAGAATAAAAATAGTAGTCAAATGAAAAAAATAGTAGCCTACAAACCCAAAAATAAAGTCCGCATCCTAACATCAGGTTCTCTGTTCGACGGACACGATGCAGCCATCAATATTATGCGTCGCATCATTCAACGTTCTGGTGCAGAGGTAATTCATTTGGGGCATAATCGTCCAGTACATGAAATTGTCAATGCAGCTATTCAAGAAGATGTACAAGGCATTGCGATTACTTCTTATCAAGGAGGGCATAATGAATTTTTTAAATATGCTTATGACCTGTTGAAAGAAAAGGGTGCTGGACACATTAAATTATTTGGTGGTGGTGGTGGTACTATTTTACCGAGTGAAATAGAGGAATTGCATGAATATGGTATTAGCCGTATCTATTCCCCTGATGACGGTCGTTCTTTGGGTTTACAAGGAATGATTAATGATTTATTGGAGCAATGTGATTATCCAATCGGTGATCATTTAAATGGACAATTAAAGAAAGTAGCTAAGAAAGACTATGGTAGCATTGCACGCTTGATAACTGCCTCTGAAAATTATCCGGAACAAAATACAGTTTGGTTAGTAGATTTAAAGAAAAAAATTGCGGATAATAAAACACCTGTATTAGGTATTACGGGTACAGGCGGTGCTGGAAAATCTAGTTTAGTAGATGAATTGGTACTTCGATACTTACAACAGTTTCCTAAAAAAACATTGGGTATTATTTCTGTTGATCCTTCTAAAAGAAAAACGGGTGGGGCTTTATTAGGCGACCGAATTCGCATGAATGCCATTGCTAGTGATAGGGTTTTTATGCGTTCGCTGGCAACTCGTCAATATAATTTAGCCTTAAATAAACATATTGATAGTGCTATTTCTATTTTAAAAGAAGCCAACTTTGATTTAATTATTTTAGAAACTTCAGGTATAGGGCAATCTGATTCGGAAATAGTAGATCACGCAGATGTATCCGTTTATGTAATGACACCAGAATTTGGTGCCGCTTCTCAATTAGAGAAGATTGATATGCTCGATTTTGCGGATATTATTGCCATTAATAAATTCGATAAACGAGGGGCACAAGATGCTTTAAGAGATGTAAAAAAGCAATACCAACGCAACCATGAATTGTGGGAAACACCACCAGAAGAAATGCCAGTATATGGTTCCATCGCCTCTCAGTTTAATGACCCCGGTATTAATAATTTATTTAATGAATTAGTAAAACGCTTGTTTCCTAAGGATACTAAAGCTCTTTTAACAACAGGAGAAAGTCAAAAGCAATATATCATTCCACCAGCAAGAGTTCGGTATTTATCTGAAATTACGGAAACGATTCATCGCTATGATAAGGAGGTGGACACACAAAGTGAGATTGCGACCAAGTTATACAGCCTAGATAACACTCTTCAACATTTAAGCAATAGTGAAGATGGAAATGAATCCCTACAGGAAACAACTGCGTTTCTTGAAAAAAACAAGATTGCATTAGAACAGGAGTTAGCCAGAGACAATAAAGAAATACTAGATAATTGGGTTGCTAAAAAAGCAGCTTATACCGCAGAAGAGTTTGTGTATCAAGTACGAGGTCGAGATATTAAAGTAGCTAATTTTACGAAAACGCTATCTCAAAATCTTATCCCCAAAGTGGTTTTACCAAAATATAAAGATTGGGGAGAAATTTTAAAATGGTCTAAACAAGAGAATGTACCCGGCGAGTTTCCATTTACCGCAGGTGTATTTCCTTTCAAGCGAAAAGGAGAAGATCCCACTCGAATGTTTGCAGGAGAAGGTGGTCCTGAACGAACGAATAAACGCTTCCATTATCTCTCTAAAGGAACGCCTGCAAAACGTTTATCTACGGCATTTGATTCCGTTACGCTTTATGGAAACGACCCAGATTATCGTCCAGATATTTATGGAAAAGTGGGGAATTCTGGTGTAAATATCAGTTCCTTGAACGATGCTAAAAAGTTATATTCTGGTTTTGATCTTTGTAATCCAAAGACTTCTGTTTCTATGACCATCAATGGTCCTGCTGCAACGATTGCTGCTTTTTTTATGAATGCAGCGATTGACCAACAATGCGAACTATACATAAAAGAAAATGGCTTAGAACATTTGGTAGCAGCAAAATTAAAAGCAGTTTATGACGATAAAGGTTTTGCACGACCTAAGTATGAAGGAGTATTACCTGAAGGAAATGATGGACTCGGTTTGATGTTATTAGGATTAACAGGCGACCAAATACTGGACTCTAGCGTCTATGAAGAACTAAAAGCAAAAGCTTTAAAAGCAGTCAGAGGAACCGTCCAAGCAGATATTTTAAAAGAAGACCAAGCACAGAATACTTGCATATTCTCTACCGAATTTTCCTTGAAACTAATGGGAGATATGCAACAGTATTTTATTGATAAAGGGGTTCGTAATTTTTATTCCGTTTCTATTTCTGGTTATCATATAGCAGAAGCTGGAGCAAATCCTATTTCTCAATTAGCCTTTACCTTGTCGAATGGATTTACTTTCGTAGAGTACTATCTTTCTAGAGGGATGAATATTGATGATTTTGCGCCTAACCTATCTTTCTTTTTTTCCAATGGGGTCGATCCAGAATATGCAGTTATCGGTCGAGTGGCTAGAAGAATTTGGTCAAAAGCAATGAAGTATAAATATGCTGCAAATGAACGTTCACAAAAATTAAAATATCATATTCAGACCTCCGGTCGTTCTTTGCACGCTCAAGAAATTGACTTTAATGATATACGAACAACGCTGCAAGCTTTATATGCGATTTATGATAATTGTAACTCTCTACACACCAATGCTTATGACGAAGCAATTACTACGCCTACCGAAGATAGTGTAAGACGTGCCGTAGCTATTCAAATGATAATCAATCACGAATTAGGTCTTTCTAAGAATGAAAATCCACTGCAAGGTGCTTTCATTATAGAGGAACTAACGGATTTAGTAGAGCAAGCCGTATTAACAGAATTTGATAGAATTACGGAAAGAGGAGGCGTGTTGGGTGCAATGGAAACGATGTATCAACGTAGTAAAATTCAAGAAGAGAGTTTGTATTATGAAACCTTAAAACATACAGGCGAATATCCTATTATAGGGGTCAATACTTTTTTATCTTCCAAAGGTTCTCCCACCATTATTCCTTCAGAAGTGATACGAGCAACAACCGAAGAAAAACAATTACAGATTTCTAATTTAGAGCAATTACATCAAGTACATGCAACGCGAACGGAGGAGGCATTAGAAGCTTTGCAAACCGCAGCTATTGCCAATGAAAATGTATTTAATCAATTGATAGAATCCGTTAAGTATTGTTCTTTAGGACAGATAACAGATGCTTTATTTGATGTGGGTGGACAATACAGAAGGAGTATGTAAGTAATTATTGATTACGGATGTTCTTTAGAGGGAGGAAATTTGATTTGTTTTTTATAAAAAACAAATCAAATTTCCTCCCTCTAAAAAATCTATCTAATTTACTATTTACCTGATGCCAAATTTGGTAAAAATTGTGTTTAAAAATTTATCTTTATACCCCTAATTAATAACTTACCAACAAGTCTTTTATCTATCATTTTACAAGTTCATTTCTCCAACAATTCCGAAAGAAAAAAGCTATTATATGGACCTTTTTGTCCCCTCCTTTAAACACTAAAAAGAAATAATTACTAACATGGATGTTGGTAAAAAATGAAAACTGAAAGCTTTCTTTTTTGTATCTTTGGTATAGTTAAAGGGGGGGGTATATATACATTCAATTTCAACTCATTTTTATTCTTCCTTGTAGAAAGAATATAAAATCTACTACTATTCGAATAGTTTCCTTTATTAAAATTCGCAGTCTTTTTTTGGTATCAATTTCACTTTGGTGCCCTGTCAACTTATTGTCTCCTATACTCAACTGGACTTTAGCCATTGGTCTTTACAGGCTGACCATTAATGATGATTTTTCAAACTTTCCAAGTCTTCGAGACTTGGGTAGTTTTGGTTATTACGATAACAACTTAGCGCTTGGCAGTGCTGCCACTAAAGACTAAAGACCAATGGCTAAAGACCAGCTAAAAACTACACCCATGTCTCTAAAATTAATACCAATTCCAATTAACAAAACTAAACTCGTCTTTATCCGAAAGTGGTTACAAACCAACGGGATGAAATTTTTACTCTGTTCTTTACTGACTTTTCTACTGATAAAAAAAGATGTTACTTTATCTGTTAGTTTTAACAAGGATCAAACGACTACAAGCAAATTACAGCATAGGAATTTATCTAGTAAACCAGTACCGAGTGCCCTGCCTGTTATAAATAAAAAGGCGAGCCCAGAACAAATCGACTATATCCAAAGATTTGCTAAGGTTGCTAAAAGTGAAATGGGAAAATACGGGATACCTGCCAGTATTAAATTGGCTCAAGGTTTATTAGAAAGTAAAGCAGGCGAAAGCAGACTAGCTACTAAGAATAATAATCATTTTGGTATTAAATGCTTTTCTAAGAATTGTAAAAAAGGACATTGTACGAATTTTTCTGACGATTCCCATAAAGACTTTTTTAGAGTATTTGATACTGCTTGGGCAAGCTATAGAGCGCATAGTGAACTGCTACAAAGTAAGCGTTACAAACACTTATTGCATCAAGATTACACTACATGGACACAGGGTTTGTCGGATGCTGGATATGCTACCGACCCTCAATACAGTAAGAAACTACTTACATTGATAGAAACCTTAGAGTTGTATAAGTACGATAGTTAATATTTCTCTTTAGAGGGAGTAAATTGGTTTTGTTTTTTTGCAAAAAAACAAAACCAATTTACCCCCTCTAAAAGACGATTTACACAAATTGATGTTAGAAACATCAATTTGTATTTAATTTCAGCGAATACGCAATGATACCCTAATAGCACTGAAAAAAGATAGCGAAGGGTTTCATTAACAAATCATTTAATAATACCTTTAAACTTTAAGAAGTCAGTTTCTACTCCATCTTTGTTAATTGATTGATAATTTCCTTATTGTGTTATACCTCTTGGGGATAACACAATGAGGAAAGAACCTAGCAAATCCCTATTGAGAACTTACAGGGAAGCGGTCTGATTTCTGACATCTAAACAAAAGTACTATTATGAAAAAAATTACATTCTTCCTGATTACATTCTTATTTCTAAATAGCAATTTAGGCATAGCACAAGCTATAGATACCGAGCATATCAGTTATCCCTATGCAGTAGCCTCTTTGCCACAACTAAAGGAATTATTAGCGATTCCGAATGATGCGAATTATCCAAAAGATATTGAAAAAAATATTGTTTGGTGTACAGAGCAATTGAAGCAATACGGTTTTTTTAGTAAGAGATTAGAAACAGCTACTGTTCCTTTACTATTAGCGACGAGCGATCAAGTAAGCAAAGATAAGCCCAATGTATTGTTTTATTTTCATATAGATGGTCAACCAGTAGATCCTTCTTTTTGGTATCAAGATAGTCCTTACGAGGCGACGCTGAAAGAAGAACAAGAAGGCGAAGGTTGGGTAAAAATAGATTGGAATCGCTTGGAAGAAAAAACACTTAATCCAGAATGGAGGATTTTTGCTCGTTCCTCTTCCGATGATAAGTCTCCCTTTGTAATGTTTTTGACCGTTTTAGAAATATTAAAAACCAATAATAAAAAACTCCCCTATAATTTAAAAGTGATCTTAGATTTTGAAGAAGAAAAAGGTTCGCCTAATCTAGCTAAAGCGGTTGCGGCTAATAAGATCTATTTAGCATCAGATATGTTGTTGATATTTGATGGTCCTAAGCATTTGAATAATCAACCGACTATTGCTTATGGCGCTAGAGGTATTACCACCATGAGTATAAAAATATTTGGGCCTACTTTCCCTTTACATAGTGGACACTATGGAAACTATGCCCCCAATCCAGCCTTGCGTTTGTCGCAATTGTTGAGTAGTATGAAAGATTCTGTAGGGCGAGTGACGATTCCCGGTTATTATGATGGCATTAAGTTAAATGAAAAAACAAAATCAATTTTATCATCTGTGCCAGACAATGAAAAAGTCTTAATGGCAAAATTAGGTATAGGAGAAATGGATCAAGTAGGAACCAGCTACCAAGAATCTATACAATATCCTTCTTTAAATATACGAGGACTATCTTCAGGGTGGGTTGGTAAAGAGGCAAGAACGATTGTACCCGCTACGGCAGTCGCAGAAGTAGATTTGCGGCTAGTAGTAGAGTCAGATGGAGATAGATTAAAAGGTTTGGTTAGGAAACATATCGAAGACCAAGGCTACTATATTACGGATAAAAAACCGACTTCCAGAGAACGAGTCCTACATAAAAAAATCTGCCAAATTAGTTCTAGAGGGGTGACAGATGCCTTCCGTACAGATTTTGACTCGGACTTAGGAAAATGGGTATTTAAGACAGTTAAAAATACCTTTGGTGCTGCGCCCATTCGATTGCGAACTATGGGTGGAACGCTTCCAACTTCTCCTTTTATTAATACATTGAATGTTCCTGCGGTTATCGTACCCTTAGTAAATAGCGATAATAATCAGCATAGTCCTAATGAAAATCTACGACTAGGAAATTATTTTGATGGGGTAAAAACAATTTATGGTTTGTTGTCTACTTCTTTTTAAAGATTCATTAAATTATATTTAAAGAAAAAAATTGTAACCATTTTAGGATAAAGTTGTTTATGCTACGTATCTAAATAAGGACAAAAGGATCTATAAAAATATCCAATTATTTCCGTACTAACTAAACTTTAAAATTACAACCATGTCCAAAGAAAAAGAAGAATTTATTAACCCAATAGATATAGACAAAGTAGCAGAGAATCCGCATTTGCTACCCTATGCGCATACCGTTGGTGGTGCGGTTATCAAACCTATCGACAAAGGAAGAGTGAAAGGGTTGGCGGTGGAGGCAATGTATGAGCAAACAGAAATGCAGCTAGATCAAATTCGGGAACAAATAAATTTATTAGCAGCACAAGCGAATCAGATAAAAAACAGAGTAGAACTTTCAGAAAGTATCTATCAAGCAGATATGGGTTTTAAGCCTTTGATTGGGAAGATTTACCATTTATACCAAAGAGAGAATGAAAAATTTGTACTGTCAATGGTAGGTCCAGATGATTGGGGAAAGAAAAAAAAGAATACTTTAGAGTTTAAAGCAACCGTTAAATTATTGGCAGATCATACTTGGGATATATTGGATCAACCTACTCATTTTGAAATTTAGTTTTTTCTATCTAAAAGAGCAGGTAAAAAGTATATTTGGCAGATGGGTTCTTTAGAGGTAGAGGATTCGATTTGTTTTTTATAAAAAACAAATCAAATCCTCTACCTCTAAAATAATCTATCCAATCTACTACCTGCTTTGACTCTACTATATGTAGACAATAAAAGCCGTTCTTCAATTGGAGAAGAACGGCTTTTGTTATTCTTATTAATTTAATGCCACAATACAAAAATAAAAGTGGTTTTGTTAATTTAGCATATAATAATACTCAGATGTAATATTCTTTAAAAGAAAAGAATATTATAAATAAGCTAAAGTTAGCTTAAATAGATCTATTATTTAGATTATGCTACAACTGCATTTTAACTTTCCCAAGCAAAACTCTCAAAAGGCTTATCAATAGGGGTTTCTGCAATATGATTAACATAGTTACTAATCACTTTTTGAGATAAACCCAAAATAATTTCTAAGAGTTGTCTTTCTTCATATCCCGCCGCATAAAACGCTTTTAGTTCTGCTTCTGATACCTTCCCTCGATTGCGAACAACAGATAAAGTCATATCGTGTAGGGCTTGTAATTTGGGAGAAGGTAGTGCCGTTCGGTTTCTTAATGCTTCTGTGATTGCAGGGTCTATCTTCATCATATTTGCAATACCCGTATGCGCAGGTACGCAATAGTGACACTTGTGTTCCACATTAATAGTTTGCCACACAACGGTAAGCTCATCCTTATCAAAAGACGAATTCATAAACATACCATGTAAGGTTTTGTATGCTTCTAATAAACCGGGTGCGCCTGCCAATACACCATGCAAATTGGGAATGAAACCAAAGTCTTTTACAGATTTCTCTAATAATGGTTTGCTGTCTTCCGGTGCAGATTCGACACTATGAATTTTTAAAGTACTCATGATTTTAAATATTAAATGACTAAAAGAAAAAATAAAATGACTATTTTGTTTTTAAAGAACCAGATTTTGTAAGGGTTTGAGCATCAAAAAATATAAATTTATTTCTATTAAGTTTAGCAAGATTTTATCTCTATTCTCGCTTCTCTGCTCTCTATTCTGAATACTATCTATTGTTGTAATAGTTGACTTAACACTTGCTTAAACACCGCAACTGGTTGCGCACCAGTAATCATACCTTCCCTGTTAAAAACTATAGTAGGCACAGAAGAAATACCCATATTTTTCCAATAAGCTTCTTTTGTTTTAATCTCTTCATGAGCCTCTTTATCAATTAATTTTGCTTGCGCCTCCGCTACATTTAAGCCAATACTTTCCAATTCCTGCAATAAAATTTTTCGATTAGAAATATCTTTTCGCTCACTAAAAAATGCTGCCATAAATCGCATTTTCAGTTCTGTTTGTTTACCAAATTCTTTTGCATATTCGAGTAATATATGTGCATCCCGTGTATTGACAACTTTCATTTCATCGAAATAGTCAAACTTAAATCCAAGCGCTGCACCAAACTGAGTCATACTTTCCTGCGAACGTTTTTGGTCTTCCAAACTAGCACCATATTTATTTGCAATATGCTCTAATACCGATTCGCCTTCTACTGGCATATTTGGATTTAATTCAAAAGGTTGCCATTCTATTTCTACTTGGTCTTCTATGCCCATTTCAGAGATGGCTTTTTCCAATCGTTTGAATCCAATCGTACACCAAGGACACACTACATCGGATACTATATCTATTTTTATTTTATCTTTCATTACTAAATTTTTGATGAGTATTTTTCTAAGCACTTGCTTAGTTTGAGAACAAAAAAAAGTTTAAATTTGTTCAAAGGTGGTTTCAATATAATCGGTCAATTGTTTTTTATTTAGAATTCTAGAACCTAGAGATAAGCCAAGCATACAGGTCATTAGAAAATTGGCTTGTCTTTCTACCGTTTTAGCTGTTTTGTTAGGGTCTTGTTTTAAATTATTTACAAACAAAATTCTAATTTCATTCGTAAATTTCATCAATTCTATCATCACATCTGGTTTTGTTTTTTCTCCCAATTCTCCTACTGTATTACATACCAAACAACCTTTTTGGATTCCTTTTCCATTAGTGAAGGTTACAAAATCATAGAAAAATTGTTTAATACCAATCACACCATTTTGCGATGCATTTAATTTATGTCTAATGCTATCTAAATTTTTTTTATACACTTTCACACTTTCCAGAAAAACCCCTTGCTTGTTGCCAAAACTAGCATAGATAGAAAATTGATTAATCCCCATTTCCTCTTCTAGCATCCGAACAGAAGTATTTTTATAACCATTGCGCCAGAACAAGTCCATTGCCTTTTCTATCACTTCTGCTTCAATATATGCTTTTTTTCTTGCCATGATTTAATGATTATATTACAAATCTAAGCAAGTGCTTAGCAAAATACAAATTTTTAACGTTTTTTATATATCCCATTTTTCCAAAATTTAGTCAAATCAAGGTTAATAAACAGCCAATAATTGCCCCTCCTAAAACGATAAAAGCACTATTTATTTTTTTAAAACCAAAAACCACTACCAAACTTACAACAGCGATTACAATAGTTCGCCAATCGGTAAGTGTATCTTTTGCCATTTCTATGCAAACGGCAATTATCAAAGCGACTGCTGCTACATTCACCGCATCTAAAATTGCTCCGATAGCTTTTGACTGCCGCATTTTAGGAATTAGCGGATTTAAAATCAACACAAAAAAGAAAGATGGGAGAAAAATTCCGATAGTCGCTGCCAATGCGCCTGATAGCCCATTCATTTGCCAACCAATAAAAGTAGCAGTTGATAAAACAGGTCCGGGGGTAATCTGTCCTACTGCGACTGCATCGATTAAAGCTTGTCTAGTCAACCAGCCGTTTGCTACTAATTCTGTGTCTAAAAAAGCAAATAGCACATATCCACTGCCATAGAGAATAGTACCCACCTTAAAAAAGGTCCAAAAAATAGAGGCTGTTCCAATTTTCAACGGCGCACTAATTTGAAAAAGAAGAATGGGCAAAAAGCTATTTAATTGCTTGGATTTTCTCTTAAAGAGATAGAGCAACCAACCCAAAAAGCCACATCCAAAAAGTACAATTATTTCATTAACGCCCAACAAACAGGCTGCTAAAGCAAGGAGTCCTAAAATAGCC
>Ga0209831_1001524_pt1 | contig 21106 bp, 18 predicted proteins | sample Maine_Asex4_meta_FD_187451 | JGI IMG/M metagenome (GOLD analysis project Ga0209831, IMG submission 187451) | Marine algal microbial communities from Maine, USA - Maine_Asex4_metaG (SPAdes) (version 2) | ecosystem: Host-associated > Algae > Red algae > Unclassified | place: Maine, USA | collected... | reverse complement strand
AATTGTTTCAAGAGTGATCCATCTATCAAGTCTTCGCTTAAATATCTACGTAAAACCCAGTGGGCCAGAAATAAGGTTGAGGCCTTGTATATATCCATGAAATCATAAAAGAGCCGTTTTTATAATGTAATACACGCTTGATAGGGGCGAGCGTCGGCATAGTGATTTCTCCCCGAAGATGCGCTGGATCCCAGTCTGATTCTGGCTAATCCGTGTTGGTCAGTTGTCTAATCAACTTTGCAACCCTCATAGATGCCTTGGCATCACCCATTTTCTGTCTGACAATATCAATTTCTCTGAGCATCTCAGATCGCCTGTTATTGTCCTGCAACAGTGATAGAACATCATGAGCCATTGCTTCTGGTGTTGCAGCATCTTGAACGTACTCCGGTACAATTCGCTTGCCTGCCACGATATTGACCAGTGAAATATCCGGAATTTTAATCAATCGTTTCATGATGGCGTAGTTGATTCGGTTCACGATATACATCACGACCATGGGCGTACCCACCAACGCGCTCTCAAGTGTCGCCGTGCCAGACGCTACCAGAACAGTATCGGCAGCACGCATCGTATGGCGCGAATCATCAACAACGACATGCAGCTTCGGCGGCTTGTTGATGCTGACTACCTGCTCGACAAAAGACTGTGTCAGTGTTGGCGCTACTGGCAGCAGAAACTGGCACAGTGGTTCTCGTTTCGCAATAATCTGAGCAGTCGCCAGCATCGCTGGCAGGTTACGGTTTATTTCACCGTTACGGCTTCCAGGTAGCAACGTGACAACCGGGGCATCCGAGTCAAGGTTGAAGTGTTTCCTTGCCTCCTGAGTGGTGAACGCAGACACAGCATCTGCCACAACAGGATTACCGACATAGGTTACGGGTATGCCTGCTTTCTCGTAAATGGCTACCTCAAAAGGAAACAATACGGCCATGTGCGAGACCAGACTGCCAATTCTGGGTACGCGTCCAGCTCGCCATGCCCAGACTTGCGGACTGACATAGAACAGTACCGGTATGCCTAGTTCTTTGGCTGTCTCCGCCAGCTTCAGGTTGAAGTCCGGGTAATCAACCAGTAAGAGCAAGTCAGGTTTACGGCGACGCATCTCCTCACGCAGCAGGCGTAGTCGCTTGAGAAACTTGTGGTAGTTGAGCAGAACATCAACTATGCCGATGACTGCCAGGTCGCGGCAATCGACAACGAGCTCAGTACCGGATTTTTCGAGTAGACCTGCACCCATCCCGAAAGCGTGGAAGTCCACATCCAGTGCATCTAGTGCGTGAGCTGCATGAGCATCGCTGGAGGCTTCACCAGCGGAAACCATGATGCAAAGTTGAGGGGAGGGAGTCATAGGAGCCATCAGTCGTTGATGGCTCCTATGGTAAACCCATTCTTCAGTTTACAAACAGCTTGCGTCGGCGCCAGGCCAGTGCGGCTAGTGCGAGTGATAGCAAAGTACCATTGTCGGACCCGCCACCTGAGGCATCGTTACTAACGGTGTTTTCGCCCGAGTTGGCAGCGCCTACTGCAGGTATCACAGCGACCGGAGAGATGGTTTCCCCCGAGTTTTCAGTGGGTGAATTTCGTGCAGCAGGCTCATTCGGTAAACTACCCGTATCGATGTCATCCTCATCTGGCGAACTTCCATCATCGTTCAAGACATTGTTGTCGGGGTTTATGTCAAGCGTTCTTGACGTCAGATTCATACTCAGTGATTCGCTGTCACCGGTTTGAGTGCTGACCAGCAATGTAAAGCGTGATTCGGTCTGTTCGCTCAACGTGTCCCGTATACACTGAAGCTCTGATCTGATGGTGGAGCAATCCCAGCCGCTGTCACTGGATATACCTTGCCATACGGCATCGCCGGCGATGTTGATGTTCAGCTGTAGTTGCTGAGCACCCAGCGAACCCTGGTTCAATATACTGACGCCAATTTCCAGTCCTTCACTGGTCACGTTAGTGGTAGGTTGCAGCAATGCAAGATCGGTGGCATACATCAGATCGACAGAATCTGAATCGTGTTGGCTCAGGCCGTCTCTTTGTCCGACGACAATGCCATCAGGCACGATGATGGTGCGTTCTCCCGTGGCACTGAAAAAATACTCTCCGTAATGCATGATGGAGCCGTAGTCGTAGATTCCCACATTCTCAACACCCGCTGTGAGTATGTTGAAGTTGATTTCCTTACCCTCGACAATCTGATCCCAGTCAATCTGAGCGAAGTTATCTCTGTCTGGTCGAGTGTGTTCGTGGAACAGTCCCAGTGCATGTCCTATCTCGTGCACGATGCTACCCATCGAGCAACGATCCGACACCATGATGGATTGTTCGCCACCCTGCATACCCACAAAGGATGCACAGCTGTTGCTGTCATCGAAGCGTATGTAGTTGGGGTACTGATCCCTGTTGTCATCGGTAAGTTCGACAAAAGTCATGGTGGTATTTTCTGTCCAGTGTTGTATTGCTTCAGCAATCTTGTCCTGCTGGATAGTGGAATTTCTGATGGGCGGCAAGTAGGGCACAATGCCATCAGGCCAGCGTCCGAATGCATCGCTTCGTGCCAGTCCGCGTCCGCGTAATCGGCTCTTGAGGCCACCATCGGAGTTGACCTTGCCCAGTATGATGTCGCCTTCAAAGACGGCGATACCCTGGATGATTTCATATTCGAAAGCACCTGACCGGCCCGTCGACGGCAGCGAATTCGTGAAGTCATTCAGCATCTTGGGATCTGCCTGAAACATCTCGGGATCGGAGGCTTTGGCGCAGCCGGTCAGCGAGATGAGCACCAGACAGGATAGCCTGACCGCATGCCTGCACGAGACAGGTCGTTTTTGGTTGAACCGCATTGACAGCACTCACTATTATTATTATTTTTATGTGGCGTCATCGTTCAGCCTTTTGGGGGCTGGATAATGCATCCATCTGTACCTGTATCGGTACTTCTGCGAGACCATGAACCGGTAGTTCTGTGAGGTTACGCGGTATCTCTGCTCAAATAGAGACGTCGCTGGCAAAAAGCTGATGTTGTGTCGAATACTTCACGTGATGAATATCAACTTCTGTTAACTCAGGACGTGTAGTTGGGTCTGACTATCGAAAAGGTGAACCTCGTAAGGCTGTATGTACAGTGAAAATTGGGATCTGATAGCTTGTCGGAAATCCTTGTCAGTTTTTGCCGATACAAAGCCCCCACCCACCTTTACGGTGATCATGGTGCCATCACTGAGTAGTTCGTCGCTGTAGATTGGTGTCGTTATCTGAGCGATTGGCGGGTTCCGGGCGAGGGCTGCGTCTTCGGCTCGATAGCCCATTGTTTATTGATGTTCGAAAGACTGACTTCAGCCATAATACGAGGATGCCTGCGTAGGTCTAGACCGACAGGTGCATGTTGCCGCGCATTGCAAGTGCAGGCAATTCGTGTTGTACGAGATCAAACAGAGAAGCCCTATGTCTTCCAGTCAATGGCGTATGCCATTAGTGGTGATCATCGCCGGATGTCTTATTGCCGCTGTCGGTTTTGGCGCTCGCTCAGCTCTGGGGCTCTTTCTCGAACCCATGACTCAGGCGCGTGGCTGGTCACGTGAAACCTTTGGTCTGGCGCTGGCCCTACAGAACCTTTTCTGGGGGCTTGGCCTGCCTGTTGCCGGAATGCTGGCAGACAAACTGGGTGCATCCCGAGTGATTATGGCTGGTGCACTGGTCTATGCCGCCGGTCTGTATCTGATGGGTACGGTGGAATCTGCTTCCATGCTTTACCTGAGCGCGGGTATTCTCAGTGGTCTGGGTATCGCGTTTTCGGCTTTTTCACTAGCACTGGCGGCGATGGTCAAGGTAGTGGGGCCGGAAAAGCGCTCAGTAATTCTAGGTCTGGGAACCGCAGCAGGGTCCTTTGGACAGGTTGTTTTCTCACCACTGTCGCAAGGCTTCATAGAGTCTGTCGGCTGGTCGTCAACGTTGGCGCTACTCGCTCTGATCGTACTTTTTCTGATTCCTCTGGCGTTTGCGTTGCCAGCGGTAAACCGCAGCGAACGTCAAAGCGCGGTTGACCAGAGCTTGCGGGAGGCGATGAGCGAGGCCTTTGCTCACCGGGGATTCATATTGTTGACGACAGGTTTTTTTGTATGCGGGTTTCATGTGGCGTTTATCACTGTCCACTTTCCCGCTTATCTGAGAGATCTCGGCCTTGATCCTGTGATAGGTGCCTGGAGTCTTTCGCTGATCGGTCTGTTCAATATCGCCGGGTCTTTTCTGGCGGGGTTCGTGGGGCAGCGCTTCAGCAAGAAGTACGCGCTATCGGCCATCTACGTGTTACGCGCAGTCTTGATTACGGCTCTTATGATTTTGCCCAAAACACCGCTTGTGGTGCTCTGTTTCGCGGCAGCCATGGGAGTCCTGTGGCTGTCAACGGTGCCACTGACAACCGGTATTATCGCCCAGGTTTTTGGCATCCGTTATATGGCAACTCTGTTCGGTATCGTTTTTTTAAGTCACCAGATCGGCAGCTTTCTTGGCGTGTGGCTCGGTGGCGTGCTCTATGACGCCACCGGAAGCTACAACGGCATGTGGTGGGCAGGTGTGGCGCTCGGTCTAGTGGCTGCGTTGATACATCTGCCTATTAACGAAAAACCACTAGCCAGAAATGCAATACCTACGTATTAGCGTAAGCGACCTGCTAGACGTTCAAACGTTTAGCAGGCCAACCTAACACTAGTACACCAGTGGATACTAAGTCAGCTTGATAGACTCAGTCCAGTGTGTCCACGCGTCCTGCACGACTGCCATCTGCGGATCGCGCCCGGATGGCAACAACACCATTGGCTGAGACGCCGGGGGTGTACGGCGTAAAATTGTTGCCATCAGTCGAGTACTCCAGTGGCAGACCGGGCAGATCGCTATTCATGGTGAGCTGCCCGCCGTCAGTTGTCGCGCCGGGTACTGACACCCGGTAAAGTACGCCTGCAGCATCCAGCTTACGCAGCTCCTTAGTGCCCATGGCGGCCGCAAAGCTTGCGTAGTCTGCATTCAGCGCGTTCTTGTCGACGAACGTTGTAGTCGCCGAAAAAGTCTGTCCCGGTACGTAGTCAAGTTCCCATGAGCCTGTCGCCCAAGCGCGTTCGGCCAGAGCCAGCAGCCGAGGGAACACCATGTAGTCAAATTGCTCACGCGTTCTGACAGTTTCGCTCCACAATTGACCCTGCATGCCAACAAAACCCTGATTGGCAGAGTCGCCCGTAGCACTCCAGGGATTACCTTCACGATTGAGTGATGTCTCGGCGTTCTGTGGCAAATTTTCCGGTGCAAAGCTGAACACCTTGCGGGTATCGGTAGAGCGTGTCGCCCAGTAGTAACCTCGTTCTTCCGGATCTACTTCCTGAGGAAAATCGAAGTACAGAAAGTCAGGTACTGCCACAACCGTGTCAAAGCCACGATTGGAGTAACCGTTGATGTTGTTATAGCCGGATGAAGTTGCTACCGGCTCCCAGTAACCAACACCAGCATTCTCTGTTGCCAGATCGTCGGCACTGATGTTGTCGTAGATATCCTGATAGGCGTAGAAAGTGGGTATGCCGGCATCAGCGACACGCTGAGCAACTTGCTTGACGAAGTAGGGTTGCAGGTCCTCGCGCGAAGAAACACCGGGTGTTTCGCTGATGAATGCCGCGCAGGCAGGAGAGGCTTCCCACGGGAAATCCCAGTCACTTCGAGTGATCTCTCCTCTGAACGAGACCTTATCAGTAGCATTGACATCCTGAAAGCCACCACCTGTAAACACGTTACGGGCTTCATCACCACCCATGTGCCACGTATCGAGCGTGAGTCCGGCGGCGATATACATGGCTTGTACATCGCTGATGATGGTTTCCACGAAGTTGTAAGTACCCGGCAGGCAAGGGTTGAGGATGCCATCGTCGTAGTGCTGGATGGTGAGGTAGCGAGAAGTGTCTTCAGGATCATCCAGTCGTACATTCAGATCATTGGCATTACCCAGGTTCACAGCGCGGGCACGCATGGCGACGACTGCCGCACGAGCGTGCGCCGGCATGTCGAATTCCGGTATGACTTCTATATGGCGATCAGCGCTGTAACGCAGCAGTTCGACAAAGTCGGCGGTGCTATAGAAGCCAGTGCCCTGATTGTCAGTACCAGGACCCGAACCCAGTTGGGGCATCAGTCCACCACCTTCAGTGACGTTACCGGCACCGTCCAGTTGAAACACCCTGCGTGCGCCCACGGAGGTCAGCTCAGGCAGTGAGGGTATTTCCAGTCTCCAGCCTTCGTCATCTGTCAGGTGCATGTGCAGCTTGTTCATCTTGTACGCTGCCATCTGGTCGACGAGGCGCTTCAGGGAATCCAGTGAATGGAAATTTCTGGCAACGTCTATGTGCATGCCCCGGTAGTCGAAACGAGGTGAGTCGGTCACGCTAACAGCGGGTAGTGTGCCAACTCCGGGCTGCACGAGTGCCAGCAGCGACTGGGCGGCATAGAACAATGACGGCTGATCTGAGCCGGCCAGGGCAATAGCCGAGCTCGTGACGTCAAGCGTGTAACTGGCCGGTGGTAGCGAGCCATCAATGACAGCGCTAAGTGGAACGCTGCTGCCCGTGCTCATGAATTGAGCTTGCCTGGTGGTCAGGGCTGTTATTGCAGCTGGAGAAAGCTCAGTGCCGGCAAACGAAAAACCGTTACCGATGTTCAGGCTGCCAGTTCCCGGAGTAACAGACTGCGCCTTGGGGATGATGCGCGTCTGGATCTGCTGGGTGGTGGCTGCAGACTGGATATCCGAATTACGGGCAAATCGGCTTGACGCTGTGGCCAAAGGCACTTTCTCACCATTGAACGCAGTCTGGTTGGCGCCGGATATGGCAGTAGCGTACTTCGACTCATCAGTTTCTTCGTCAGTATTGTTGATCAGTATAACTTCACCGTTATCGCGCGCCAGCCAGTAGCGCGGCATGAAGTCAGACTCGATAAGATGGTTGAATTCGGTGACCAGTCCAATGGTTTTGACGGTACCGTCGAAGCCTGTGAATCCGTCTGTTGGCTCCAGATAGTTGAGATCACCATTGACCAGAGACACACTGAATTCTGTGCTGTCGACGCGCAATATGCGTCGTATGCTGTGGAAGTAGAGCTTCCAGTTACCGTCGTTTAAAGAGCCTGTTGCATCCTTTATATGCAGGTTAACCACGCTGCAGGAGCTGTACTCCGCACCTAGTGAGCTGCAATTGGGGCGTGAGCCCGGATCAAACGCGTCCCCGCCATGATTTTCCACGACGTCGTACACCACTGCGAGGCTCTCCGGAATGGCTGCTGCTTTGTTGCGTCCGGTAGCCGAGAAAAGTGCGGTCGATGTCGGATCAACGGGATTGACCGGCAAAGGCGTTCCTATATGGCTCAGCGCGGTAATATTACTGTCGCTACCGTCGGTGTTTCCACCGCCAGTATCACCCGTAGTGCCGCCGGAGCCAGTGCCTGTGGTGCCGCCCGACGTGGTGCCGGTTGTTGTGCCGCTGGTAGCATTGCCGGCTGTCGTACCGTCGCCGGAACCGCTGGAGCCACCGCATGCACTCATGATGGCGCTGGTGAGCACAAGCGCTGGAATAGCAAAGCAGGAATATTTAGTCATAGTGATGTGATAGGACGTTTGAACTGGCATTATGCCTGCCCGCATCACAATTTTTCGAGTAGTCGTCAGCACCTTGCAAGAGATTAACGGACCGGCTCTTCGAAAACCGACAATCTGGGATTACGCCCGACTACTCGGTGCGGCCGCGCTGTGGGGGTCGTCTTTCCTGCTCAATGAGCTGGCACTGAAAGATTTTTCACCGATTGCCATCGCCACTTACCGGATTTCTCTGGCGGCTCTGGCCCTATGCGCAATTTGCTATTGGCTCGGTTTACGGGTGCAACTGACCTGGCGTTCAACGGGTTTGCTATTTGCCATCGGCGTGCTGAACAGCGTTATCCCATTTTCATTGATCGGTTGGGGGCAGTTGCGGATTGACAGCGCGACCACTGCGATTCTATTGGCGACCACGCCGTTTTCGACACTGCTCTTTTCGCATTTCATGACGCGTGATGATCGTTTTACCTGGAGCAAGCTGATCGGGCTCGTCTTTGGTTTTCTCGGTGTCGTCGCTTTGCTGGGTCTGGGAGCCAGCCAGGGTAGAGGTAGCGTGGCTGGTATGCTTGTGGTCATTCTTGCGGGGTGTTGCTACTCGTTGTCATCCCTGCTTATCCGCAAGCTGCGTGGCATGAATACCCTTTTGCTGGTAGCCGGGTCGCTGTTGGCAGGCGCAGCAGCTTCACTACCGATTCTTCTGCTGTTCTACCCACCCTGGCAGCAGAGCTATGAAGCCTCATCGCTGGCTGCTCTGCTGGGACTGGCACTGGGGCCCACGGCTATCGCCTATGTGTTACGGGCGCAAATCGTGCAGCTCAATGGTGCTGTATTCATGTCGAACGTGGGTTACCTGATTCCCCTTTTCGCGGTTTTCTGGGGTTGGGTGTTCTTGTCGCAGCAGCCTTCGCTTGTCATGTGGTTGGCGCTGGCGCTGATACTGAGCGGTATTGCCGTGGGTCAGTGGCGCAAGTCATCCTGAAATTTCTGGTTATACTTATTTTTTTGATCACTAATTGCCTTAATTCAGTACAACTTCACTAATAACCTGATTCACAACTTAACGGACCCGCATGACTTCGTCAAAACCCTGGACAGAACCGATGCCGGATGATCAATTCGAGATCATGCGAGACATACTCAAAGCGCCGAGCCCTGTGGGCCTTGAGTCAGCAATGACCATAGGCGTGTTGAAACCCTATTTCGACACCTTCATGCCGGATGGTACTGAGCTCCATCAGTTTATCGGCAACGCCGGCGTCGTCTGGGACACCCACCCGGGTGAGGATGATCGTTTCAGTGTCATGCTCGTGGGTCATGCAGACAAGATTCGCATGCAAGTCAGAAAAATCGCTGCGGACGGAAAAATCTATATAAACAGTGATTCATTCCTGCCTTGCACGTTACTCGGCCACGAAGTCACCGTGTTCAGCGAAGATCCTGACGCTCCCGGAAACTACCGTTCTCTGACCGGCGGCACCATCGAAGCGATGGGTGCGATCCATTTTTCAGATCCAGCTCAACGCACCGGTGACAAGGGCATTCGCCCCAACTCCCTGTATCTGGATCTTCAGATTCACGGTGAAAACAAGGCCGATCAGATCAAACGCCTCGGTCTGAAGCCGGGCGACAGCATTCTGTTGAACCGCCCCATCAAGAAGGGTTTTAGTCCCGATACTTTTTTTGGAGCCTACCTGGACAACGGACTAGGTTGTTTTGTAACAGCGGAAGTGGCGCGCATGATCAGTGAGGCGGGGGGCACCAAGAATATTCGCGTGCTCTACGCCATTGCGTCACATGAGGAAATCGGTCGATTTGGCAGCCGGGTTATTGCCGGAGAACTGGCGCCTGATGTACTGATAGCGATCGACGTCAATCACGACTATGTGGGAGCGCCCGGTATTGGTGATCGCAACATGCAGCCACTGGAGATGGGCAAGGGCTTTACGTTGTCCAACGGCGCCATCGTCAGTGAGCAGCTCAACGCGCGCATCAAAAAGGCGGCGGCTGCGGAAGGGATCCCCATGCAGCTGGATGTTAGCGGGCGTGATACGGGTACAGATGGTATGGCTGCCGTTCTGGCCAGCGTGGATAGTGCTGCCACCTCGGTGGGTTTTCCCACCCGAAACATGCACACGATCTCAGAATCAGGTCATACCGGCGACGTCTTGGCCGCTATTCATGTCTTGAAGAGCACATTACTGGCGATGGATAAGGAAGAGGACTTGTATGCATCATTTCGCTCGTCGCATCCAAGGCTCGATCAGACAACGCCGATAACTCATCAGGGCTTCGATAAACTTGATAAGAAAAAGGACAAGAAGTCTGGCTGAACAAGACGCCGATTGCCGGGCTACGATACGTGGGCCCGGTGATGAATATGGTGTCCCGGGAGGGATTCGAACCCCCGACCTGCCCCTTAGGAGGGGGCTGCTCTATCCAGCTGAGCTACCGGGACAGCTGGCAAGGTTGCAGTATACGGTAACTTTTAGCGACGTAACCACCTGACAGGCACTAGAAATATGCAAACTGACGAGAACGTGCAGAACCGAGTAGAGCGTCGTCGCCATGTGCGTGCACAGGATGCGGTTGGCCTGCATGTTCAGCGTCTGGAAGATATGCCAGCTGCGGGACAGGCGAATACGGCCCCCGAGCAGGCCACCGTGCGTAAACGCGATAAATATGAAATAAAGGGTTATGCCAACGTTTGTCGTGACTTCCCGGCGGTGGCTACCTACATAGATGACCTTGAGGAACGCATTCGACAGTTGTTGCTGGATGGCGACGAAGCTCCCGCGAAGCCGACGCACAAGGTCAGCCTGTCTGCCGGTGGCATTTTTTTTACAGACAAGACGTTGATGCACCCCGGTGAGATGGTCGGGATAACCCTGACGTTGTTTCCGTCCGGACGTCGTATCGGTACCGATGCACGCATTGTTGGTGGTAATGAAACACCTGAAATCACAAAGGGTGATGAGCCCAGTTATCGAGCGGTGTTCGTTCGCATGAGTGACGCTGACCGAACAGCCGTGGATGAACATGTCAACAAGCTACTGGACAAGCGCGCTATCCTGCAGGACTGACTCAGCCCTGATAACGTTATCCGATGACTACTGCTTTCTTTGCCGAATCTGCGCAACTCGCTATCGACAACAAGACAAAGCCGCCTGGTTCGCTGGGGAAACTGGAAAAGGTGGCCGTACAGTTGGCACAAGTACAGCAAACTTTGCAACCGGTAACGGATCCGGCACGCATTATTGTTTTTGGTGCTGACCATGGCGTAACGAGTGAAGGCGTCAGCGCGTTTCCCGCTGAAGTCACTGTACAGATGATGGCAAATTTTGCGGCAGGTGGTGCTGCCGTTTGCGTGCTGTCCAAAAACGCCAACGCTTCTCTGGAAGTTGTTGACGCAGGCGTCAATGGTGACCTTACAGAGTTCTCTGATATCGTCCACAACAAGGTGAGAGCGGGTACTCGAAACCTGCTCGTTGAAGCGGCCATGAGCGAAACAGAACTGGACGCAGCCATTGAAGTAGGGTGTAGCGCTGTCAGGCGCGCTGTGGCAGCAGAATGCCGATGTGTAGGTCTGGGTGAAATGGGCATTGGCAACACCACATCAGCCGCCATACTGACCGGGCTCATGTGCAGTACGGATGCGGTGTCCGTGACGGGGCGTGGTACTGGTCTGACGCCGGAACAAATGCCCGTCAAGGTGCGTGTGGTTACGCAGGCACTGGAGCGCTTATCGCCCGAAAAAAACAATCCCATGGAATGTCTGAGACAGGCCGGTGGTCTGGAAATAGCCGCATTGGTGGGTGCCATGCTGGAAGCACCTGCTCATAAACTCCCCATTATCGTCGACGGATTCATCGTAACCTCGGCGGCGTTGATAGCGTGCCGGCTAGACTCGGATGTGCGCGATTGTCTTTTCTTCGCTCATGAGTCTGCTGAAGCGGGGCATCAATTGGCTTTGCAGGCATTACAGGCTGATCCCCTGCTAGACTTGGGCATGCGTTTAGGGGAGGGTTCGGCAGCAGCGCTCGCAATACCCTTACTGAGAGGTGCGGCAGCTATCATGCGTGACATGGCAAGCTTCGCGGACGCCGGAGTATCGACAGCGGTGTGAGTACGGTGTCCGTAGCGTTCATAAAACAGGAACTGATCATCTTCGGCACCGCCGTTATGTTTCTGACACGAATTCCAGTGGGTCGATTCTGCAGTGGTGACCCTACAGCGCTGAGTGTGTCGACGCGCTATTTTCCGTTAGTGGGACTCGTTGTAGGCGGGCTGATTTCCCTGTGTTTTCTGTTGTCGATTCAATTTCTGCCAGACACATTATCGGTTGCGTTGACGCTGTGGGCAGGGGTCTTGATCACCGGCGCTTTCCACGAGGATGGTCTGGCGGATGTTGCCGATAGTGCCGGTGCGTTCACTCTGGATCGCAAGCTTGAAATCATGCGAGATAGTCGAGTAGGCACTTATGGTTCTCTGGCGTTGATCCTGTTAATACTGATCAAGTTCATCGCAATACTGGAAGTGGCACTGATCAGTGTTCCCATGACGGTTGCGGCGCTGCTGGCTGCCCATGTACTGAGTCGCTGGAGTAGTGTCTGGATGATGGCGACTCAGGTATACGCTCGACCAGAGGCTGCAAATCGTGTGGTAGCGGAAGGTGTGAATTCGACACGTCTGATGCAAGCCACGATAGGTGCCGCTGTGCTGCTGCTGCCAGTCGCTGTGATGAGTTCATGGTGGGTCTTAATGTTCATGCCTGTTGCCTGGCTGATCAGTCTGGCTAGTGCGTATCGTTATCGCCGGGCGTATACAGGCATCACGGGTGACTGTCTTGGCGCTACCAACCAGCTCATTGAAACCGGTATTTATGTTGTCGTGGTGGCGATGGTTTCATGAAAAATCTGTATCTCGTCAGACATGGTCACACTGTATGGACAGACAGTGGAGGGATAGCCGGTCGTTCTGATATAGCGTTGTCCGATGTGGGAGTTGATGCTATCAGGCGTCTGGCAAAAAGCTTTTCTGCTGATGCCGAAATGACTCACTGGTACTGCAGTCCGTTGCAACGAACGCGAACCTCTTCAGCTATTCTGCGAGAGAACATGTCGTGCTCTTCATCGAGAGCACTACCCGCTGAGGTTTTAGATAAACGCATCGTCGAACTGGATTTTGGTGAGTGGGAAGGGATGACCTGGGATCAGGTACATGCGCAGCATGGTGACATTCTGCAAGCCTGGGGCGAGGACTGGGTTAATCGATCTCCTCCGGGTGGGGAAACTTTTCAACAACAGGTTGAGCGCTGTGCTGCATGGTTGAAGGATACGTCAATGGATACGCGGGCCGAAGCCGATGCCTCGGCGATGGTGGTGAGTCACGGAGGTAGTATCCGGGCACTACTTTGCACGTGTCTTGGCTGGCCGCTGACACGGGCCATGGAATTCTCCGTAGATCCTGCGTCCCTGTGCTGGCTAACACGCCAGACACCGCATGGTGATTGGTGCGTAAGGATGATCAATTCTCAATTTGCCTGAGAGCAACGAGTGTATTGGTGACATGAGAATCCAGCCATCGTTGACCCAATTGCAAGAAGCCCACATGTCCACCTGTTGCTGAGACTTCCAGTGTCGTGTCAGCTGCCAGCTCTGAGGCATGGGGGATAATATCGCGGGTAAAGAAGGGATCGTCTCTAGCGCACAGTATGTGGGTCGGTGTGGTTATATCGGGCAGGAACTGACGTGCGCTGCAGCGAGTGTAGTAATCGGTTGCGCCGTCATAACCGTGCAGCGGAGCGGTAAGCGCATCATCGAATTTCCAGAATGAATTCAGTGCTGACGAGGCTTCGGGTAGAGCTAGCGCCGGGAATGCATGCCGCTTGAGTTCATGCTGTCGACGCATCAGCCTTAACAAGTAGCTTTGATAAATGCGCGACACACCTTGATTAAGTTTGTTTGCACCTTCTTGCAAAACCAGTGGAGGAGAGATTGCCATGGCACCATCCACACGTGAGTGCTTACCGGTTTCGCCCAGATACTTCAGTAGTGCATTTGCACCCAGGGAGTAACCCAGCGCATAGAGCTTCCTGTGTTCGAAGCGACGCGCCAGATACTGTACGAACCAGCCGATATCGTCGCTAGCACCGGAATGATATGAACGTGCAAGGCGGTTAGGTTCACCACTGCAGCCTCGCCAGTGCATGAGTACCGGGCTGAATCCCTTTACGGTCAGCGTGTTGAACGCACCTTGCACATAAGGACTCTGGACGCATCCTGCCAGACCATGGAAAATTGCCACGATATCGCCTTGCCCGTGCGGGCTGAAATCGATATCCAGAAAATCACCATCAGGCAACTCAAGCCTTTCACGAATTGTTCTGTGCGGAACAGGTTTGAACAACTTGCTTGCCAATACGGTTTGCAAATGGGCGTTTCGCAGTGGCCATGGCGGAGAAAATTGGCTGGTTTTAACGGGCATGGGGCTCTGTGGATTTCAAGGAGGCGATGATAAATAGTAAATAAGGTATTGCTTAACCGGTAACTCAGACTAGATTTACTCACTACAAACGTAACATTGAACAAACCCTGACCCCATGCGAATACTGATTTCCAACGACGATGGATACATGTCTCCGGGTATTCGCGCCCTTTACGCCGCTATGCAGACTTTGGGTTCTGCCACCATCGCCGCGCCAGACCGAAACCGCAGTGGTGCCAGTAACTCGCTGACGTTGTCACACCCCATTCATGTGCGTCAGCACGAATCCGACATCTATTCTCTGGAAGGTACCCCCACAGATTGTGTGAATATTGCATTGAGTGGCCTGCTGGATGAGGCACCCGACATGGTCGTCAGTGGGATTAACGATGGTCCTAACATGGGCGACGACGTGCTGTACTCGGGTACCGTTGCTGCCGCCATGGAAGGGCGTCATCTGGGTCATCCTGCACTGGCTGTCTCCATGGCCACACACGAGCCTCTGCATTACGCCGCTGCAGCTCGCATCATGACCAATCTCGTGATGCATCTGAAAGAGGTGCCGTTACCTGCCGACACGATCCTGAATATCAACGTTCCCGATCTGCCCTTCGAACAGATCAAGGGTTTGCGGGCGACACGACTCGGCACGCGGCATCCTTCCAAGAGCTCTATTCGACAGGTCAGTCCACGTGGGGAAACCATTTACTGGATCGGTGCCGCCGGTGATATCGCTGATGATGGACCCGGAACTGATTTCGGTGCGGTTAGAGATGGCTACGTTTCGGTGACGCCGTTGCAGATTGATCTGACGCGTCTTGATAGCGTAGCACCCGTGTCTGACTGGCTGGAGCGTCTCACTTGATCGCGAGCGCTAACCAGATTGCCGGTATTGGTTTTACATCTCAGCGCACCCGCACACGAATGATCAGGCGGTTGATTGATCAGGGCATCGAGAACGAAGCCTTGTTGCAGGTGATGGCCCGGGTTCCTCGACATCTGTTCGTTGATGAAGCCATATCCACCCGAGCTTATGAAGATGTGTCGTTGCCCATCGGTGAGGGTCAGACCATATCCCAGCCGTATGCAGTAGCCCGCATGACTGAAATCCTGCTGGATGAGGGGCCGGTGCAGCGCGTTCTGGAGGTTGGGACAGGTTCAGGTTATCAGGCGGCTGTACTCTCTCAGCTGGTCGATGTGGTGTTTACCGTTGAGCGCATACGTAGTTTGCTGGACAAGGCTCGCGATCGCTTCCGCTCGCTGCAATACAGGAATATTCACACACGCTATAGCGATGGTGGTTGGGGATGGCCAAGTCACGGACCCTTTGATGCCATTATAGTGACCGCCGCTCCCGCCAGAGTTCCTGAGCCCTTGCTCGACCAACTGATCATTGGCGGGCGCATGATCGTACCTGTCGGATCGCAGGATGGCTTGCAGTCTCTGACCATAATCACCCGTACGAGGACGGGTTTTACTCAACGTCAGGAAAGTGATGTGAAGTTTGTTCCATTTCTTTCTGGCAAGTCTTGAATTGCCGACTACACTCATGAATCTCAGATAAATCCTTGCCCAACGCGACGGTGTTGTAGCAAGAAATCAACTGCATTGATTGAGTGATCGATGAAGCAACTGCCCAGAGCTTGTTGTATTACATTATTGGCCTTAGCTGCCGCAGGCTGCAATGCTGTGTCCGATATAGACGCAGGGTTGCGACGCCTCGATCTGGGCGCTGATACCTACATCTCGCGTGCAGGCGATACCCTTGAAACTGTTGCTTACCGATACCGCTTACCCGTCGGAGAGCTTGCCGCTCTCAATCCCGGTTTACAGGGTAGCCTGCGGGTCGGTACACCATTGAGTCTCAAAGTGCGATCGCGTGTGTCTAACGTGATAGCCGCAAACGAGACGCAACCGAAAGCTCGTACCACTGAAATTCTGGCTGCAGCCAGAGAGGCTGATGTCGTCATTACTCAGCCTGTCTACAAGCCCATAGCAATACCCAGCAGAGAGACTCGGGTCGCTGACCCTATTGTGTATGCGCCTTCTGTGTCTGCAGTGGTATCTGACATTGCGTTGTTGAGTCCGGCTCAAGACAGGATTCCAGCAGTTGCACAGCAGGAAGTCATGCGAAAAGGGGTTATGGAGCCCATAACGTTTGCACGCCAGGAAATAGTGGAAGAAGAATATATTCATGGCGAATCACCTATTAACAGTCCCGCCATGGGCGACGAGCTGCAATCCTACGTCGGTCGTTGGGCATGGCCTACACAAGGACAGGTTGCACGCGGGTTTGCTCCCAACACGGAAGGCCGTCACGGCGTGGACATAGCCGGGCTGCCAGGTCAGCAGGTTGTGGCTGTGATGGATGGAACCGTGGCGTACTCAGGCAAAGATCCGAGCGGCGCTGGCAACCTCATTATTGTGCGGCATGACAACGACCTGCTGACCGCCTACTCGCACACCAGAGATTTGTTTGTGGCAGAGCAAGACACAGTAAGAGCAGGGGATCCCATTGCGACTTTAGGCGCAAATTCCCGGCAAGAGTCTGTTCTGCGATTTGAAGTCAGGCAGAACGGTAATCCGTTGAATCCAATGGATTTCCTGGTTGATCGTTAGCGGTTTGTCACGGTTACATGACAGGCCATAAAACGGTTTCAGGTACGCAACAAATGTTAAACCGGCGAAATTGCGTTAGCAAGTTGCGCTAAGTTACTTTAATATATACAAAAAATAGAGAGTGTCACATGACACAGCATTGGGGAAATTTTACGATGACCACTGACGACCGCACCGGTTGGAACCGGAGAAGCGTCGACACTGGTGCGTCTGCGGCTTCTAACTCGACTAGCGGCGACGACAGTGATTCGGGGGAAAAGATAACAGCGAGCAAGTTGCGCGACCTATCAAGAAAGGAGATGGACGCCACGAGGCTGTACCTGAAAGAAATCGAGCATTCTGAGCTGCTTACAGCAGATGAAGAGAAGTCGTATACACGGCTGGCTCAAAAGGGTTGTGAGAAATCCCGCGCCAAGATGATCGAATGCAACTTGCGTCTGGTTGTGAAGATTGCGCGTCGATACATGAATCGTGGTCTGGCTCTGCTCGACCTGATAGAAGAGGGCAACCTCGGGTTGATTCACTCAGTTGAGAAATTCGACCCCGAGCGTGGTTTCAGATTTTCAACCTACGCTACCTGGTGGATTCGCCAGACGATCGAACGCGGCTTGATGAATCAGACTCGAACCATCCGTCTGCCTATTCATGTCGTGAAAGAGATGAATGTGTATATCAAGGCTGAGCGTCGTCTGCAGCAGTCCCTGGACAGGGAACCTACGCCAGATGACATTGCGGCGTTGACAGAACGCCCGGTAGAAGATGTCATCCGGCTACTGGGTTTGCGTGATCGCGTAACGTCAGTTGATGTTGCGATTGGCAAAGATGGCGAGCGGCCATTGCTCGATATTATTCCAGATGAAAATAACGTTGATCCGTCCATGGTGTTGCAGGACGAGACGGTCAATTCCAACATCAACGACTGGTTGCTCAAGCTGGAGTCCAAGCAGCGCGAAGTGCTGGTACGTCGCTTTGGTTTGCACGGACATGAGAAGTGCACGTTGGAAGAAGTGGGTCAGGAGTTGGGTGTCACACGCGAACGTGTGCGCCAGATTCAGATGGAAGCACTCAAACGCCTGCGAAGAATCCTGGAAGGCAGTGGTTACTCCGCTGAAAACCTGTTTATGGCGTGATGCTGATCCCCGGGTGATTCATGCTCCGGGAAAAGCGATGCTTGCAGCTCTGCTTTGCAAGCATCGTCCGTTGTCTTTTCAAACCACCTCTATTCCTCAATCTGAATAAGCGCCGCCGCAACAGGCCGGTACTCGTTTACCAGCACGCTGTAGGTTCTACAAGCTGCCCGAGTGTTCATCACCTCCAATGCCACGCCGCGCTGCTTGAGCTCGGCCATCAGCGCAAAATCCGGAAACACGTGCTTGCTGCCGGATCCAAGTACCACGATTTCCGGCTGCTCTTTTTCGACCTGATCGAACAGAGGCTCAAAGTGCGCGAGTGTCAGCTCGCTCATGTCCCCTGAAAACCAGTCCTCAACGACTCGAGTGCGTGTAATCAGAATGTTCTGGTGGAAATCCTGTCCATTGACACTCAGGACGCCACGGCCGTAGTTGCTGATCAGGTTTTGATCAGAAGTCTCTAGATGCATTTTCATGGGGGTATAATAAGCGCCCAGACGCCGCCTGAGTACCCGTCGGCAACATCACGACAGGAGATTTTTTTGAAACCGGTAAACATTGGCCTGTTGGGCCTTGGCACTGTAGGGCAGGGCGTGGCCACTATTCTGGCTCGCAATGCCGCTGAAATTCAGCGTCGAACCGGTCGTCCTATTACGGTCACCCATGCTGCCGTGCGCAATCAGGGCAAGGCGGAAGCCCTGAATATGGGCATCGAAATCACTACCGATGCAGAAAGTCTCGTTTCCCACCCGGATATTCATATCGTCTGCGAAGCCATGGGTGGCGATGACCCTGCGCTGCGGTTGCTGCACACTGCCATTGATAACGGCAAACACGTTATTACTGCCAACAAGGCGCTGATCGCCGTACACGGCAACGAGCTGATGGCCAAGGCGCAGGAGATGGGTGTTTGTGTGGCTTATGAATCCTCGGTCGCCGGTGGAATTCCTATCATCAAGGCGCTGCGCGAAGGCCTGGCGGCCAACCGCATCGAATGGCTGGCGGGCATAATCAACGGCACGGGTAATTTTATACTGAGCGAGATGGCTGAAAAAGGCCGATCGTTTAATGACGTTCTGGCAGAAGCCCAAGCGTTGGGCTACGCGGAGGCCGATCCCACTTTCGATGTGGAGGGTATTGACGCTGCGCACAAGCTAACCATCATGGCCTCTGTCGCGTTTGGCATGCCACTGCAATTCAGCGGTGTCTACACCGAAGGCATCAGTAACGTCAGCCGCGAAGATGTGGAATTTGCCAAAGAGCTGGGTTACCGCATCAAGCATCTGGGTGTGGCGCGCAGACGAAGCGATGGTGTTGAACTGCGTGTACACCCCACCCTGATTCCAGAGCGGCGCTTGCTGGCCAATGTAAACGGGGTCATGAACGCGGTTCTGGTGCATGGCGACGCGGTAGGTCCAACCTTGTATTACGGTGCCGGTGCAGGTTCAGAACCAACAGGCTCTTCACTGGTAGCGGATATTATTGACGTGGTTCGCGGTATCGATGCAGATTCCAGGCACCGTGTGCCTTCGCTAGGCTTTCAACCGGATGCCTTGGAGCCGCAGGTGATCCTGGACACGCCAGACTATGAGTCTGCGTTTTACTTGCGGTTACATGCGCTGGATCAACCGGGTGTACTGGCGAAGGTCACCAGTATTTTCGGTGAACTGGGTATTAGTATTGAGGCCATTTTGCAGAAAGAACCTGCTGATGATGGCGCGGGTTCGAAAGACGCTGATCAGTCACCGGTCGTGCCCATCATCCTGCTCACCCGTCGAGTCCGCGAGGGGCTGGTCGAGCAAGCCATTGAACGCATCGAGACGCTCGATACCATTACGCAACCCATAACCCGAATACGCGTAGAGTCCTTGTAGGTCTCTGCCTGTTACGCTGATCGCGCTACCACCCTGTTTTGTTACATCCACCCGAGTTTTCAACATGTCTGCACCTTCTAGTCGCCCCGCTCACTATACGGGCCTGATTGATCGGTATAGGGATCGGCTTCCCGTCAATGACAATACCCCGGTTGTCTCGCTAAATGAAGGTGATACACCGTTGATTCAGCTGGTCAATATTCCTGCTGATATCGGCTTTACCGGCAAGATCTACGTCAAGTTCGAAGGCTTGAACCCCACAGCCTCGTTCAAGGATCGCGGCATGACAATGGCTGTCAGTAAGGCGGCTGAAGAGGGTGCCAAAGCCATTGTGTGCGCATCAACGGGCAACACCTCGGCCGCTGCTGCAGCTTATGCTGCAAGAGCCGGCATGACGGCATTCGTGCTTATTCCTGAAGGTAAGATCCCGATGGGCAAGCTGGCTCAGGCAATCGCACATGGTGCGGTAGTACTGCAAATCAAAGGCAACTTCGACGACGGCATGCGTCTGGTTAAGGAGGTGGCGGCTGAAGCGCCTGTGGCTATCGTCAACTCCATTAATCCCTATCGCTTGCAGGGACAGAAAACGGCGGCGTTCGAGATCATCGAGTCGCTGGGAAGAGCGCCTGACTATCACTGTATTCCGGTGGGCAATGCCGGCAATATCTCCGGTTACTGGATCGGTTTTAGTGAAGCCTGCGGTCACAATACGGCCTCTTGCACGCTGTGTAATGGCGATTGTCCTTATCTGGACAACCCGCTAACGGGCAGCAGACCTGCCATGGTTGGCTATCAGGCTGATGGTGCTGCGCCATTTTTACGCAATGAACCGGTTAGCGAGCCCGAAACGCTGGCTACGGCCATACGTATTGGTAACCCGCAAAGCTGGGACCTGGCACATGCAGCGGTCAGTGAGTCGGGCGGTTGGTTCGATGAGATAAGCGATGACGAGCTTCTGGCCACTCAGAGTCTGCTGGCAAAGAAGGAAGGGGTCTTTTGTGAGCCTGCTTCAGCGGTGTCGGTATGCGGTGCATTGCGTGATATCAAGTCTGGCAAAATACCAGCGGGTAGTCTGATCACTTGCACATTGACTGGTCACGGTCTGAAAGATCCGGATATTGCCATTCGGGGGCAGGAATCTGTGCAGACGGTACCTGCGGAACTCGCTGCAGTAAAGGCAGCCATTCTGGCGCATATCTGAGATTGATCTTGCGGGATTCACCGGGTTGCGGTGAGTCCCCGGTTCGAAGCAACGGGTGAATCAGGCGTAGTGGGTTCGCATTTGCGTCACAGTATCCACTGCAAAATCCCCGTATTTGTTGAGAAGTTCGATGTAGAGCTCTCTATTGATGGTGACGGCACCCATACTGTTGAGA
>Ga0209831_1001518_pt1 | contig 21131 bp, 16 predicted proteins | sample Maine_Asex4_meta_FD_187451 | JGI IMG/M metagenome (GOLD analysis project Ga0209831, IMG submission 187451) | Marine algal microbial communities from Maine, USA - Maine_Asex4_metaG (SPAdes) (version 2) | ecosystem: Host-associated > Algae > Red algae > Unclassified | place: Maine, USA | collected... | reverse complement strand
CCGCTCCAGCGCCGACGCGATCCCCGCCACCACCGTCTCGAACGCCACGCCCCGGTCGGTATGCGCCTGCGGATCGAAGAAGATCTCCACATGGCTCGCCCGGTCGGCATGCACCCGCTCCAGATACGCCCAGGTCAGATCATGGAAATCGCGCTCGGTCAGCAGGACGGACATGCCGAGATAATAGACGTCGAGAAAGTCCTGGAGACAGTCGAACTCGTAGGCCGCGCGCACGTCCTCCACCGTTTCGTAGGGCAGGTCGACACCGTTCCGCCGCGCCAGCGCCAGCATCATCTCCGGCTCCAGCGTCCCCTCGATATGCAGGTGCAGCTCGGCTTTGGGGAGGGTGTCGATGAGGGCTGTCGCCATGGTGGTCATCGGAGAGTCCAGTTCGCTGAAGCCTGTATTCGGCACAGTCATACCGCGACTTGATCGCGGTATCCATCTAGCAGCACGCCCTGACGTCCGTTCACTCGGAAACCCAGCCGCATGTGTTCGTGGAGACATGGACCCCGCGCATCGCGCCGTGCAACGGAAGTCGCAGGGTGACGGAGAGAGAAGCCCTACCCCCGCAGCATCCGCGCCACTTCCAGCGCGTAATACGTCAGCACCCCGTCGCAGCCCGCCCGGCGAAAGGCGACGAGGCTTTCGAGGATCGCCTTTTCCCGGTCGATCCAGCCATTCGCCGCCGCCGCCTCGATCATCGCGTATTCGCCGCTCACCTGATAGGCGAAGGTCGGCACGCGGAAGCGTTCCTTGATGCGGCAGCAGATGTCGAGATAGGCGAGGCCGGGTTTCACCATCACCATATCGGCCCCCTCGGCCAGATCGAGCGCCACCTCGCGCAGCGCCTCGTCGGTATTGCCCGCGTCCATCTGGTAGGTCTTCTTGTCGCCCTTCAGAGTCGCATCCGCGCCCACCGCCTCGCGGAACGGGCCGTAGAAGGACGAGGCGTATTTCGCCGCGTAGGACAGCAGCATCACGTCCTGATGCCCCGCGCCTTCGAGCGCGTCGCGCAGCGCGCCGATGCGCCCGTCCATCATGTCGGACGGGCCGATCACGGTCGCCCCGGCGGCGGCCTGTACCAGTGCCTGCCTGACCAGCGCGGCCACGCTCTCATCGTTGACCACCACCCCGTCGCGGACGATGCCATCGTGTCCCGTCGCGCTGTAGGGGTCGAGCGCCACGTCCTCCATTACGCCGATATGCGGCACCGCCTCGCGGATCGCGCGGGTGGCGCGGCAGACCAGATTGTCGGGATTCCACGCCTCGGCGCATTCCTCGGTGCGCAGCGCGCGGTCGATATTGGGGAAGAGCGCGATGCAGGGGATGCCCAGATCGGCGGCTTCCTTCGTCCGCTCGACCGCGATGTCGATGCTGATGCGGTCGACGCCGGGCATGGAGGCGATCGGCTCGATCACGCCCTGCCCTTCCACGATGAAGAGCGGCCAGATGAAATCGGCGGCGTGCAGCGTCGTCTCGCGCACCATGTCGCGCGCCCATGCCCCCTGCCGGGTGCGGCGCATGCGCGTGCGGGGGAATTGCTGCATTCCGGTCATCATGTGGGTGGCCCCTTCCGTATCCTGACCCTATCGACCGCAATCCATTAAACTTGTCAACACATCCCCGGCCCCGCCTTACCGACCGTTAACGTCGAAACGCTAGGGTCCGCACACGACGCGCCCCGCGTGTTTCCGGCACTCTCGCCGCAAGGGGCCGTCGCAAGTTCGGGGGAACTACATCATGAACAGGTTTTTCTTCGTCGCTCTCCTTGCCCTGTCGCCGGTCCTTTCGGTACAGGCCGATGCATCGTCCCGGTCACAGGAATCCGCCGCAACCGCCACCGCACAGGTGACGCTACCGGCTGGCGAATGGGGCACGCAGATCGATTACGATTACAGCGTCGAGCGCCCGGATCAGCTGTCGCAGGTCGCCCGCAACGGCGAGGTCTCGCGCCTGTCCTTCGCGACGTTGCAGCGCAGCTTCGGCACCGGCAACTTTCGCCCCTATCTCGGCGTCGGCGTGGGGCAGGCCTCCGCCCGGTTCGAGGCGGTCGAGCGCGGCGCGCAGGACAGCCTCGCGCTGAAGGGCGTCGTGGGGGGCAGGATGGACTTTTCCGACGAGGTCGGCGGCTACGTCCAATACGACTACGCCGTCGCCTCAGAAAACCCGGTTCTCGCGGAGGAGGACGCCTCGCACGGCATTCGCCTGGGCCTGAGCATCGCGCTCAACTGATCCGCGCAGACCGGCGGAACAGCCGCCCGATCCGGCGCAGGATGCCGAGCAGCAGCGCCATGAGCGCCGCGCCGAGCACGAAGCCGCCGAACGCGTAGACCGCGCCTTCGGCAGTGGTCGGGACGGCGGGGCGGAATTCCTCGACCGTGCCGTCGAGCAGGACGGGGTCGCTGTAGGTCCAGAAGAGAGCGGGTCGCTCGACGGCGCTGGCGTCGAGCAGGGCCGCGTGATGGGCCGTGATCCGGTCGAAGCGCGCGAGGGTTCGCTGCATCGACACGCCGCGCCGGTTGAAGAAGCGGTCGCCGGAGGTGATGTAGCGCTCCAGCGCCTGATCGCGCGTGAGGTCCTCGCGCGCCGCATCCGAGTCGAAATCGGCGACCACGCGCGTCAGTTCCTCCACCGCGCCGCCGAGGCGCTGGCGATACTGCTGCATCAGTTCGGGAATCTGCGAGGCCGCGACGGCTCCGGCCAGACCCGACACCACGACGAGCGCGCGCATGATCATCGCCGTCATCCTCTCCGGTTTTCAGAAGGCATCATCGCCACAGATTGTGCCCGTTTCAAGATAACGGGTCGCCAGCCGCGCCGTGCCGTCGGCGAAATGCGGGGCCAGCGCCTGCGGCTCTGTCGCCTCCCCGTGACTGCCGATCCAGGCGAGCAGGGCGAGGCGGCGGAACATCACGAAGGTGTCGAGCATCGCCGCATCGTCCTCGCCCAGCGTGCCGACCGTGCGATAGCCCGCGACCCACGCCGCCCGCAGCGCCCCGATCTGCGGGTCGTCTTCCATAAAGCTGACGGCGGCGGCGAAGTCGTAGCCGAACCAGCCCCACCCGCAATCGTCGAAATCGATCAGGTGCAGGCGCTCCCCGTCGACCAGTACGTTGGCGAGGCGCAGGTCGGCATGGATCAGCCCGTAGCGGTCCGCGCCCTTGCCATGGGCCGCGAGCCGCCGCGCGACCGCCCCTTCGGCCCGCTCCAGCACCGCGCGCACCGGCCCCGCCACCCCCGGCGCCGCGCGCCAGTCGCCCCAAGTCGCCGCCGCGCCGAAGACCGCCCGCTCGTTCCACGCGAAGCGCTCGAACCATGCCGGGCGCTCCCACGTGCGGGCGTGGGCGTGGAGGCGCGCGGTCTGTTCTCCCAACCGCCGGAACATCGGCGCCATCGGCTCGCCGGGGGCGACGTGGCGGCCCGGCAGATGGGTGAACATCGCCAGATGGCGCGGGCCGTCCAGCGCCGCCTCCTGCACCGCCCGACCGTCCCGCCCGGGCACCGCCGCCGCGACGTGCAGCCCCGTATCGCCCCCCACGGCGGCGAGCCATGCCAGCTCCGATTCGATGGCCGCGCGCGTATGATATCCCGCCCGATGTACCCGCAGGATGCGCCGCCACTCGCCTGATTCCAGACGATAGGTCAGGTTCTCAGACACGTTGATGAGCGTTGCCGTCGCCTCCTCCGGCACGTCCCACCCCGCCCGTGCCGCGCGCAGGGCATCCGCCGCCGCGATCATGACGGCCTGAGCGCCGCCATCCACAACCCACCGCCGATCAGCAGCGTGCCGCTCGCCCGCTCGACGACCTTCACGCGGCCCCGCGTCAGCAACCGCCCCGCCCGCCCGGCGAGCAGCGCGTAGCCGATATCGCAGGCCGTCGCGACGACCATGAAAGTGCCGCCCAGAATCAGCGTCTGCCAGAAGGCGCTTCCTTCGGGATCGACGAAGTTCGGCACGATGGCGCCTAAGAGGAGCAAGACCTTGGGATTGGACCAGATGACCAGCACCCCTTGCCAGAAATACCCGCCCTTCGGCGGCGCGCCGTCGCCCGACCCGATCTCGCCGCCCGAGTGCCACAGCCTGACACCGAGCCACACGAGATAGGCCGCGCCGAGCATCTTCACGACGAAGAACCACTCGGCCATCAGCGCCACCACCGTCTCCAGCCCCGCTGCGACGATCACGACCATGGGCGCCAGCCCCGCCTGCGTCCCCGCGATATTGAGCAACCCCGCCCACGATCCTGCGCGCAGGGAATTGGCCACGATCACCGTGACGGTCGGCCCGGGCACCACGGCGATGAGAAAGCTTGTGAGGGCGAAGGCGAGCAGGGCCGTGAGGGTCATGGCGGGGTTCCTTGTCGGGACGAACGGGCGCTTCGGGTTGCCCTGCGCGGCGGCGAGTCCTAGGGTCGCGGTATCGTGCCTCCTCCCGAAGAATTCAAGGGTATCGCGTGCCCCGAACCGACCTCCCCGATCCGCCCCCCGGAAAGAGACCCCTCCCCCCCGCCGCGCTCGTCGCGCTCGGAATGGACGCGCCGGTATTCGTGGAAGCGGGCGGCGTCACGCGGGTCGAGGCGCCGGTCGGGGCGGTGTGGGTCAAGACGGTGCAGCCGCCACGCAAGGGCCTCAACGACACCATCCTGCCCGTGATCGGCGCGCTGGTGCCCCTCGCGATCCTGCGGCGCGACGGGGCGGGGAAGCGGGGCGATACGCTGTTGCGACAGGCGGCGCGCATCCGCGACCTCGGGGCGCGGGGCCTGCCGGTCGCGCCGCTGATCCATGCCGACCGCGACTTCCTCGTCACCGCCGATCGCGGCCAGACGATCGAGGGCGCGGTGCGCTACTCGGAAGTGCGCGAGCGGATCGGGATGGACGAGGCGCCCCTGCACGCGATCCTGCTGTCCATGACACACACGCTCGCGCGGCTGCACGGCGCGGATACGGCGCATGGGCGGCCCAAGATGCGCGATTTCGCGTGGGACGGTGCGGCGGTGACGGTCCTCGATCTGGAGGAGGAGCCGTGGACCGTGATGCCGATGGCCGATGCGCAGGCGCGCGACGTCTTCCTGTGGATACACGACCTGTGCAGCGCGCCCCTGTCGCGAGAGGTCGCGCCCGAGGCGGCGGCGGCGCTGGCGGGGCCGATGGCGGCGCCGACGCGGGCCAGCCTCACGCGGTTCCTGCGCCTGTCCGGCGGCGTGGCCCCGGCGGCGCGACTGATGCTGCGCGCCCTGCCCGGCAACCGCGAGCTGGTCGCGGGGATCGCGGCGCACCGGGTCCTGAAGGATGCGCTGGGATAAAGCGCGGTCAGTACTTGTCGGCGAGCGCCGCCGTGATCTCCGTCACGGAACTGTAAGTCTCCGACGGCAGGCCGGCGAGATAGCCGATGGCCGTATCGTCCGCCCCGTTCTCCTTGGCCTTGCGGATCAGCGCCGCCTTGTCGGCGGGCAGGTCGATGCCCTTGAGTACGCTCATGATCTGCCCGATCTCGATCTTCGATTCGCTCATTCCGGTTCTCCCTGTCCGTTACGCTTCCGAATCCGCGCGGCTCTTGCCGGAGACGTTGGCCGCCAGCGCCGCGCCCATGAAGGCGTCGAGGTCGCCGTCCAGCACGCCCCCGGTATCCGACGTCTCCAGCCCCGTGCGGAGATCCTTGACCATCTGATAGGGTTGCAGGACGTAGGAGCGGATCTGATGGCCCCAGCCGATATCCGACTGGTCGGCCCGCTGGGCGTCCGCCGCCTCCATCCGCTTGCTCATCTCCAGATCGTAGAGCCGCGCGCGGAGCATCTTCATGGCGATGTCGCGGTTCTGGTGCTGTGATTTCTCGGAGGACGTCACGACGATGCCGCTGGGCGCGTGGGTGATGCGCACCGCCGAATCGGTCGTGTTGACGTGCTGGCCGCCCGCGCCCGACGAACGATAGGTGTCGATGCGGATATCCTTGTCCTGGATATCGATCTCGATCGTGTCGTCGATGACCGGTGTCACCTGCACCGAGGAAAACGACGTATGCCGCCGCGCCGCCGAATCGAAAGGCGATATCCGCACGAGGCGATGCACACCCGATTCGGCCTTCATCCAGCCGAAGGCGTTCTCGCCCTTCACCTGATACGTCACCGACTTGATGCCCGCTTCCTCGCCGCCCGAATACTCCATCACTTCGACCTTGAAGCCGCGTTTCTCGGCCCAGCGCGTGTACATGCGCGAGAGCATCGAGGCCCAGTCGCAGGATTCCGTGCCCCCCGCGCCGGAATTGATCTCGATGAAGGCGTCCATCCCGTCCATCTCGCCCGAGAGCAGGGCTTCGAGTTCGGCGGTCTCCGCCCGGGCCTTCACGTCGGCCAGTGCCGCCTCGGCCTCCTCGATCACGTCCGTGTCGCCCTCGGCCTCGCCCATCTCGATCAGTTCGACATTGTCGGCCAGCCCGCTTTCGAGCGCGCGATACCGGTCCATCGAATCGGAGAGCTGCTGACGCTCGCGCATGATCTTCTGCGCATTGGCCGGGTCGTCCCACAGGGTCGGATCCTCGGCGCGTGCGTCGAATTCCTCCAGCCGCGAGGGGGCCGTCTCCCAGTCGAGGCGGCGACGGAGGAGCGCCAGCGATTCCTCGATGGCGGTGACGATGCTCTGGGTTTCCGCACGCATGGACGAACTCGCGTAGAGGGGAGAGAGGGAGCGGAGCCGCGCGGCCCCGGTTCCCCCCGATGTAGCGATTGCGGGCGGGTCAGTAAAGCCCGCGCCCGCCGCCCACATCCTCGGCATTCGCGACGGGCGCCTGCCGGAACCCGCCGGGCGCCTGCTGCGGGGTGGCCTGATAGCCGGGTGTGTTGTCCGGATCGCGGTAGACGATGCCCGGCGCGGGGACCACCGAGATGGCCGGGTCCTGCGACACGATCATCTCCCCCGTCACCGGATCGAAGCGGATCAGCGGTTCGTCGGCATCGGGCACGGTGGAAGTGGAGCGCATGGGGGGGCGTGCCTGCTGGCCGTTCGGCTGCACGGTATTGGGCTGGGCGAAGGCGGGCTGGCCCTGCGGCTGACCTTGCGGCACCGGCTGGCCCATCGGACCGGAGGGGACGAAGCCGCCGCCGGAATAGGACGCTCCGGCCAGATCGGGCTGCATCGACGTGCCGCCGATCCCGGTGATGCTCGGCACGAAGCCGCCGCCGCCGCCCTGCCCGTCGAACTGCTCGCCTCCTTCGGGGGCGGTGCCGGCGCGGAACGCCTCCCAGATCACGTTGCTGCCGAACACATCGTCGCCGACGCGCTCGCCGTTGCGGCGGTCGATCTTGACGAGGCTGACGCCTTCGGGCGGATCGAACTTGCGGGGGGTGCGGTCGGTCATGGCGTCGCGCATGAACTGCTCGAACACCGGGCCGCACAGCGCGCCGCCGGAGGCGCGACGGCCCAGCGACCTGGGCTTGTCGTAGCCGATGTAGCACCCGAACACGAGGTCGGGCGTGAAGCCCACGAACCAAGCGTCGCGCGCATCGTTCGTCGTCCCCGTCTTGCCCGCGACCGGAAAGCCGAGCCGCGTCAGCTTGGTCGCCGTCCCGCGCTGCACGACGCCTTCCATCAGCGATACGGTCTGGAACGCCGTGACGGGGTCGATCACCTGCACCGGCTCGATGGGCGCGAGCGGCATGAGCCACGGCTCGCTCAGGTCGACCGGCTCGCCCGCGTCGTCCTTCACGCTCTCGACGAAGCGGGGGGAGACGTGCTTGCCGCCATTCGCGAACATCGAATAGGCGCTGACCATGCGCATCAGCGTCGTCTCCCCCGCGCCGAGCGAGAAGGAGAGCAGTTTGGGCATGTCGTCATAGACGCCGAACCGGCGCGCGTAGTCGGAGATGACATCCATCCCCACGTCCTGCGCCACCCGCACGGTGATGAGGTTCTTGGATTTCTCCAGCCCCACGCGCAGGGGAATGGGACCGTAGAACGCGCCCGCGTCGTAGTTGCTGGGCTTCCACAGGCCCTCGCCGTTGCCCTGATCGACCGTCACCGGCGCGTCGAGCACGATGGTGGCGGGGGTGTAGCCGTGGTCCATCGCCGCCGCGTAGACGATGGGCTTGAAGGAAGAACCGGGCTGGCGCATCGCCTGGGTCGCGCGGTTGAACTTGCTCTGCTGCACGCTCAGGCCGCCCTGCATGGCGAGGACGCGGCCCGTCTCCGGCTCCATCGCGACGACGGCGCCGTTGGTGTCGGGAAGCTGGCGCAGCCCCCAGACGACGTCTTTCGCATCGGCTCTTCCGGCTTCGGACAGGGTCGTCACGTCGCCGCCCGCCACCTTGCCGCCGGGGGTCAGGTAGACGATATCGCCGCGTTCCATGATGTCGGTCATGACCTTGGGATCGGGGCCGCGATTCGGCCCGTCGATCCGGCGGCGCGCCCATTCGACCGCCTCGAAGGAAACCGTCACGGGGTCTTCGCGGTTGCGCAGACCGACGCGCGCGGTGCCGTCCTCGTCACTCGTCGCGAGGACGACGCCGAGGGTCCAGTCGTCGAAATCCTTGGGGAAACCGTTGTTGTCCAGCGCCGCGCGCCAGTCGCCATCCGCATCGGTCACGCCCAGCGGGCCGGTATAGCCGCCGCGCTTGGAATAGGAAAACAGCCCCTCGCGCAGGGCACGCGAGGCGTATTCCTGCAATTCGCGGTCGAGGGTCGTGCGAATATTGAGGCCGCCCCCGTAGAGCGAGGCATCCGCCGCGCCGGTCGGCTCCGCGTCGCCGCCCTCCAGCGCCATGCGCGTGTAATGCTCCAGCATCAGCGCGCGGACTTCCTCGATCATGTAGGCCGACGAGAAGTCGTAGCTTTCCTCGCGCTCGTTGTCGTTGAGACGGGTCAGCAGGGGCTTGGCCCTCGCTTCCGCCAACGCTTCGGCGGTCAGGTAGCCGTTCTCGGCCATCTCGTTCAGCACGTAGTTGCGCCGCGCCACCGCCGTCGCCGCGTTGCGCTCGGGGTGGAGGGCCGAAGGCGCCTTGGGCAGGGCCGCGAGATAGGCGGCTTCCTCGGGGGCGAGGAAATCCATGTCCTTGCCGAAATACGTCTGCGACGCCGCGCCCACGCCGTAGGACCGCGCGCCGAGATAGATCTGGTTGAGATAGATTTCGAGGATGCGATCCTTGGACAGTTCGCGCTCGATCTGCACGGCCAGCACCGCCTCGCGCACCTTGCGGCTGATGCTGCGTTCGTTGGTCAGCAGCATGTTCTTGACCACCTGCTGCGTGATGGTCGAGGCGCCGCTCATCCGCCCGCCGTTGCGCAGGGCCTTGACGTTGCGGACCATGGCTTTCGCGATGCCGACGGGGTCGATGCCCGCATGGTCGTGGAAATTCTTGTCCTCGGCGCTGATGAAGGCGTTCTGCACCAGCACGGGGATTTCGCCGATAGGCTTGAAATCGCGGCGCTGGCGGGCGAAACGGGCGATCACGCCGCCGTCGTCGTTATAGACAAGCGAGGATTGCGGCGGCTTGTAATCGGCAAGCTGCTCGTATTCCGGCAGGTCCTGACCGTAGTACCAGACCGCCCCGGCCACGGCCAGCGCACCGGCGACGACGCCGAGCGCCAGAGCACTGAATATATAGCCGAAAAACCTGACCAGCATCTCACCATTCCGATTCTGTGAGCGTGTCGCTCACCACGTGATGCGCTCCGCTGCTCGATTTTCAGCCCAACCATGGCTGGATATGGGCGGCACGACATCACGCCGCAAGCCGTGTCTTTCGTGCCACAGTCCGGCACGATGCCGTCAGCGGGACGCGATCTCGCGCGAACCGCGCTCTGCCCGCCACGCGTCGATGGCCTCCTTGAGGGCCAGCGCCATCGTCTTGCGCCACTCGGTCGAGGTCAGACGCGCCCGATCCTCCGGGTTCGACATGAACCCCAGTTCGAGCAGGAGCGACGGCATGTCGGGCGCCTTGAGGACGTGGAAATTGTTGTGCTTGACGAAGTTGCGTCTCAGCGGCGTGACCAGCGACAACTTGTCGCGGACAATATCGGCGAAGAGGCGCGAACCGACCTGCGTTTCCCGTCGCTCCAGATCGAGCAGCACGCGCACCACGTCCTCGCGCTCTTCGAGGATGTCGATCCCGGCGACCTTGCTGGCGCGCTTCTTGGTCACCAGATCGTCGATGGAACGGATCGAGTCCTCTTCGGAGAGCATGTGTGCCCCTACCCCGCTGACGGAAGGATCGTCGAACCAGTCGGCGTGGATCGAGATGAAGAGGCCCGCCTGCTTCTCCCGCGCGAAGCTGACGCGGTCGGCCAGCTTGACGTATTTGTCCGTGCGCCGCGTGGCGAAGGGAAGGTAGTCGGGATCGGCCTCCAGCAGGGCCATCAGTTCCTCGGAGAACGCGAGCACGGAACTGGCCTCGCGCAGACCGATCTGCGTCCCGGCGCCGGGGTCGCGCCCGCCATGGCCGGGGTCGATCACGACGCGGAAGGGTTCGTGGCGCGGCTTCTCGGGTTCCCGCGCCACCGGCTCGTCGGGGAGCAGGACGCTGGGCGCGGTCATGGCCATCACCGTCACCTTGTCGCCGACGCCGCCGGGTGTCGCCTTGGGCTTGGGCGGTGCCGTCGCGGGCCGCACGGGCGCGGCCGCGAGTTGCGGCGCAGGCTCCGGCGTTTCCTCCGGCAGGGTCGCCACGGGTCCGACCCCGATGAGGCGCGGCGCGCGCGAGGGGATGTCGGCGATCACGATCTCGATCTCGTCATCCAGGGCGAAGGGGTCCGCCTCCGGTCCGGCGCTCCCGTCATTCCCGAACAGCGCGCCGAGCGCGCCGTATTCCGCCGTCGAGGGGTCGAACTGGCGGTTGCGGAAGGTCTCGCGCGTGTCGTCGTCCACGACCGGCGCTTCGGGGAGCGAGCCGTCCCTGGCGCCGGGAATCAGCGTGCCGTCGGCCCGGAAAGTCTGGTTGTTGGCGAGGCGATAGCGGTCGAAGGGTCGCGCCACCGGCTCCGTCAGGCGGATATCCAGCTCGTAGCCGACCTTGCCGATCAGGGGCGTGACGTTGAAATCGACGATCTGCGCCGGACCGGTCAGGTTGAAGACCAGCCGGGAAACGCTGGGCGAGTGCAGCCCGAAACGGTAGCTGTGGATCAGGCGCGAGCGCACCACGCCGTTCAGGCGGGGCATGTGCCAGTCGATGCGCGGCAGATCGACGATCAGGCGGTCGGGACCGGACAGCGTGAAGAGCTTGGGGGAGAGCGGGACGCTGACATGCATCACGACGCGGGTGAAATTGTCGTAGGTGCCGATCTTGACCGCATCGACGGACGCGACGACGGGGCCGCGCGCCTGCGCCGCCTGTGCGCCGGACAGACCGACGAGTGCCGCGACCGCGACACACCGAATCAATCGGCGAAGCCCAGCGAATGCGCCCATGACTGCTGCCCTTTTCTGCCTCGGCTCCGCTCTTCGTGGCGGGTCCTTTGCAAACTCTCCTAACACAAAGCGCTCCCGTGTAAAAATCCAATTGGCCCTGAACCGTATCAAAGCGTCGATGGCGGCTGCGCGGTCCGACGGTGTCCCGACGATGTCGAAACGAAAAAGAAGCGTCGACAACAGGGCCGTTCCTGATGCATTAGGTGTGGTGCGGGCACGGTTAATAAATCGTTTGCCTGTTCGAGAGAACACTATACCGACCAAATGGTCGCGGCACGCTGGCGACAGCACGGCAATGGGGCACGGCACCTTGCGCGCGGCGACGAGATGAATTTTCCGGGCAACGGCCCGATCCATTCCGGGTGACAGCGCCCGGCGAAAGTTGAAACGGTGATTTCGAGCGACTCGAAGCGACGGAAGGAAGACGATCCGCATCACGCGCATCGCTCGCTCCCCCGTCCGCGCGAGGCCGCTCACGCGCTACAAGGCGCGGCGACCCTGGCCCGACCAGCGCGCGATCACGATATGATAGGAAAGGCGGAGGTGCATCGCGCATCGCCGCGACCCGGCACGGGCCATCGCGCGGACAATTCATTCCCGCGAAGGCTCTCCGGGCCGTCCGGCGCGTATGCGCCGTCCGAATCGACAAGAGCATGGCGAAGAAAATGCTTATCGACGCGACCCACCCGGAGGAAACTCGGGTCGTCGTGGTGGACGGACAGAGGCTCGAGGAATTCGATTTCGAGTCGATCAACAAGAAGCAGATCGCAGCGAATATCTACCTCGCGAAGGTGATGCGGGTAGAGCCGTCGCTTCAGGCGTGCTTCGTGGATTACGGCGGAAACCGCCACGGCTTCCTCGCCTTCAGCGAGATCCACCCCGACTACTACCAGATCCCCGCCGCCGAGCGGGCCGCTCTCGTGGCCGCACAGGAGAAGGCCAGCCGCGAAGCGAACCGCGACGAGGACGACGGCGAGGAAACCCAGCCGAAATCCCGCGCCCGCCGCCCGGCACGCGGTCGCACCGACCGGACCGAACGCCCCGCCCGCAAGGAACGCGACGGCGACGGTCGGCGCGGCGCCCGCCGCGTGACGCGCAGCAAGGGCACCCGCTCGCGCAAGCGCACCCGCGACGGCGCCTATATCGAGCGCGAGTTCCGCATCGGCGGCGGCGTGCGCGTGCGCGTGGTCAACGAGAGCGACACCGTCGATCTCGACCTGCTCGAACGCGAGTTCACCATCGGCGGGTCCATCCCCGTCCGCGTCCTGCGCCTGCCCGACGAACAACTCGACGCGCAGACGGACGATACCTCCGACGACGCGAACGACTCCGGTGCCGAGGCAGGCGACGAGACCCCCGTCACCATGGCCGCCGCCTCCACCGACCTCGACCGCGTCACCTCCGACGACCGCGCGCCCTCTTCCTCTGCCCCCGAATCGGTCGGCGGCGGCGACGACTGGGACGATACCCCCGTCCCCCGCGTGCGCATGCGCGACTACAAGATCCAGGACGTGATCAAGCGCCGCCAGATCATGCTCATCCAGATCAACAAGGAGGAGCGCGGCAACAAGGGCGCCGCCGTCACCACCTATCTCTCGCTCGCGGGCCGCTACTGCGTGCTGATGCCCAACACCGCCAAGGGCGGCGGCATCTCGCGCAAGATCACCAACGCCCCCGACCGCAAGCGCCTCAAGGAAGTCGCCGGCAATCTCGAAGTGCCCCGGGGCATGGGCCTCATCATCCGCACGGCGGGCGCGCAGCAGAGCGGCGCGGAGATCACGCGCGATTACGAATACCTCCTGCGCCAATGGGACGCGATCCGCACCCTGACCCTCGAATCCTACGCCCCGGCGGCGATCTACGAGGAAGGCAACCTCATCAAGCGGTCGATCCGCGACCTCTACACCAGCGATATCGATTCGATCGTCGTCGACGGCGAGGGCGGGTACAAGGAGGCGCATGACTACGTCGCCATGCTGATGCCCGACCATACGAAGAACGTGAAGCTGCACAAGGGGCAGTCGCCGCTGTTCATTGAGCACAAGGTCGAGGACCAGCTCGCCGCGATGTTCAACCCGACGGTCCAGCTCCGTTCCGGCGGCTACATCGTCATCGGCGTGACCGAGGCGCTGGTCGCCGTCGACGTCAACTCGGGCCGCTCCACCCGCGAATCCTCCATCGAGGATACCGCGACCAAGACCAATCTGGAGGCCGCCGAGGAGGTGGCGCGCCAGATGCGCCTGCGCGACCTCGCCGGGCTGCTGGTCATCGACTTCATCGACATGAACGAGCGGCGCAACAACGCCGCCGTCGAGCGCAAGCTGAAGGACAGCCTGTCGAACGACCGCGCGCGCATCCAGATCGGGCGCATCTCCTCCTTCGGCCTGCTGGAGATGTCGCGCCAGCGCCTGCGCCCCGGCATGATCGAGGCGACGACGAACCCCTGCCCGCATTGCCACGGCACCGGGCTGGTCCGCTCCGACGACACCCTCGCACTCACAATTCTTCGCGAGATCGAGGAGGAAGGCCTGCGCAAGACGACCGCCGTCGTCACCGTCGCGGCCCCCGTCTCCGTCGCCAACTTCCTGCACAACCACAAGCGCGACCGCGTCCTGTCGATCGAGCAGCGCTACGGCATCCGCGTGGTGATCGAGGGCGATCCGGCCAGGATCAGCCCCGATTTCGAGCTGACCAAGATGAAGCTGGACGACGCGCCGGAGCATCTGCGCCCCGTTTCCTCAGCGGTCAGCATGGAGAGCGTCTACGCCGATCACGAGCAGGACGAAGGGCAGGATGACGCGGCGGAGAACACGGACGATCTCACCGTCGCCGAGACCGTCGAAGCGGCTCCGCGCGAGACCCCGCGCGAGGAACGCCCCCGCCAGCGGGCGCGGCGCGGCGAGCGTCGCGAGAACCGCGATGCCGAGGCACGGGACCGGACCCGCGATCCCCTGCCCGTCATGGATACGGATGGCGAGGCGGACCCGCGCGGCGAGACGCCCTTCGCCTATGGCGAGGACAAGGACGGCAAGGCGGACGATGACAACGGCGAGCGCGGCACGTCGCGCCGTTCCCGCCGGGGCGGACGCAAGCGCGGCAAGCGTACCGAGCAGCCCGCACGCGAATTCGGCGAGGCGTCGGCCCTGTCGATGCTCTCGGGCCGCGACGCACTCGACCGCGCGCTCGAAGACGTGTTCGCCGAGGAAAGCGACGCACCCGTGCGAAACCGCAACCGCCGCCCCGATCCGGCACCGGAAGCCGAGGCCCCGACGCCCGAACCGGAAGCCGAGAAGAAGCCGAGCATCCGCAAGCGCGCCGCCAGGATGGTCGAGGACGTGAAGGAGGTGGTGCAGGCCGCTCTGGAGCCGATTCCGGAGCCGGAAGCGCCTGCGGCCAAGGAAGAACCCGTCGAGAAGGCCCCCGCGAAACCCGTCGCCGTCGAGGCCGCTCCCGAGAAGGAAGCCGATCCCGCGCCGGAGCCGACGCCCGAACCCGTGGCGAAACCCGCTCCCGCCGCCGCGTCCGAGTCCGAGAAAGACCGACCCAGGCGCAGCGGATGGTGGTCGCGCTGAACCGAAGCGCCGCCATCCGGTCCGACGGACCCTGACACGTTCCCCTGCCCCGGCCCTCGCGCCGGGGCATTCGCCATTTCGCCCCCCGCCCGTTAATCTTTGCGAGAGACCGCCCATGACCACCGCCCCCGCCGATTTCGGCCCCATCCATTTCATCGGCATCGGCGGCATCGGCATGAGCGGGATCGCGGAGGTGATGCTGAACCTTGGCTACACCGTGCAGGGGTCGGACTTGCGCGAATCGCCCATCCTCGACCGCCTGCGCTCCATGGGCGCGACGATCGCGGCGCGGCAGGCACCCGAGAATCTCGGCGAGGCGGCGGTGGTCGTCATCTCCTCGGCCATCAAGCCGGGCAATGTCGAACTGGACGCCGCCCGGGGCCGCCGCCTGCCCATCGTCCGCCGGGCCGAGATGCTGGCCGAACTCATGCGGCTGAAGCTCAACGTCGCGGTGGCGGGCACCCATGGCAAGACGACGACGACCTCGCTGGTCGCCGCGCTGCTGGACGCGGGCGGCATCGACCCGACCGTCATCAATGGCGGGATCATCCAGTCCTACGGCTCCAACGCGCGCAAGGGCGAGGGCGAGTGGATGGTGGTGGAGGCCGACGAGAGCGACGGCACCTTCGTGCGCCTGCCCGCGACCATCGCCATCGTCACCAATATCGACCCCGAGCATATGGAGCATTACGGCGATTTCGATACGCTGCGTTCGGCCTTCCTGCGCTTCGTGGAGAATATCCCGTTCTACGGCGCCGCCGTCTGCTGCATCGACCACCCGGAGGTGCAGGCCCTGATCGGACGGGTCAAGGACCGCCGGATCATCACCTACGGTCGCTCGCCGCAGGCGGACGTGCGGCTCGATGACCTGCGCTTCGACAAGGGACAGGCGATCTTCTCCGTCGACGTGCGCATCGGGCGACCGCGCCGGATGGAAGACCTGATCCTGCCGATGCCGGGCGAGCACAACGTGATGAACGCGCTGGCCGCCGTCGGCGTCGCGCTGCATATGGGCATCGACGAGGCGGAGATTCGCGCGGGTCTGGGCGGTTTCTCGGGCGTCAAGCGCCGCTTCACCCATGTCGGCGACTGGAACGGGGTGCGCATCATCGACGATTACGGCCATCACCCGGTCGAGATCGCCGCCGTGCTCAAGGCCGCGCGCGCCAGTACCGAAGGCCGCGTCATCGCGGTGCACCAGCCGCACAGATTCTCGCGGCTCGACGACCTGTTCGAGGATTTCTGCGCCTGCTTCAACGATGCCGACGTGGCCATCATCTCCGATGTCTACGCGGCGGGAGAGGCCCCGATCCCCGGCGCGACGCGCGACCGCCTGATCGAGGCGATGACCGACCGGGGCCACCGCCGCGTCCTGCCCCTGTCCGACGAGGCCGCCCTGCCCGCCCTAATCGCGGCGGAGGCGAAGCCGGGCGATATGGTGGTCTGCCTCGGCGCGGGGACGATCACGGCCTGGGCGAATGCGTTGCCGGGGGAATTGGAAAGAATGAGAAGCTGATATGACAGACGCACTGCTCACGGAGGATTTAAGCAAGGAGGCGCTGTCGAAAGCTTATGTTTCTTGCGTAGCGGCTAAGGCAGGCTATGACGTGTCCACGACTGATTTTGACATGGACAGCATAGATATCGGCATACGCGCAGGTGGTAGTATGCGCCCATCGATTGATATTCAGTTGAAGGCAACGGTCACGTTCGATGAGGACGACTTACAGCACTGGCCATTTCAACTGAAGAAAAAGAACTACGACGATCTGCGTTGCGAGACAATGATACCACGCTATCTGGTCGTCTTTCGCATGCCGCGAGATGGAACCGAATGGCTCGTAACGGATGGCAACGCCCTCATCCTGAAGCATTGTGCGTATTGGCTATCGCTTCGTGGGATGTTAGGTATAACAGGTGACAGCAAAAGCGTTCATATCCCAAAAATGAACATCTTCGATGTCGATGCTCTGCAAAGGTTGATGCAAGTCGCACGCGGTGGGGGAGAAGCATGAAGGCCAACATTACGGATATAGACGCTTTGCGAGCAATCACGCCGGCAGCTCTTGCAGCCTATGCTCGGTCGTCCGGGTGGCGCAAGACGGAAGCGTATGGACAGCATGCCAACGTGTTCGTCGTCGATAATGGCCCAGAAGTATTAATACCGCATACGGATTCCATTGGCGACTACGCTAGTGCAGTCGCTCGTTTGATAGAGATATTCTCGGAGAAAGCAGAGCAGGAACAACTAACTCTCTACCGAGATTTAGTGAATGCAGACAACGATGTTATTAGAATTCGTGCTGACGTGGATTCCGAGGATGGCTCGATTGCAATCGATGCGGGCGTGGAGTTCATAAAAAACGCACGACGTATGCTTCTAGCGACAGCCTGCGCCGCCGTGTCTCCGCAACCTGTCTACAGGGCGGGAGCCAACAAAGACGCAAGCGTATATATGAACAATGTACGTCTTGGGCAGACTGAGCATGGGAGTTTTGTTGTAACGATGCTAGCGAACGTACCACCTAGAGTTCAGCTAGATTTAGACTTTTCCGATACTGACGAAACGTCTGAACCGATGGAGCGGCAGGTCTCTCTTCTACTGATGAAAGCGCTTCGCGCCACTAAATCAGTAATCGCTGCCAGCAACTCCGGTGACGCACCAGTGTTCAATCAATCAGTTGTCGAGAAAGGTGTTAGTGCTAATCTTTGTGAGGCTCTATCATCGCTTGTCGAAAGTGGTGAAAGAATAAACATTGGTCTTTCTTGGGCAAAAACCCGTCCTGTATTTGACCGTCTTACACCTATCTCTTTCACGGCCGCAGACGCCGAGATATTGAAGGAAGGAGCAAGAGTTCTGCGCGAGCGATCGCCGCGGAAAAATTTCGAGCTTAGAGGCTTCACAACGCGCTTGAGACGAGAAGAAACAGCAGAACGTGGTATCGCTACCGTCAAAGGTTATATCGACGAAAAATCATCTTCTGTAAATTTCGAACTAGCAGATGATGAGTACGAAATAGCAACGGAAGCACATCGAGATCGCAAGGAAGTTATAGTTCGTGGAAATCTATCCAGACAAGGCGAGCGATGGACCATGAAAGACGCTCGTGTTGAAATTCTGCCGGATGATGATGATTAGAGACACACCATCGTCCGGCAGCAGATCATTCAGCAATAGAAGCAATCACCCGTCGTAGAACTCGCTCTGCCCGCCGACGAAACTCTGCCAGCCGAACCAGTAGGCGATGTGGCCGGGCAGGCGGGGCAGGCGCTCGCCGGTGGGGGAGACCATCGCTTCCTCGCCGACCTGCCACACCACGCCCGTCGTGTCGGTCATCGCGTCGAGCGTACCGCCCGTGAACTGCCGCCCGCCGCTGTCATAGGCGCGCACCGTGCGGGTATCGGCCTGACCGACCAGAACCACCTCGCGCAGGCCCACACGGTCGTTGATCGCCTTGCCGCCCTCGAAGGCGCTCAGGGGATAGGCTTTCGCGCCACCGGGCAGGCGCAGGCCGAAGACGTAATCCTTCTGCGCCAGATCGCGCCCGCCGCCCAGCGACGGGAACATCAGGTCGGGCGAGCCGAAATAGTCGTTATAGACCACGCCCGAGCCGTAGTTGCGGCGATGCCCGGTATCGAGCGACAGGACGCGGGTATCGGGATGCTTGCGCCGCCATTCCGACCAGGAGGTGATGGCGACCGGCAGGGTCTTCAGCTCGATGCCCCGCCCGACCAGCGGCCCGGCGACGGGCTTGCCGGTGAACTGGTTCCACAGGCTGTCCGTCCGGCGGTCGAACATCAGCTTGTTGGAGCGATAGAGGAAGCCCGACGAGCCGAAGAGCAGCGGCTCGGTCTCCCCCGGCAGGGTCGTGTCGTAGAGCACCCCCGCTCCGCAGAGCGTGCAATAGGCCAGCGCGACGGGCTTGCCTCCGATGACGTCGTTGAACATCTCGTGCCAGCCCATGATGCGCAGGGGATAGGCGCGGGCATCGCCGTTGATCTCGACCCCGAAGACCAGATCGTCCTCGACCAGATACGTCGCCTCGTTCGCGCCGATCAGCGTCGGGTTGTCGAGCGAGGGAATGCCGTCGACCACCACGCCGCCCCATGAGATTTCCTCCAGCCGGATGGTCATGCGCGCCGGATCGCTGCGCTCGCCGCCGAGGAACCGCATGAAGGCGGGGTCGATCCGGCGCAGTGTTTCGAGTTTCAGCGCGCGATAGCTGGGGTCGGGCGTCACTTCCGGATGCGCCTCCTGCCACAGCATCGCCTCGAACCATCCATTCGCGCGGGTGCCGGTCAGGGCATTGAAGGCGCGGGAATATTCGGCGCTCAGCCCGTTGTTGCGGCCGTTATGGCGCATCCCGAGAACGAGGGCGGGGATCGCCGACGTCGTGCGCTCCCGGGTGACGGTGTCGAGCGCCGCGCGCGCTTCGGCCTGCGAACCGAAGACGAGGGCGCGGCTCGTCGCGCCGATATCGGCGGCGAGGGTAGGAAGGGTTGTGATGGCCAGCGCGAGGGCGGCGGCGAGTGTCCTGAACATGGGCGCATCTCCGGTGTTGCGGGTCTGCTGCAAGATGAGCGCAAAGCCGTTGAAACATCCAGTCACGGGTGTAGACGGTTGCGTGAGGCGCCCGTGCGGGGGGCCAAAAGAGCGAGGAACGATCATGCCGGAAATCCCGATCAGGGCGTTCATGGTCTCGACGGTCGCCGTCAGGAAGCGCGGGGCGCGGCACGAGGTCCTGCTGCTCGAAAGGGTGAACACGCCGGTCGGCGCATGGTGTCAGGTCGCGGGCAAGATCGAGCAGGGGGAAACGGCGTGGCAGGCCGCTTTGCGCGAATTGCGCGAGGAGACGGGGCTGGTGCCCGACGCCTTCTATTCCGCCGACACGTTCGAGCGGTTCTACGAACCTGCCCGCGACGCGATCACCGTCGCCCCGGTCTTCGTCGCCTTCGTCGATGCGGGGGCCGAAATCCGCCTGAATGCCGAACACAGCCGGTATCGCTGGGCAGGGTTCGGCGAGGCGGCGGAGATGGTGTCCTTCGGGGGTCAGCGGCGAATGCTCCGCTGGGTCGAGGAAGAATTCGTCGGGCGGAGGCCAAGCGAGTATCTGCTGATACCGACCGGATGATATCGAGGCGTTTGACTTCGCGCACCCGACGGCGCAGAAAGTCCCCGAATGAACAGGGCATGAACGCGGGGACGGGGCGAGGGCATGGAAAAAGCTGTGGAGACGCTGCGCGAGGTCTTCGGCTTCGACGGATTCCGCCCCGGTCAGGAAGAGATCGTGCGGGCGGCCATGGCGGGCGAGGACGTGCTGGCCATCATGCCGACCGGGGGCGGCAAGTCGCTCTGCTATCAGCTTCCGGCCCTGCTCCGCGACGGGGTGACGGTCGTCATCTCGCCGCTCATCGCGCTGATGCGCGGGCAGGTGGCGCAGATGCGCGAGTTGGGCGTCGCGGCGCGCTCGCTCAACTCGACCAATGACGAGGGCGAGAACGCGCTGGCGATTCAGGAGGCCGAAGCCGGGGAATTGCGCCTCCTTTACCTGTCGCCCGAGCGGCTGGCCCGGCCCGGCACCGTGGCGATGCTGCGCCGGGTCGGGGTCAACGCCATCGCGGTGGACGAGGCGCATTGCGTCAGCCAGTGGGGCCATGATTTTCGCCCCGAATACCGCCTGATCGGCGAGGTGCGGGCGCAGATGGGCGGGGTGCAGGTGCTGGCCTTCACCGCCACCGCCGACGCGCTGACCCGGCGTGACATCGAGGAACGCCTGTTCCCGAACCCGCCCCGCGTCTTCCTGCGCGGCTTCGACCGTCCCAATATCTCGCTCGCGATGACGCCCCGGTCGCAGGGCAAGAAGCAGCTCCTCGATTTCGTGGCCTCGCATAAGGGGTCCAGCGGCATCGTCTATTGCCAGTCGCGGCGCAAGGTGGAGGAGACGGCGGCTTTCCTCCTGTCCGAAGGGGTCAACGCCCTCGCCTACCATGCCGGTTTCGCGCCCGAATCCCGCAACGACGTGCAGGATCGCTTCCTGCGCGAGGATGGCGTGGTCGTGGTCGCGACCGTCGCTTTCGGGATGGGGATCGACAAGCCGGATGTGCGCTTCGTGTTTCACATGGATCTGCCGAAGAACATCGAGGGCTATTATCAGGAGATCGGG
>Ga0209831_1001517_pt1 | contig 21136 bp, 18 predicted proteins | sample Maine_Asex4_meta_FD_187451 | JGI IMG/M metagenome (GOLD analysis project Ga0209831, IMG submission 187451) | Marine algal microbial communities from Maine, USA - Maine_Asex4_metaG (SPAdes) (version 2) | ecosystem: Host-associated > Algae > Red algae > Unclassified | place: Maine, USA | collected... | reverse complement strand
GCCCAGGCCATCGCCGCCATGCGCGAGCAGCGGGACTGGCTGCGCTCGGGCGTATCGGATTACGAGATCGCCATTCCGGTCCACGAACTGCGAGCATGCGCGGAGGGAACGGGGTATTACGACGGGCTGACCCGGGACGTCAGGCACGAGCAGCTGGAGATGATCGCGGAATTCTGCCGCGAGATGTTTCCGAGACTGAGGCTCTTTCTCTTCGACGCCCGCCATGTCTTCAGCGCGCCCGTCACGGTCTTCGGGCCGAATCTGGCGGTCGTGTATGTCGGACAGTTCTACATGGCGTTTCGCGAGGCCGAGCGGGTGCGATCCATGACGGATCATTTCGACTGGCTGGTGCGCGAGGCGATCGTCGATGCGCGGCAGGTCGCGGATCACATAGCCTCGATCATCGATCCATAGGCGCGGAGCGCTTCAGTCGCCGACCCTCGCTTCCTCCGTACCCCCGCGCGGCCAGTCCAGCGTGTGGGAGGCGTAGGCGGAGGGGGCGACCACGTTGTAGGTGCCGTCCTGTATCTGGCGCAGCACCATCGGCTTGGCGATGTTGCGGCCCGTGTCGGAAAAGCGGATCGGGCCGTAGAAGGTGGCGAGATCCGTCTCGGCGATGGCGTCGCGCACGGCTTCCCGGTCGAGGGTTCCGGCCCGCTCGAACGCGTCCTTGAAGACGTAGACGGCGGCTGCCGCCTGGGCGACCTGATAGGGCATGGGGCGGTCGGAATACTCGACGAACGCTTCCCGGAAGCCCGCCTCGAACTCCGCCGCCGTGCCGAAGACGGGGTCCTCGTAGCGCAGCGTCTCGGCCCATTGGGTCGCGCAGAGCAGGCCGTCCGCCTCCGCGCCCGCCGCTTCCGTCACGTCGGCGACCTCGCAATGGGTCAGCGCGATCATCGGCACGTCGACGCCCTGTTCGGCGATCTGGCGCACGGCGGTCTGCGCGCCTTCGGCATGGCCCGACAGGACGAGGATATCGGGCGAGAGCTGGCGCGTCCTGGTCAGGATCGGCGTCATGTTCCTCATGTCGCGGGGCAGCGTCTCGTCGAGCACCACGGTCATGCCGTAGCGCTCGGCGTCGTCCAGCACGCCCGCGCGCACGTCGAGCGAGAAGGGGTCGTTCTCCACCGCGACGGCGACCCGCACGTCGCTGGCCTTGCGGCCCTGCTTCTCGGCCTGTTCGGCGGCGAGCGCGATGGCCGAGGCGAGGTATTGCTCGGATGTCGACAGGACGGCGAAGAGGTACGAGTGCCCCTTGCTGAACAGCGAGAGCGACGCGCCCTGCGCCTCGATCATCGGTACCCGGCGCTGCTCGGTCACGGGCACCACGGCCCGGGTGATGCCGGAGGAATAGGGGCCGAGCATGTACTGCACGCCGTCCTGATCGATCAGGCGCTCGGTCAGCGTGGCGGCCCGCCTGCCCCTGGATTCGTCGTCGTAATACAGGATCTCGATGCGGTGGCACCTGCCCGCGACGGTGACGCCGCCCGCCTCGTCGATCCTGCGAATCGCGTATTCGTAGCCGTTCTTGGTGTGCACGCCGCTCTCGCCGTGCTTGCCGGAGAGCGAGAGGGCCGAGCCGATGACAATCGTCTCGCAGTCCCCCTTCGCCGCCGTTGCCGTCGCCGGGGTGCAGGCGAGGGCGATAGCCAATGCGCCCGCTGCCGCCGAAGCCGCGCCCGATCTCGCGTGGATGCCCATGGCCCGTCTCCCCCGTCGTTCCGATTCCGGTCCGAACCTAGCCGTATGCGGAGGACGGCGCCAGCATCCCGGTGCGGATCGCCCCCGCGATCGCCTCGTCTTCGGGTCTTCGGCTTCGATCCGTGCCCGTCGATGAAGAGCGGACGATACGATACCCGTCCGCGTCGGCGGATACTCCCGCCCGACTCGCGATCGATGGATAGCGGGATACCCGTATGCCGTCGTTTCATGGCGAAGAAGGAAATTCCAGGAACACGCCAAATCGAAACATATCGTTTGACAACGGGTTTCACGCGGTACCACTTATAGTGGCATCGGAAAATACTGGACGTTCGGAATGTCCATCGTCGGAATACTGGTGACGAAGAACGAGCAGGACGTGATCGAACGCATGGTTCGTCACAACTTCCTCTATCTCGACCACCTCCATGTAATCGACAACGGCAGTACAGACGGCGCCCCCGATATCCTTCGCAAACTGGCGCGCGAATACTCGCTCACGATCGAGACGCGGGTGAGCGCCGGTTTTGAAAAGACCGATGCGGTCAACGCGCTCCTGAGCGATACGTACCGGCACGATACGGTCGTGCCGATCGATACGGACGAATTCCTGAGGGGAGACCCCGGGCGGTTTCGCGCGGAGATCGGCGCGCTGGATGCGCCGGTGCTCCTGCCGTGGACGACCTATGTCCCGACCGGCAGCGCGGATGCTTCCGAGCCGGATATATTCCGCCGGATCACCCATCGCCGTACCCGCGAGGTGCCCCAGTACTTCAAGGTGATCGTTCCGGCGACGATGCCGCGTCCCCAGCGACTGAGCGAGGGGTCGCACGCGCTGGAGGGGGTCGAGGCGGCGGTCTGCCCCTCCTTCCAGCTCGCGCATTTCCCCGTGCGCTCCGCGCAGCAGCTCATCAGCAAGGTTCTGATCGGCTCGTGGACGAATCGCGTGCGTCGGCGTCCGAAAGGGTGCGGCTTCCAGTGGGACGATCTGGCGCGCAAGGTCGCGGCGGCGGGCCGGTTCGCCCCCGAGGAGGTCGAGAGGATCGCCAACACCTATGCATCCGAGGTCGAAGTCGCCCTGGTGCGGGACCCCATGCCGCTCGATTCGGGAATGCTGCTCTACACGAGGGATATCGACGATCCGAACGCGCAGATGATGCGCAATATCTCGCAATACGTGGATAGCCTCATCGACGAGAGGTTCCTTCGGTAACGGGACCGCGCGGCCCGCGCTCGCGCGCCGCGAACTGCTATAGCAGTCTTTCCGGTCCCGTTCCGCAGTCGAGCGCCTTGCGCATGAGCGTGGGCAGGGCCGCGTCTTCGAGGGCGTCGGGGGGCGTCCATGTCCCGCGCCCGGCCACCGCACCCTGCGACACGTCGGCGCGCAGGACGGTAAGCACGAGGTGGAAATGCGTGAAGGTGTGGCGCACCTCGCCCATCGCGCGCCAGTTTGCCTCCAGCGGCGGGGCGGGGGGCGGGGCGTCCTCGGCCCAGTCGGTGCCGGGCAGCTCGGCCATCCCCCCCAGCAGCCCCGTATCGGGCCGCCGCCCCAGCAGGACCGCGCCATCCGCCCGCCGGGCGAGGTAGCAGGTCCCGAAGCGGGTCGGTTTCTTCTTCTTCGGCGTCTTGGCGGGCAGGGTCGCGGCGATGCCGAGCGCCCGGGCTTCGCACGGGTCGGCGAGGGGGCAGGCGGCGCAGGCGGGCTTGCGCAGGATGCAGACCGTCGCGCCCAGATCCATCACCGCCTGCGCGTAATCGCCGGGGCGCGCGTCGGGCGTCAGGGTGGCGGCGAGGGCGTAGAGGCGCTTCTTCGCCCCCGGAAGAGGCTCCGCCACCGCATGCAGGCGCGCCACGACCCGCTCGACATTGCCGTCCACCACCGTCGCCGCCTCGTCGAAGGCGATGGAGGCGATGGCCGCTGCCGTATAGAGACCCACGCCGGGCAGGGCGCGCAGTTCCGCTTCCGTCGCCGGAAACGCCCCGCCATGGTCCGCCACCACCACCTGCGCGCAGGCATGCAGGTTGCGGGCGCGGGCGTAATAGCCGAGGCCCGCCCATTCCGACAGGATATCGTCGCGCGGGGCCGCCGCCAGCGCGCCCACATCGGGCCAGCGGGCGGTGAACCGCTCGAAATACGCGGTGACGGTCGCGACCGTCGTCTGCTGGAGCATGATTTCGGACAGCCACACGCGGTAGGGATCGGGCCGCACCCCCGCACGCCTGTCCGCAGGGCCGGTGCGCCAAGGCAGGGCGCGGGCGTTGGCGTCGTACCAAGCGAGCAGGGCATCGGAGACGGAGGGGGAGAATGTCACGGTCGCGTCATCATGGCATGGAAACCCTTGGCATCTGATAACCCTTTCGGCGCATACTGTGCGCGGCTCGAACCCTGATGAAGGCACCATCCGCGCATGGCACCCCGTTTCACCAAAACCCGCTACGGCCGCAAGGGTTTCCTGCGCATGTCGAGCGCGGCGAAGGGGATGATCCGCCCGGCGCTGACCAAACGCGGCTTCTCGGAGCCGCGCATCCTCGTCGAATGGGACGCGGTGGTGGGCGAGCGGATCGCCGCATTGTGCCGCCCCGTCAAGCTGGGCTATGCGTCGAAGCAGGGCATGGGCGGGACGCTGACGGTCGGCGCGCTCGGGGCCTCCGCGCTGGAGGTGCAGCACCTGACGCCGCAGATCGTGGAGCGGGTGAACGCGCATTACGGCTATCGCGCCATCGCGCGCATCCGTCTGGTGCAGCTCGGCGCCGACGCGCTGGAGGAACATCGCAACCGGGGGGCCGTGCCACAACCCCGCCCCGAAGACGTGACACGGATACGCGCAACGGTCGAACCCGTCTCGAACGAGGGCCTGCGCGGCGCGCTCGAACGGCTCGGCAGGAATATCGCCACGGGCCGCCATCCGGCGGCGACGGGCACGGGTCGCCCTCTGGCGACCATGGACAAGGAAGAAAGAGGAAAAGCATGAACAAGGGACTTCTCATCGGCGGCGCGGTCATCGCGGTCGTCGCTCTCGCGGGCGCCGGGGCCATGGGTCTGGGGACCAAGGGCGTCGATACCGACGCATCGGCCCCCGCCGCGCTCGCCGCTGTGCAGCCGGCCGCCGCCGATGCCGACGCCGCCACCTCCGCCGATCTGGCCTCCACGGGCGTCTATGCGGGCACCGTCACCGAATCGGGCGGCTTCACCGGCGACGTGCTCGAAGGGTCGCCGGACGCGCCCGTCACGATCATCGAATACGCCTCGCTCACCTGCCCCCATTGCGCATCGTTCCACGCGCAGACGTACAAGCAGCTCAAGACCGAGTATATCGATACCGGCAAGGTGCAGTTCATCTACCGCGACTTCCCGCTCAACAACCCGGCCATCGCCGCCTCGATCGTCGCGCGCTGCGGCGGCGAGGACAAGTATCTCGGCTTCGTCGACCTGTTCCTGACGCAGCAGGACAAGTGGACCCGCGCCGAGGACTGGATGGGCGCGCTGACGCAGATGGCGCGGATCGGCGGCCTGACGGCGGAGGAGATCAACGCCTGCCTCTCCGATCAGGAGCTGGGCCAGAGCGTCATCGACCGCTATCGCGCGGGAAGCGACGTGTTCAAGGTCAACTCGACCCCGACCCTCATCATGGACGGCAAGAAATACGAGGGCGGCAACGACTTCGGCGCGCTGTCCCGGGCCATCGACGCGAAGCTGTGATCGGGGCGCGAGGCGCTCGACACGACCGCGCTTCGCTCTAACCTGACGGACAATTCGCCCCGGTGCAGCGATGCATCGGGGCTTTGTCTGTATAGCCGAGGAACGCCCCGATGAGCGACTACACCCCGCCGAAAGTCTGGACCCACGATCAGGAGAGCGGCGGGAAATTCGCCAACATCAACCGCCCGACCTCCGGCGCGACCCATGACAAGGAATTGCCGGTCGGGAAGCATCCGCTGCAACTCCATTCGCTGGCCACGCCCAACGGCGTGAAGGTCACGATCATGCTGGAGGAGTTGCTGGCGGCGGGCCATGCGGGCGCGGAATACGACGCCTACGTCATCAATATCGGCGAGGGCGACCAGTTCGGCAGCGATTTCGTTGCCATCAACCCCAACTCGAAAATCCCCGCGATGATGGATCGCAGCACCACGCCCCCGACCCGCATCTTCGAATCGGGCGCGATCCTCTTGTATCTGGCCGAGAAGTTCGGCGCGTTCCTGCCATCCGACCCCGCGCTGCGGGCCGAATGCCTGTCCTGGCTGTTCTGGCAGATGGGTTCCGCGCCCTATCTCGGCGGCGGTTTCGGGCATTTCTACGCCTACGCGCCGGAAAAGTTCGAATACCCCATCAACCGCTTCACGATGGAGACCAAGCGTCAGATGGACGTGCTGGACAAGCGGCTGGCCGAGAACCGCTACATGACGGGCGACGAGTACACCATCGCCGATATCGCCATCTGGCCGTGGTACGGCGTGCTGACGACGGGGGCGCTGTACGACGCCGCCGAGTTCCTCGACGTGAAGTCCTACACCAACCTCATCCGCTGGCACGACGAGATCGCGGCGCGGGAACCCGTGCAGCGCGGGCGCAAGGTCAACCGCGTCTTCGGGCCGGAGGAGGACCAGCTGCACGAGCGGCACGATGCGGGTGACTTCGATACGAAGACGCAGGACAAGATCGGGGCTTGAGCAGTTTCCCTCCCCGGGCTTGACCCGGGGCCTCCTTCGACGGGATGCACTCTCCCGCAAGAAGGCCCCGGGTCAAGCCCGGGGAGGGAGAGATTTCGAGTTTCCCGCAAACGCCGCCAACATGATACAAGCCCCCGCATGAACCCCGCCCGCCTCGCCCTGCGCAATGCCACCGGCCCGACCCACGAGCGGACGGATGCCGCTTTCTCGACGCTCGATCTGGGCGTGCGGGAGGATTACGCGGTGTTCCTCGCGAGTCACTGGCTGGCGTATTCCGCGCTGGAGCCGGTCTTCGCCGCCGACCTGCCCGCCGAGGCCCGCCCGCCCGTGATGACCGGACTGCTGGCGGAGGATCTCGCCGCGCTGGATCTCGCCCCGCCAGACCGCGCGCGTCCCGTCTTCCGGGGCGATGCGCTGGGCGCAGCCTACGTGGTCGGCGGGTCGCATTTCGGCAAGCGCGTGCTCTCGCGCCGCCATGCCGCCTCGACCGATCCGCAGGTGCGCGTGGCGGGGAGCTACCTCGCCTCGCCCGCCCTGTCGGAATACTGGCCCGCCTTGCAGGACGCCGTCGAGAAAGCCGCCCCCGACGGGCTGGAGCGCCTGATTGCCGGGGCCGATGCGGGGTTCGCGCTCTTCGCGGATTGTCTGGCGCTGGTTCAGACGCCCTTCCAGTCCGGCGCGCGTTTGGAGAGGAAGGCGTCCATCCCCTCGCGGAAATCCTCGCTCATGTAGCACATCTCGATCAGGTCGCCGCCATCCGCGCCCGGCCCCTCGACGCGCAACCGGCGCAGGCCCTCCTTGGTCGCGCGCAGGGTCAGCGGTGCATGATTGGCGAGGGTCTCGGCCAGCGCCGCCGCGCGGACCATCACGGCATCCGCATCGGGCAGCACTTCGGAGACCAGCCCGATCCGCTGCGCCTCCTCCGCCCCGAGCAGGCGCGCGGTGAACAGCATCTCGCGCACGCGCCCCTGTCCCATGAGCGCCGAGAGCCGCGCCAGATTGCCGATCGCCAGACAGTTGCCCAGCGTGCGCGCGATGGGGAAGCCGAATTTCAGCCGCGCGTCGCAGATGCGCAGGTCGCAGGCGGCGGCGATGGCGCCCCCGCCGCCCGTGCAGGCCCCGGTGATGGCGGCGACGGTCGGCACCCTGCATCGCTCGACCGCCGTGAAGACGGCTTCGGCATCGACCTCGTAGCGATGCGCGTCCTCGGGCGTAGAAAAGCCGCGAAACTCGGTCATGTCGGTCCCGGCGGCGAAGGCCTTGGCCCCCGCCCCGCGCATCACGATGGCCTTGACCGATCCGTCCTCCGGCACCGCCGCGCAGATTTCGGCCAGCCGCGCATACATGCCCAAGGTCAGGGCATTGCGCTGCTCGGGCCGGTGAAAGGTGATCCAGCCGATCTCGTCCTCGACCGTGTAGAGAATGTCGTCGTTCATCCGGTTCCTCGCTCTTTGTCGGCCATCCTTGCCCGTTCACACCCGGATGGACAGGAAAATTCCCTTCCGGCGCATCAGGCCTTATACGAACCCTCGAAGATAACGGAGACCCCCGCCATGCAGCGCATCCTCGTCACATCGGCCCTGCCCTATATCAACGGGGTCAAGCATCTGGGCAATCTGGTCGGCTCGATGCTGCCGTCCGACGCCTATGCCCGCTTCATGCGGATGCGCGGCCACGAGGTGATGTTCGTCTGCGCGACCGACGAGCACGGCACCCCCGCCGAGATCGCGGCGGCGGCGGCGGGCGAGCCGGTGGCCGAGTACTGCGCGCGCCTGCACGACGTGCAGCAGGGGCTGCATGACGGGTTCCGGCTCAGCTTCGATCATTTCGGGCGGTCCTCCTCGGTGCGCAACCATGCGCTTACGCAGCATTTCGCGGGGGCGCTGGCCGACGAAGGTCTGGTCTACGAGGTCACGGAAAAACAGATGTGGTCGGAGGCGGACGGGCGCTTCCTGCCGGACCGGTATATCGAGGGGACGTGCCCGAACTGCGGCTTCGAGCGCGCCCGGGGGGACCAGTGCGAGAACTGCACCAAGCAGCTCGACCCCACCGACCTGATCGACCCGCGCTCGACGCTCTCCGGCTCGACGGAGGTGTATCCGCGCGAGACGAAGCACCTGTATCTCAAGCAGTCGGCCATGCGGGACCGGTTGCGCGACTGGATCGACACGAAGACCGACTGGCCCCTTCTTGTCACCTCCATCGCGCGCAAATGGCTGGACGACGGCGACGGGTTGCAGGACCGGGGAATCACACGCGATCTGGACTGGGGGATCCCGGTGAAGCGCGGGGCCGAGGAGTGGCCGGGGATGGAAGGCAAGGTGTTCTACGTCTGGTTCGACGCCCCCATCGCCTATATCGCCGCGACCGCCGAATGGGCCGATGCGAACGGCAAGGGCGACGCCGACTGGCAACGCTGGTGGCGGACGGATGAGGGCGCGCAGGACGTGCGCTACGTCCAGATCATGGGTAAGGACAACGTGCCGTTCCATACGCTGGGGTTTCCCGCCACCCTCATGGGGTCGGGCGAGCCGTGGAAGATGGTCGATTACCTCAAGGGCTTCAACTGGCTGACCTATCAGGGCGGCAAGTTCTCGACCTCGCAGGGGCGCGGCATCTTCATGGATCAGGCGCTGGATATCCTGCCGTCGGACTATTGGCGCTGGTGGCTCCTGTCCAACGCCCCCGAGAGCGCCGACAGCGATTTCACGTGGGAGGCGTTCCAGGGCGGGGTGAACAAGGATCTTGCCGACGTACTAGGCAATTTCGTGAGCCGGGTGACGAAATTCTGTCGCTCGAAATTCGGGGAAGTCGTGCCCGACGGGGGCGCGCCGGGGGAGGACGAGGCGGCGCTGGCCAAGGAAGTGCAGGCGCGGCTCGACGGCTATGCGGCGGCGATGGAAGGCGTGGAGATGCGCAAGGCGACCGCCGAACTGCGCGCGCTGTGGGTGGCGGGCAACGAATACCTGCAACATGCGCAGCCCTGGGCCGTCTACAAGACCGACCCGGAGCGCGCGGCGATGATCGTGCGGGTGGCGCTGAATCTGGCGGCGCTCTACGCGACCGTGTCGCGGCCCTTTATCCCCGATGCCTGCGACACGCTGGCCGGGGCGATGGGCATCGCGCCGGATGCGGCGTGGCCCGAGAGCGCGGAGGCGGCGTTTGCGGCGCTGCCCCCCGGCCACGCCTTCACCGTCCCCGAAAACCTGTTCCGCAAGATCGAGGATGCGGAGCGGGAGGAATGGGCGGCGCGGTTCGCGGGGGAGTAGAGCGCCTCGTTCCGGATGAAAATCCGCCTTGAGTGCCCCGCCCGCGCGTGACAAAGGATGGCCATGATCCGCGTACAGGAAACCCCCGAAGCCTCGTCCGCCCCGTCCCTCGACGGGCGGGTGACGCTTGATGCGCCGCTGGCGCCCTATACGTGGTTCCGCGTCGGCGGAGCGGCGCAAATGCTGTATTTCCCGGACGATACCGCCGCTCTGGCCGCCGCGATGCGCGCGTGGGACGGGGCGGTCGTGCCGGTGGGCGTGGGGTCCAACCTGCTGGTCAGGGATGGCGGGATCGACGGGCTGGTCGTGCGCCTCGGGCGCGGTTTCGCGGGGATCGAGGTGACGGACGACACGATCCGCGCGGGCGCGGCGGTGCCCGATGCGAAGCTGGCGCAGGCGGCGCAGCGGGCGGGGATCGCGGGGCTGGAATTCCTGCGCGGCATCCCCGGCACGGTGGGCGGCGCGGTGCGGATGAACGCGGGGTGTCACGGGGTCGAGACATGCGACCGGCTGGTCGAGGCGACGGTGGTGTTCCGCGACGGGTCCGTTCGGGTGCTCTCCAATGACGATCTCGGTTTCGCCTATCGCCATTCCGGCCTGCCAGGCGATGCCGTCGTGACCGAAGCGGTCTTTCGCGGGACGCCGGGCGACGCGGAAGTCATCGCCGCGCATATGGCCGACCTGATGGCCGCGCGGGAGAAGGCTCAGCCCGTGCGCGAGAAGACGGGCGGCTCGACCTTCCGCAATCCGCCGGGCGAGAGCGCGTGGCGCCTGATCGACGCCGCCGGATGCCGGGGGCTGCGCATCGGCGGGGCGCAGGTGAGCGAGAAGCACTGCAATTTCCTCATCAACCACGGCGAGGCGAGTGCCGCCGATCTGGAGGCGCTCGGGGAAACCGTGCGCGCCCGGGTGCTGGCGGCCAGCGGCCATGATCTGCACTGGGAAATCCGCCGCATCGGCAAGCCGATAGGGGAGGGCGCACCATGACCCGCCGCTTCGACCGCGTCGTCGTCCTCATGGGCGGCCCTTCCGCCGAGCGCGAGGTCTCGCTCGTCTCGGGCCGCGAATGCGCCGTCGGCCTGCGCGAGGCGGGCTACGACGTCACCGTCATCGATGCGGGCGACGATCTGGTGGAGCGCTTGGGCGAGGCCCGCCCCGATGCCGTGTTCAACGCGCTGCACGGGCGCTGGGGCGAGGATGGCTGCGTGCAGGGCATCCTCGAATGGCTGCGCATCCCCTACACCCATTCGGGCGTCCTCGCCTCGGCGCTGGCGATGGACAAGGACCGCGCGAAGGTCGTCTTCGCCGCCGCCGGGCTGCCCGTGGTGGAAAGCGTGCTGGCCACCCCCGCCGATATCGCGCGCGGGCACGTGATGACGCCGCCCTATGTGGTGAAACCCAACGACGAAGGGTCGTCGGTCGGCATCCATCTGGTCCTGACCGGGGCCGATGCGCCGCCGCAGGTCGACACGCCGGACGCCCCCGCGCGCCTGATGGTCGAGCGCTACGTGCCGGGGCGCGAGCTGACGGTGGCGGTGCGCAACGGCGAGCCGCTGGGCGTGACGGAAATCTTCGTCGACGGCTGGTACGATTACGATGCCAAGTACGCGGCGGGCGGCTCGCGCCACGTGATTCCTGCCGATATCCCCGCCGCCCTCGCCGCGCGATGCGAGGACGTGGCCGTCGGGGCGCACGAGGCGCTGGGCTGTCGCGGCATCTCCCGCGCCGATTTCCGCTATGACGGCGACACGGATACGCTGGCCCTGCTGGAGGTCAATACCCAGCCGGGCATGACGCCGACCTCGCTGGTGCCCGAACAGGCGGCGCATCGGGGCGTGGAGTTCGCCGCGCTGGTCGGCTGGATGGTGGAGGATGCCTCGTGCGACCGGTAGAGCCGAAGCCCCCCGCCACCCGCGATCCTGCTCCCGGCACGCGCGCCCCCGGGAAACGCGGGCGCGGCATCCTCTCGCGGCGCGGCCTGCTGCGGTTCTGGCTGCCTGCCGCGCTGATCGGCATCGCGTGCGTCGTCGCCTATCACTGGCAGTCGGTCAGCGGCGGTACGCGGACGCAGGTGGACGCCTTGCGCACCGCCGTGATCGACCATCCCGAATTCGCCGTCACCGACCTGGAGATCGGCGGCCATATCCAGCTTTCGGTGCACGATATCGGGCGCATCATCGGCATCGCGCCGGGCACCACCGCCATTTCCTCCCTGCGCTTCGACGCGCGGCGCGCGCGCATGGCCCTGCTCGACAATCCGTGGATCGAGCGGGCGTCGGTCTCCATCGACCCGTCGGGCGTGATGAAGATCGTCATCGACGAGCGCATCCCGGCGGCCATCTGGCGCAACGACGACGGCTTCTTCCTGATCGACGATACCGGGCACCGCATCGTGCCCGTGCCGGGCGCGGATGCCCGGCTCGACCTGCCGCTGCTCATCGGGCCGAACGCCAATACCGCCGTGCAGGAGGCGCAGGCGCTGGTCCGGGGCGCGCCCGTCGACGTGCTGCCCCGCATCTCGGCGCTGGTGCGCCGGGGCGGGCGGCGGTGGGACGTCATCACCGATGGCGGGCTGATCCTCAAGCTGCCCGCCGAGAACCCGCTCGACGCCCTGCGCCTCTTTGCCGACCTGCGGCTGGAGGAGGAACTGGCCCCCTTCGCCGTCACGGGGGTCGATCTGCGCCTGCCCGACGATCCGCCCGTGATCCGGCTGGAGGAGGGCGCGAGCGCGATGCGCGACGAACTGCTCGAAACCCTGCGGACGACCTACCGATGAGCGGCATGGCGGTCCTGCGCGCCTACGAGGCGATCCGCGGGCGCGTGGGGACGGCGCTGAAGGGCGAGCGGCTGGCGGTCGTCGATCTGGGCGGCTCGCGCGTGTCGTGCCTCGTGGCCGAAATCCGCCATTCGCTGCTCGACCGCACCCTGCTGGACCGCGACGTCGACATCTACGCCGCCCTGCGCGTGGTCGCCGCCGCGAGCGCGCCCGCCGCCGGGATGAAGGGCGGCACCATCGAGGACGCCGAAGCCGTCTCGGGCGTGCTGCGCGGCGTGCTGGGCGATATCCGGCGCCAGACCGGGGCACGGCCCGACCGCGCCCTCTTCGCGCTCTCCGGCGGCTCCCCGCGCACGCTGCAGGCCGCCGCGACCTCCGCCATCCCCGTGCGGGTCGTCGACGATGCGACCGTGGGCCGCGTCATGGCGTCGTGTCGGCAGGAGATCGCGCTGCGCATCCGCCGCCCGCTGCATATCGAGCCGCTGGATTTTTCCCGCAACGACGTGCCGGGCATCGCCGACCCGCGCGGGATGGGCGCGCAGACGCTGGGCGTGCGCTTCGGTATCGTGACGGTGGAGCGCGGCGCGCTGGAGCGGCTGGGCGCGGTGGCCAAGGGGGCGGGTCTGTCCGTCTCCGGCGTCGCCTGTGCCGCCGCCGCCAGCGGTTTCGCGACCCTGACGCAGGACGAGCTGGATCTGGGCGCGACGGTGGTCGATATCGGCGCGCAGGTCACGGGCGTCGCCAGCTTCCACCGCAACCGCCTGCGCTCGGTCCATTGCATCACCATCGGCGGCGCGACCATGACGCGCGATCTGGCGGCGGCGATGGAGATCCCGTTCGAGGAGGCCGAGGCGATCAAGGTCGCGCCGCAGGGGGCGGGCATCTCGGCGGACCCGTCGGTTCTCGGGGGGGCCGGTCCGGGCGAGTCCACCATGGTCCTGACGGGCGTGATTCGCCCCCGGGTCGAGGAGATGTTCGAGCTGGTCCGCGCCGTCCTGCCCCCCGGCGAGCCGCGCCCCGTGATCCTGACGGGGGGCGGCAGCCGGATGCGCGGCATGGTCGAGGCGGGAAGCGCCGTTCTCGGCAGGCGTGTGCGCCTCGGGCGGGCGATCCGCGCGCGCGGGGCGCCGCAGCAGACCCTCGGCCCCGAATTCGCCGCCGTGCATGGACTGCTCGCCCACGCCGTCCGATTGCATTGCGAACCGTGGGCCGACGCGATGGCCACGGCCCGCGACGGCGAACAGGCATTCGGCGGTTTGCGCCAATGGCTTCGCGAAAACTGGTAAGTCGAAATCTCGCCCTGTACGGCGGAAATCCGCATTTTTGCGAGGGCGGAGCGGCATTTTACCCTGTGACAAACGTGAAAAATTGGTTACGTTCTTGAATCAAGACGAGCAGAAAAAACAAAACAACAATAACGAAATCAACATACAGGCGGTTACCATGGCTTTGAACATTGGGGCGGTTGACGATACCGACATGAAGCCGAAGATCACGGTCTTCGGCGTGGGCGGCGCGGGCGGAAACGCCGTTAACAACATGATCAACAAGAATCTCGAAGGCGTGGAATTCGTCGTCGCGAACACCGATGCGCAGGCCATCGAACAGTCGCGCTCCTCGCGCCGGGTGCAGCTCGGGTCGGGCGTCACCGCCGGTCTCGGCGCGGGCATGAAGCCCAGCGTCGGCCGCGAATCGGCCGAGGAGACGATCGACGAGATCATCGACCATCTCAACGGCGCCAACATGTGCTTCATCACCGCCGGCATGGGCGGCGGCACCGGCACGGGCGCGGCCCCGGTCATCGCGAAAGCGGCGCGCGAACTCGGCGTTCTGACCGTCGGCGTCGTGACCAAGCCTTTTTCTTTTGAAGGTGCCAAGCGGATGCAGCTCGCCGAGGACGGCCTCGAAGAGCTTCAGCAGTATGTCGACACGCTGATCATCATCCCCAACCAGAACCTCTTCCGCATCGCGACCGAGAACACGACCATCATGGACGCGTTCAACCTCGCCGACGATGTCCTGTATCAGGGCGTCAAGGGCGTCACCGACCTGATGGTCATGCCCGGCCTCATCAACCTCGACTTCGCGGACGTGCGCACGGTCATGGGCGAGATGGGCAAGGCGATGATGGGCACCGGCGAGGCCGAGGGCGAGGGCCGCGCGGTCGAGGCCGCCGAGAAGGCGATCGCCAACCCGCTGCTCGACGACGTGTCGCTCAAGGGCGCGCGCGGCGTGCTGATCAACATCACCGGCGGGCCGGATCTGAAACTGTTCGAGGTCGACGAGGCGGCATCGCGCATCAAGCAGGAAGTCGATCCCGGCGCGAACATCATCGTCGGCTCGTGCTTCGACGACGAACTCAAGGGCCATATGCGCGTCTCCGTCGTCGCGACGGGCATTGACATGGTCGAAAGCTCGATCGTCGCGCGCGGCAACGATGCCGCCCGCACCGGGGCCACCACCAGCGCCCGCCCCCGCCGCGCCATCCCCGCCCCCCGCTACGCAAGCGACGCCACGGGCGAGCGCGGCATCGGCGCCGGAACGCGCCATGCCGTCAAGCAGGCCGTCAGCACGCGCACCGAGCCGGTCGAGGAATATGTCGAGGAGCCGATGGCGGCCACCGGCACCGACGGCGTCGCCCCGCGCATGTCGACGGGCGCGCAGGGACAGGTCCAGGGACCCGTCGCCACGGTCGTCGACCCGTCGGTTGCCGATGCCCCCATCGCCTCCACCGCCCCGCCCGCCCCCGCGGCGCCGCAGCCATCGGGAGCGCGCGCGGGTCTCAACCTGATCCGCCGCGCCGCCGCCAGCCTCGGCGGACGCTCCGCCGAAGCCGACACGCCCCCCGCGAAGGCACCGTTCAAGGGCGACAGCATCGACGGCGACGGATCGGCGGATGATGACGCTCTCCAGATCCCCGCGTTCCTCCGTCGCCAGGCGAATTGAGGCAGTATCGAGGCAGAACTGCCAGCCGACGCGAGGCGCATAACGAAAAAAGGCCGGGATCGTTCCCGGCCTTCTTCATTATTTTCCCGTACCGCCAACAGTATTAACCACGCGTCAACTAAATTCTTTCTTCGCTGATTCTTTGTTCATCATTGTTGCAATCTGACATAAAGATTGAATTGTACGCTCGACTGCCTGCTGCTATCTCGTTCGTGGTTTTATACGTATACGAGGTATTCCATGCAGCGCACGCTCGCCCGCAAGGCCCGTCTGTCCGGCATCGGCGTCCATAGCGGTCTCCCCGCCACGGCGACGATTCTGCCGGCCCCTTGCGATACGGGCGTCCGCTTCGTCCGCCTCGATATCGAGGACCGCGACAACCTGATCGATGCCCGTTTCGACGCCGTCACCGATACGGCGCTGTGCACCTGCATCGGCAATGACGACGGCGTGAAGGTCTCGACCGTCGAGCATCTGATGGCCGCCCTCGCCGGGTCGGGCATCGACAATGCGCTGGTCGAGATCGACGGACCCGAGATTCCCATCATGGATGGCAGCGCCAAGCCTTTCCTCGCCGCCCTGCTCGCCGCCGGAACGGTGGATCAGGACGAGCCGCTGCGCGCGATCCGCATCCTGAAGCCCGTCTCCGTCACGCTGGGCGACAAGACCGCCGAACTTCTGCCCGCCGATCATTTCGAGATCGAGTACGATATCGATTTCACGGACGCGGCCATCGGCAGGCAGCGCCGGATCGAGCGCTTCACGGGCGATGCCTTCGTGCGCCACTACGCCGATGCGCGCACGTTCTGCACGCTCGGCGATGTCGAGGCGCTGCGCAAGATCGGCTTCGCGCGGGGCGGCACGCTCCAGAACGCCATCGTGGTCGACAAGGGCCGCGTCCTCAACCGCGAGGGCCTGCGCCATCGCGACGAGTTCGTGCGGCACAAGATGCTCGACGCCGTGGGCGACCTCGCGCTCGCCGGGGTGCCGATCATCGGGCGCTATCGCGGCGTACGCGCCGGGCACGACATGACGAATCGCCTCCTGCGCGCCCTGTTCGCCGATTCGTCGGCGTGGTGCTACGAAGAGGTGATCGATCGCGGCCTCGTCGCGCCCGACTACATGACCGGCGAACCCGCGCGCGCCCTCGCCTGCGCCTGATCGGCGCGGGTCCGTGCTTCTGTTCCCTTTCTGACCCGTTCCGTCGAAAAGCGGTTTCATAGCGGGGACGGCATGCGTTATGGTCGCTCGCAAACCGCCGATGGCGCCCCCGGGCGCGGCGCAACCGAACGATTGGGTGACACCATGTCCGACACCAGATTCTCCCGCCTCGCGCGCCGCGCCCTGCCGCTGGGCCTGATCCTGTCGCTCGGCGCATGCGGCGGGACGCTCCCCTCCGTCGGATCGCTCTTTTCCGACCCGGTCGCCCCGCTGGAGACCCGCAGCCCCGAGGATATCTTCGCGGACGCGACCACCAATCTCAGGAACGGCAACGAGAAGAGCGCGGCCTTCCTCTTCGACGAGGTCGAGCGCCTCTATCCCTATTCCGACGTCGCGAAACAGGCGATGCTGATGTCCGCCGTCTCGTCCTACGAGGCGAACGAATACGACAAGGCCGTGCTGTCCGCCGAGCGGTTCATCGGCTTCTATCCCAGCGACGAGCGCACCGATTACGCCCGCTACATCGTGGCGCAGAGCTATTACGACCAGATCGTCGACGTGGGCCGCGACCAGGGGATGACGATCCAGGCGAAGCAGGCGCTCGACGAGCTGATCGCCCGCCACCCCGACAGCCCCTACATCAAGGAAGCCCGGCTCAAGCGCGACACGACCGTCGACCAGATCGCGGGCAAGGAGATGACCGTCGGTCGCTACTACCTCAAGAACGGCCAGTATATCGGCGCGATCAACCGCTTCCAGACCGTCGTGAAGGACTACGACACCACCAGCCATGTCGAGGAGGCACTGCACCGTCTGGTGGAGGCGAATCTCGCCCTCGGACTGACGGAGGAAGCGAAATCCGCCGCCGCCGTGCTGGGCTTCAACTATCCCGGTTCCGACTGGTACGCGGCGAGCTATGCCCTGCTGACGGGTCAGAACCTGACCGGCGGCGTGGCGCAGGATTCGTGGTACAAGGGCATCTATCGCCGGGTCATCCTCGGCGACTGGCTGTAGCAGAGCGCGCGCCATGCTGCGGCGTCTGTCGATCCGCAATATCGTCCTGATCGACGCCCTCGATCTCGATTTCGACGCCGGTCTCGGCGCCATGACGGGCGAGACCGGGGCGGGCAAGTCCATCCTGCTCGACGCGCTCGGCGCGGCGCTCGGCGCGCGGGCCAATGCCGATCTGGTGCGCGCGGGGGCCGACAAGGGTTCGGCGACGGCGGAATTCGACCTCGACGACGATCATCCCGTCTGGCCATGGCTGCGCGAGCAGGGGCACGACATCGAGGACGCGTCCCTCATCGTCCGCCGCGTCATCTCCCGCGAAGGGCGCAGCCGCGCTTTCGTCAACGACCAGCCGGTCGGCGTGGCTACCCTGCGCGAACTCGGCTCGCGCCTGATCGAGATTCACGGCCAGTTCGACGACCGCGCGCTGGTCGACCCCGCCGGGCATCGCGGGTTGCTCGACGCCTATGGCGGCCTGCAAAAGGAGCACAAGCAGGTGCACGCGCTCTACGCCGAATGGCGCGAGGCGACGGTCACGCTGGAGAAGACCCGCGCCGATATCGCCGAAGCGCAACGGGACGCCGAATTCGTGCGCCACTCCGTCGAGGAACTGACCAAACTCGCGCCCGAGGAGGGCGAGGAGGATACGCTGGATGCGGAGCGGCGCCAGATGCAGCGCGCCGAATCCATCGCCGACGACGTGAGCAAGGCCATCGCGGCGCTGGGCAACCAGGGGGCCGAGGGCGCGATTTCGGATACGATGCGTCGGATCGAAGTCGCCGCCGGAAAGGCTGACGGCAAGCTCGACACCGCGCTGGAGGCGATCTCGCGCACGCTCAACGCCTGTTCCGATGCGCTGTCCGAGGTCGAGCGCGCGGCGGAAGCCCTGTCCTTCGATCCGCGCCGTCTGGAGCAGGCGGAGGAGCGCCTGTTCGCCCTGCGCGCATTGGCCCGCAAGCATCGCATCGGCGTCTCGGACCTGCCGAAGCTGCATTCGGGGCTGGGCGAGAAGCTGGCCTTCATCGAGCAGGGCGAGGCCAAGCTTGTCGAGATGGAGGAGACGGTTGCCGCCGCGCACCGCGCCTTCCTGGGCGCCGCCAAGGGCCTCAGCGCCGCGCGTCAGGAAGCGGCGATCGTGCTCGACAAGCAGGTGGTGGGCGAGTTGGCGCCGCTGAAACTCGAACGCGCCATCTTCCGCACGCTGGTCGACAGCGACCCCGAGAAGCTGGGACCGGACGGCATCGACCGTGTCGCCTTCGAGGTGACGACCAACCCCGGCTCCCTCCCCGGTCCCATCGACAAGATCGCGTCGGGGGGCGAGCTGTCCCGCTTCCTGCTCGCGCTCAAGGTGTGTCTCGCGCGCAAGGGCGACGGCAAGACGCTGATTTTCGACGAGATCGACCGCGGCGTCGGCGGGGCCACGGCGGCGGCCATCGGCGCGCGGCTCAAACGCCTGGGCGAGGACACCCAGACCCTCGTCATCACGCATGCTCCGCAGGTCGCGGCGGAGGCCAACCGCCAGTGGCGCATCGAGAAATCGGTCGAGCAGGGCGGGGACGGCGAGACGACCCGTACTCGCGTGGTCGAGTTGTCCAGGGCCGAGCGGGTCGACGAACTCGCGCGCATGCTCGCGGGCGAATCGGTGACGAAGGCGGCGAAGGACGCGGCGAAGAGTCTGCTCAAAGCGGCCAGCTAAGGGGAACAACCATGGCCTTCGACGCCACCATCGCCGCGCTGAAATCCGACTTCGGCGACCGCTGCGCCACGTCCGACGCCGTGCGCGACCATCATTCAAAGGGTGAGGCGTACCACACACCCGTGCGCCCCGATGCCGTGCTCTTCCCCGGCTCGACGGCGGAAGTCGCGGCGATCATGCGCACCTGTGCGGCCGGAAACTGCCCTATCGTCCCCTTCGGCACCGGCACCTCGCTGGAGGGCCACGTCGTCCCCCTGCGCGGCGGGGTCAGCCTCGACATGAGCCGGATGGACGCGATCCTCGCCGTCAATGCGCAGGATCTCGACGCCGTGGTCCAGCCCGGCGTCACCCGCCGCCGCCTCAACGAGGATCTGCGCGATACGGGCCTGTTCTTCCCCGTCGATCCGGGCGCCGACGCGTCGATGGGCGGCATGGCAGCGACCCGCGCGAGCGGCACCAACGCCGTGCGCTACGGCACCATGCGCGAGAACGTGCTGGCGGTGGAGGCGGTGATGGCCGACGGCAATATCGTCCGCGCGGGCACAAGGGCGCGGAAATCCTCCGCCGGGTATGACCTGACGAAACTGCTCGTCGGGTCCGAGGGAACGCTGGGGATCATCACCGAACTGACGCTGCGCCTCTACGGCCAGCCGGAGGCGGTCGCGTCGGGCGTGTGCACCTTCGACACGGTGGAGGGGGCGGTCGATGCCACGATCCTGACCATCCAGAGCGGCCTCCCCGTCGCGCGGATCGAATTCCTCGACGAGTTGCAGATCAAGGCGGTGAACGCCTATTCCAGGCTGTCGCTGGCCGAAAAGCCGACGCTCTTCCTCGAATTCCACGGCACCGATGCGGGGGTGGCCGAGCAATCCGAACGCTTCGGCGAGATCGCGCGCGACCACGGGGGCGGGCATTTCGAATGGGCAACGCAGGCGGAGGACCGCAACCGTCTGTGGCGCGCGCGGCACGATGCCTATTACGCGGTCAGGGCGCTGCGCCCCGGCTGTCAGGGCTACGTCACCGATGCCTGCGTGCCGATCTCGCGGCTGGCCGAGGCGATTCTGGAGACGAAGAAGGACATCGCCGAGAGCGGCATGCTCGCCCCCGTGGTGGGCCATGTCGGCGACGGCAATTTCCATCTCGCCATCCTCATCGACCCGCAGGACCGCGACGAACTGCGCGCCGCCGAGGGGCTGGCCCACCGCATCGCGGAACGCGCGCTGGCCATGGGCGGCACGGTGACGGGCGAGCATGGCGTGGGCATGGGCAAGATGAAGTACATGGCCGCCGAACACGGCCACGGTTACGAGATCATGCGCCAGATCAAGCGCACGCTGGACCCGCAGAACCTGCTGAACCCGGGCAAGATCGTGGATATGAACTGATTTCCGTTACTCCGCTGCCCCGTGCCCGACATGGGGCCTCCTTCGACCTTGGCACCCTATTACAGGAGGCCCCGGATCAAGTCCGGGGCAGATGAAATTCCATGATCACCATCCCCCCCCTCGACCGCTTCCCTGAACCCGCCCTCCGCGACCTGATCGACGGCAAGGCCAAGCCCGTCGGCTCCCTCGGGCGGCTCGAAGCGCTGGCGCTTCAGGTCGCCCTCGTCCGGGGCGAAGCGCGGCCCGTTCTCGGCACGGCGCGGTCGGTCATCTTCGCGGGGGACCATGGCCTCACCGCCGAGGGCGTGTCGTCGCATCCGCCCGAAGTGACCGCCGCGATGGTCGGCAATTTCCTCGGCGGCGGGGCGACGATATCGGCCTTCGCGCGGATCGCGGGAGCCGAGTTGCGGGTGGTCGATGCCGGGGTCGCCTCGCCCCTGCCCGCGCATCCGGACCTGACCGATGCCAAGATCGCCCCCGGCACGCGCAATGCCGCCACCGAACCCGCGATGACGCCCGA
>Ga0209831_1001516_pt1 | contig 21137 bp, 11 predicted proteins | sample Maine_Asex4_meta_FD_187451 | JGI IMG/M metagenome (GOLD analysis project Ga0209831, IMG submission 187451) | Marine algal microbial communities from Maine, USA - Maine_Asex4_metaG (SPAdes) (version 2) | ecosystem: Host-associated > Algae > Red algae > Unclassified | place: Maine, USA | collected... | reverse complement strand
AATTTCCTTAATTACTTCTACCGGAACTTCTTTGATGATCTCTACGATCTTTTCGACTTCTACAATTCTGTCGACCATTACTTCTTTGATCACTTCGATTTCCTTAATCACTTCGATCTCTTTGATCACCTGTACCGGAATCTCTCTAATGACTTCCACCTCTTTGATCACCTCAACGATTTTTTCTACGGGTACTTCTTTTATAATTTCAACCGTTTTAACATTGTCGATTTCTTTGAACAGTTCCACTGGTACTTCTCTTACCAATTCGACTTCCTTAATAACGTCTTGATTCTTGATAATCACTTTATCACGAAAAACTTCCACCTCTTTAATAACTTCTACTTCTTTGATCACTTCTACGGGAACTTCTTTAATCACCTCTACATTTTTGATGACTTCCACGGGTACTTCTACCTCTTTTATCACTTCTACTTCCTTGATCACCTCTACCTCTCTTACTTCGCTGGCTGCCTGGCGCGCTAGTCTAAGATCTGTTTCAATCTGAGCGAAATTGGTTTTCATAGAAGTATAATCCGTTTCCAAACTTGTCTTAGCCTTTAAGTTGGTATCCAGCTCCGTTTGTAGGGCAGATACTTTTTTATTGGACTCCGCTTCCAGTTCCTGATAACGTCCGGACATTATGTATTTTTTAATCCAGTAGCCCAAGAGCCAGGAAAAGGCCATTGCCAGGGCCCCCAGAAGCCAGCAGGTTCCGGTAGAAGCAAGTAAGATTGAATTCGATAACATAGTCTAGTTATTTGTTATATATGTGATTAAATATTGCCAGAATTTTAAGCCTAGAACTATGGTCTAGGGGGTATAATGTCATAATATTGGATATCAATATTTTTGCGCTAAAATAAATTTAGCGGAGTTTTATGATAGTATTCAGTTAGTAGGGTGACCTGCTGATATCAGTTTTGAAAAATTAAAGTCCTGGTAATTGTGTACGAAATTCGAAATATAGTTTCTCTTCTGACAGTTAAAGGGATTTAAGTTTTTTCTCAATAAGGTATATCTAATGGGCTATCATAAGTATGTAGATTTAGCGAAGGTAAGATAAAGTTTTCTTTTTTTTTAAAAAAAAATATCTTTAAGAATATACAAAAGCTCAAAAGTAAATGTTCCAATTTTTTTAATGAATGCTTTTCAATAATTTTTTTTGCAAATTTCGACAATTTCGTTAAAAGCTGTACCTTTACCATTAATATAAATTACCTCAACATTTTTTTAGACGTAATTTTCCCCGAAAAGTCATTAACTTTTTTAATTTTAATTAATTCGGAAACATACCTGCGATAAAGCTTCCTCACAAATTAGTATTTCATACTTTTTATTTAGAGGTTCTTTGGTATGAATCTTAAAACAAACATTTGCGATGAGACCAATGACACCTGCGTTATTTCTATTTTCATTCCTCTGGATAGTGGGGGGTTCTTTCTTTTTGTCCAGACTATTTTGTCCAGCTGTTGCTGCTGGCGCAGCTACGAGTAGCTTTAGTATGATAGATGGAAATTTTAAAGCAACTACTGCTGGAACCTTCGGTTTCAAAAAGAGTGCGTCGGCTATTGCCATTGCGCCAAGTGCAGAGAAAGAAATTTTTGCGAAAACGGGTACTTACCTGCAAGCCAATCCTGCTAAGATGCTTGCATTGACTGGATACTACGGTAGCGGAGAGTCTAATGATTCAGAATTTGGTAATTTAGGAATCGCTCGGGCAGAAGCATTTAAAAAAGTTTTAGTACAAGAAGGAGCAAATGCTGATCAGATTACCACTGCTGGTGAAGAGAATCTTAAAGCTGAATTTGTTGATAAGAAGTTGAACAATGACAATGCGATTGGTTTTGTTTTTTCTGATAATGTATCGGCTTCCGAGGCAGGAACCACATTTAATTTTGATGAATCAAAAACGGTTTTTTTTGAACCAGACCAGGTAAACTTCCCAGCTGATGATCCTAAATTATTGGAAATTATTGACTATTTGGAATCTTACCTTACCACCAATCCTGATGCGATCGTTACGGTCAATGCTTACACAGACAATCAGGGAAGTTCAAAAGACAAGATGAAAATTGCTTCAAAAAGAGCGGACAGAGTTCGTAGAATTCTTCGTAATTATAAAAAAGGTAAAGTATTTACTTCGCCTATGGTCATCATAAATGCAGTTGGACCGCAAGATCCACAAGCAGATAATGAGACAGCTGAAGGGATGGCCATCAATAATCGGGTGACCTTAACTGTAGAATAAAAGTTAAGGATTTATCACAAATTTTAACGCTGTTTTTTCAGCAAGTCATCATGCATGAATTTTAAAAATCAGGTAATTATCGTTACGGGCGCTTCCGCCGGAATTGGTAAAGCCACAGCAGTAGAATTTGCGGCTCGTGGTGCCAGTTTAATATTAGCGGATCGAAATGAAAAAGGAGGACAAGCGCTTACTGAAGAACTGGTCAGTCAAGGTGCAATCGCCAGTTTTCATCCAGTGGATGTTTCTAGTTTAGCATCGGTCGAAACTCTCTTTGATTTTTGCATAAATAAATACAATCGACTCGATCATTTGATCAATAATGCAGGTATTGCCAGCGATCTTTGTTTTTTTGAAGCCATCACCGACGAGGACTGGCACAGAGTCATGGCCATCAACCAGACAGGTGTTTTCTACGGTATGCGCGCTGCCCTGAAAATTATGCGGGAACAAGGAAATGGCTCAATTGTCAACACTGCCTCCGCTGCAGGTATCGGTGCAGCTCCGCGTATGGGCGCGTACGCAGCCTCCAAACACGCCGTGATCGGTATGACCAAAACCGCCGCCCACGAATATGGTAAATTTAATATACGCGTCAATGCCGTTTGTCCTTCTGTCATCGATACCGAAATGGGAACAGGCGGGCTAACCCATGATCCCAAATTATATAAAATGATGGAAATGGCCGTTCCAATGAAGCGGTTCGGCAAAGCCAGCGAAGTGGCCAAAACTATTTGTTGGCTGAGCAGTGATGAGGCCAGTTATCTGAATGGGGTAGCGTTGTCAGTTGATGGTGGATTGAAAGCGTAAATGATGAAGGTATTGTTATTTGGCACAAAATCACCCCTAAAACACTCCGATTATCCAAATCCTCGACCGGTATTGCGTAATTCTTCGTATTCTTGCACCTTATTTGAAAACGGACTTAGCACCAGGTGCTGTCATAGAGTCCAACTTCGTAACTGTTTAGTGTCCAAGCTAATTCCAGCAGATGGTTAAAGGTTAACCTAGTCGCTGACCACCCTGCTGGCTCGAATCGTTACATAACTTTATTAATTATTCATTATGAGCGATTTTGCGGCCACTGGCCTAAACGATCAATTGGTAAAAGCCGTAACAGACTTGGGCTTTGAATCACCAACGCCGATTCAGGCGAAAGCAATTCCTATTTTATTATCTTCTGACCGGGATTTAGTAGCGCTTGCCCAAACGGGAACGGGTAAAACGGCCGCCTTTGGTTTGCCAGCACTTCATAAGATTGATACCAAATCCAGAGATACACAAGTAATTATCCTTTGTCCAACGCGAGAATTGGCTATTCAGATCACCAAGGATCTGCAATCTTATGCGAAATATTCCCGGGATATAAAAATTATGGCTGCTTATGGTGGTACCAGTATCCAACCACAAATAGCCGCTTTACGTAGCGGTGTCCACATTTTGGTAGGAACACCCGGTAGAACACGAGATTTGCTAAAAAGAAAAAGGTTAAATCTGGATGCGATCAAGCAGGTTATTCTAGATGAAGCCGATGAGATGTTGACCATGGGTTTTAAAGAAGAGCTGGATGCGATCCTTTCGCAGACACCCGATGAAAAGCAAACCCTTTTGTTTTCAGCGACTATTTCTAAAGAAGTTTCCCGGATTTCTAAACAATACATGAACAATGCCGAAGAGATTTCGGTCGCCCGTGTAAACGCCGGAGCGAGTACCGTAGAACACTGGTACTATTACGTAATGGCAAGAGATAAATACGAAACACTAAAGCGAATTGCGGATGTCAATCCTGATATTTACGGAATCGTTTTCTGTCGTACCCGAAGAGAAACACAAGATGTTGCTGCTCGCCTGCAATCAGATGGTTACAATGCCGACGTACTAAACGGAGAATTATCTCAAGCCCAAAGGGACGAAGTGATGAATCGTTTTAGAAAGCGACATATTCAGATTTTGGTAGCGACAGATGTTGCGGCGCGGGGACTTGATGTAACGGATCTGACGCACGTAATCAACTATAATTTACCAGATGATCCGGAAGTATATGTCCATCGTTCTGGTCGTACCGGACGTGCTGGAAAGAGTGGTATTTCAATCGCTATTATCCACTCACGCGAGAAAGGAAAAATGCGGGACGCGGAAAGAAAGGCGGGAATAAAATTTGAAAGAAAATCTGTTCCTTCTGGTCGCGAAATTTGTCAGATTCAACTGATGAAAGTGATTGATAAAATTCAGGAAGTAGCGGTCAATGAAAAAGAAATCGGACCATTCTTGCCAGAGATTTATGAAAAACTGGCCGATATGGATCGCGAAGAGTTGATCCAGCGTTTTGTTTCTACGGAGTTTAATCGCTTTTTGGATTATTATAAAAAAGCCCGGGATCTGAACGGTAACGAAGATAGTAGAGGCGGAAGAGAAAGAGGCGATCGCAATAACCGTCGCAGCGAACGGGGAAGAGATCGTCGTGCGAGCAATAGTTCTAACCGTAACCAATCCGAACGCAACGTCAGAAATGATTCTGAAAAGCCGTTTCGCCCAACGAGAACTTCCGTCAAGAATGCAAAATTTGCGAAGGTAGTTGTCAGCATGGGTAGTAGTTCAAAAATGCATCCAGCGCGATTGATTGGTTTGATTAACAATACTTTAGATTCCAGTGAAGCAACGATCGGTCGGATCAATATTCAGGACAAGGTTTCTTACTTTGAAATAGAAAAAGATTACGCAAATAAACTAGTCGAAGGCCTGCGCGGTCAAGTTATAGATGGAGAAAAAGTGATGGCGGATGTATCGGATGATGCACCAATGCCACAAAAAAGCCGAGGTGGAAAATCAAGTGGTCGAGGACCCAAAAGACCTGGAGATTTTGAAAAGCGTAAGAAGACCAGACACCGTAAGGGTGGTAATAGTGGAGGAGACAAGAAAAGACGCTACTAAATTTTTAGTTTGAAATTTAATTAGAAAATATAATCGCCTCTGAATTCTGTTGTGGAATTTAGGGGCGATTTTGGTATTGATTTAAAAGGATTCGTTTGTTTTTTTTACAATTCTTCAATTTCTTCTTTCGACAAATTCGTGTATTGAATTATTCTTGCTATTGACTCTCCATTTTTCTTCATTTCCATTGCGATCTCTCTATTTCGGTTATCTCGCCCCTCTTCCCGTCCCTCTTCTCGTCCTTCTTCTCTGGAAGTATCTATTACATTTTTTAAATCTCTGTAAGTTTTTAGGCTCTCTTCGTAAGCACCTCTTTCTTCTGGTGTAAATCGTGCAATTTCTGCTTCTCTGAATAATCTTTTGAAGATTTTATTTTGAAGGTTTTCTGGAAGGTCTTGTAATTGAGATAGATGTCTAAAAACGTATAGCCATTTATCGAAGTCTGTCTTTAATTCACTTTCTTTTTTCTTGAATTTTGGTAATTCTATATAGATAAATTTTAATTTATCAAAGAATACTTCGCACCTTTGGTTCTTCAATTCTATGATGTGCAATAAACTAGGATCTGTTTTATGGTCATCAAAAATAGCTTTTCTATCTAATTCATTTAGCCCTAACTGTTCGTTATTTGAATAGCTTAAATCTTTAATTTTGTGTTTTTTCGGTAATATTTGATTAAGGAAATCAATCAATAGCATCTTATTCGGTTCAGTACCGAATAGTTTTTTAAAACCAAAGTCTGTCAAAGGATTTATATACTTATCTTTTAGTATGCTCATTTTCAATCATTTAGATTTTAAGATTTCGTCATCTACAAAGGTAATAATTTTATGAATGTACGATTTGTTCTATCTAATCGAGTAATTTTGTCAACCCAAAACCCAAATTTTTTCTAATCTCTAAAACCCCAAAACCTCCCCAATCACTCTTTCCACCATCCCAACATTCGGTAACGTCGCTTCCTCCAGAATACTATTCAATCCAATCGCCGGGACCTCCGCAGAACCCAACGTCCGAACCGGAGCATCCAAACTTCTAAAACATGCCTCTTGTATCCAACCCGCCAAACTCTGTGCGTAAGAATTTCGCGCCGGCTCCTCCGTCAAAACCAAACAACGATGGTGTGAACGAACCGTTTCTAAAATCGCCGCTTCATCCAGTGGCACCAGCGTCCTCAAATCCAAAACTGTCACGCGTCCCGAATATTTCGCTGCCGCATTCAACGCCCAGTGGACGCCCATTCCATATGTAACGACAACCATCGCTTCTCCATTTTCAATTTTATCCACTTCCGCTTCAAGTACTTGGTTCGCCAAACCCAACGGTAATAAATAATCTTTTGCCGGTTCAATAGTTTTGGCCGCAGCTGTACCCGGTACCTTCGACCAGTACAATCCTTTATGTTCAAAAACAATGACCGGATTAGGATCGTGGTAAGCTGCTTTCATCAGTCCTTTTAGATCCGCACCACAACTCGGATATACGACTTTAATTCCACGAATTCTCGTAACAATACTTTCTACACTAGAAGAATGATATGGACCACCACTCCCATAAGCACCAATCGGAACCCGTAAAACCATGCTCACTGGAAATTTACCATTACTTAAATAACAAGACCGGCTAACTTCCGTAAATAATTGGTTAATGCCTGGGAAAATATAATCTGCAAACTGGACTTCTACAATTGGTTTTAACCCCGCAGCCGACATACCCACCGTAGAACCTACAATAAAGGCTTCCTGAATCGGCGTATTAAAAACCCGGTCGTCCCCAAATTTTTGGGCCAGCGTCGCCGCCTCACGAAAAACACCACCGAGCCGCGCACCAACATCCTGACCGTAAAATAAACAACGTTGATCGTCTTCCATAATTTCTTCTACCGCGTGCAAAGCTGCATCGACCATGACGCCCATTTCTCCATTGGCGGGAGATCTTTCACCCGATTCTTCCGTGATGGGAGTCGGAGCAAAAATATGGTCGTAAATAGAATCTGGAGAAGGTTCTTTTGCTTTGCGTGCTTCTGCAAAATCGGCAGCCACTGTTTCGGTAACTTCCTTTTCTATTTTGGCAATGGCTTTTTTTGTAACCCCGGCTTCCAGTAGTTGATTTTTTAGAATAGGGTAGGGGTCAGATAATTTTGCTTCCTCCAGATCATCACGGTACCATTCCATTCTGACACCACTGGTATGATGATTCAATAGTGGTACGGTAGCATGCAGTAAAAATGGACGACGTTCTTTTCGCATCGTTTTAAAAATCTGATTGATCGTGCGGTAAGAAGTTTCAAAATCACTACCATCAATACTTATTCCCTCAATACCATGAAATCCTTTAATATATTCTGCCGCATTTTGGGCAAGTATTTCTTCTGCGTTGGCCGAGATATCCCAACCATTATCTTGCACTAAAAACAGGATTGGTAATTGTCGCAGTCCCGCCATCTGAAAAGCCTCAGAGATTTCTCCCTCCGTCACCGAAGCATCGCCCAGCGAACAAACAACAATCCCTTTTTCTTTTGGTAAATCCTCAAATTTGAGGAGTTCTTTATATTGCAATCCCATGGCAATTCCAGTTGCTGGAATCGCCTGCATTCCCGTTGCAGATGATTGGTGTGGAATGGTCGGCTTGTCGGCATCGCGCAAACTTGGATGACTGTAATAAGAACGTCCCCCTGAAAAAGGGTCATCCGCTTTGGCAAACAACTGCAACATCAAATCGTACGGACGCATCCCCAGCGAAAGCAACATCGCATCGTCCCGATAATAAGGGGCTGCAAAATCCTGTGGTAACAATTGCATTCCACAGGCCACTTGAATGGCTTCGTGTCCACGACTGGTCGCATGCACATATTTAGAAACTTCTTTAAAGTTTTCTTCATAAAGAAAAGTCATCTCACGGGCCGTGCAAAGCAAACGAAAACCTTCAGTTAAAATTTTTTTTGAAACTATCTTATTGGAGGCAACAGACATAGATTTTTATTTTGAGAGGCAATGAGCAGAATTTTTCTTCTATATATCATTCCTCTGGTTAATCTGGTTATTACGTAAAAGTAAGAAATTCTCTTCAGTTTTTAATACTTTTAAAGTTGAGAAAAGTTAACGAGCCAATAGCCTCAAACAATAAAGCGGCATCATAAAAAAATAGCTCCATCAATCAGAATAGCCCTTTCTATCCCGCCGCTTTCGCTTTTTCCTTTCTGCTTTATAACGCTTCCGCTTCAGTCGGGATATTTTCTTATCCCTGCAGTACAAATGAGAAATACCTTGTTTTTTATACCATTTACGTGCACTAAATCGAAATTTATAATCCATTGTATTTTCCTCATTGCCCAAGGCATGAATATGAAATTTGCGGCCTGATACATCATACGCCATCCGCTCCGGAACTTTATCAGAATCCCAAAACCAAAGATTGGACCAGGGGATAGAGATCAGCATATTAGATTTATTATCATAGCGAAAATCTCCACGCATGTGGAGAGTGAAAGCAGTGGAATTAATATTCAGTCTGGGAATTTTTATGGTTCCCTGATCAATTTTCAAGGTATCTGTAATGGTCAAAAACTGGATGTCTTCGATCCGTTTGTCACGGAGAATTTTCCCTGCAGTAGACATGATCGGGCCAAAGTTTTTTAAACGCAAACTTTCTAAATCGAAAGCGACTTCGCCTTTTAAGGTATTGTCGAGTTTCCCGTTTTTATCAATAACATGACCCGTTAAATGGGAGTTCACGGAGAGAATACCAGAAACACTATTGGCTGTCTTCAAAGAGGGAAGATTAAAAAAGTCAAAGGCCGGAATCAACTTTTCAAGATTTATATTCTTGGCCATAAAATCGGTACTAAAACCAGTTCGCTCCTTTTCTGTTAGATCAAGCTCCGCGTCCAGAAGTACGCGGGAATCACCCAGTTCAAACGCTGTTTTTTGTAACTCCAGATGATTTCGATCCCGAAAAATTAGTCCGGTTTTTATATTTTTTGCTTCAAATGTTTTATATGAAAAATCGTCAATAATTACGTTGACTGTTGGTAAAAATTTATCGTAAATACCTTGAATAGTTGGTTTGAAAACATTGGTTTTCTTAATGGTTAATTCTGGCTCATCCTGAGACAAACTATCTGCTTGCGTAATGACATCAAACATCTTGGACAGATCCCGAAAATCCAGCTCTTTTGAATAAATGGTTAAGTTAGAAACAACATCTACCGGAATTGAGTCCAGCAATAATGTATTAAAATTGACTACTTCTCCTTTTGCTTCAATTCGGTGTCCCGAAGTTAGTGGGATAACAAAACTTTTAATGACTGCATCCTTGTTCTTTAAAGTCAGGTCCACGTTGTCGAGTGGCACCGTCAAATTCATATCTTTATAGAACACTTTACTATTGTTTAATGTAAGTCGACTGTCAATATTTTCTATAATGCTTTTCCTGTTTAATACATCTCCGTCAAAATTCAGTTTAAAAGTAAAAATTCCTTCCTTGAAAAAAAACGTATTGTTATTGAAAAGTTTATTGAATCGTTGGGCTTTTCCGTTAGCGGAAAGTATGATATTAGAACTAATTTTTTTCTTTTCAGAAAAATTAAAAATAGCGTCCAGATCCAGTCTTCCATCGTCTAGCTTAAACCCGGTTTTTTCTACTACCAGCGTAGTAGAATCCTGATAATAAACAGCAGCCGATAAATCTCTTACCAAATAATCTGAATCGGATATTTTGTCAATCTTTATCTCCAGTGTTGGCTGAAATTTACTGTACACCGTAGCGATTCCCCGGTGAATTGCATCTGGATTTTTTTGCTTTTCATTGTCCGACTCGGGAACCATTTCAGTCAGTTTTTTAAAATCCCTGGAATTGAGTTCGTCTGAAGTTATTAGTACCGATGATTGGACTTTATAGTCTTTTTCTTCTTGTAAAAGCGAAGTGAAATTTTCAACCTTTCCGGTAATTGAAAGACTGTTTCCTTCCGAAAAAGGAATTTTTAATGCTATAATTTCGGCGTCTCTTTTTTTCAGTGAAATCAATGCGTTGTCAATTGGAATCACCAGATTCTGATCTGCATGGTGTATTTTTACATCCTGAATTCGTAGATCGACCACACTTCCGGTAACAATATTTTCTGGGTCTTCCAGAGCGCCTTCGTAATCTGCCGTCAAGTTGAAACTTCCACTACGTAACATAAAAGCATCATTGTTAAATAATTCATTCAAGCTCTCCATCGATCCGTTCGCTTCAATTCCCAGAATAGCCAATGTAGCATTTCCTTCGGGCAAATGAATACGGCCATCCAGACTGATTGAACCATCTCCAAAATTAAAACTGGAGTCGGTCAGTTTGAGGGTATTTTTATCTTTGTAGGTTACGGAAGTTTTAAGCTTTTCAATGCTGATTTTTTTATAAGAAAAGGTATCAATTTTTATGGAAAGCGTTGGGTTAAATCTAAGATAAATATTCTCAAAGGCAGCCTTTAAGTCTTTCTCTTCTTCCATCAATTCTTCCTGTAATTCTTCTAGTGCCGTTTCTTCTGTAGCAGCCCGAATAGTAGAAATTAATCCATCATAATTCAGATTTTTAGATTCGATGGTGAGTATAGATTTTAGCGGCTTATCCAGTTCGTCAAAAAGTAAAGAGGTGTAATTTTCCAGTTTTCCGGTAACGTTCAGCGTTTGGTCTTTTGGGAAGTCTAATCGCATGGATTTTAGTTGGGCATTTCCACCCTGAGTAGTAAAAAGTAATTTACGGACCGGTATGGTCAAATCAGCTTTATTGTAAAAAACCTTTGTCTGGTTGATTTTAAGTTGACTGTTAGCGTAGGTGATAACGTCCAGTGGTTTTTTGGTATCTCCTCGGTATTTACTAATAAGATCAAAGTTACCCGACTTAAAAAAGAAAGCGTCATTTTTTAAAATCTCGTTCAGACGTTTGGTAGCTCCGGTTGCCCGGAGATTAAGTTGAATGAAATTTTTAATGGCTGGGGTGGTTTGGATATAAGAATCTTTTAGTTCGAAAGGTACACTCTGATAATATGCACTAGCATTTTTAAATATTATGTGAAAGTCTTTTTCGTTTTTGCTGTTTAGTTTTTCGTCATCAATTTTCCGGTTAGCCAGATGTCCGGTAAAATCAAGGGTATCAAAAAAAATGCTGTCCTGAAAAATACACTGATTGTTGCTGGTGTTAAAATCCAGGGTCACCAGTGGATTTCCTTCGCCGTGAAATTTTCCCTGAATTTTGGTTTTAGTATAAAATGGATAAACTAATTGATAGTCTGAAATTTTTTCCTGGATATCTTTAGTGATCAATTCTTTGCTAGCTTTGTAGTCGGTCGCTTCGTTGATAAGTTCAAAATCAAAGAAATTTTCCTTTCCCAGATTAAAGTGAGCAGAAGTCAAAAAGTCCTGGTCATCTATTTTTAACGAAAAGGGAGGGGTGAAAAATTCTTTCCTGGACAAATCAATTTTAGGTTCCAGCGTTCCCCGCAGGTGTGCCGTATTGAAATAGGTTCCCTTTTCAATATTAAGACCCATTTCATCCATGTCAATATCAATCGAAACAAGTCCCGACAATGTGGAACCTTTCGGAATAAGCTGGCCGGAAATGTCATTAACCGTACCCGTATAACGTCTTTTTTTAGGGTGATTAATCATCCGAATCCGAGCGTCCTGAATGATAAAATCTATCCCCTTATTGTGGAGCCATTTTTCCAAATCCGGAGGCAGGGATACGTCCCTGGCACTTTCATCCGCTTTTTCTGCGACCAAATCAAGGGTATCTACCAGAATATTCAGATCAACATCCTTTAATTCAAAGCGACTAAATTCCAGTTCTTTACGAAAGAGTTTACGGGTGGTACACCGAAAATTAATCTCCCCCGCAGATACCCGCCGATAATTGCGTCCCGCAAAAGAAGAGTCCCGGATACTAATCTGATGAATCTGAATATTAAGATTGGGAAAATCGCGAATTATCTGAAAATCAAAGTCTCTTATTTCTAATTCTCCCTGCCGATTTTCTGCATACCACGTCTCGGCTTTTGATATAATAAACGGCTTATTCAATTCAACCAGAAGCAATAATACCAGGATGAGTATCAGGCCGATTAAAAAGAGAACACTAAAAAATTTAACGACAGTTTTCAATACAAATCTGGTTATTAAAGCTTTAATGATTCAGCCTCTTTACTCTAACGCAATATATCTCAATGAGTTCAGATATGCAAGCTTCCTTCCACATCCCACCTCTTGCTGCTCAACAAGCTTTTCCGCTAATCTATTTGCATTTCTTAAAAAAAAGCTTACTTTTACGTGGTACGCAAGAAACTTTTTAAGTACCATTGGTTTAAATATGAATTTTATAATTTTATAAATACATGATAACAAAACAATTAATTATAAATTCGGCCATGAAAATTTTCCTTGCTCAGGGAGTAAAGACGGTGCCTTTGGATCGGCTAGCCAAGGATTTGAGAACTTCCAAGCGTACGATTTACCAGCATTTTGAAAATAAGACCGAACTTTTAAAAGCTTGTTTAGCAGATTATCACACTAAGATTAAGAAAGAAAATCAGGATATTATCGACAATTCTTCGGATGCGATCGAAGCGATGGGTCATCTTTTTCAACAGATTCTATTTCGCTCTAGCTTGGTAAATCCCAATTTTTTTAATGACATTATTCATTATTATCCGGGACTACTTAATGAGTCTTATAAAAAAACTGGAAATTTTGCGCACCAACAACTTTACGATATGGCGCAGTGGGCAATCAAGGATGAAATATTTATTCCGGATATAGATATAGAGGTGGCCACTAAAACAGTACTTTCTTTACTAAAATTACTGAAAGACAATACCCAGTTTCCTGTCTCTGAATTTAGTAAAGAACGGCTCACATTCGGTATCCTACTTCCTTACATGCGTGGACTTTGTACCGCAAAAGGTCGCAGACTCCTGGATAAACAAGAAGAATTATACCGGGTAACTATTTAATAAAAACTGAAATTCAAAATAATTGAAAAATTCTAGCTCCTTAAAAAATACGCCCATCGCGGTAGTCGGCTTATCGGCCATTTTTGCCGATGCAGCCAATGTTGACACTTTCTGGAACAATATCATCTTAGGCAAAGATAGTATCAAAGATGTACCGGATTCCCGTTGGTCTATCGAGGATTATTACGATCCTGATATGATGGCACCAGATAAAACTTATTGTAAGCGCGGCGGCTTTCTGCCAGAAATTGACTTCAATCCTCTGGAGTATGGCTTGCCTCCTAACATACTGGAAGTAACGGATGCCTCTCAGTTGTTGGGATTGGTTGCTGCCCGTGATGCATTAGCGGATGCTGGTTACGGAAAAGATTCTGACAAATTTACCGCAGCGCTAAAAGCTAAAACTGGCTGTCTGTTGGGAGTTGGGGGTGGTCAAAAATTAATTACGCCGCTTATCGCTCGCTTACAATATCCCATCTGGGAAAAAGCACTGCGTAGTAGTGGAATTTCGGAAGCGGATATTCCGCCTATTGTAGATAAAATGAAAAAAGCCTACGTAGGCTGGAACGAAAACTCTTTTCCTGGCTTGTTGGGGAATGTGATCTCCGGACGAATTACGAATCGTTTTGACCTAGGTGGAATTAATTCTGTAGTGGATGCTGCTTGTGCTGCTTCCTTGAGTGCTATCAAAATGTCGCTTAGTGAACTCGTAGAAGGTCGTTGTGATATGATGCTGACGGGTGGCGTAGATACCGATAATTCTCCGTTTATGTATATGTCTTTTTCCAAGACACCGGCTTTTTCAAAATCCGGTAATATCAGCCCGTTTAGTGATGCGGCCGATGGGATGTTGATTGGGGAAGGAGTAGGAATGATGGTGTTAAAAAGACTAGAAGATGCCGAACGCGACGGCGATCATATTTATAGTGTTATTACTGGCGTCGGAACGTCCAGTGACGGTCGTTTCAAATCTGTTTATGCACCTCGTTCTTCGGGTCAGGCTCTGGCCATGAATCGGGCTTACGAAGATGCTGGCTACGAGCCAGCAACAGTGGGCTTACTGGAAGCACATGGTACCGGAACAGGGGCTGGAGATCCAACGGAATTCGCTTCTATGCAAATGGTTTTTGGTGCCGATAACCCCAAAAAACAATACATTGCCCTGGGTAGTGTAAAGTCTCAAATCGGACATACAAAAGCCGCCGCTGGAGCCGCTGGAATGATCAAGGCAATCCTGGCCTTACACCATAAAGTATTACCTCCAACAATTAATGTGGAAAAGCCTAACGCCAAATTTGATATCGAAGAATCTGCGATTTATATCAATACGGAAACAAGACCCTGGATCAAAAAAGATTACCCCCGACGGGCAGGTGTGAGTGCTTTCGGTTTTGGTGGAATTAATGTCCACATTGCCATGGAGGAATACCAAAAAGTACAAACAACAACTTATCGTATTCATCAGCCTTATCGCACCATCTTACTCAGCGCTGCCACGCCGGAAGAATTAGTGGTGTTGGCTGGTCAAACAATCACTGAACTGGAGAACGAAAAGAGTGGACACTTGGCCTACGAAAAATTGGTGACAACTATTGACGCGGCCATTCCAAATACTGCCGCAAGGGTAGGATTCGTAAGTGAAAGTCGGGAACAAGCTATTCAGTATTTAACAATCACCGTACAAAATTTATCCAGTCAGTCAGCGGCTTGGTCGCATCCCAAAGGAATTTATTTCCGACCCAATGCCATCAATACCCAAACCGATAAAACAGTTGCTTTATTCGCTGGACAGGGTTCGCAGTACGTTGGTATGGGCCGCGAATTGGTAAATGCCTTTCCGGAAATGCGAAAAGATATAGAAAAGATTGATGAGTTGTTTATTGATAATCAGCAAGATGCACTCAGTGATAAGATTTATCCCCGTCCGGTATTTACAGAAGCGGAACGAGAGACACAGCAGCAAAATTTAACCAACACACAATATGCACAACCCGCAATTGGTACGCTGAGTATGGGTATGTATAAAACCATGCAGCAGGCTGGATTCCAACCTGATTTTTTAGCGGGACATAGTTTTGGAGAATTAACGGCGCTTTGGGCTGGAGGTGTATTTAGTGAGAAAGTATTTTTAGCGCTTTCGCAAAAACGGGGAGAAGCAATGTCTAACACAGATAATGGAAAAGATAGTGGAACCATGTTGGCGGTAAAGGCCAGTTTAGAAACGGTACAGGAAGCGATTAGTAGTTTGCCGGGTGTTACGGTGGCAAATATCAACGCTGACAATCAGGTAGTACTGGGAGGAAGTACTCCTGCGATAAAATACGCCACGGACTATTTGAAAGAAAAAGGTTTGCGCGTAATTCCGCTGCCAGTGTCTGCTGCCTTTCATACCAGTTTGGTAGGTCATGCACAAGCACCTTTTGCCACTTTTGTTGAAGAACAAAAATTTGTACCGGCTAAAAAGCCAGTTTACGCAAATTCAACGGCTCAGCCTTATCCTGCTGAAATTTCTGATATTAAAAATGTACTAAAAGATCAGATTTTAAATCCAGTATTCTTTAAACAACAGATTGAAAATATTTACGAAGAAGGCGGACGGGTGTTCGTCGAGTTTGGTCCAAAAGGAGTTTTAACGAATTTGATAAAGAATATTTTAAAAGGTCGCGACTTTCATGCCGTAGCTATTAACCCAAAAGCGAAACAGGACAGTGATTTACAATTTCGTCAAGCAGTAGTAGAACTGAAAGTATTGGGCATAAATTTAAAGAATATTGATCCCCACTACCGGGCACCAAAAACCCTGGCCGAGCCGGGTAAGATGAATGTAAAAATTAGTGGGAATAATTATGTTTCCAAAGGTACCCAAAAAGCTTACACGGACGTGATGTCTAATGGCTTTAAAATTTCTGGCGCTGGTACGGAAAAAATTATTGAAAAAATTGTTGAAGTGGAAAAAATCGTGGAAGTAGAATCCATTCCAGTTAATTTAAATAATCAAGAAGAAATGTTACAAAAAGAAACTTTGGATTTACTCAAGTCCACTCTCGACCATCTTAAACAGCAACAGGCTTCGGCAACTGCTGTATTTGAAAAAATGATGCAGGATCAGCACCAGCAAACACAACAATTGCTATCGGTTTTGACCAATGAAATTTCCGGAACTTCCAGTAATATTCCTGCTGCACCGACTGTTACAAGTAATGGGTTTCCTACTAATACAGCCTATAACGGAAATGGAGCCAATCATAATTCAATTAAAAATGCTGCTCCAGTCGTGACTCCTTCGGTTGCGGTTGCTCCGGCAGTAGTTGCTCCAGTTCAAACACCGAATAATAACAGTAATGCAGCGTTAGAAAAAATATTGTTATCTGTAGTAAGTGAAAAGACGGGTTACCCGGCAGAGATGCTGGAAATGAGTATGGATCTGGAGGCAGATCTGGGCATTGACTCGATCAAGCGGGTAGAAATATTCGGTGCGTTAACCAAGCAATATCCTTCCATGAGCGGCATCAATCCACAGGAGCTAACGGAGTTGCGAACCTTGGGTGAGATCGTTAGCTACGTAAATCAAAATGCTAAAGGTAGTATAAATGCTGAAAATACAACAGCCGTTGCAACGCCAAATCCTGCGGCCCCGGTACCAGGTTCAGTAACGGCGGCTCCTGTAGCGGCGGCGACGGGTAGTAATGCAGCATTGGAAAAAATTCTTTTGGATGTAGTAAGTGAAAAGACGGGTTATCCGGCAGAGATGCTGGAAATGAGTATGGATTTGGAGGCAGATCTGGGCATTGACTCGATCAAGCGGGTAGAAATATTCGGTGCGTTAACCAAGCAGTATCCTTCCATGAGCGGCATCAATCCACAGGAGCTAACGGAGTTGCGAACCTTGGGTGAGATCGTTAGCTACGTAAATCAAAATGCAGAAGGTACTATAAATGCTGAAAATACAACAGCCGTTGCAACGCCAAAACCTGCGGCCCCGGTACCAGGTTCAGTAACGGCGACTCCTGTAGCGGCGGCGACGGGTGGTAATGCAGCATTGGAAAAAATTCTTTTAGATGTAGTAAGTGAAAAGACGGGTTATCCGGCAGAGATGCTGGAAATGAGTATGGATCTGGAGGCAGATTTGGGCATTGATTCGATCAAGCGGGTAGAAATATTCGGTGCGTTAACCAAGCAATATCCTTCCATGAGCGGCATCAATCCACAGGAGCTAACGGAGCTGCGAACCTTGGGTGAGATCGTTAGCTACGTAAATCAAAATGCAAAAGGTACTACAAATACTGAAAATACAACAGCCGTTGCAACGCCAAAACCTGCAGCTCCCATAGCAAGTTCAGTACCTGCGACGGGTGGTAATGCAGCATTAGAAAAAATACTGTTAGATGTAGTAAGTGAAAAGACGGGTTATCCGGCAGAGATGCTGGAAATGAGTATGGATCTGGAGGCAGATCTGGGCATTGATTCGATCAAGCGGGTAGAAATATTTGGTGCGTTAACCAAGCAATATCCTTCCATGAGCGGCATCAATCCACAAGAGCTAACGGAGCTGCGAACCCTCGGAGAGATTGTCAGTTATGTCAATCAAAATGCAGCTGGAACCCTGGAAAATAACACCAGCGCTCCTGCTCAAGTTAAGGTAACCGCCAACGGAATTAATGCAGTGAATAATACGACTGCTACTATCGCTCCAGTTACAGAAAATGATAATAGTGATTTGTCAAAAATGCTCCTGGAAGTAGTCAGTGAAAAGACAGGTTATCCAGCGGAGATGCTGGAATTAGGAATGGACTTGGAAGCAGATTTAGGAATTGATTCAATTAAGCGGGTAGAAATATTCGGTGCATTGACCAAACAATATCCTTCCATGAGTGGTATCAATCCACAAGAATTAACGGAATTGCGAACCCTCGGAGAGATCGTGGATTACGTAGGAAAAAAAAAACGGACGACATAATTAAAGTGGTTACTAAAACGGGCAATCCTGCAGGTTTAAAGCAAATGATGACTACCCAAACCACCGGGAATACCGTTACTACTGGAAAATATCACGGTGTGGGAAGAAGTGAAGTTCAATTAAGCTTTCTTCCCACCCCGGATTTTTTAGATTTCAAATTACCTACTGGATATCTTGTTTTATTAACGGGAGATGGTTCATCTTTAACCGAAACTACCGTACAGGGATTGGCCGCAAAAGGACATACCGTAGCGGTATTAAATTTGCCAGGTATTAATCCCGCAAAATATATCAATCAAATTACCTTAACCGAAACTTCTGACGCTGCTATTCAGTCAGCTTTTGCCGAAATCACCCAGCGTTTTGGAAAGATTGGCAGCTTTATTCATTTGCATCCGCACTTTGAATTTCAATCTGGAAATTTTGCACAACATTTTTCTACCGAACGAGAAATTCTAAAAACCATATTTTTATTAGCCAAGCACTTACAAGCACCACTTAATAATTTAGCCGGACAACTTCGCGCTGGATTTTTAACAGTGACCAGAATGGATGGTGCGCTAGGATTGGGTAAGAGAAGAAATGTTTCTGTTGTCGGTGGTGGATTGCCGGGACTGGTAAAGTGCCTGAACCTGGAATGGTCCTCTGTATTTTGTCGCGCCGTTGATATTCAACCCGAATTGGAATCTGCTCAAATTGCAAAATGTATTGTTAATGAATATCATGATGCCAATGCAGGTGTTCTGGAAACAGCTTACAGCACTGCAGGACGATTTAACCTTGTGGCCAAACCGGTAAAACTAACGGAAGGTGCAACCATCGAAACAACGGTTACTAAAGAAACTGTATTTTTAGTAAGTGGGGGAGCGAAAGGTGTTACCGCTACTTGTGTGATGGAAATGGCCAAAGCGTTTCAGTGTAAATTTATTTTACTGGGAAGGTCAGATGCAGCATTTCAACTACCAGCTTTCGCGCATCAGACGGAGGAGGAAGGTGCTATGAAGCGGTTGATTATGGAAGATTTTAAAGCACGTGGTGAAAAGCCTAGTTTGCCAGCGGTTAAAAAAATATTTAATCAAATTACAGCCAAAAAGGAAATTGATGCTACGCTTCGTACGATTTCAGAAGCAGGTGGACAAGCAATTTATATCAAAGGCGATGTGACCAATCCTGCTAGTTTTAAAAATGATTTACGAACGGCTACCCAGAGCTTAGGAACAGTAAATGGCGTTATTCACGGTGCGGGAAGATTGGCTGATAAATATATTCAGGATAAAACCGCTACTGATTTTGACAATGTTTTATCTGTCAAATTGGATGGCTTGTTAAGTCTAATGGCTTCGGTAAATATTCATCAACTTGATCACCTGGTACTCTTTTCTTCAGTCGCTGGGTTCTATGGAAATGTCGGACAAACCGATTATGCCATCGCTAACGAAATATTAAGCAAAGCTGCTCATCAATTCAAAACCAATCATCCAAATACCAAAGTTTCTGCCATCAACTGGGGAGCCTGGGATAGCGGAATGGTGAGTGGTGAATTAAAAGTACAGTTTGAAGCTGCTGGTGTAAAACTGGTTAACAGTGAAGGTGGTGCTGCGCTAATGGTAAACGAGTTTAATCGTGCTTACGATGCCGAACCACAAGTAGTTATCGGAGAAACACTGCCTGCTGCGGTAAGCTATTTAGGGGATAATTTACAAACGTATCAACTTCTACGAACTTTAAAACCGGAAGAAAATCCGTTTTTAAAGCATCATGAAATTCAAGGAAATCCAGTGTTACCAATTGTAAATGCAGTAGGCTGGATGGCCGGAAGTTGCGAACAATTATACCCGGATTTTAAAATTCATAAAATAGAAAATACCAAATTGTTTAAAGGATTGGTGTTTGATGGAAAAGGGCCACAGGATTTTAAAATCGAGGTAAAAGAAACCAAAAAGAACAGTGAGGAGATTTGTTTTCAGGTGAGAATTTCCAGTCCTGGAAAAAAATTACCCGTCTATCATTACCAGGCGGAAGTACAGTTGGTTCCTAAAAAAATGGAATTGGCTGCGCCCACTTTTAAACCAACCTTAAGCGGAAATTTTACAGCCAAACCGGGAGACAAACTCTACGTCGATGGTACGTTATTTCACGGTCCTTACTACCAAGGAATTGATCAGATTCTAGATTTTACCAATCAGCAAATTGTACTGGCTTGTACCGCTCCCGAAATACCGCTTTCCCAGCAAGGACAGTTTCCAGTGAATTCTGCCAATACCTTTTTTGCGGATATTCAATACCAGGGAATGGTGGTTTGGGTCGCCTGGAAAAACGATGGATCAAAGAGTTTGCCGCTCCGCACAGATCGAGTGACTTTGTATGCTCCGATGGAATTTGGTCAAAAATTATGGGTCCACGTAGCAATCAAAGAATCAAATGATTTTATGATGATGGCCGATTGTACGGTTTATGATGAAACTGGAAAAGTATACGCAGTGACGGAAAACGGAGCAGTGACGATTTCAAAGGATTTGCAATGGTAGGGAGAGTTGTTAGCTGTTAGCTATTGGCTATTAGCTATTAGCCATTTGCTTCTCTTTAACGCGTTAAGAATGCGCTCGAAGCAAGCGGTAAGGGTGTTTAATTAAGGAAAAGAACTTATTCACTTTTTACGAAATTCTGCGACCGCTCTGCGGTCGAAACCTCCGATACGAAACCTAACTTAACCTAACCTAACATACTGTGATCTCGCTGAGATCATAAGTGCGTAGGAAAATGACCGCAGAGCGGTCAAAGTATGTTAGACTTATCAAGACACAATAAGCGTATTAATCGACCCCAGAGGGTGTCGAAGTATTTATTTAGAATAGTTTTGATTTAGAATACATAAAATACGAGATTTAAAAAATATAAAAACCTCGAAACAAAAATAATGAAGATAGCAATTATAAGCATGTCTGGTTTATTTCCCGGTTCCACCACCATGGAAGCGTTTTGGAATAATTTACTAGCGGCAAAGGATTTAACTG
>Ga0209831_1001513_pt1 | contig 21144 bp, 10 predicted proteins | sample Maine_Asex4_meta_FD_187451 | JGI IMG/M metagenome (GOLD analysis project Ga0209831, IMG submission 187451) | Marine algal microbial communities from Maine, USA - Maine_Asex4_metaG (SPAdes) (version 2) | ecosystem: Host-associated > Algae > Red algae > Unclassified | place: Maine, USA | collected... | reverse complement strand
ATTTTCTTTGCCATTCATCGAATTAATGAAATTCGAAAAACCAGTTGTTTCCATAGATCCTATTTCTATATTGAAGTATCCTGTCCTATCTATTCCTATCTGATGAGTCTCTGAGAAATTAATAGATGTGGGATCATTGATATCAGAGATAAGAATTTGTATCTGCTTATTTTGGACTTGTTCGAGAGGAGACACGCCAGCCTCTTCTATGATGAATCCACTGTAATTAAAATTATAGTCCCAATTGACTGATTCGTCACAAGTAGTTCTTATGACTTTCTGAGCATCAGTGGTGGTTTTCAAGATTATTGATAGAACTATTAGTATTATATATTTCATGATTTTCATTTTTATAGATTTATCCAATTACTACCGTTATAATATCTGAATCCAGGAAGCCCATCCGTTCTATTGCTGCCATCATCTAAGTAGAATTCACCATCTGTGGGATTTTGTGGGACATTAGTTGTAAGTTCAAGAGTCTGATGACCATCTAATCCATCAATTGCTACAGGACCTGAAGACCCCTGAATTCCTTGATCACCCTGCGGGCCCCTCTCACCCGGTATCCCTGGCGGTCCCGGAGGACCAGCTTCTCCATCTTCTCCAGGACAACCTATCTCACAGCCTAACTTAGTAGCGAATATGGCATAAGGCACTGACAACAACTCCACACTTCCATTATTAGCTAAGAATGTAGTACTGCCTTGTGGCTTGAGAGATAAGGCAATATAGTTAGGGACTTCCCAGTTGATATCGGAGAAGCTTGAATTGTTAGCCACACCATTTCCAATTTCTAATGATAATTCACCATTGATACCAGTCGTAACTTGATGTGTTTCTGTATATGTTATATCACCTGTCGGTGAAGCTTCTAAGACTTGTACTAAGATCTCTAAGTCGGCAGACTTAATAGGGAGGTCTTGTCTATCCGTTATGATCGTCTGGAAATCTATGGCATCAGTCTGAGCGTAAGTGCTTATCGAAAATGCCATGAGGCATATTATCGGAATGAGACTGATTATATTTATTTTATTTATCATTTATTTTTGTTTTTATGAAGTATTGTTCAACTGTCTGTCGATCACTTAATCACACTATTTTTTTTTAATGATCTACATTAATAGACCTGATTACTTTGTGTGAGTGAGGATAATTTTCTCGTATTGGACCAGCTCATCCTTACTGATCTTAAGTATGTAATTTCCAGAGGGATAGCCTGATAAGTCGATAGATGAGCTGTTATATATTTCTTTGGCTAATCTTCCTTCTGGCGTGTATGCTTTTATACTATTTACACCAGCATCCATATAGAATATGCCATCTCCTGGGTTAGGATAGACCTGTGTAAATGTTACTACCTCTTGATCGAATGTACTGACAGTTGGAAATTTGTCCACATAAGTCGTGCCTGTTGTATTAGTAACCACTGCTGGATTAAAGTCAAAGTAAATGAATCCGGTATTGTTAATCTCAGTACCTATGTCGAGTCCATCTATCGGACTGATAGAGAACATAACATGACCATTACTCGCTTCCTCATTAGTGAAGCTATCGAGTAGGAAAATATTGTCAAACCTAAAGTTGATGATATATGGATTATCTTTATTATTCTCTACTGAAAGAACATCTGGATGACTCGTGTCCAAAATCTTAAATGTAGAAAGATCTAATAACTCACTTAATGTGTCAGTCACGACGACATTCTCAGCGTAATCATTTCCTGTATTTTGGAACCTAAGTGTGTAAGTCAATTCTTGCCCAAATAAAGCGAGACTATCCGTCCTATTAGGATTAACCAATTTATCATTAGGATCATAAGCACATCTAAGTTCTTGCTCATAGCAGAACTCCTTGCGATCTACGCCATTATCCACCCATGCTGTCGTCTTGAATAATTCGCCGACGGTAATGTCATCACTGATACAGGGTACCTTTAGTGAAAATCCAAAATCAGCTTTCTCAGTTGGGTAAAGTGAAACATTCCATCCTACATAGTTAGAATCTATAACCATATCAGGGGGTGTGTTATAGATAACTTCACTGATACGAGGATCCACTTGTAGCCATACCGTTTGGTCGTCTATGACAGTTCCCTGATTGATAGCAGAGAGGTTATAAGTTCTATTCGTACAACATCTAAAGTTTCCAGAAGTAATGTAAGGTTGTATGCATGAGAGGGATACATCAGGACTTATTCCAAACTCTACTAATGCATATTTGTTAGTCTCATCTATGGTTATTGTTACACTCTCTTCAGAACTCAAAGACCAACCTGGCGCTCCAGCATCTTCGAAGGAGAACTCATAAGTTCCTGATTCTCCTATGAAGCTAACCCCTTCTTCACTATGTAATCTGAATTGATTGTTATCCAAAAGAAACGACCCTTGTCTGACATATCTATCTAAATCATCCTTGACACCATTCTTGTTTTCATCGAAATAGAATTGGACTTGCGCTGCGAAAGATTCAGATTGATTGTAATTTGGACTTTGTAATAGACCATTATTAAATCGCCATTTGCCATCTTCAGAAGTATTAATAATGGTTTCGCCGAGGTTGTAATACAAGCTGCTACGGGTATTTTCAGCTTTGCCAGATAACGAACTAAAGGAAGAGAATCCTAAGGTCTGAGCTGATAAGGATACGGATATCATAATTATGAGTGCCGTACTAATGGTACATTTCATAGACAGGAATTTTTTGATATTGATTATATAATAAATCACATGAGCTCGTCTATTGATGTCCTCTTGGTATAAATGGTTAGAGTGAATTATAATATAAATTAGAATCACACCATAAGTTTAAGATATTATTTCTCCTTACCTTTATCATATGGTAAGAATAGGTGATCTTGAACTAGGAGAATTTCCGCTATTATTAGCACCGATGGAGGATGTCAGTGACCCACCATTTCGAGCTCTTTGCAAGAAGCAAGGTTGTGATATGATGTATACAGAATTTATCTCTGTAGAAGGTCTTATCCGTGATGCTAATAAGAGTGTACAGAAGTTAGATATATATGACTATGAGAGACCAGTAGGCATACAGATATTCGGCGCTGAACTGGATTCTATGACAAGAGCTGCTGAGATAGTAGAAGAAGCCAAGCCTGAAGTATTAGACATTAATTTTGGTTGTCCTGTGAAGAAAGTCGTGTGCAAGATGGCAGGCGCTGGGATACTACAAGATATAGACAGAATGGTATCACTGACTGATGCTATTGTAAAGTCTACGAATCTACCTGTCACAGTAAAGACAAGATTAGGCTGGGACGAAAACACAATGTATATCGAAGAAGTCGCTGAACGTCTTCAGGATGTAGGTATAAAAGCCCTGTCGATACATGGACGTACACGTAAGCAAATGTATAAAGGAGAAGCAGACTGGACGATGATCGGTAATATAAAAAATAACCCTCGGATACACATTCCGATATTCGGAAATGGAGATATCAATTCTCCACAGAAGGCATTAGAATATAAGAACAGATATGGAGTAGATGGCATCATGATAGGTAGGGCGAGTATAGGGAATCCGTGGATATTTAGAGAAGTGAAAGCTTTCTTACATGACGGTACCATAGTAGATCCTCCGACGATAGGAGAGAGAGTAGATGCTGCAAAGGAACACCTACAGAGATCTATCGAGTGGAAAGGAGAACGCTTGGGTGTCGTAGAGATGCGACGTCATTATACTAATTACTTCAGAGGCTATAGAGATATTAAGCCCATTAGAGCTAAGTTAGTTACTGAGTACGATCCTAAGATTCTTCATGAGATATTAGATCATATCCAATATCGTTATGCTGATGAACAAGCATTTGCCTCATAATGAAAATCACACTTACAGATCCTGAACTTACGATTGCGGATGCGATATCTAAAGCTGCTGCTGAGATATCTGTGCCTGCATACTTCATAGGTGGATACGTTAGAGATAAGATCATCGGTCGTCAGACTAATGATATCGATGTCGTATGTGTGGGAGATGGTATACTTTTAGCTCAGAAGACTTGCGAAGTATTAGGTATAAAAAATAAGATTGCTGTATTCAAAAGATTCGGTACGGCTATGATTACTTATAAGGGTACTGAGATAGAGTTCGTCGGGGCAAGAAAGGAATCTTACAGGAGAAATTCTCGTAAGCCTGAAGTAGAACCTGGTACAATAGAAGATGATCAGAATAGGAGAGATTTTACTATTAATGCCATGGCAGTCTCACTTGCAGCATCTCCATATAATGAAGTCATAGATCCATTCGGTGGATTGCAAGATATTGAGAATCGAATTGTCAAGACTCCCTTAGATTCTGATAAGACTTTCTCAGATGATCCATTAAGGATGATGCGAGCGATTCGATTTGCGAGCCAGTTGAGTTATGAGATAGAGCCTGAGACAATGGAGGGAATTAAAAGAAATAAAGAAAGAATAGAGATTATTTCTGCCGAAAGAATTGCAACTGAGCTTAATAAAATAGTGTTATCTGCTGAGCCATCCGTAGGATTTAATCTACTATCAGAATCGGGACTTCTGGAACTAATATTTCCAGAATTCGAAAAGCTCCGAGGTATAGAAACTATTAATGGCATAGGGCATAAAGACAATTACTACCATACGTTGGAAGTATTGGATAATATCTCCAGAGAAACAAATAATTTGTGGTTGCGGTGGGCAGCAATTCTTCACGATATTGCTAAGCCAGATACTAAGCGATTCGATGAGAATGTAGGATGGACTTTCCATGGACATGAGGTCGTCGGTACACGTATTGCTTATAGAGTATTCAAGAGATTGCGATTGCCCCTGGATCATAAGTTGAAGTATGTACAGAAGCTAATCAGATTACATCTACGTCCCATAGCCTTGACTAATGATCATATAACGGATTCCGCTGTACGTCGGTTATTATTTGATGCCGGTGATGAGATAGATGATCTGATGATATTGTGCAAAGCAGATATTACATCTAAGAACAGAAAGAAAGTAGAACGTATAAAGGAAAAATATGAAGCTGTCAAGCAAAAACTAAAAGATGTCGAAGAAAATGATAAAATTAGAAATTGGCAACCGCCGATATCTGGAGAACTTATCATGGACACATTCGAAATAGGCCCTTCTCGTGTAGTCGGTCAGATAAAAGATAGTATCAGAGAAGCCATATTAGAAGGCGACATAGCCAATGACTACGATGCTGCATATGATTACACTACGATGCTGCATATGATTACATGGTCCAGAAAGCCACATCATTAGGACTAACAAAGAAGAAGTGACTTTGATTTAAGAGTTAAAAATTTAGAGTTAGGAGTTAGGAGTTAAGAGTCAATCATCACTAATAACTAATAACTAATAACTAATAACTCATCACTTATCACTTATAACTAATAACCAATAAATAATCAAAACTCAACCTTAAGTCTACCTCTGATTCCGAGTCCTTTCACCCCGAATATTTCTTCTACATTAGGTCGATCTAAGTAATTGATTCTTTTGACTACATCGACTCTAAAAAATCTGAAGATATTATAGACACCGATTCCATACTCCATGAATGGTTTGTTCTTTTGAAATCCAGTTGTTAGGATATCGCCATTGGCTAATTGATTAAACTGAATAAGCTGAGGATTCAAGTCTGGATTATTATTGTCATCCAGTCCGCCGTAGATTGTCTTAAAACTGATGACTTCTTTGAGCTTAAGTTTTCTCCACAATGGTATACGATTAAATATATATCCATCAAAAAAGTGTTGCATGTAGAAACGTGCATACTTATCCGTTACGAACTCAAGAAAATTCATCGTATTAAATGATATCGGCATGAAAGAATATGCTTGATTGGCTGTAGGGATATACAGTAATATGAATGGAAGCTCATTACCCCATACGCGTCCGACTTCTGCTTGGATCTGCATGCGGCCCACGACTGACATGGAAACTCTTTTCTTAAGTTGTACCGATAAGTTGTGATAGGTGTATTGTCCATTAAGAATCTTAAGACCTGCCTTGTAACTAACCTGAATTCGTGGATGATCTGACTTAATCGGTGTACGAATCTCCCGACCTTGAATGAATGCTGTATTAGGAGAAAACTCTCCTGCAAAACTAACCTCACTCGTCCAGATATTATCTATAGATGTTAATTCTCCATTTCTCTGTGCTTCGAATTTTAGTGAACCATAAGGATCTCGTTTTCGATTTACAAATCCAAATTTTGTAAATCCTACTTCGTTTTCTAAGTATAAATCTACATTGTATTCATTAACAAAAAGCATCTGATTTGCTTCTCCTCTACGAAATGAAGTTAGAAAATTATCAGCAGCTAAAAATTCTAATTCTAATCCCGGTATGAAAACATCTCTTCTATAAGCAGCTTGGATGTATCGTCTCGGATTTGCTCTATAATCATCATTTAGCGAGTACAAAAATGACCCACCAAACTTAATCTTTTTGTCTCTAAACCCATAGGCTGCATACGTTCTGGCTTGTATCTTCTGCGATAAGCTATGTGATGTCTCTGGTCCGACTCTCAATCGCAGTCCTTCTACTTGATTAAAACTGACCATCGTTCCCAACTTACCGATATCTAAGGGTCCAGCGGGAATGTACCCTGTCGTCAGTAACTTAGTCCCTAATACAAATCTTCTATATGCAGGCACGGTCTGTAAGGTATCTATCATATTATAGATGCCTTGTTGTTTTTCTGAGAGCACAGATAATCGTTGCCCCGCCCAGTATGACTTATCTCGATCGTAGGCTAGATCATCTATGATGACATCTTCTATTCCATCGAATACTAATGGGTCCTCTGGAGGGGAGAAGTTATAATCTTTGTATATGTTATCTCGTGAGGCGTATACACCCATACCGCCTTTGGCTAAGGATGCATCTATCGTTATTTCATCTCTGGATAAGGCATAGACGCCTTCTATTTCTTCAAACTCTTGTACGACCCTGATGTCTCTTACAAAGTTCATACTAATATCTTTAGTTATTCCTAACACAGCCTTTAGTAATGTGTATTGATTATCATTGGATATATAGACATCTCCGGTGAATCCAATGAAGGTTTTATTTCTCGGGATAAATGCTAAGTGTATGGCTTCTTTCTGATTGACATAAGTGGTGTCTAAAATATAAAATCTATAATAGTTTAATGCCCAAGGCGCCATAGGACTCAAGAAATCATTATCCAATAACCTGATACTATTATCATACAAGTTGACATCCTGATAGAGAAGATCGATTACACTTGTAACACTTTCCATGTCCAGCGCCTCATCGAATTCTGTCATCTTAATGGCATGACGATGCTCTTTCTTTGATTCTGGATTCTTTCTATAATGGACAGATGATAATATTTCTCTGATATACAACGGCAGGAATATTCGACCATTGACATCAGAAGTATCCAAGTAGTTCCACAGAAATTCAAAGTTCTTAAAAGCTTTCCTTTGCTTGAATTCTTCAGTAATATTATTGAGATCGAGTTCTAATTTTTCGTGCTTCTCGTAAGCGTAATATTCTTGCGATTCTAATCTGTTACGATCTCTATTTTCTATTACTTTTCTCATCAGGTCTACCGCTGGATTGTTCTTTTTTCGGTATCTACCTTTTTTCTCTATGATGGTGACAGAGGCGATAGTTACACCTTCTTCTTCCATGTAGAAATCTATAGTTTGCTTACTTTCTTTGACGATAGGGAGAGACACTTGTTTATAGCCTATGAAATTACAGATGATTGTATCAGACGGATTTTTTGTCTGGATTAGATATTGCCCATCTAGATCAGTAGAGGCCCCTACATAAGTTCCCTTAAGGATAAGATCTACGAATGGTAGTGGCTCTTTCGTATTTGCATCAAAAACTCTCCCTTTTATAGTCGTTAGATCCTGACTGATCACATATTGATTCCCTATTAAGAGTAGAAAAAGAAAAAGCGAGCGGAAAAATAGATTGTTGTTAGAATTCATCAAAAATAATATTTGGCTTTGCTTGTTGCTTAATAATGACTCTGAAAATACTCCAGTTAATAAATCTATTCGCTGTTCTAACTATTATCACTCTGGGCAAACAAAAGGAAATATCTATCTATCACAATCGAGCAGTATCTATAGTTCAATTAGGGGTGATAAAAATATAATTACAAAACTCTTGTTTATTAGACTATCTATTCAATCTAATGCAGAATTTAAGATATAATTATGATTAGCTTTTACTTAAGATATTGCTGGAAACCAGATGAAAGAGATTTCTGGATCTGACCCTGATTGTCGGAGTAGAAAAATATAGCTTCTATCTTTCCCAGTTTTTCAGCCGCATTCTCAGCTTTTTCTCGTCCCATTATCATGAATGCAGTCGCATAAGCATCCGCTATCATACAATTATCTGCAACTACTGTGACGCCGAGAAGATCATTTATCTCTGGATATCCTGTTTCGGGATGGATCTCATGACCATACATTTTACCATCGACTTCGTAGTAATTTCTGTAATTACCTGATGATGCTACTCCCTTTGCATGGACGGATAATGCTTCTTGGACATCATTTATTGCCGATTCTGTTTGTGGTTTAGACAAGGCTATAGTCCATGGTTGTTCTGGTCGTTTCAGCCCTTTGCAATAGACCTCACCTCCTATTTCCACGAGATAGTTTTGGATGTTATTCTTTTCTAAGAAATGACTGATTATGTCTACTGCATACCCTTTAGCTATAGCACTGAAGTCTATCTGTGCACCCATTGGTTTGACGAAGTCCATTTGTGATTCTGTAATTGTCTCTGACCACATATCAAAACCTACAAATTGTATGATATCGGAGATCCGCTGCGAGTCTATTTGTGTAATGGCTTTTTTCGGCTTATAACCAAATCCCCAATAATTAACTAATGGCATTACTGTAGGGTCAAAATAACCTTGTGTCAGAACATATACATCCTTTGACGTCTGATAGTTTCTTAGGAAATGTGTGTCGAGAGCTAATTGTATCTTTTGAAAATTAGTATACTTTCCATCTTGATAAAGTTGTACACTTTTCCAGATGCTGTCTTGGTTAATTCTACTAATCGTAGAGCTAGGAATGTAAGTAGAGACAGATTGATTAATCCTTATTAAAATCGAGTCTATTGCTTTTTTGTAATCTATTCCTGTACTGTCTGTATAACTGATGTGATAGCTTGTCCCCATCGTACGGCCGCTGATGCTGAGAATACTATTCTGTACAAGATCTGAAGATGTATCAGTCTTGCAGGAAATAAGACTCAAAATAATTATGATAGTCAGGCATAATAGACATCTGTCTATCTGTGGAATGATCAGCAATGATATAAAGTGTTAGAGTATATTAATCAAACAAGTTAGAATAATCAGAGCCATCTTCCTTGTTTCTATATTGAACTTCTTTTCTGGGTTCGTTAATGTCTAGTGTATCTTCTACAGTCTCGTCTCCACCCAATAACAGCAATGTACTTTTCTCTTCGTACTCTTTAAGCATAGCTAACCCCTTCTCCTCGAATATGCCTTCCTGTAGATCTATAGAATTCATAAAGTCTGAAGATAATTCCATGAATCTTTCCATCTCTCCGACTTTATTAGCGACATCATCTGCGATACCCTGCATCGCTTGGTCAAACATGGCACGCTTATCTGGATCACCCTTAATAATACTCATAGCTGACTTCATAGCTGAGTGTGATGCTCTAATCGCTTTTCTTTCTTGTTCTTTTACTCTAACTTGATCTTTTGTATCCTCCAGTAATATCTCGGAGTTAGAGTACATCTTAGTAAGAACCCTATATAGTATCGCTAGCTTACCATGTAATGCAACATATTTTTGATTAGTTTCTTTGAGTCTTGCGGCTTTACGACTTGACAGTACCATTTGCTTTTCGTTACCCATCTGCTTAGCCTTTCTGGCTATGGCAAGATTCTGCTCTATATCCTTATTGTTAGTAGTTACCTGAGTTTTAAGATTCCTCATCTGCCCTTTAAGATTCCCTATTTGCTTACCCATCTTCTTGAGATTCCCCTCTAAGTCTGATATGTAATTTTTAAGGATACCCATCGGGTCTATAGTAACGAATATCGAAGTGACCTTCCTCATGAAGCTCTGATACATGTATGAGAACAGATTACGGGTACGACCATCTAGCGCCATGTAGATAATCAGACCTAAAGCTCCTAACAAGACCACTTTTCCAACAAGTCCTGCAGCAAATGCAGCGATAGCGGTAAAAAATGTAATCCCCACCCATCCTACAACTGCAAAAAGTGCTATGAGAAATAGAGCACCAGTTTTGCCCTCAGGCTTACTCCAGAATGATTTTGGTTTTTTACTGTTTGGGTTATCGTAATTAGCCATTTCGAATGCTTGATGTTTTTTTTTACAAAAATTGATTGATCAAATCTATATCGTCCTTTATTTCATTAGCCATTACTTCATAGGCTTTTAGAAAATTTTCTTTTGTGGCATTGATTTTTAATTGGGCTGCATCTACATCTTGATCTACAGTATCTATTCTATTCTGGAAGATATCTATTTCTCTTTCCAGTTCCTTGATCTTATTTCGATGTTGTTGTATCTTTTCTGTTAGCTCGATGACTTCAGATTTTCGACCTTCTATCTTGATTGACTTTTGCTTAAGAAGCGCCTCTGCAAATGATTCTCTTTCTCTTCCTAAAGAATAAATATATCGATTAGCAGATTTTAGAAGGCTTTCTTTAGACAAACCCATTGTAGAAGCAGTTGCAAAGGCAGATTTGTAGCTTGTCGACTCATCTATATTAAGGGCTCTCAGAGATAACAATGACTGCTTAAATTTTAGATAATCAAATGTGCCACTTTCGTGATTGCTTTTTAGCGCTCGTAGTAAGGCATTAACTGATTTCTCATCTAATCCTTTGGTCCCATCAAATAGTTCTCTTAAGTCTGTAGTCATATATATACTATAATAAATATCAAGATAGAAACATTAGTTCAATTAATCCAAGATATCAGACTAATTACCAATTGTAAGATATATAGATCGTTATGTGACAATGTTTCCATTAATATGATTAGCGAAATTATCGAATTCCTCTTATTTCATTACATTTTTTCATATGTAATAATAAAACAAGCCTTCTTTTCTAATATCCAAGAGGGTTTATACCTTAAATGAGGATAGCAGTCATAGTTATGACTACTAAATTACACAAGCTTAAAATAATTAAATACTCTCGTTTGTGTTAAAAAATATGCTTCGGCATCAATTTTGCTATCAGTAAGTTACATATTATGAATATTTTTAATATGTTTGTATAGTATACCAGCATCCCAGCTGAAACAGTAAGTATATTTTTTAAACCGAATTATGCATGGTCTTCCCAAAGATCACAAGATAGGTGTCTTGTATTTGGGTAATTACTGTGTAAAACTTATTGCTCAAAAACTAGATTGATGAAAAATTTCAAATCATTAATTTTTCTACTTGCTACTACATTACTTTTAATGAGTAGCAGTACATTATATGCTAAATCGGAGAAAGCCTCTTTTGCAGAATTTACAGCTAAGACTAAGTCTAATTTTAATCCCTTTCATGTTACGAAGGCTCTCGGAGGAGTGACTGTAGGTAACTTTGCTGGCAGTTCATTTTTCTTCGGTGAAACCGAAGATGCCCTATGGGGAGGTAGTGCTAATGCTTCAGGTCCTCCAGATGGATCTATCGCTAACACATTTGTATTTCCTAATAAAAAGTCTCGATATCTTCTTGCAAAAGATTTTGGATTTAATATCCCGTGTAATGCTGTTATTACTGATATTACATTTAATGTGACGAGAAGAAATAACTCAGCAATAGATGGACAAGATGTCGAAGTGAGGATTTTTAATCCAGTAACGCTTGACTTTAGTGCAGAAAATAATGCAGATCCCTCATTATGGTTAGAAGGTGGAGGATTCGAAACTGTATCTTATTCTTCAGCAACTTGGGGAGAGACACTCACACCAGAGATGTTAAATGATTCAAGATTTGGTCTTGTCATTTCTGTGGCTAACGTAGAAGGTTCAGGTAGGGTAGAGGCTTATGTAGATGCAGTAGAGATGGTCGTATGTTATGATGTGAATGGTCCTATTGCATCTCCTATTACAATTACTGTAGATAAGAATGACGCTTGTTTTAACCAAGGTAGCCTCCAGATCAATGCATCAGGTGGAAGTGGAACATATATGTATTCCATAGATAATGGAGCTAATTATCAGACGAGCAACTTGTTTGAGAATTTAGCATTTGGTGATTATATAGTCAGAGTACAGAATGCTGATGGGACATGTCAGACGCAGAGTTTTTATTGTAATCTTAGTGGTGATGATAGAATATTGCAAGCTGGTGATATGGTCATCGCTTGTGCAACTGCTCTTGGCAGTAGAGTGACATTGTCGGTAGAGAAAGCACAACCATTTAATGACTTTTATAATCAAGGATTGACTGGTACAGATGTATCACAATTCTTGCCTGTCCATCCATTTGAGTGGACAGTATCAGATTTTGGAGGAGAAGTATTTAGTGTCTCTATTGATCAAGACAGAAATATATACACAGGTGTTACTACTCTATATGATATAGTTCCAGGTGCTAGGGTATCTCCGGTTATATCTAAGATAGATGCATTCACAGGTAACGTTTCAGTCCTTACTACATTGCCTGGTAACTTAGGCGCTGCAGGAGTAGAGTATGATACACTTTGTAATCAGTTATTTGTAGCTAACTTAGAAGATGGTAATATTTATAGAATAGATGGTGCTACAGGTACTACACTCAGCACATTCGATCCATTGACACCAGATGATGGTGCAGCAGGTTATCCTGTATTAGGTGAGAGAGTACTGGGTGTGACGTATAATTATAATGATGGGAGACTCTACTATTCTATGTGGAATTCAGACTTTAATATGTCAGGTGTCAAAAATACAATCCGTTCAGTAGCCATAGATCCTGCTACATGTGACTTCATACCTGGTACAGACCAGTTAGAGTTAGAGCAACCATGGCTTACCGAGTATGGTGATCCTTCTAATCCTGACCTGTATAACATGCCAGTTGGTGATATAACTTTTAGTGCAGATGGTACTCAGCTATTACTCGCAGAAGTCGGTTATGATTCAGATAGTAATAGTGATAAGCCCCACGAGGCAAGAGTGCTTTTGTATAATGGATCATCTACAAGCTGGACATTAAGTACTAATGTACCTGCTGGAAACACAAATTTACAACATGAAATAGGAGAAGTATCTGCAGGTCTAAATGCAAGAGGCGGTGTAGATTTCGCCAATGCAGGATTTGACGCAGATAAATGTGCCATAGAAAATGAAGAATTTATCGTAGCAACTGGAGATGCACTTAGAGGTGCTAATTGTGATACATACGGTTGTATATACGGAGTCCAATATCTACCTACTGCTGGAGGTAAGAGTTCAAACTCAATTATATTAGACATCGGAAGAGATTTCAATGATCAATTGAAGAGTATATTTGGTGATGTAGATGTAGTCAAAGGATGCCAAGAATCTGTATTCTGCTGCCCTACTGTAACAAGTAATGCAATGGATCAGACGGTCTGTCCAGGTGCCGCTGCATCTACAGTGACAGCATCTACTGAGACAGATTCCTTAGCATTAGTATATCATACAACTATACCTACAGATTCTATTGCTATCTATGCTAACGGAATTAAGATAGATACTGCAGCAACTGTAGGAGGCTCTGCTACCTTAGATTTCGATAATCTGCCTACAACAGAAGGTACTTATTATGTATATATCGTTGCACATCCAACTCCTGCAGGAGAGTATTGTAGACCTAACGTCCCATTAGTAATTACTGTGGCGACACCGACGACTGTAGAGATATCAGGTTCAGACCTTGTGTGTGTAGGTGGCGATGTTGTTACATTTACAGCTAGTCCTGCACCTAACGGTGCTGCTACAGGATCATTTACAACAGATGCTGCAAATGGTCTTTTTGACAAAGGAGATGGGACTGCAGATTTTGATCCTTTTATAGCTACAAGTGGCACTTATGATGTCGCATATAATTATGTTAATGCTGATGGATGTACATCCAGTGACACAACAACTATAGTAGTAGATCCATGTTTTATATTTGATTTATCATTAGCTAAGTCCGTGACGAGTACTGGGCCTTACATGCCAGGTAGTACAGTGTCATATGATATCGTAGTGACTAATGATGGAGACTTAGAAGGTATTGATATAGAAGTAACAGATACACCGCCTACAGGATTGACATTGGTATCAAGTAGTGCAACTACTAATCCTAACATAACAGAGAATGCAACAGGCGTATACACGATTACGTCAGTGCCAGTATCTGGATCTGAGACAATTAGTTTGAGCTATACGATTGATGCTACATTTATGGGTACATCATTAATTAATATAGCGCAGATTACAGCTGATAATGGAGATGATATAGATAGTGATCCTAATTCTGATGAGAATACAGATGACTTAGATGACGGTATAGATGATGATGACGAAGATCAAGTTACAGTCAATGTAGGACAAAATTATGATTTAGCATTGACTAAGAATTTAATATCTACTGGGCCATTTAGCCCAGGTGATAATGTAACTTTTGAGCTTACTGTATTTAATGAAGGATCTCTAATCGCTAGCGGAATAGAAGTATTAGATATTGCACCTTCAGGATTAATATTCGTAAGTGATGATTCTGGTTCTAATCCTAATATAACAAGCACAGTGCCAGGGGAATACGTTATAGTTACATTATCTCCTACAGGGACTGAAGTTATTACTATAACTTATCAGATAGATCCTACATTCATGGGGATGACATTAGATAATGTTGCAGAGATAACTATAGATGATGGAGATGATATAGATAGTGATCCAGATTCTGACATAGACACAGATGATTTAGGAGATGGCATTGCTGATGATGATGAAGATGTAGCTACGGTTATGGTGGGTCAGGTATATGATTTATCATTGACTAAGACAGTTATATCATCAGGGCCATATATGCAAGGAGCTAATCTCACGTATTTATTGACCCTATCTAATGATGGTACAATCGATGCAAATAACATAGAAATCACAGATACACCTAATGCAGGCTTGACATTTGTAAGCAGTAATGCATCTGCTAATGCTAATGTTGCAGAGACGTCTCCAGGTGTATTTGTAGTCACAGCAGTAACAGCACAGACTACAGAAACTATAGAAGTGACTTATCAGATAGCTTCTGATTTTATGGGAAGTTCTATAGGTAACAATGCACAGATAACAGCTGATGATGGAGATGATGTAGATAGTGATCCTGACAGTGATGAAGATACAGATGACCTCGATGATGGAATAGATGATGATGATGAAGATGAGACTACTGTAAATGTGGGTCAGGTATATGATCTATCGTTGACTAAGACAGTAACATCATCAGGACCATATATGCCAGGTGGTAATATTACCTACACATTGACACTGTCTAATGATGGTTCTATCGATGCAAATAATATAGAAATTACAGACACACCAGCTGCAGACTTGACATTTGTCAGCAGCAATGCAGCAACTAATGCGAATGTAACAGAAACGTCTACAGGGATATGGGTGGTGACAGCGCTGTCTTCTCAGACTACAGAAACTATAGAAGTGACTTATCAGATAGCATCTAATTTTATGGGTAGTTCTATAGGTAACAATGCACAAATCACAGCAGATGATGGAGACGATGTAGATAGTGATCCAGACAGCGATGAGGACACTGATGACCTCGGAGATGGCATAGATGATGATGACGAAGATGAGACGACTACAAGTGTAGGCCAGGTATATGATCTCTCATTAATTAAAACAGTAATCGGCTCTAAAAATTATGTATTAGGTGATAATGTGACCTATCAGATTACAGTCTCTAATGATGGTTCTATTAATGCTAATAATATAGAAGTTACAGATACTCCAAGTTCAGGATTAATATATGTATCCAGCAATGCTTCTGGTAATACCAATGTAACAGAAAATTCTCCAGGAACATGGACTATAAGTGCAGTAGCAGCTATGACAGAAGAAGTGATAGAAGTAACATACCAAGTGGATCCTAACTTTACAGGTTCGACACTCGGTAATAATGCACAGATCACAGCAGATGATGGAGACGATGTAGATAGTGATCCAGACAGCGATGAGGACACAGATGACTTAGGAGATGGCATAGATGATGATGATGAAGATGACGCAGTTATTACAATCGATAATTATGATATTGCATTAAGCAAATCTGTTGCTACAGCAAGTCCGTATAATGCTGGCGATAATGTTACTTTCGATATTGTCGTGACAAATGAAGGTAGTGTAGATGCGACATCCATCGAAGTATCAGAATTACCGAATACAGGGTTTAATTATGTGTCGAGTTCATTCTCAGCTAACGTAATTGAGAATAATCAAGGTGTATGGACAATAGCTTCATTACCTACTACAACCAGCGAGACAATTAGTGTGACTTATCAGATAGACCCATTATTTACTGGGACTTCTATTAGAAATAATGTAGAGATATCTTCAGATGATGGTGCTGATATAGACAGTGATCCGGATTCAGGTCCAGATGTAGATGACTTAGGAGATGACATAGATGATGATGATGAAGACGAAGTTACTCTGGATGTCGTGCAAGTCTATGACTTATCTATGGTTAAGACTGTCGCAACGGCTGGACCATATATGCAAGGTAGTATGATATCATATTCTATTACAGTATTTAATGATGGAACACTACCTGCAGCTAACATAGAAGTAACAGATTCCCCGTCAGCGGCTCTCATATATCAGAGTGACGATAGTGGAAGCAATACTAACGTAACTAATATAGGTGGTGGAGTATATCAGATTGCATCATTGGTAGCTGGAGATTCTGAGACAGTTAATCTTGTCTTCCAGATAGATCCCGCATATGTTAGTGGACCTGTTGGTAATGCTGGAGAGATTACAGCAGATGATGGTGATGATATAGATAGTGATCCAGACTTAGGGCCAGATGCAGATGATAACGGAGATGGCCAGCCAGATGATGATGAGGATTTTACAATTGTAGACATTGCTGTTAATGGAATGCTTGGAGACTTTGTATTCTTAGATGTCAATGGTAATGGTATACAAGAAAGCAATGAACCAGGAGTCCCCAATGTAGAAGTTAAGCTATACAATATCAATGGCTTTCTAGTAGGTACAGAATACACTAATGGAAGTGGTAAATATTTATTTACAGAACTACCTGCAGGGGCTTATTATGTAGAAATAATATACCCAGATGGACTGACGGCTACATTCCCTAATCAAGGTGGTGATGATACTGCTGATAGTGACATCGATAATAGTAATGGACCTGCGACGACAGCTCTTATAAATATAGGAAATGGAGAGACTGATCTAAGTGTAGATTTAGGAATCATAGAATGTATTCCAGTAGGGGAGATAGTATGGTTCGATTACAATGAGAATGATGTACTAGATGGAGGTGAGAATGGTATCAATGGTATCAGAGTAGAGTTATATAGACAAGAGGCTCAAGGATATATTCTTTGGGATTTCACATATACGGGACATAAGCCAGGGTCTCCTTCGGATGATGGTTACTACAAGTTCTGTGTAATGCCAGGTACGTATTACTTAAGATTTGTCAATCCTCCACAACAATTAGTACCAGTGGTACCTAATGTAGGCATTAATCCATTGACCGATAGTCATGTGACAGGAATGTTTGGATCAGGTACGACAGATAATTTTACAGTAAGAAGTGGAGATGAGAGATGTGATATTGGTGCTGGTTTCTATACGATGGGTTCGATTGGAGATTTCGTCTGGATGGATAACAATGCTAACGGGATGAGAGAGTCTGGTGAAGATGGCCTACAAGGCGTTATCGTACGAGCAATAGATCCGACAGGTGAGATTATGGCTACTGCTGTATCTGATGCACAAGGAAAATATGTATTAGATTATCTAACTAAATCTACAATGTTCCTCGAATTTGAGACTCCAGGAAGCATGCAGTTTACACAAGCTAATATGGGTACGGATGAGTCTGCTGATTCAGATGTAGATGGTAGTAACGGACCTAATACTACAGAGTTCTATAATATAAATCCAGGGATACATATTCCACATATAGATGCAGGATTAACGTTTAAGGTGCTTGCTATAGAATTCGATAATTTCTCAGGTGAGTACAAAGGCAGTCATAATCATATCCAATGGTCAATTCTATCTGATGCAGACCTCAGTCATTATACAGTCGAGAGGTCTGTAGGAGGAATTGATAATTTTGTGGAAATCGGTAAGATACTTTCTGATTCAGACGAACAAGAGGAAATTTCAGATTACGACTACTTAGATTATGATATTGCATCAGCAGAGGTCTATTACTATAGAATTATACAGACAGATATACACGGTGCTGTAGATGTATCTAAGATAATCTCCGTAGAAACATCGGAAGAGTTATCCAGCAAAGTGACAATGTATCCTAATCCAGTATATGAACAATTAACCATAGAATTAGATATGGATAATGATGTATCTAATCTTAAGATTCAATTATTAGATAGATTAGGAAAGCTTGTAAAGGCAGATATGATCGATGCTAATGATATCAGAGCTGGTAAGAATCAGTTTGATATCGATGTGACAAATATTCCTGACGGCATGTATAATGTTAAGATAAATATTGATGACGATATTGTGATTAAAAAGCTGATTGTATTGAAACAATAATATCGTTGAATATTTTTTCCAAAGAAAAGCAAAGGGAGATACCAATTGGTGTCTCCCTTTTTTAATTCTATTATACTTTTAAGAAATGCATATTGTACCATTTATACCATTTAATATTAGAATGTCGATTATATTATAATTAGTCAATCTCTGCGTTAAAAATACTTATCATTACCTGTGCCGCCCACGGCGGTAACTACGGCTATGACTCAGCCCACCCACTTTCGTGGTTCACTTTTTTCGAGTATGATAATGCTCGAATAGAGCGAACATTCTGCTTACACTCAGTATTTTACATTATTATATATTATATTAAAACTCAGTAATTGGTTAGGGCTGTTCAGAAGTAAGCGAATAGCGCCGTAGGTGCTACACCTTAATAGCCCAGAACGTAAGTTCTGGGTAAAAGAAATAGTAGGGAAGCAATTTGGCGAAATTTTTGATCAAAAATTATGACAAATTGGGTAGACGCGTTACCCCGCAATATTACAAATTCAGTCAGTTATCGGGTATAGAAAATAATAAATTTTAACATTAGTTATTGATTGATAGGGAGTTATAGTATATCTGAACACCGCTGGTTAAATACAGCCAATAAGAGGGCACATGCCTATAAGATTTATCATGATTTTTGAGCAGCGATCCCACCTCCAAAGGTTTTTGGAGTTCCATTATTACAAAATGACTTTGGTCTTTTTGTTGGTTAACACCAGCACTCTGTCCCGCCAAATCCCCATAGACTTTATATCCTAATCTCTGCAATTCTTGCAGGGCTAAATAATGTAATCCCTCTGGGATTATAACTTCTAACTTCTGAATAACTGTAATAAATTCTTTTAGTATTGAAGACCTTTATTTTCCAATCAAAAGTCTCCATAAACTCCTTGGGTGAGTGTCAATGCCATATTTAATTTATATTACAAAAATATATAATATATGGACATAGATAGAAAGAGCCTTAGCTATCATAAGCCCTCATGCCCACTATCGAGATAGGTATTTCTGATGTATAGATTAGCTAATATCAGCGTAGTGTATACGACGTTCTAATGTGTAAATGTTATGAGCCCTGACAACTTTGTTAGGTCTGTAATGATGGAAACTTCTTATACCATTTACATTTTAAAATGTCGTGTAAATATTCTGAATTAAATTTGTTAAGATCAAGGCAAAAAACGCAGTCATAGCCGTAGCTATGGAGAGTATTTTTAACGCTGAGATTAACTAATTTCAGCGGAATATATGTGACATTCTAATGTGTAAATGGTATTCTATAAGATCTATCTACAGAAAAGTAGGTTCTTACCCGCTCTCAGACGAACTTACAATTATATATAAATCATACTCTCATAGCAGTTTACATATCCATTTTAAAAAATATGTTAAATAACATATTAAATAAAAAACTAATATGTAGTTTTGTTCTGTTCAAGGTGGTAACAGTAATGCCACCCCTTAGATTTATACGTTACGCATCCCAGCAGTAATTATTAAGTGCTCAAAAATCGTCTATACCTACATGGTGTTGGTCGACTTTGTGTGCAATTATTATGCTCAAACAAATTCGAAAGGATGCTTACTAAAAATTTACTTCTTATTGCACTTGTAACCTCATTTGCAACAATCTCATTCGCAAGTAACTTCAATACTAATCCTAATCCTAAAGCCGATAAATTATTTGTGGCTTATGAATTAGCAGATTGTGATTCTGAAGATACATTTCATAATGCTTATTTAGCATCTATGAATAAGCGAGTAGATAATCTTGAGACTTCCAGCACTGCCTCCCTTATGGCAGATACTTGTCCAGAATGTCCCAAGTTACAATTGGCCAGCTTAGATGGACTTCCTAATTTTCCCAAGGTCGATTCCATTAATGTATGTGGAACTGTAGATACAGCCAGTTTCCTGATATACAATGCTGGAGATTGCCCCATTTCTAATGTTGTATTTAATCTGCCGATGGATAACGGATTGTTATACGGAGGATGGGTACAGCAGGATGCTAATGGATCCGCTACAGGAACAATATCCGAATTAGATGTATCGGATACCTCTAATCCATCATTTATAATTTCTGAGATTGACTCGGGAGGTGTATTTATGGTAGATGTCGCATTAGGAGCTAATTGCGAAGTAGATTTGACAGTATTAAGTGATTTTAATTTTGATGTAGAGATAGAATATCTATATAATAATGATAGCGGTTCTCCTGCGGTATGCACGGAATCATTTACAGAAATTGGCACCTACAACTCAGGTATCAAAATTCCAGTACTTAATATAAGAAGTGTCACTCCAGAAGTTATGACATATAATCTTACAGGTACGGAGATGTGTCAGCA
>Ga0209831_1001512_pt1 | contig 21150 bp, 9 predicted proteins | sample Maine_Asex4_meta_FD_187451 | JGI IMG/M metagenome (GOLD analysis project Ga0209831, IMG submission 187451) | Marine algal microbial communities from Maine, USA - Maine_Asex4_metaG (SPAdes) (version 2) | ecosystem: Host-associated > Algae > Red algae > Unclassified | place: Maine, USA | collected... | reverse complement strand
GCGGATATCTCGGCGCGCGGACTGGTCGTCTCGACGGTCAAGCACGCGCATGAGGGTTTCGACCTCGACGTGCCGGGCAAGGACAGCCACCGCCACCGCGAGGCGGGCGCGCGGCAGGTGATGGTCGCGGGCGGCTCGCGCTGGGCCTTGATGCACGAGTTGCGGGGCGGGGCGGAACCACCGCTGGCGGCGCTGCTGGCCCGGCTCGATCCGGTCGATCTGGTGATCGTCGAGGGATACAAGCGCGATGCGCATCGCAAGATCGAGGTGCGGCGCGCGGCGGCGGCGCAGGGCCTGATCGCGGCGGAGGACGAGACGATCCGCGCGCTGGCCACGGATGCGCGGGTGGACGGGTTCGACCGGCCGCAATTCGACTTAGATGACATCGCAGGGATCGCCGATTTCATCCTCGCGGATGCCTTGCCGTGGTCGTGACGCCATGCCCTTGAAGAATGACTGCTTCGCCCTGCCCGCCGGGGTCGTCTGGACGCCGGTGGACGATGCCCTTGCCGACCTGCGCGCGCGGCTCTCGCCGGTGACGGCGGTGGAGAGCGTGGCGCTGGATGCGGCGCAGGGGCGGGTGCTGGCGCGCGACGTGGTGGCGGGAGTGTCGCTGCCTCCCGCCGATAATTCCGCCGTGGATGGCTATGCCGTGGCGCACGCGTCGCTCACGCCATCGGGCGAGCAACGGCTGGCCCTGCGCCCGGGGCGGGCGGCGGCGGGGGCGCCTTTCGACGGGACGGTGAAGCCGGGCGAGGCGGTGCGCATCCTCACGGGGGCGGTGATGCCGGACGGCACCGATTCGGTGGTGATGGACGAGGATACGGAGGCCGGAGACGGCGCGATCCGCTTCGGCTCGGGGCTGAAACCCGGGGCCAACCGGCGGCGGGTGGGCGAGGACATCGCCGCCGGGGACACGGCGCTCGTCGCCGGAACGCGGCTCGGCCCGGCGCAGATGGGGCGGCTGGCCTCCATCGGGGTCGCGCGGGTCGAGGCGTTCGCGCCGCTCCGGGTGGCCGTCTTCTCGACGGGCGACGAACTGGCGGAGCCGGGCGAGGCGCTGGCGCCGGGGCGGATATACGACGCCAACCGCGCCATGCTGCTGGCCCTCGCGAAATCGCAGGGCGTGACGGCGCTCGACCACGGGCGCATCCCGGACCGGCCCGAGGCGATTCGCGCGGCGCTGATCGACGCCGCACGCGATGCCGATGCGGTGGTCGTGTCGGGCGGCGCGTCGGGGGGCGACGAGGACCACGTCTCGCGCGAATTATCGGGCATGGGGGCGATGGCGCTGTGGCGCATCGCGATGAAGCCGGGACGCCCGCTGGCGCTGGGACAGATCGACGGCGTGCCGGTCTTCGGACTGCCCGGCAACCCGGTCGCCGCCTTCGTCTGCTTCGCGATCTTCGCGCGCCCGGCCCTCCTGCGACTCGGCGGGGCAGACTGGCCGGAACCGGTCGGCCACCCGCTCGTCGCCCGGTTTTCGGCGCGCAAGAAGGCGGGGCGCACCGAATACCTGCGCGGGCGGGCAGACGGCACGGGCGGCGTGGAGAAATTCCGCTCCGACGGGTCGGGGCTGATCGGCGGGCTGGTCTGGTCCGACGGCCTGATCGCGCTGGGGCACGACCGGGGCGCGGTGAATGCGGGGGAGACCGTGCGGTTCCTCCCCTATGCGGGGTTCGGATTCGGCTGAAGCCGTCTCAGGCCGACAGCCGCCCCGCCGCCTCCGCGATCATGAGATAGGCGCGGCCCGTGCGCGTGTTGGACAGGTCGACGATCAGCTTCCTGTCCGTCGTGTCGCCCATCATCCGCCGGCCCATGGCCTCGTAACGGTCCATGAACTTGGCGCAGAGATGCTCGAAGCCCTTATCGCCCTTGAGCTTGGCGCGGATGCGGCTCTGCTCGACCGGGGCGTCGACCCCGCCGATGGCATCGCCGCCCGTGCCGTCCAGATGCCCCTGCCACGCCGTGACCGGGGCGAGGCCGGGGGTGAAGTCCTCCATGTAGAGGTCGATATCGGCCAGCGAGGCCAGCGTATCCTCGGCGCATTGCAGCAGGGAGGCGGCCTCGGGGTCGGTCAGCACGTCGTAGAGCGCGTCGAGCGTCTCGACATCCTCCTCGCTCTCGGGGAAGTTGGCGGCGCGGGTGAACTTGGCCCAGTCGATGGCATGACGGCGCTCCATCCTGAACGGGGCCGCGTCATCGTCGGTTTCCGCATCGTTCGCGTTCACGTCGCCCGCATCCACGCTGGCCATGTCCAGATCGCCCGTATTCACGTCCCCTATGTCCACGTCGCCCGTATGCACGTCGCCCGTATCCATATCGGGCGGCGTGCCCGCGCGCAGGTCGGGTTCGGGGTCAAGACCGGCCGACACCGCGCCGATGGCCGCGCCCGCCGCGGCACCGGCTCCCATCCCCATGCCCGCCGAGACCCGGATATCCGTACCGGCGTCGATCCGTTCGTCGATCATGTCGTCGAAGGGGTCCAGCGCCTCGGCGGCGACCTCGGTGGCGAGCGATGCGGGGTCCGACGCCTCCGAATCCGACAGGACGGGACGGTCCCAGCGGGCGTTCGACTTGGCCTCGGCCAGACGGGCGCGCAGGTCGGTGATACCCTCGGCGACGCCCGTGTCGTCGGTCGCGTCGACAGGACCGGCATCGACGTCCTGCCAGTTCATCACCTCCGCCTCGCGCGTCGCCTCGCCCTCGCGGGCGAAGGTCGGCGCGTCGGTCAGGAGATCGGCGGCATCGCTGTTCGCGGCCGCCTCGATCCGCGCCTCGTCCAGCGCGAAATCCGTCACGTCGCCGGCATCCCGGTCGTCGGCGGCAACCGCAGGCGCGGCATCCTCGCGACCGGACCCCATGGCGGCGGCAAGCCCCGCGACCCCCGCCGTCCCGACCGCGCCCAGCGCGGCGGGCGCCACGGAGACCCGCCCGTCACCGGCGGCTTCGTCGCCGACCTCGTCCGACAGGCGCTCCAGCGCCTCGCGCTCCGTCCGCAGGACCGTCGCGATGGACCGCGCCCGCTTCTCGGCGCGCTCGGCCACGTCGTCGATATTGCGCGCCTGGGTCGACAGCGCCTCCTCGATGGCGCGCATCTGAGCGTGCAGCGCGCTGATGGCGTGGGTCGCGCGCTCGACCTCCCGGCGCAGGTGACGGGGCGTCTCGTCTGTCACCTCGCTGCCCCCGGGCAGGACGAGCGGTCGCCCCCCCGCCTCCGCCGCCTGGGCCACCTGCGTCAGACGCAGGGCGGCGCTGGAGAGTTCCTGCGACTGGCGCTTGAGCTCGCCCGTCCGGCGCATGAGCCACGCGATGATCCAGATCAGCAGGAGCGGCCCGAGAATGGCGGCGGCGATCAGCATCCAGTCGCCCGTCCCGATGCGCGAGCCGACGATGTCGAGCGCATCGCCTGGATTGTCGGGCAGGGAATAGCGGGACCAGCAGAAGGCCGCGACGGCGACGATCCAGACCAGCGAGGCGACCGCCGCGATCAGGAACGGCGTCGCCCCGCCGCCCCCCGACCGCCGCGCGGCGCGCGACGATGCCCGCGCCGTATGCTCCGATCGTGCGTCGTCCGGCCGGTCGAACAGGTCGTCCAGCGGGTCGGCATCGGCGGAAAGGGCAAGCGGTTCCTTGCGAGAGGCACTCTGGGTCATGTCAGGCGTTCCCGGGTCTACGGTCTGGTTTCTCGTATATGCCCCGACAGTAACGGGACGCCGCGTGAAACGGTAGGGAAAAGCGGGGGCGGGTGCGAAGGATTGTGACGCGAGAGGAACGGTTTAGGTGAATTCTCTGAGACGGGCTCGCCCGAATCGTCTCCGCTTTCAGGTCGACGGGAGGAGCGGCAGGGCCGTCTCGTTGCGGATTTCCTCCATCGACATCAGGGACGTCACGTTGAATATGTCGACGTCGTCGATCAGCCGCCGGTAGAACGCGTCGAACGCGCGCGCGTCGGGAACGCGGACCTGGAGGATGTAGTCGATGTCCCCCGCGAGGCGATGGGCGGCGCGGATCTCGGGGTGCCTGTTGACGGCGGCGACGAAGCTTTCGAGCCAGTCGGCGCTGTGCCGCGACGTGCGGACCAGCACGAAGAAACACGCGTCCAGCCCCACCGCCTCGGGCGAGACGATGGCGACCTGCCGCTCGATCACGCCCGTCTCGCGCATGCGGCGGATGCGATTCCAGACCGGAGTCTTGGACGATCCGACCCGGCGGGCGATCTCTTCGAGCGGGGTCGTCGCGTCGATCTGCAGTTCGTGCAGGATTCGCCTGTCGAGGGAGTCGACACCGGGCCTGGACATTGTCTTCTCCTGTCATCGGTCTTGGGCCTGCCTGGACTGAACCGGTTTTTACGTTGCCTCGCCCCGGGCGATCCGTTAACCGCAGTCTCCAGACAGCTTTCTACCACCTTGATGTGGACTATGCCGTTCTATCCGGTAGGATGCTTGAGGCGACGGATAAAGGCAATCCGCCTCCATAGCGGTCTTTACGCCTGTTGGGTTCAGAAACGGCGGTTCAATTGTGTTCATGAGTGCTTTTCGTAAAGCCTTTTCCTCGCTCGCCGTCGTCCTGACGGGAGTTGCCGCTCCGTTCGCGGCGCAGGCGCAGGGCGCCGGGACCTACCAGAATCCCCCCCTTCGCAGCCAGTACGGCGGCGTCGGCCTGCTCAAGACGCGGACGGCGCGCATGGCGCCCGACTCGACCCTGAGCACCGGGGTCGCGTGGAACCAGGAACAGCAACGCTACGCCCTGACGTTCCAGGCCGCCCCGTGGCTGGAGACGACCTTCAGCTATTCGGGCTTCGACCTGCCCAGCGGCGGCACCTTCGACCGGCAGTTCGACGTCAAGGTCCGCCTGTGGGAGGAGAGCCTCTACATCCCCGAGATCGCCGTCGGATTGCAGGACTTTCTGGGGACGGGCATCTTCTCGGGCGAATACATCGTCGCGAGCAAGCGCGTCGGTCCGCTCGACCTGTCCTTCGGCGTGGGATGGGGTCGTCTGGCCTCCCGTTCCGTCGCGTCGAACCCCCTGTCGCAGGTGGGCGACAGGTTTCGCACCCGCGACATCGATCCCGGCCTGGGCGGCGAAGTCAATTTCGGCCAGTTCTTCCGGGGCGAGGATATCGGCGTCTTCGGCGGCGTGTCCTACGATACCCCCATCGACGGGCTGCGCGTCATCGCCGAATACGACAGCGACCGCAACGACCGGGTCGAGGGTATCGACGACAACCCGTTCAACTTCGGCCTCGTCTACGACGTCACGCCCGGCATACAGGTCGGCGCCTCCTATCTGGCGCAGGACGAGATCACCCTGTCGGCGGCGTTCTCGACCGTGACCAAGGAATGGGTACAGGACGAACCGCCCGGCGAACGCCCGCCCGCCTTCCACGTGCGCAAGGCACGCGGCGACGCGGATGGCGGCGCCGACCTGCTCGTCGCGCCGGTCCAGCCGCTGCTCTTCACCCCCGCGTCCCGGGCCGACCTGCCGACCGTCCTTTCCGGTATGCTGGGAGCCGAGGGCCTGACGCTCACGCGGATGCAGACGGGAGCCGACACCCTGCGCGTGGTGATCGACAACAAGCGCTATCGCCCGACGCCCAAGGCCGTGGGTCGCGCCGTGCGCATCCTGTCGCGCTACGCTCCCGCCGAGATCGACACGTTCCAGGTCGCGATCGACCAGCGCGGCATCGAGACGGCCGAATTCCTCTTCGACCGCGCCGATCTGGAAGCGTCGGCCTACGAGGTCGGCTATTCCATCGCCCCGTCCTTCCTGCCGAGTACCTACATCACGCCGGGCAGCCGCCCCGTATCGGGCCAGGAGAACATCTTCTCGGTCTATCCCGACTACAATTACAGCATCGGCCCGGAAGTGCGCCTCCAGACCTTCGACCCCGACGAACCCCTGCGCGCGCAGCTCGACCTCGAACTCAACGCAAGCGTGGAGGTCCGGCGGGGCCTGCACCTGTCGACCACCATCGGGGCCGACCTGCTCGGCAACTTCGACGGCAACAACCGCGAATCCGACTCCGTCCTCCCCCGCGTGCGCAGCGAGTTCCCGCGCTACAACAAGGCAACGGATATCGGCGTCTACAGCCTGATCGGTGAGTACCTCTTCAGCCCCATGCCCAACGTCTACGCCAAGGTGACGGGCGGCCTGATCGAGCAGATGTTCGGCGGCATCGGGGGCGAGCTTCTGTGGCGTCCGCCCAATTCGCGGCTCGCGTGGGGCGTCGAGGCGTTCTACGTCAAGCAGCGCGACTTCGACACGCTCTTCTCCTTCCGCGACTACGACGTGGTGACGGGCCACGCGAGCGTCTACTGGGACACGCCCTACAACAACTGGAACGTCGCCCTCCACGCGGGCCGCTATCTGGCGGGCGATTTCGGCGCCACGCTCGAACTCAAGCGGCGCTTCGCCAACGGCTGGGAGATCGGAGCCTTCGCGACGCTGACCGACGTGCCGTTCGACGATTTCGGCGAGGGCAGCTTCGACAAGGGCCTGACCCTCTCCGTCCCTCTCGACTGGGGCCTGCCCACCGATACGCAATCGACAGCGGACATCACCCTGCGGCCCGTCCAGCGCGACGGCGGACAGCGCCTCAGGGTCCCTTCGCGACTGTTCTCGATGACGCAGCCGACCGCGCGGGGAGACGTCGCCTCGCAATGGGCGACCTTCGCGCATTGACGGCGCCCGACCGGATGCCCCCGTTCCCCGACCGGAGAAGCAAGATGCCCCCGACCAGAAGGTGGATGTCCCGTACCGCCCTCGCCGCCATCGCCATCGCGGCGCTGGCCGCCTGCGAGAACGGCAGGTTCAGATCGAATCCCCTGCTCGATTTCGGGTTGCAGGCGGTCGGCCTCGGACGGGGCGCCGCCGAGGCGCCGGTGGAGCAGCCCTCCGTCGGGCCGCCCCTGATCGTCGGATACAACGATATCCGCGTGGGCATCCCCGGCACCGGCGCGCGGGGAGAGAGCCTCTACTACGTCGCGAGCGACGGGGTCGAGATCGCCATGAACAGCGGGAACGTCACCCGCGTCATCGGCCTCGGTCTCGACCTGCAGGGCATGTACCTCGCCCCCGACAGCCCGTATCTGGGCAATCTGGTGGCCGCCGCGCGGGAGCGGACCGTGGCGGAGAGGGTCGCCGATTACTACGTCAAGGGCCGGATCGTGCACGATACCTACCGCTGCGGGCTTTCCTACGCTCCCGGCGCGGGAAACAGGGGGGTCGTCACGGAACAGTGCCGGCGATTCTTCGGAACTTCAGGTTTTCAGAATACGTACTGGGTCGAGAACGACCGGATCGTATGCAGTCTCCAGTGGTTCCACCCCGATGCCGACATGCTCCAGTTCTTCGAGACGGCAGAGCAGGCAAAGACGCTGGACCTGCGCAGGCAGGGCTGCTGACCGCAAGAAGGGGGGATCACGACGGACCCGCATGCCGACCGGCAGGGACGGAACAGGAAGACGCATTCATGACCACATCTCGCAAGCTTTTCGGCACCGACGGCATCCGGGGCCGCGCCAACGCCTATCCGATCACCGCCGAAGTCGCGATGAAGGTTGGAATGGCCGCCGGACGCCACTTCACGCGCGGGGCGCATCGTCATCGCGTCGTCATCGGCAAGGATACGCGGCGATCCTCCTACATGCTGGAGAACGCGCTGACCGCCGGTTTCACGTCGATGGGGCTGGACGTCACGACCCTCGGCCCGGTGCCGACGCCCGCGGTGGGCATGCTGGTGAAATCGCTGCGTGCCGATCTGGGCGTGATGATCTCGGCTTCCCACAACCTGCACCACGACAACGGGATCAAGCTGTTCGGGCCGGACGGGTTCAAGCTGTCCGACGACGTGGAGCGCATCATCGAGGCCTATGTCGAGAACGGGATGGAGGAATTCCTCGCCGTCCCCGAGCGCCTCGGCTCCGTCAAGCGGCTGGAGGACGGGCGCGCGCGCTACATCGAGTTCGCCAAGTCGACCCTGCCCCGCCGGATGAACTTCGACGGCCTGCGCATCGTCATAGACTGCGCCCACGGCGCGGCCTACAGCACCGCGCCGACCGTGCTGTGGGAGCTGGGGGCGGAGATCATCCCCATCGGCGTCTCGCCCAACGGTCTCAACATCAACCACGAATGCGGCTCGACCAGCACGACGGCGGCGCAGAACAAGGTGATCGAGACGCGCGCCGATCTGGGCATCTGCCTCGATGGCGATGCCGACCGCGTGCACATCATCGACGAGAAGGGCCGGATCGTCGACGGCGACCAGATCATGGCCCTCATCACCACCGCCTGGGCGCGCGACGAGCGGCTGCGCGGGGGCGGGCTGGTCTCGACCGTCATGTCCAATCTGGGGCTGGAACGCTACCTGTCGGGCAAGGGCCTGACGCTGGAGCGCACCAAGGTCGGCGACCGCTACGTCGTGGAGCGCATGCGGGCCAACGGCTTCAACGTCGGGGGCGAGCAGTCCGGCCATGTGGTGCTGAGCGATTTCGTGACCACCGGCGACGGCACCATCACGGCCCTTCAGGTCATCGCGGAGATCATGCGCGCCGGCAAGCCCGCGAGCGAGGTCTGCACGTTGTTCGAGCCGCTGCCGCAGATCCTCGAAAGCGTGAGCTTCAAGCGCGATTCGCAGCCCCTGGAGACCGACAAGGTGCGCAAGGCTATCGCCCGGGGGGAGGAGCGGCTCAACGGGTCGGGGCGCCTCGTGATCCGAAAGTCGGGCACCGAGCCGGTCATTCGTGTCATGGGCGAGGGCGAGAGTCAGGGGCTGGTCCACGAGATCGTCTCGGATATCTGCCAGACCATCGAGACGGCCGCAGACTGACGCCCGATCCGGGACAATCGTGCCTCTAATCCACTTAAAACCCGCGACAGGCGACCGTCGCATAGCGGACACCGACGGATATATGGTACGTATTTTCCGAGAGACTGATTCGCATCGAGGGAGATCGTCCATGCATGCCAGTGAGTTGGAGGCGTCGGTTGAACGATTCAATACCGCGCTTACGGGCCTGCAGGTCGCGGCGGAGCGCCTGAAGGCGACCAAGCCGCTGGACGAGCAGGAACGCGCGATGGCCGTGACGCGCATCGATCAGGCGATCACGGCGCTGCGCCGGGTGCTGGGCGAGGAGGGGTCGAATGCCACAGGTCACAGTTGAGGTCAACGGACGGGCCTACCGCCTGAGTTGCGGCGAAGGCGAGCAGGAGCACGTCGCGTCGCTGTCCAAGCGCATCGACCGGCATTCCAATTCCATCGAGCTGAACAAGTCCCCGGCGAACGAGGGGCGCAACATGCTGCTCGCCGCGCTCATGGTGGCCGACGAGCTGCACGAGAAGGAACAGCGCCTCGCCGAACTCGAAGAGGAGGTCGCCGCGCTGCGGGCCGGCGGCGCAGGCGGCGCGCCCGACGAACGGATCGCGGAGATGGAGACGGCGGTGGCCGACATGCTCGACCGGGCCGCGGCCCAGATCGAGGTCGTCACGAACGAGATCGAAGCGGTCACCTGACCGCGCGGTCCACGGGTTTCGCCCGTCCCTCGCGTCTTGCACGTTTCAATAGTGCGCCCTTGCCTCACTTCGCCTTCTTAGCGACGAAGTGAGAGCCTATGTCATTGACAGTACAGCGTAGCTTTACGGTATGCTGGACACGATAACGACATGAGGCGGGCAGGACCGTATGATGGCGCAACCACGCTCGCAGACCAGCCTTTCACGGGTGGCGATTCTTCTCGCACTGGCGGTTTCCGTCGGGGCCTGCTCCTCCCTTCCCTCCTCGATACGCAACGCGCCCGGCATCGATCGGCTGCTCGGCGACGAAGAGCCGCAGCTCGGTATCGACCCGACCGCCGGGGCGGGCATCGACTACGACATCGATATCCGGGGTCTCGGCATCGCCGAGACGGCGGACGAGACGGCGGAGAACGCCCGCATCCGCGACATCCTCGAAGGGGCGACCCGGCTCTATCGCCTTCAGGACAAGCCACCCCCCAATATCGCCCTGCTCAAGCGCCGCGCCGCCTCCGACGTGTCGATCGTGGAGCGGGCGCTGAAATCCGAAGGGTATTACGAGGGCGAGGCGACCATCACCGTCGTGAGCGATGAGGCGCCCGCCGCGACCAGCGTGCCCCTTGCCGGCGAGGGCGACATCGAGCAGGCCCCTGCCACCGTCGCGACCGCGAGCGCCGAGGTCGTCGGCACCCCGGTGGTGGTCGTGGCCGTGCGCAAGGGGCCGCGCTACGCCCTCGCCCGCCAACTCGCGACCTTCACCACTCCCATCGATCCGATTCTGGAACAGACGGTCCAGGACGCGATGAGCGCCAATGTGGGCGGCCCGGCGCAGGGGCGCGCGGTGGTCGACGGCGAGGTCGAGGCGGCCAGCATCCTGGGGCGCAGCGGCTATCCCTATGTCGACCGGGGCGACCGGCGGGCGGAGGCGAATTTCGACTACGACACGCTCGATATCCGCACGCCCTACGCGCCCGGCCCGCTGACGACCTACGGCGACGTGAGTTTCGAGGGGCTGGAGACGGTCGAGCGGAAATACGTCGAATCCTTCGTGACGTGGGAGCGCGGTGCCCCGGTCTCGCGCCCCGAGATCGCGCAGGTCCAGCGCGACCTCTCCGCGACGCGTCTGTTCGACGCCGTGTCCATCGTCCTGCCGGACGCCCCGCCCGAAGGCTGGAAGGAGACGGGCCGCTTCGAGGCGCCGGTCAGGATCGTGTTCGAGGAATCCAAACATCGCAAGGCGACCGCCGCGCTCAACTTCTCGACCGTCGACGGGCCGGGCGCCCTGCTGACCTGGGAAAACCGCAACCTCTTCGGCCAGAACGAGACGATTCAGACCGTGCTCGACGTCTCGGTCGAGGAACAGCGCGCGCGCATCGATTACCGCAAGCCGCGCTGGGTCAAGGCGCGCCGCGACCTGATCGCCGCGCTCGAACTGTTCCGCGAGGACCGCGATGCCTTCGAGTCGATCGGCGCGAATGGCAGCGTGGGGATCGAGACGCGGCTGCGCGACTGGCTGACCGCCACCGTCGGCGTCGGGTTCGAGGTCGCGCGCATCACCGAAGCCGACGGAGAGGAGCGCGACAGCTTCCTGATCGGCGTTCCCGGCTCGCTGCTCTACGACCGCACCGACGACCTGCTCAACCCGACCGAAGGCGTGCGCATCACGGCCAGTGCCGCGCCTTGGGCCGGTCTGTTCGACGACGAACCCACCGCCTTCCTCGAAACGGATGTCGAGGCGTCGACCTACATCTCGCTCGACCGCGACGCGCGCTACATCTTCGCCGTGCGCGGCCGGGTCGCGCAGATCTTCGCCGATGATGCGAACAACATCCCCGCGAACCGCCGCGTCTATTCCGGGGGTGGTGGATCGGTACGCGCGTATTCGACGCAATACGTCAACGACCTGGACGCGGATGGCGACCCCGTCGGCGCGCTCGGCGTGGTGGAGGGCAGCGTAGAGCTGCGCATCCGCTACGGCAATTTCGGCATCGTCCCCTTCGTCGATGCGGGCATGGTGACCAACAAGTTCGGGCAGGAGTTCGGCCAGTTGCGCTGGGGTCCGGGGATCGGGGTCCGCTATTTCAGCCCCGTCGGCCCCATCCGCCTCGATGTGGCCGTGCCGCTCGAAACCCGCGACGAAGACGACGCATTCCAGTTCTACCTCAGCATCGGACAGGCGTTCTAGATGATCCGCAAGGCTTTCTCGCGCGCCCGCAAGGCGCTGACTGGTGCGGCCTTCGGTGCCGCCCTCGCCCTGGCCCCGGCCCCCGCCCACGCGTTCTGGGACACCAGCAAGGCGTGGAACGACCTGCTGCAATTCGCGGTCAAGCAGGTCAACGCCCCCGGCGAGTTCGAGATCATCCTCGGCGAAGTGACCAAGCCCGAGGACGGCTTCGCGCTGATCTCCACGCTCCAGATCAAGGACAGCGACGGCATCTGGTTCGATGCGTCCAACCTGCTGGTGGACTGGAGTCCGACCGCATTGATCCGTGGCCGCTTCACGTTCGAGACGCTGAGCGCGGAGCAGATCTCGATCCTGCGCGCCCCCATCGGTCGCGGCGACCCGCCCGCCGAGGACGCGCCCGACATCGCCTTCGCATGGCCCCGCCCGCCGGTGCCCATCTCCATCGACGTACTCAAAATCGACCGCCTGCGGATCGAGGGCGGATTGCTGCCCCAGGACCTCGAAGCGTCGGTCGAGGGCGCGTTCTCCGATATCGGCGACGTGCAGGATGCCGAACTGACGGTCCAGCGGACCGACCGCCCCGGCGACCGCATCACCCTCAAATCGCGCATCGATTTCGACGATATGGATATCGAGTTCGCGCTGAACGCGAACGAGGAACCCGGCGGCCTCGTCGCGCAGATGGCCGGCCTGCCCCCGGATCAGGCCCTCGAACTCGACCTCGCCGCCGAGGGAACGCCGGAAAACCTGCCCTTCGAGCTGTTCGCCGATGTGGGCCAGATCGGCGTTGCCAAGGGCAAGGGCGTCGCGCGCTGGGACGGGCTGATCACCGCGCGCTTCGACGGCACCGTCGAGCCGGGCGAGGAGACCAACGCCGACTGGCAGCGCGCGCTGGGCCGCGCCGCCGAGATCACCGTCGATTTCGAGGAGACGGCGAAGGGCACCTACGACCTCAAGATGCTGGAGATCGACAGCGACGCCTTCGAGCTGAACGGCAAGGGCGTCGTGGATGTCGGTCGTAACGAGATCGACATGGCCCTCGACTGGGACGCCAAGGATATCGCGGCCTTCAACCAGCTGATCGCTCCGGCCAGCGTGGCCGAACTGAAAGGCACCGTGCGCGCGACCGGCGTGCTGACGGCGCCCAAGCTGGACGTCGACGCGCGGATCGGGGGGCTGGACGCGTCCTTCGGCAAGGCCGAGGCGGTGCAGCTCAAGATCGATTCGCGGCCCATCGACGGGGAACGCGGCGCGGTCGGCAAGCAGCAGGGCTTCGATTTCCGTGCCAGTGCCACCGGCCTCGCCCTCGCCGATGCGGGGTTGCAGGGCGCGCTCGGCCCGACCCCGACTTTCAGCGGACAGGGCAAGTTCGACGGCATCGCGCAGACGGTCGACCTCGAAACGCTCAAGATCGACGCCCGGTCCGTCACTCTCGACGGCTCGGCGCAATACGCGATTCCCGTCGGCAAGCTCGACGCGCAACTGGCGGGTCAGGCCACCGAACTCGGGCCGTTCTTCGCCGCAGCGGGCCTGCCGATCGACGGGCGCGCCAATCTCGCCTTCAAGCTGGAAGGATTGCAGGGCGGCACGCTCGAACGCCTTTTCCTCAACGCGCAGATGTCCGATCTGTCCTCGGACGATGCCGATATCGCCGCCGCGCTGGGCGACGAAGCCGTCCTAGAAGTCCTGCTCGCGCAGGAAGGCGAGGACACCATTCGCGTGGAGCGCGGATCTCTCGAAAGCGAGGTGCTGACCGCCAAGGCCGTCGGCACGATCTCGATCCCCGGCGATACCGTCGATCTGGCCATCGATTTCGACCTGAGAGATGCCGCCGCCGTCACGGCTCTGATCGAGCCTGCGCGCGTCGGTTCGGCGCAGGGCAAGGCGACCCTGACCGGCACCCTCTCCGAACCGAAAGTCGGCGTGGACGCGACCGCGACCGGCATCGGCTTCCAGACCTATGCCGCCGAATCCGCCCGCATCGAGGGGAGCGCGCAGTACCGCAAGGACCGCCGCGCGCCCTTCTCCCTGATCGCCGAACTCGATGGCGTGACGACGGGCGACGACGATCTGGACCGCGTCGTCGGCGCGTCTCCCGCCATCGAGACGACCGGCCTGTACGATACCGCGACCGGCCTGCTCAGCCTCGACACCGCGCAGATCGACCTCGCCGATGCCGATATCGAACTGTCGGGCGACATCAACCCGCGCAAGCAGATTCTGGACGTCACCTACGATCTGAACGCGGGCGACCTGAGCGGTTTCGCGCCGCTGGTGGGCAAGCCGCTGGCCGGGTCGGTCGATCTGGCGGGCACGGTAAAAGGACCGTTCACCCTCCCCTTCGTCACCGCAAAGGGCAGCGTGCGCGATCTGGTCTACGACACCTATTCTGTCGAGGCCGCCGATATCGATATCGAGATGGCGTCGGTCGAGGAAGGCCCCGCGCCCTTCAGGGTCGACGTCACCGCCACGAACCCGAAGACGGGCGATCCCGATCTGGACGCGCTCATCGGCGCGAATCCGTCCCTCGACATGAAGGGCACGCTGGACCGCGCCGGTCCCGCCGTCGCGCTCGACTACCTCAACGCCGACCTTGCCGCCCTCAAGGCAGACGCGCGCGGCACCGTCGATCTCGGCACCCGCCTGCTGGAGCTGTCCTTCGACCTGGAAGCGACCGAGCTGGACGGGTTACAGGCTATCCTCGGCACCGAGATTGCCGGGTCCCTCACGGCCAAGGGCACTGCGGCGGGCAGCTTCACGGCCCCCGCCGTCAACGCGACGATCGACGGCAGGGAACTGCGCTACGACACCTATTCCATCGGCTCGATCACCGGCGCCATCGACGTGCAGCAGGCGCCGAGCGGCTTCGCCCCCTTCGATATCGATATCGAGGCGCGCGACGTGAAGACCGGCGACCCGGCGCTCGACGATCTGCTCGACGGGACCTCCACCGTCAGGGCGACGGGTGAATTCGACCAGACGGCGCAACAGGTCCGTATCGAATCGGCGGACGTCCGGGCCGTCGGGGCCGACGTGTCCCTTTCGGGCGATATCGACATCGCCGCCCGCATGCTCGACGTCGAATTCGATATCGCCGCCGAAGATCTCGCTCCTTTCGAGCCGCTGGTCGGGACGCCCCTCGCGGGCAGCATCAGCGCCAAGGGCAGCGCGGCGGGCACGCTTGCGGCGCCGCAGGTGGATGTGGCGCTTGACGGATCGGGCCTGCGCTACGGCGCCTATTCGGTCGGCTCGATCAAGGGCGATATCGATATCCGCCAAGCCGATGACGGCTTCGCCCCCTTCGATATCGACATCGAGGCGCGCGACGTGAAGACCGGCGATCCGGCGCTCGACGGCCTGCTCGACGGGGCCTCCACCATCGTGGCGAAGGGCGCGTTCAACCAGTCTGAACAGATAGTCCGTATCGAATCGTCGGCTGTGCGCGTGGCCGGGGCCGATGCCATCCTGTCGGGCGAGATCGATATCGCCGCGCGCGTGCTGGACGTCGAATTCGATATCGAGGCCGAGACTCTCGCCCCTTTCGAGCCGCTGGTCGGCGTGCCCCTCGCGGGCAGCGTCAGTGCGAAAGGCAGCGCGGCGGGGACGCTGACGGCGCCGCAGGTCGACGTGAAGTTGAGCGGCAAGGGCCTGCGCTACAGCACCTATTCGGTCGCCGCCCTCGACGGCACGGTGGATATCCGCCAGGCCGAGAAAGGGTTCGCGCCCTTCGATATCGACGTGAAGGCGCGCGGGATCGAGACGGGCGACCCGGCGCTCGACGACCTGCTGAAAGGCGACGCGACAATCCGTGCCAAGGGCGGTTTCGACCAGTCCGCGCAGCGCTTGCGCCTCGATTCGGCGACCCTGAACGCGGCGGGCACGACCGCGAGCGCGGCGGGCACCGTCGACCTCAAGGCCCGGGCGCTCGACCTGGCCTTCGATCTGGATGCGGCGGACCTCTCCGCCTTTTCGCCCCTCGTCGGAGTGCCGCTCGATGGCGCGGTCACGGCGCGGGGCACGGCGGCGGGCACCCTCGCACAGCCGCAGGTCGATGTGAAGCTGTCGGGCAAGGGCCTGAAATACGACATCTATTCCGCGCGCAGCCTCGACGGCACCATTGCGCTGGATGAGGTACAGGACGGCTATGCGCCCTTCGACGTGGACGTGAAGGCGACCGGCCTGTCGCTCGGCGATCCAGCGCTGGACGAGGCGCTTGCGGGCGGGATCGCCATCGATGCGGCGGGCGGCTTCGACCGCGAGGGACAGCGCCTGCGCCTCGACCGGGCGGCGCTCGCCACCGATGCGGCCACTGCGGATCTGGCGGGGACGGTGAACTTCAAGGCGAAGACGCTCGACCTGCGTTTCGACGTGGATGCGGAGGATCTGGCGATCCTCGGTCCCCTGATCGGGGCGGAGACGGGCGGCGCGATGGCCGCCAAGGGCACCGCGAAAGGCTCCTTCGCCCTGCCCGCCGTGAATGTCGAACTCGACGGCGACGCGCTGCGCTACGGCGCCTACAGCGTCGCCGCGCTCGACGGCACCGTGGCGATGGACCCCGCCGCGCGCGGCCTCGCTCCCTTCGACATCGACGTCACGGCGAGCGGGATTCGCACCGGAGACGCCGCGCTTAACGAGGTGATCGGCGGCACGGTCGCCCTCGACGCGACCGGTGCGTTCGACCGGGCGGCGCAGCGCATCCGCATCGACGCGGCGACGCTCGGGTCGGGCTTCGCCGATGCCGAGGCGAGCGGGACGGTCGATCTGAAAGCCGGTACGCTCGATATCGCCTTCGACCTCGACGCCCGCCGCCTCGCGGCCCTGCGCCCGCTCGTCGGTACGGAGATCGCCGGGGCGGTCGCGCTGACGGGCACGGCGAAGGGACCGCTCGCCCTCCCGGCGGTCGACGCGGCCCTCGCCGGGCGCGACATCGTCTACGACCGCTACACCGTCGCCCGTCTCGACGGGAGGGTCGACATGGGCAACGGCGAGGCCCTCCCTTTCGATATCGACCTCGACGCCAGCGGCATCGGCACCGGCGACCCCGCCCTCGACGCGGCGCTGGGCGAGAGCGTCAGCGTGGATGCCCGGGGCAGCTTCGACCGCGCGGCGCAGCGGTTGCGGCTCGACGCCGCGACCCTCGATGCCGAATTCGCCACCGCCACGGCGAGCGGCAGCGTCGATCTCACGGCCAGGACCCTCGATATCGCCTTCGATCTGGATGCCGAGCGCCTCGCCGCCTTCGCCCCCCTCGCCGGGGCGGATCTGGGCGGCGCGCTGAAGGTCGGCGGCACGGCGCGCGGCGCGTTCGTGATCCCGTCGCTCGACGTGACGGTCGACGGGCGCGCGATCCGCTACGCGCAGTACAGCATCGGCAGCCTGACCGGCGATATCGATGTGGGCACGGCAGTCAACGGCGCCCTGCCCTTCGACGTGGACCTTTCCGCCACCGGCATCGCCACGGGCGATCCGGCGCTGGACAACGCCATCGGCAGGACCGTGCGCCTCGACGCGACCGGCACCTTCGACCGCGATGATCAGGTCGTGACGCTCGACGCCGCGCGCTTCGATGCCGAGTTTGCCGAGGCAACGGCGCAGGGTGCCATCGACCTGAAATCCCGCACCCTCGACGTCGCCTTCGACGTGACCGCGACCGACCTGTCGCCCGTCAGCGCCATCGCGGGGGCGCCCGTCTCCGGGTCGGTCGCGATGCGCGGCACGGCGCGGGGACCGTTCGACCTGCCCGCCATCGACGCGAACATCGCCGCGCGCGATCTGGGCTTCGATGCCTACGGCGCGCGCGCGCTCGACGGGTCGGTGTCGCTCGGCCTGCCGCAGGACGGCTTCGCGCCCTTCGCCGTCGATCTGGCGGGCGAGGGGCTGTCGCTCGGCGATCCGGCGCTGGATGCCGCGTTCGGCGCGCGGGTCGATATCGATGCGCAGGGGGCGGTCGATATCGCCCAGCGCCGCATCCGCCTCGACCAAGCCACGGTCGCGACCGATGCGGCGACGGTGGCCGCGAATGGCAGCATCGACCTGACGGCGCGCCAGCTCGACATCGCCTTTGACGTGCAGGCGGGCAATCTAGCTGGCTTCGGCCCGCTCGCGGGGGCCGATCTCGGCGGCGCGCTGACGGCCAGCGGGCGCGCGACCGGCCCGTTCGTCATCCCGCGCGTGAATGCGCGGATCGACGGGACGGCCCTGCGCTACGAGGGCTACAGCATCGGGCGTCTCGGCGGCACGGTGGAGATGGACCGGGCGCAAGACGGCGTCATGCCCTTCACCGCGGCCCTGACGGCGGCGGGCATCGGCACCGGCAACCCCGCGCTCGACCGGGCGCTGGGGGGCGAGGTGCGCGTGACGGCGACGGGCGGCTTCGACCGGACGGCCAAGCGGCTGACGCTGGGCGAGGCCACCGTCGATTCGGCCATCGGGCGGGTCGGGGCCAACGGTACCGTCGATCTGGGCGCGAAGACGCTCGATATCGGCTTCTCGGTCGATGCGGGCGATCTCAACGCCCTGTCCGGCCTCGCGGGGGCCGAACTCGGCGGCGCGCTGGCCATGGGCGGGCGCGTGACCGGCCCGTTCTCGGCGCCGTCGGTCGCGACCACGCTGGACGGGCGCGGGTTGCGCTACGCCCAGTATTCCGTCGCCTCGCTCAACGGTCGGGCCAGCTTCGCGGCGGTGCCGGAAGGCTATGGCCCGTTCGATGTCGATCTGGCGGCGGCGGGCATCGGCACGGGGGACCCCGCGCTCGATGCGGCGCTGGCGGATGGTGTCTCGGTCGCCGCGAAAGGCGGCTTCGACCTGGCCAATCAGCGCCTGCGCCTCGACAGCATGACCGCGCAGGCCCGCTTCGCGAGCGTCTCGGCGAGCGGTCTCGTCGACCTCAAGACCCGCGCGGTCGACGTGAATTTCGCGCTCGACGCCTCCGACCTCTCGCCCCTCTCGGCGGTGGTCGGCAAACCGCTCGGCGGAGCCTTGCGCGCCTCGGGCAGCGCGCGCGGCGATCTGGGCGCGCCCGTGCTCAACGTCGATGCGCAGGGCGGCGGTCTCTACTATGACAGCTACAGCCTGGGCGGCCTGTCCCTCGACCTGAAGATGCCGGGCGATGCCCCCGGCTACCTCCCCTTCGCCCTGACCGGCACGCTCAGCCAGCCGCGCCTGAACAACCCGCAGGTCGAGGCCCTGATCGGCGAGACGGTCAGCCTGCGCGCCGAAGGCGTGTTCGACCCGACCCGTCGGCTCCTTCGCCTGACCGGCACCGAAATCGCCACGGCCAGCGCGCGGGTCAACGCGTTCGGCGACGTCGATCTGGCGAACGGCCTGCTGGACGTGCAGTATTTCCTCGACGCCAGCGATCTGTCGGTCGCGCAGGGTCTGGCGGGCAAGACGCTCGCCGGGGCCGCGCGGGTCAACGGGCGCGTCACCGGCGCCCTGTCCGACCCCTCGACCGCCGGGCGCCTGACGGGGCGGAACCTCGTCTACGACACCTACCGCGTCACCGCCATCGCGGCGACCTACGACTTCCAGCGGCTTGTCAGCGGCCCGGGGGGCGCCGTCGCGCTGGATGCGCAGACAGAGTTCGGCCCCCTCGTCGCGAGCGCGCGGTTCGACCTGACAGGCGGCACCATGCGCATCGACGAGGTGCAGGTGAGCGGCCTCGGGCTCGGGCTGGAAGGTGGCTTCCGCACCGGGCCGGGTGGCATGCTCGAAGGGGCGGCCACGTTCACCGCCGCCGACCTCGCGCAGATCGGCGGCTTCATCGGTCAGCCGCTCGCGGGTCAGATCAACGGCACGGCCACCCTGAACGGCGATCAGGGGCGTCAGAACGCGGTGTTCGACGTGGCGGGCAATTCGCTGCGCTACGGCCCGTCCGACGATCCCACCGTGCTGCTCACCACCTTCACCGCGCGGGGACAGGTCTTCGACGCGTTCGGCGCCAACCCTTACGTCGACGCGACGGTCGGCGGCTCGAACGGCAAGGTCGCGGGTTTCGCGCTCAAGCAGCTCGACGCCACGGTCAAGGGGTCGCTCTCGGCCCTCGATGCGAGCATCATCGCAAGCGGCGGCGAACTGGGGTCGGACCGGGTGGAGGCGACCGCGCGACTCAACCTCGTCACCCCGCCGCGCTCGGCGATCGTCTCGCGCTTCGCGGTCGTCTATGACGGTCGTCAGGCGTCGATCATCGAGCCGCTGGTAATCGAGGAAATTCCCCCGGGCGGATTCCGCATCCGGGGCCTCGACCTGCGCGCCGAGGATGGCGAACTGCGCGGCGGCGTCGAATACACGTCCTCCGGCCTGCTCGCTGATCTGAAGATCCGCAACTTCCCGCTCTCGCTCGCGGCCCTGTCGGGCGTCGATGTCATCCGCTCGGGTCGCCTCGACGGCGTGGTGGATATCGACACGCGCGGCGGCGTGCGCGGCAACTTCGCGCTGGAGGCCTACTCGCTCAGGCTGGAAGGCGCGCAGATCGACGACCCCTTCGCCATCACCGCAAAGGGTACGATGGACGGCACCGCGCTGAACGCGAGCGCGGAGCTGACCGGAGCGCAACTGGTGCGCCCGCTGACCGCCAGCGCACGCATCCCGCTCATCTCAACCCCCGGCTCTCCCCTGCCGGTGCCCGACCGCAACGCGCCCTTCACGGCGCAGGTGGACTGGCAGGGCGACGTGGGAGAGATCTGGGCCTTCGTTCCCCTGCCCGACCATATCCTGACCGGTCCCGTCATCGTCCGGGGTCGGGCGGGCGGCACGCTGGCCGCGCCGACCCTGTCGGGCGGGGCGGTGCTGAACGACGGGCGGTATTCCAATATCGAGTTCGGCACGCTGCTGACGAACCTGACGGCGAAGGCCGACTTCACGCAGGACGGGCGCGCCGTCTTCGAGCTGAGCGCCAATGACGGCGTCGAGGGCACGGTCACGGCGAGCGGCAGCTACGTCGTCGCCAACGGAACGCTCGACAGCCGGTTATCGCTCGACAACGCAGCGCTGGTGCGCCGCGACGACGCGACCGCCATCCTGTCCGGCGAGGCGACCGCTATCTCGCAGGGGCGCGACATCGCGGTGAAGGGCGATTTCCGCACCAACTACGTCGAGGTGCGGTTGATCGGCAACTTCGGCGGCGGCCTGACGGTGGTGGAGGCCATCCCCGTCGGCAGGAGCGCACCACTCTACGTGCCGCCCCCCGTGGAGACGGCGGAGAGTCGCAGGATTCGCCTCGACGTCTCCCTGTCCATGCCCAACCGCGTCTTCGTGCGCGGGCGCGGGCTGGACAGCGAGTGGGGGGGGCAACTCAAGGTCGGCGGCACCGCCTCGAAACCGCGCATCAACGGCGAGATCGAGCGACGGCGCGGGGTACTCGATTTCCTGGGCAAGCAGTTCGAGCTGGCCATCGGCATCGTGCGCTTCACGGGCAATACCTCCCCCTTCGTGCAGGTGCGCCTGCAACGCGA
>Ga0209831_1001505_pt1 | contig 21224 bp, 18 predicted proteins | sample Maine_Asex4_meta_FD_187451 | JGI IMG/M metagenome (GOLD analysis project Ga0209831, IMG submission 187451) | Marine algal microbial communities from Maine, USA - Maine_Asex4_metaG (SPAdes) (version 2) | ecosystem: Host-associated > Algae > Red algae > Unclassified | place: Maine, USA | collected... | reverse complement strand
CCGCTGGCAGAAATCGCAACAGCGGGATCTTCTGCTGAAGATAAACGTTCAACCCGCCAAACAAAACGTGGTCTACGCTTACATCCTGCTCGTCGGTGCGAATGGGAGTGTAGGTTGACACTAACTGAATGTCCCAGCCACTACGCTGCATGGCAGTGACCAGCGCGTTATCGTGCATGCAACTGCCACAGAACATGCCGCCGGCACCTGCGGTGAGATAGACTATTTTTGCGTTGGTGTGACGGGGGCGATTCATTGTTCGTTTCAGCGGAGCTTGCTTTCTGGCGAACGCGGAATGAATTTAGAATTTAGAATTTAGAATTTAGAATTTAGAATTTAGAAATCAGAAATTGGCAATCTTTTAATTCTGCTCTCAATATCCGCCACAGCCTATTTATTCACCCCAACAACTTCGCGGCGTGTTCTTTTTCGCAGCCTGCGATAATTGAATGACAAACGCCATCGACTTCTTCACCAGTCAACGTGGAATCCGACGATCGCAGCGTTACCGACAGTAGCATCCGCTTCTTGGTTTTTCCATCCTTCGCCTCGTCGCGAAACACCTCGCGGAAGTCAATCGCTTCGAGCAAGTCGCCGCCTTGTTTGCGGACAGTTTGCTCCATCGCGTCCCAATTGACTGAATTTTCAACGATGAAATTGAAGTCGCGCGAAACCGCTTGGAACGAACTTTGGTTCTCGTGCTGGGCAATCGTGACCATAGATTCTTCCAGCAACTGCAAATCAAGTTCCGCGATCACGGCATCGGTTCTCAGCCGAAACAGCTTCTTCGCCGACTGCGAAGCTCGACCGATCCAACCCAGCGTCTGGCCGCCAATTTTCAATTCGCCCGATTGATCGGGGTCCAGCAAATCATGATCGGCCGGCGTCAACGTTAGCTTGGCTGAGGGTGACATTGCATCGACGATCGCTTCGATGACACCTTTTACATAGAAGAAATCGTGTTCCGAAACGAAACTGACCTTCGTCGGTTGATTGGGGATCGTTTGCCCCTCTACTGGAAGATAGACTTTTGCCGTTTCGAACAGTTCAATGTCGTTGTTGGATCGGAATTCGTTGATCCGGCGAGCCTCCAGCAAACTGGGAACCAGCGATCGACGCAGCAAATCGACAGATCCAATATTCTGCGAAGCTTTCTCCAACACGCCCAACATCGGTTGGCTGCTTTTTAGCGGAGGATGGTCGGTCCAAGGACTGAATACTTCCGACCAAACTTCGGGAACCAAACTGGGTGTCATCGCTTCGTCAAATCCAGCGGCCAGAAGAACGCCGCGCACTCGATCAAGGGCGCGGTCTGCTTTGGGTCTATGCGATGCCGCCATCGGAACAGGACCATCGTCGGGGACTTTATCAAAACCGTAGATACGTCCGACTTCTTCGATCAGATCGACTTCGCGCGTCAGATCTTTCCGCCACGACGGAGCAACCACGGCCACCGAATCATCTTTGATCTCTTGGATCTCCAGACCCAATTCAGTAAGAATTTTATTGGTGGTGTCGACTGGGATTTCGATTCCCAGCAATCGTTTAAGCTGAGCGTACCGCAATGTCACCGAAGGAGATTGAGGTGGCGGCTGTCCGACGTCGATGAATCCCTCGGCTAACGTCCCGCCAGCAGTTTCGAGAATGATCTCGCAGCAACGACGACTGGCCCAATCCAACATGTGCGAATCAATGTTACGTTCGAAACGGAACGAGGAAGGGCTTTGCAATGTCAATCGCCGCGCCGTTTTACGTACTGACAGTTGGTCAAAGTAGGCCGCTTCGATCAGCACGTCGGTTGTCGTGTCGGCAACTTCGGACTCCGCACCACCCATGACTCCGGCAATCGCAACGGCGTCTTTGGCATCCGCGATCACGCACATATCAGCGTCCAACGAGTACGTTTTATGGTCAATCGCGACGAAGGATTCATCTTGAGCCGCGTTTCGGACGACGATCTTGCCGCCAGAAACCTTGGCGAAGTCAAACGCGTGGAGCGGTTGGCCGATCTCGAACATGACATAGTTCGTCGCATCGACAACGTTGTTGATCGATTCGATGCCAAGGGTCGCCATTCGGTTCTTCAGCCATTCCGGAGAAGGCCCAATCTTCACGCCTTGGATAAGGCGAGCCGTATAACGAAAGCAGTTTTCAGATTCGATCTCGACCTGGCAGAGATCGCTGATTGATTTATCGCTGACCTTGGGTTGAGGATCGTTCAGCTTAAGCGGCACATCGTACAAAACGCTGATCTCGCGCGCGACGCCAACGTGGCCCAGGCAATCGGGGCGGTTGCTGGTGACTTCGAGGTCGATCGCTTGATCGGAACCTACGGTTTCGGTGCCTTCATGATTCAGACCCGACATGGTCAAACGATCTACGAGATCGTCATGATCCATTTTCAGATCGACGTATTCGGTTAGCCAGTCCCAAGAAACGATCATCGCAAAAACTCTATTGGGTAAAAATTATTGATCTCTTTTGCCGAGATAAAAACGGCACGTCACACATCACCAACGATTAAAACTGACGCAGAAAGCGTACATCGTTGGTGAACAAATATCGGATATCCGTAATCTGATGGCGAATCATGCACAGCCGCTCAATGCCCAAACCAAACGCGAATCCGGAGAATTCGTCTGGATCGTATCCGACTGACTTAAGTACGTTAGGATCGACGATGCCCGCACCGCCGAATTCGACCCATTTCCCGTCCCAGTAATAATCTGCTTCCACGCTCGGTTCGGTAAATGGAAAGAACGAGGGACGGATACGAATCGGAACTTCGTCGCCCAAATAGTTTGTCGCGAATAACTTCAGCACGGTTTTCAAGTCGGCCAGCGTCACGTTTTTGTCGATCATCAAACCTTCGATTTGATGGAACATCGGGTAGTGAGACCAATCCGCGGTGTCCGGACGATAGACGCGTCCCAGCGACACCATTCGAATAGGCGGCGCAATCCTTTCCATTTCGCGAATCTGTACGGTGCTGGTTTGAGATCGCATCAGCGTCGGGTTGTCCTCTTCACCCGCCGCGATTGCTGCGGCCTGTTTACCGGCGACCGACAGATAGAAATTGTCCAGCGGATCACGCGCTGGATGCGACATCGGAATGTTCAGCGCCTGAAAGTTGTGATAGTCGTCTTCGACTTCGGGGCCCTCGGCGGGCGTGAACCCCAAACGGCCCATGATGTCTTTGAGTTCGTCGATGGTCTGCGTGATGGGGTGAAGTTTCCCCAAGCGGAACTTCTTGCCCGGCAGCGTGGCGTCGAATTTCGAATCGCGGACGACCGTATCTTCATCGCCCAACAACCGCGCCTTGGCCTGCTCAAACGCCGCTTGGATGGCCGTTTTGGTCGCGTTCAAAGCTTGGCCAGCGGCCGGTTTGTCGCTTTTGTCGATTCCGCCGAGCCCTTTTTGGACGACCTTTAAGCGGCCTTTCTTTGCGCCCAAAAATTCAACTCGCGCCTCGTCCAACTGATCCGCATCGGCGGCCTTGGCGAAGGCTGTTTGAGCTTCTTCGGTTAAAGCTTGCAGCTCTTGAACGAATTGAGCGATTGGCATGGCTGGAGGCGGCATGGCGGAGCTAATTTATTGGGGGCAAGGAACGAGAAAGGAGAACGGAAATTAAGATACGAAAACGGGAAAGGCGAACCTTTCCCGTTGAGTATGTCAAATTGGGCCGGCTGCTCTAAGCCGCCAATGCTTTCTTCGCAGCTTCGACGATCTGGTCAAAAGCTGCAGGATCGGTGATTGCGATTTCAGAAAGTGACTTACGGTTCAATTCGATTTTGGCTTTTAACAAGCCGTTAATAAATTGGCTGTAGTTAATGCCACGCATGCGGCAAGCCGCGTTGATACGAGTAATCCACAGTCGGCGGTACGTACGCTTTTTGACTCGCCGATCGCGGAAGGCGAACACGCCAGCACGAATCAAGGTTTCCTTCACGGTTCGCAATAGACGGCCACGACCACCGCGATAACCTTTTGCTCGTTTAAATAACTTACGCTTAGCCTTTGTTCTGGCTGCACCTTTTGTTGTACGCATCGAATCTTTCTTTCATTTCGCCCCGAAGAAGGCCCCAGACAATTCGGTCTGAAGTTGGTTGCCTTTCAGGTGCAACATCGCCGCCGCTTTAAAAAACGGAGAACGAATTAACTCTGTATTTAGTAACTGTACTTATTGAGTGCCTTGGTAACAGACTTCACCATGCATTGTGCCAGCAAACGAGTTCCACGCAGGTTGCGTTTACGTTTTTGGCTGACACGAACGTTGCGGTGGCTGGTGCCCGAAGCGCGGTGTTTAAGTTTTCCGGTAGCAGTCAGGCGGAACCGTTTTTTGGTTGCCTTATGCGTTTTCATTTTGTGCGACATGGCCGTCGGGGTCTTTCCAATGAAGTTGCTGATATCTGCCCAGTGTCTCACAACGAAATGCTGGTCAAATTAGAATCGAGGATTTTAGAGAGATTGTTCAGCTTTTTAAAGGTCTTTTCGTGGGTTATCGGTAAATCGGACGATTTTGACGTGGGCCACCGGCTCGACGAAGTTTCCAGCGGCCCGAAAAAGCGATTCTGCCAGCAAAAACTCGATTTTCCCGGATTAAGTTGCCCTCGCTCGATCCGCCGCGAACAATTGGTTTTGCTGCGGTGCCCTTGGAGGATCCAACGGATCCGTCTTATCAGCCGCTGAGCGATAGCTCCCGGTTTTGGTGGCCATTGGTGGACCGGACGCTTTTCCGTTGGCGGCTGATTTAGTCAACAAGCCGAGAGCAACTTTTATATTGTGCGACATGCGAACAGAGGATTGAGATGGAAACTGATAGTCGATTGCCTTCGGGTGAGTGGAACGGATTTTACTTGGAAGGACGCCCTCAACGCGGTTGGATGCATCTTTACCTTAGCTTCGAAGACGGCCGAATCAAAGGAGAAGGCACCGACTATGTTGGCCCTTGGACAGCCGCCGGTTCTTACGACACCGAGACGGGCGTCTGCTCGTGGGTGAAGGATTACGTTGGCCTGCACAACGTGAACTACTTTGGTCAGATCACAGAGAAAGGAATCTTGGGCGAGTGGTCGATCGTTACTTCTGGGACGTTTCACATCTGGCCGCGCGGCCGCAACGAAATGAACGAGCTGTACCTGAAACAGGATTTGGAAGAGCCGGTTGGTTCGCCAAGTCCTCGGCTGAACCCAGTGATGGAACCGGTGGAAATTTAGTGAGAGTGTAGATTCCCAATTTGCTTCCTCAATGACAAATGACGAATATTTTCATTGGTCATTGAATTGGGCGTTTACCATCAGCCTCGCCAGGGCCGGCTATTCAACGATCTTTGCGATCGAACGCAAATACGTGATCACTTCATCCGCCAATTGTTCGACCGGCAGGTCTCCCTGCAAGTGAACTTCGGGATGCAGCGGTGCCTCATAAGGCGCGTCGATGCCGGTGAAGCCCTTGATCTCGCCGGCGCGAGCTTTCTTATACAGTCCCTTGGGATCGCGTTGTTCGCAGATTTCGATCGGCGTGTCGACGAATACTTCCACGAAGTCAACTTCGGTCCCTGCGGACACGACGGTCTTGCGGACCAGATCGCGGTCGGCGCGGTAGGGGCTGACGAACGCAGTCAAAGCCAACATGCCGGTCGAGCATAAAATTTCGCCAACGCACCCGATGCGGCGTATGTTTTCGGTTCGATCCTCGGCCGCGAACCCCAGACCAAATCGTTTAGCAAATTCATCGCCGAAGGTTGGGGCCAGCAGTTCGGAACTGGCGTTGAGCCCATGGCGGATGTTGTCGCCGTCGAGCACGAAGCTGTTTCGTCTGAGTTCGAACAGTTTTGCGTCAACGCAATTCGCAACCGTGGATTTTCCACTGCCGCTAAGTCCCGTGAACCAAACGACGCAGCCGCGCGGGCGTTTTACCGTTTGATCGTGCCATGTCACAAGTGTTTTTTCAGCCATCAGTTTTGCCAGTCGTTTTGTGTTGGAGTTTTTGGTTGTTTGGGGAGGAATGGGACGCTAGGATCGTTTGCGTCTCATCTTTGAACGCTGCCCCATCAGATCCCGCCAGTCGTCCTCTCTTAAAAATCCGGAGAACGTTAGATGAGTTGGCCACAGTTATAGATCCGAATTTTCGGGGGTGGGGAAGCTTGAGTATTGCTGCGCTTTTGCTGAGGGCTTAGCGGACCTAGTTATCGGAGGACCTGATTATCGGGGGGTGGTTCCGGCGAGAGACGTAACATCCATCCCACTATAGTAATTTCGGCAATAGGAAAAAGGGTAGTCCCCACGTATAATTTGCCTACGTTAAACTCATCGGATTTAAGAAAACCACTGTTATGCAACTTCCCATCGTCGAAGCCAAGAAAGCCTGTGCCCGCTTGGAGACGCTGGGCGAAGGTACCGCTGTGCAGGCCCCGGTCGGCAGAATCGAGCTGCCAATGTCGATGGAGGAGGCGCGAGATCGTGGCTGGGACGAACTAGATATCGTCTTCGTCACTGGCGACGGATACATCGATCACCCGAGTTTCGCGATGGCAATCTTAGGCCGGACGCTGGAAGCAGCCGGTTTCCGCGTAGGCATCGTTTCTCAGCCCGATTGGCGAAACTGTGATGACTGGCGACGTTTCGGGCGACCGCGGCTGTTCTTCGGAATCAGCGCCGGCAACATGGATTCGATGATTAATCACTACACCGCCAATCGCAAGGTCCGTAACAGCGACGCTTATTCGCCCGGCGGACGGATCGGTTTGCGACCGGACCGGGCGACGCTATCCTATTGTCACCGCGCCCGGGAAGCATACAAAGGTGTGCCCGTGATCGCCGGCGGCGTGGAAGCATCTCTGAGAAGGTTGGCTCACTACGATTTCTGGGGCGACAATGTCCGCAAATCAATTCTGCTCGATAGCAAAGCGGATCTTGTTTGCTATGGCATGGGCGAAAACCCTATCGTCGAAATCGCTCAACGTTTGGACTCCGGTGAAACGGTCAAGGACCTGCGTGACATGCGAGGCGTGGCTTACGTGGCGGGCGCCAAAGATGTCGTTCCTGAGGACGCGCTTCCCTTACCCAGCTTCGAAGAAGTCCGTGACGATAAAATGGCTTTCGCCGAAGCCACAAAAATCATCCACAACGAAACCAATCCCTACAACGCGAAGCGGCTTACTCAAAAGCACGCTGAATTGACGGTCGTCGTGAATCCTCCGCAGTTCCCGATCAGCCAGAATGCGATGGATCAGATTTACGGGCTGCCTTACACGCGAAAGCAACATCCTTCCTACAAGGAAAAAATTCCCGCGTTCACGATGATTAAAGATTCGGTCACGATTATGCGTGGCTGTTTCGGTGGCTGCACCTTCTGTTCGATTACGGCTCATCAAGGCCGAGTCATTCAATCGCGCTCCAAAGATTCGATCATCAAAGAGATCGACACGATGGCCAATGAGCCGAACTTCAAAGGGACCGTCAGCGACATCGGCGGCCCCACGGCCAATATGTACCAGATGAAGTGCACCAAGCCCGAAGTGGAAGCGAAGTGCCGCCGGCAATCGTGCGTCCACCCCAAGATCTGCAAACTGCTGGGTACCGATCACGGCCCGCTGATCCAGCTGATGAAGGAATCGCGCGAAGTCGTTGGTGTGAAGAAAGTTCTGGTCGCCAGCGGCGTTCGTATGGATTTGGCCCGTCGCAGCCCGGAGTACATCAAGGAATTGACCGAGCACCATGTCGGTGGATTGCTGAAGGTCGCGCCCGAACACGCCAGCGATGGCGTGCTGGACAAAATGCGGAAGCCCAGCGTCGGTGACTTTGAAAATTTCTCGGACATCTTTCGCGAGCAGTCCAAGGAATCTGGCAAGAAGCAATATCTGGTGCCGTATTTCATCTCGTCGCATCCGGGCAGCGACATCAATTCGATGATCGACTTGGCTGTGTTCCTCAAACGCAACGGTTACAAACCGGACCAAGTTCAGGACTTCATTCCCGCACCGCTGGATGTGGCGACGTGCATGTACTACACCGAAATGGATCCGTTCACTAAGAAGCCGGTCTTCATCGCCAAATCGCTCAAGGATCGTAAGATGCAAAGGGCGCTGATGCAGTTCTTTAAACCGGAGAACTACTTCGAAGTCCGCAAAGCATTGCAAGACGCGGGACGACATGAGCTGATTGGTGGCGGGTGCGATTGCTTGATTCCGGGCAAGGCTCCCGAAGAAGCGATCAAGAAACGCCGCGCTGACGCGAACAAACGCTTCCGAGGCGAATACGTCCACACGATGCCCGATGGTTCGGCGGCGGGTAAAAACAAAAACGCGAAAAAGAAAAAAGGCAAGAAGAAACAATCACGCTTCAAGCCCGGCGAAGGTTATCGACCGGATCGAAAAAGTATTAAGAAAAAGCCGTAGGCCATCGTTGCCTTTTCCCTCCGCGAAAGTGCACTCGCGCGCCAAAAATGTAGCCTTGTAAACGCACAATGATTTTTGTGGGGTAAGTCGACTTCTGTTTTCAGTCTTTGTTTTTGCGTTAGGCACCAGCAGCGGTGGCGCTGGAGCGTGCTTTTGCGGAGCGAAAGACGACTATGATTTACCGACCGCCTGACTTATGTTCTCCAAGCCACTTTCCCCAAGCCGCTTTACCAAGTGCCGGTTGATGTCGCGAACGATACCGGGCCCTCCGTAGATAAAGCCGGTATAGATCTGAACCAGTGAGGCACCGGCGCGAATCATCTGCCACGCGTCTTCGCCGTTCATGATGCCGCCGACGCCGACGATTGGAATTTCGCCTTTTAAATCTGAATACAACGCGGCCACGACATCGCGGCTGCGCCGAGTCAGCGGCGATCCCGAAAGCCCGCCCGCACCAATGGCTTCGACTTCTGCGCTAGGTGTTTTCAGGTCGGCGCGGGAGAGCGTCGTATTGGTCGCGATGATTCCGTCTAATTTTATCTCTTTGAGAATCGAGACGATATCGGCCAATTGTTCATCCGTTACATCAGGGGCAATCTTTAGCAGAATCGGCTTCTTGGTCGTCTCATGATCGGCAGCCAACTGAACATTCTTAGATTGAATACTTGTCAGCAGTTCTATCAACGGTTCGCGGTTCTGCAGCTTTCGCAGCCCCGGCGTGTTGGGTGAACTGACATTCACCGTGAAGTAATCTGCGTAGGTGAACAGACGTTCGAAACTGTATAGATAGTCATCGGTTGCCGATTCGACGGGCACCACTTTCGTTTTCCCGATGTTGATCCCCAGCACGTCGCTGTCGCGAAACCGAGTCGACGTTGACAATCGTTTGGCAGCGTTGTCGGCGCCGCGGTTGTTGAAACCCATGCGATTGATGATCGCTTTGTCTTGCGGCAAGCGAAACAAACGCGGTTGATCGTTGCCAGGTTGAGCTTGCCCGGTAATTGTGCCGACTTCGACGTGCCCAAAACCCAACGCCGCCAATTTCGCAAACCAAGCCGCGTCTTTATCGAATCCTGCGGCAAGCCCCACCGGGTTGTCGAACGAAAGCCCAAACAGTTCCGTTGATAGACGAGGATCGTTGACGGTATAACGTTTTGCAAACGCGGCAGAGATCGGCGACAGAGCCAGCAGTTTTTCAAACGCCCCCATCGAAAAATGATGGGCCCTTTCAGCTGAGAGTTTGAACAGAAGTTGCCGAGTAACTTTTTCCCAAAGCACGTTGATGAATTCTTCCTTGACGAGGATTAAATGGAGGGTACTTGCAATCGGTATGCCTCACCGTCATAAAACATAATCCTAAGGCGCGTTTTGGCTTGACGCCAGTCCACGATCCTTGCACCGTTGACATAATTTTATTGAGTCGGAGGAAAAGGGTGCCAAATCGAGAACTAGATAATAAAGCGGCGATTATGATTGTCATCGAACATCTTGGAGACGTTCAACCCGGACAAAAATGTTCCGCAGTGTTCATGGACCGCGAAAAGCTCCGGCGCGAGAAAGAGCTCCACGCGCGGTTGTACAGCAGCAACGGCGTTCACGATCCCGACATCCTGAATGCGATGGTGGAGGCCAATGTGCCTCAGGCCCCTTATTGGTTGGTCTCGATCAAAGACGCCGAAGGTGCGTACGGGCAAACTCGTATTCTTAGAGTGGACCACCAAACCCAAAAAGTGCTACTTGAGCGATCCTAACGGCACCTGCTGCGGCGTATGATTTTGAAAAAGGGCGGTCCTTACATTTGCTGTCCGGCGCATCGGCAGCGGACATCGTGAAGCCATAAAACAGCAAAATACCTTAAGTGAAAATCCTCACATACTATGCAATTATTGCGCCGTCGCCAACTGATTAGATTAGAAATAGGTAGTACTTCAGCGGTCTGAAATTGTGGTGCTAAATCCCAAGGATTACGCAAATCAGCCGCCGGTTTCGTCTCCTCAAATTACAACAGAACCGGACGCTATCGCGTGGCGGCTGATAAGTGCAACTTCAGATAGCTGAATTGTTGCAGAAATAGTTACTTACGCTCCCATATTCAAACTTCCCAATAGCCCCAATTGGAAGTCCCTTGATTAATCGCGACGCCGACCCATGCCCCAAACGCCAAGACCACCTATCAGAAGACAATTTGACGAAGCGCGTAGAAAAGCGGCTCTGCTCGTTCTCGCGCCTTAAAATATGCGGGCGGCCGCTATCAGGTTTGAGGCAGTGGATCCTATCGAGCTATTTGGTGATTTCGAAATCAAGAGAAAAAAAGCGGCCGTGCATTGTACAACCGATTGGCTACGGCGGTTGCGAGCCTCGTCAGTTGCTGGCAAGGATCTTATTCGATTCAGTCACCAGTCACATTATGGTGGGGGGAACCGAGCAGGCTGATGGTGCCGATGGAAACGACCGTATTTTGGTCGTCGCTGGCTTCAATAAACTTGACGGCGGCAATGGCAACGATCAAATTTACGGAGGTAGTGCGCGCGACGTAATCACTGATGGCGATGACATCCTTGCCGCCGGCGCAGGAAACGATGGAATTTCAGGCGGACCTGGCATCAACTTGGTTTTTGGAGGATCTGGCCTTGATTTCATCCACGGCGGTGGCGCGTGAGCGTGCTTTCGCGGAGAGGCTGTGAAATTTTACAAATGTCCATCAGCCGATGGGCTTAGGTCAACGGAAGGCAGGCACACGTTGCTTCGTCCAACGCCGAGCTACCATTTGAGTCCAACGTGCTCACCGCCGGATGGACGGTTAGTGCCGCCTTGCAGCGGTTTGCCATCGGATTTGATAGCCAGTTCGCGATCGGGGATGTCCGTTGGATCGGCTTCCTTTTTCGCGCCGCCCTTGGGGGCCGGAGCGTTTTGACAGGCCTTGCGAGACAACGCGATCTTTTGCGAATCAGTGTCGACCGAAAGGACTTTTACTTCGATCGAATCACCTTCATTGCAGACCGTCGAAACCTTGGACACACGATGGTGAGCCAGTTCGGAAATGTGCACCAAACCTTCAATGCCCGGTTTGATTTCAACAAACGCACCGAAATCCATTACCTTGGTAACCGTACCGGTGATCACGTCGTCAACGCTGAATTGGTTATCTGATTTATGCCAGGGGTGCTCGAGCGTATCGCGGTGCGAGAGGCCAATTTTTCCGTCCTCGCCGATCTTATCGACCTTCACTTTGACCCGTTCGCCTTCGTGCATGACTTCTTTTGGATGGCGGACGCGTGTCCAACTGATTTTGCTGATGTGAATCAAACCTTCGGCACCACCAAGATCAACAAAGGCACCAAAGTCCATCAGCTTGGTGACGACGCCTTCGCGAATTTGGCCAACTTCCAGCTCCTCCATCAGCACTTTGCGCTTCTCTTCGTACTCGCGTTCAAGAACGGCGCGGTGGCTGAGGACGAGTTTGCGTTTGTCAGGGTTGCATTCGACGACGACACAAGGAAATTTTTGTTCGATGAACTGCTCTAGGTCTTCCACGCGGTAGCGTGAAATTTGGCTGGCAGGGATGAAGCCCCGAAGCGAACCAACCAGCGCTTCCAAACCGCCGGAGTTGACAGCCGTGACTTTCGCTTCGACAACGCCACCTTCTTCGAGATCGTCCCAATCGGAAACGCTCAAGGTTGCCCCGGGAACGGTTAATTCATAAAGCCCATCTTCTTTGTTACGTGCGCGGACGGTAACTTGGATCGTGTCACCTTCGGCAGGTTCTTCTTTGAACGTATGTAACGCAGCAACGCCTTCGTACTGCCCCGCTAATTTAAAGAAGACATTGTCTTTGAAAATTTTTGTTACCAAACCGGCAACGCGTGCGTTGAGTTCAAGTTCCGCTTCGGCGGCTTCGGTTTTATCGACAACATCTTCCATCGAAATCCCACCGAGTGCCGCTTCGATCTCAGCGTCGATGTCATCACCGAGGCCAACCGCAGATCGCACTTCGGCGACTTTGACTTCGACGACTTCTTCCACATCCCCGGCTCGCAACTTGACAGGATTGACCATGGCATCCTTCACCGCATCCGGCTGTGCCGGACGAAGCGCAAGATCCGCCGCATCCCGTTGGGAACCGATCGCCATTTTGGGCGCATTCGGTGCGATCTGTTCCGTTGCTTCAGCGGAAGTTGTGTTCTCGTTTGGAGTTGTTTCGTCGCTCATATCTACACGGTCAGTGAAAAAGGAAAAAAATTGACTCAAAGGTTTGACTCTTGATGAATCTAATTTATCGGATGGCAGGAAGTAAAAACAGTACGAAAATCGGGGCACAGCATAGAGAGGCCGGTAATCAAGGGTACATGTATCCAGCGATAATACATTTTGTGGTCAATCGAGTAGCATTTCTTTAATACTGCGAATCTTCGGAAGACAACGGATAATCATCAGTCCGAAACGGAAACGCAGGAAGCCCGTCACTATTGCCCAACAGCGAGGTTGCGGTATCGTCCCAACAATATCTGACCGCCTCGGGCAATTTAACGTCGGGGCTCACAATCGCCACCCAATCCTCGCCAATCTCTTTTACGCTGGCGGGGTGAAACACTCGGTCTCCGCCGCAGATTAGGAACGATTCTATAGGATCGCACTTCGAAAGGTTTTTTAATCCCTCCCCCGCATTACGGAACTGCAGGCGGATGACGTCATCGGAAATATACATCGAATCGAACAGCGGACCATTGACGGACTTCATCGGAAGTTCACTTTGGTAGGTATCCGATAACGCCAACATTGCCAATCGCTTCCCAACTGACTGTTTGTTTTTGGGGTGCAAGTCACTGATACTTCCAAGATCCATCGTCGTCGCTATCGCAACGTTGGCGACCGATCGGGCTGTCTTCAGTTGGGCATCCCAGATTTCGGGCAACGCGTCGATAGGGAAGTTCGTATACCGATACGGCGTCAATTGAGCCATATAAAACGGCAACTGATCATCACCGAACTGCCGTCTCCAGTCAGAGATCAACGTTGGCAGAAGGGTCGCATACTGCTTCCCACGTCCCACGTTCGCTTCTCCTTGATACCAGATCACTCCGCGCAATGGATAACGAACTAGCGGAGAAATAATTCCATTGAAGAGTGTACCCGGACGATACCGATCGTCGGGCCCTTCAATCTCCGACCAATACTTCAGCAGCGGCTCCAGTTCAGCCACTTCACTCAGCGACTTCATGGAACACCACGCTTCGCAGTTGGTCCCGCCCAATGACGCGTCGATTAAACCAATCGGCGTTTGTCCAAGCGACTTGGCTAAGTCGCGACCAAAAAAATAAGCAACCGCCGAAAAGTCTTCAATGTTGTCCGCCGAACAAATTGACCAAGGTTGTGCTTTGGCCACATCTTCGATTGGCTCATCCGCAGCGTGGACCTCTACTGTTAACAAACGTATCTGGTTGTAGTTGTTGGCGCTGAGCATCTCCGCTGATGCGTCGGCCGATTTTCCGACCGGCCAATTCATGTTGGACTGTCCCGCACACAGCCAAACTTCTCCGACCATGACGTCGTCCAAGATCACTCCTGTCGAGGTCTCCTCGTCGGCAATTTCCAAGCGGTAAGGCCCCCCTGCCGACGGTGTTTTGATGGAAGCTGAAAATCTTCCGTTAACGTTCGCCAGTGCTTTGACCTCAAGATCATTGAACTTTACCACCAACGCCTGATTGGGTTCCGCCATGCCCCAAACTGGAAAGTTGGAGTTCTGTTGCAACACCATGTGGTCAGAAAAGAACTTCGGCAACGTGATATCTGCCACACAGCGGTGCACTAAATTCGCCGAGACCACCATGCAGGCCAAAATGGCGATGGCGTGTTTCAAAGTGAACGAAATTTTATCAGCGATCCCAGGCGTCCAAAGCAGTTGATTCATTCAACTCGTCCAGCGTGTTAAGGTTGAGCATCCATTGGGCCGAATTGTTGGCCGCGTACAAACCACCGCCGGTGAAAGACTTGTGAGCGGGGGATGTTTGACTGCGTAGAGTCTACTTCATAGGTACATCAGACTCTACCGTCTAAACCGGACCAAAATGCATCAATTTTGTGAAAACTACCACCTCGAAATATGAAAATGGATGTTTGAAACCGGGAGACCATTATCATATCGGGCATGACTCCCGAATTAGATTCCAACCCCAGCCCCTGCATCGTCCGGGGTCGCCGCGTCGCGCTTGGTCGTCGGTTGGTGGTCAAGAGTCGTGGCGATTGGAAACGATTGATCAGACAGCATGGCGGCCATCCAATCGACCAACTGGACGAACTGACTGACGTGCTGTTGGTCAGCAGCGCCGATGACCAAAATACTCATCCGCCTGAAACTTTAGAAAACTTCGACCTACAAAATCTGAAGGTTGTGGTCGAAGGCGATCTGTATCAGATGTTGACGCCCGAGGAATCCCAGGTTGACCTAAGCCGACTTTACACACCACAGATTTTGGCCAAATTGTTAGACGTGCCGGTCGCGGCGGTACGACGATGGCACCGCCGAGGGTTAATAAACCCCGTGCATCAAATTAACAAGCTGCCCTATTTCGATTTTCAAGAGATCGCATCGGCGCGACGAATTGCCAGATGGATCCAAAGCGGCCAGTCTCCCGAGGCAATAGAGCGGCAGCTGGCCGAGTTTGCAAAAACCAATGGGGACCCGCGCCCGTTGTCTCAGCTGTCGATCATCGTGGAAGGACAAAAGGTTCTGTTAAAAGCTGGCGAAGGACTTTCGGCAGCCAACGGACAACTGCATTTCAATTTTGAAAACAACCTTGATCCATCACCGCCCATTGGCCAAAGTCCTCAACTTAAAATTGAAGACGGTGCTGACGACATCCTCAGCTACCCAACCAGCTACCCAACCAATGACCCAACCAATGACCCAACCACTCTCGAGAATGGACTAAACGAACTCCCGAACGTTTTACCGTTTGTTCGACTGGAAGACTTCTCTGTCTCAGCGATCTCCGGTAGCGACTTTGAAAAATCGCCCGATCAGTTCATTCGCTGGGCAACGGAATTAGAAGATGAAGGCGACGCGACGAGCGCCGTTGAAGTCTATCGTACGATGGCGTTGGCGCATGGAATTTCGCCGGATATCAATTTTAGAATTGCGGAATTGCTGTACCAAGTGGGCGATCTGTCGGCAGCGCGAGAACGCTACTACAACGCAATCGAACTGGACGAAACGTTCGTCGAGGCGCGAGCAAGTCTAGGCTGTGTGCTGGTTGAGCTTGGCCAACATGATTTGGCGATCGCGGCCTTCCAAGGGGCGCTCGATTACCACCGCAACTTTGCCGACGTTCATTTTCATCTGGCGCGACTGCTTGATGAAACCGGAAAAACGGACGATGCGACCACTCATTGGGAAGCATTTTTGGACCTCGCCCCCAAAAGCCCTTGGGCCGAAGAAGCCCGCCAGCGGATGCGGAAAAATCAGCGCTAAAAGATCAGCACTAAGATGGCCTCTTCCTTATTTCAGTTCGTACTCAGTGCGCGGTCTCTTTGAGTCATTGCCCCAGCACTCTCAGCCGGTGCTGGGGCAAATCATATCCTCCTCGTGTGTCCACTTTGGGAATCTGACATTGGTTCAAATGGATAGTTTAGGACGTCAAACCAACGGTTTCAACGTTCATTTCAAACTAAACAAAACGAAACACCTTAATTCTTTGCGTCCTTAGACTTTTAACCAACTTTTTACATTCGTATAATCCGACTCACACTAACACCGACACCACCTTACCGGTGGGGGATTTTGTTTCCTCCAGCCGGTCAATTTAAAGTTTTGGAGAGAATAAGATGTCAGTTGATCTAATGGGAATGCTCAAGGACGCCGTCAGTAAGCAGGTAATGGACAAAATTGGAGGCATGATCGGCCTCGACGGACCTTCCACCAACAAAGCGTTCGATGGGGCTGCCGGTTCAATCCTTGGCGGCATGATGAAGAAGTCAACAACGCAACAAGGCATCGATCAGATTTTTGGCGCCGCTCAACAGAATGATGGCGGACTATTCGACAATCTGGGGGATCTGCTTGGCAATCAAGACGCCACCGAAAAATTGCAGAAGCAAGGTGGCGGAATTATGGATATGGTCTTCGGCGGTGATCGCGCCAAAACCGAAAGCAGCATCGGGCAATCATTAGGCCTCTCTAGCGGCATTGTCGGAAAGCTCATGTCTTTGGCCGGTCCTATGCTGATGGGCGTCATCGGACGTTACGTAAAAAACAAAGCACTCAACGCGGTAGGACTTGGTAGCCTTTTGGGCAGCCAAGGATCTTACTTGAATAACTACGTGCCAGCGGGACTCGCCAGCAGCCTTGGACTTAGCAGTTTCATGGGCGACTCGGGCAACGCCGTCAAAGGCGCGGCCGGATCTGTCGGCAACGCCGTAGGCGGAGCAGCGAACAGCGTCGGTAGTGCTGCCAGCGGTGCCGGGCGTGCTGCTGCAAATACTGCGGGGCAAGCTGCTGATGCAGGTGGCGGATTGATGAAGATGTTACTCCCTCTGGTTCTCTTGGGGGCGATTGGCTGGGGACTCTGGCAGTTCGTACTTTCGCCAATGATGAACGGTGCCAATCCAGTTACCGCCGTCGGGGAAGGTATCTCTGATGAAGCGGGCGGTGTTGGCGATGGAGTTTCTGGTGCAGCGGGTGCCATCGGTGATAGAGTATCTGGTACCGTCGATGGCTTGGAGATGCCAAAGTTCGAAATGCCTGGCATGGACCTAGCCGGTTTCGACATGAGTGCCCTTGGCGACAATGGCCCGAAGTTAACTCAAGGGATGACAGACATCAACACTGGTTTCCAAGGCCTTGCCACCGGCGGTGAAGAGGCTGCCACCGGTTTGGTTGGAAAAATCACCGGCTTTGGTGATACTATCGGCGACATGAATATCGGAGACATGGACGGTCCTGCGAAGACCGCAGCAACAGGCATCCTCGGACAATTCAGCGGCGTGCTGCAAGGTCTTCTGAGTAAAGTTCCTGAGAGCCTCCAAGGCATTGTTCGTCCAGCCGCTGAAGGTTTGCTCGAGAAGATTAGTGATTTCGCTGGCTAAGTCCTCCTGCGGAGCGATCCGCAATCATTGATAAATTATTTAACCCGCGGGGCTGCTCAGGCCCAGCGGGTTTTTTGCATTGATGAAACTTGAATTGCTTTAGACCGGACCAAGACGAACGATTCAGAAAGCTCCTCGGGTAGTTCAACGAATGAAATTCTCCTTGAGGCCAGAAGGGGTCGGGCAACATCGCCATTTCACCACGCTTACTCAACGACTTCTGGGTCATAAGTGACCTCATCGGCTACCCAGAATTTAATGAGGAAAACCAGAGTGGCAATCATCCCCCAGCTCAATCCAACCACGACGCCAAGATCGAGCACGCCGCGCCATGGCTGCGGGATGTACTTAAATAGAACTACGATCAACGTAATCACCGTTAGCAGTACAAACACTACGATTCGTCGTTTCTTGGTCGAGTTAATAAACCCCAAACAAAACAAAGGTGCCAACAACAATCGGATCCAAGTGCATTTGTCTCTAAGGTAAAGCGCTCTTGCTGCAACGCGTGGTGAATAGCCTTTTTGAAAACCTTTGTAGCCTTCGCTGTAGCCCATGAAAATCACCCAAAGCCCTCCAACGGTGTAATGCGCAATACCAAGCTCATAGGCTCCCGAGAACGCTTCGAGCATTGGCTTAGTCATACGCAGTAAGGCAAAACCAAGCAATGTGATCGCTCCAGCCGCCCCCCAAAGCGTGCCAACGGTTCCGAGCGTTCGATTTAAATAGAGGTCGGAAGCGTTCTTCATATCTAAGCAGAAAAAAGTTGAAACTCTTGCACCGGCGGGATCAGCCCGTCGAACAGTTGAGATAAATGAGGTAGATTTTTAGTCAGGTTAGCATTGCCGCTGAGACACGATACCCTGTTCACTACGTTTTGCGAATCGCCAAACTCGCCAACTTGCAACTTTGCGAACGATAATCCATTCACTTCCCCGTGACATTTTTGCTCATGGCCATTGAGGGCCTTTCCGTTGTCCGACCAACCAACAAAAAATCAAGCTACGGTGAAGACGCCCGCGTCGCGACAACTACGTCAACTACGTCAACGACGCCGACGAAAATGGGAGCTGTGCGCCGCAGGGCTGTTTGTTGCGATCCACCTGACATCGCCGCTGTGGATCGGTGAACTGTACCCGTTCACGATTTCGCCGATGTTCTGTGACAACCCGCGCGAGTGCTGTCAGTATGAGGTTTTTGCACCCGACGGGACGCGGCTGGATGCCAAACAATTCAACCTGCACATGGTCTACGACGGCAACCCGCCAGGACTGGGGATGGGAATCGTGCCGACACCGACGCTGCACGAGTTCGGCGTCGTCGCTTCGGAAGAAGAGGTCACTGATCACGTACGGAAAATGCTCAAGACCTGGACCCGCGACCGACCTGACCACGTCATCGTTCACCAGCACCATTTTTTTTCCGCCGACCACCAGATCAGCCGAGAAGAAAATGTTTGGACCGTTTCGAGCGTTAGCGCTGAAGGAATCGGCGAATGAACTCTCTTGAAGAATCAGTGACAGAGGAATCAGTGACCAGTAAGTCGGGCATCATCAATCGCTGGGCAGATTGGTTGACTGACATGGCATCGCCCGGATTCGGGCAAGCGGTGACTTGGTTGCTTCTGTCGTTTACGGTGCTACTGGCAGTTTCACCGATCGAATTCTCCGTGGGCGACCGCAGTGCCCAAGCGGCAACGATCTTTGCTTGGCTGCCGGAATTTCTGTTGCACAGCGGGACGTTTTTCACTGCGGTGCGTGTGCTGTTGATCGTTTCTGCGGCGCTTTGGGCGTTACGGATTGCGGTTCCCCTCAGCTGCTGGAGCACGACCGTGTTATTCGCACTGATGTGGTCGCTGAGAATGGAGAACTTGACCAACGGCGCCCACATTTTCAACGTCACCAATATGCTGCTGTTGATTCACGCGCTGTGGTTTCAGTTTTATTCGGCCGAGATGAAAGTAGCGGCTGGCGAAGGTAAGTTTTGGCAAACGCGACTTTATCCGCGTTGGGTATTTATGTTGTCGGTGTTTTATTTAGGGTGGTTTCATTCACTGGCTGGTTTTACCAAGATCCTTAAAACGGGTTTGGGTTGGGGCAACGGAGTTTCACTTCAACTGTGGACGGAGATTTTCGGCGAAACAGAGTCGCCATTTGCCCAAGTGGTCCTCTACGACGACCGGCTGACGGCGTGGATGCAAACGGGCGCTCTAGCGATCGAAGTCTTAAGTATTTTGTGCATCTTCCACTGGATAATCCGATATGCCGTTGGCTTGGGGTTGATCGGATTCTACATTGGCGTGCTGACGACATTCGTGACGTTTGGCTTTCATTTCAACGCGATTCTAGTGGCACTTTTTTTACTGCCGGTAGACTATTTGGTTGGCTTGAAGTTTCATCCGCGCTCGGGCGAATCGCAACTTTAAGGCCGATGGCCAATGAGGATGCACCCGTAAAATAGATTTTCAATCCGTTCTTCACGGAGCTGAGTGGCAGATTTCACAGGCAGTATAACGACTAGAATTGCTGCTTACCTCAGCAACTGGTGCCCTTACCATTTAACTTTCCAAAGAACCTCAAAATCCAACTTGTGAACACTTTCTTTCATGGCTGCAAAACCCAATAACGGCAAACGAAAAAAACGCGGTGGCTTTCCTCCGGCTGCAGAAGCTCAGCCTGTGAAACAAACAGGCTCTGCACCTCCATCACAACGACGCTGGGGATTGATCGCGCTGTTTTTGCTGGTCTCAGTGGGCGGGACCTACTTGGCCGTCTGGATAAAACAGGAGCCAGGGTCGCTGAAAATCGGTTACGAAGTGGTCAACACCTATCCGCACGATCCCGCCGCGTATACCCAAGGTCTGTTGTTCGCCGATGGCGTGCTTTACGAAAGCACAGGTAAAAAAGGCCGTTCATCCATTCGCAAAGTCGAATTGGAAACGGGCGAAGTGATCGACAAACGTGATCTAGGCGATGAAATATTCGCCGAAGGACTGGCGTTGGCCGCTGACAAGTTCTATCAGTTAACGTGGAAGAACAATTTGATCCTCGTCTACAACCGCGCCTTAGAGCCGCTCAAGGAAGTGGTTTACGATCATGATGGTTGGGGTCTGACGTTCGATGGTACGCACTTAATTGCCAGCGATGGCACGGCGTATTTGCGATTCCTTGATCCCGAGACGCTGGAGGAAGTCCGTTCGGTGCGTGTCCGTATCGGCAACCGCCCGGTCGGGCAGTTGAATGAACTCGAAATGCATGGCCCCGATCTGTACGCCAACGTTTACCAAACCGACTACATACACTGGATTAATAAAAGTTCAGGCAATGTAAAAGCAACGATCGACCTGGCAGGTCTATGGCCTTTAAAGGATCGGCCAGATCGCAACGCGGTACTCAACGGCATCGCCATCGATCCTAAAACCGAACGTATGTTTGTGACCGGAAAGGATTGCCCGAACTTATGGGAAATTAAACTTGTGGAGAAAAAGGCACAATAGCGTGCTCTTGGGGTATCGCACATTGCGAGCGGCAAGGCGCTAGCCCAATGGCACTTACTTTAGATTGATGCAACGCATCTGCGCATCAGCCGCCACGCGATAGCGTCCGGTTTTTAGCGCGTAGGACCGGACGCTATCGCGTGGCGGCTGATAAAATTATCCCACGCTTCGTCTAAAGTAAGTGCCATTGGGCGTTAGCCGCCGGTAACGCAGCCTGTCAACGGTCATCATCCCACCGGCGGCTAGCGC
>Ga0209831_1001501_pt1 | contig 21250 bp, 30 predicted proteins | sample Maine_Asex4_meta_FD_187451 | JGI IMG/M metagenome (GOLD analysis project Ga0209831, IMG submission 187451) | Marine algal microbial communities from Maine, USA - Maine_Asex4_metaG (SPAdes) (version 2) | ecosystem: Host-associated > Algae > Red algae > Unclassified | place: Maine, USA | collected... | reverse complement strand
CCGCCCGATGCGCGGCGGCGGCGGGGCCCGCCGCTGCCGGCCGGCGCGCGTCTGCCGACTGCGTCACCGCCGCCGACGCCAGACTCCGTACAGGTCCCGGCCTTCCCCCACGCCCCGAATGCTTGACAGTCCTTGTTGTGGGTACACTCGCCGTCCCCACGACACCCTCGATGGCGGTCCCCCTCCCCACCACAGCTACCGACGCCGCCCCCCCCACCACAGCCGCCCCCGCCCTTGACGCCGTGCGCCGCATGGAGGCCTCCCGCGCCGCGACAACGGCGGCCCGCCCTGCCGCCGCCGCCGCCCGCCGCGCCCCGGCTACGTCCACTACCCCCCTCATTCTACCGGCTCACACACGCTCTCGACAAGGAAGCACACTCTAACTCGCGCAAGCGTACACAGGTACACCGTCGTCGCTACGAACACAAAAGGGGGAAACCCTAGAAAGGTCGGGTGGCGTCTCCGGCGCCGATGTCCCGCTGTTTATATACGCTGCCCGGCTCGGCCGATGGCGGGAGCCACAGAAAAAGAAAACGGTCGACGCCGCGCTGTACGCGTCCCGCGGCCGAGCGCGCGGCGTACCAGCTGAAACGGACGACCCCCCAGCTCGCTGCCGCTGGCGCACGCGAGACGGCCTTGCCCGTACGCACCCGGCGGCCGAGCGCGCGACGCGTCAGCTGAATCGGGCGACCCCCCGACTCGCTGCCGCCGCCGCACAAAGGAACCCACCCGATCCGCCGGCACGGCAACGTCACCGGCTCTTACGTGCTCCATTGGCCGCCGATCCAGGCCATATGCGACTGTCGGCACGGCACGTCCCGTGCCGATCACACCTAGCCTGGGTCCCGGCCAATCAGAGAGCGAGATTCCGGGCCCCGCTGATGGGGCTGTCCGGGGGGGTAGGGGGCCTCTTTTCACCGGCCGTTATTACAAATATTTGGCCCCTGGTGGTGCAATTTTCGGCCTGCGTGAGCGCCCTCTACTGCACTCTGGCGGGGGGGGGCTTCGCGCTGTCAGCCGCCGAATGATTGGATGAGAGTGCTCAGTCAGCACATGCCGCACCAATGAGCATCGTTCATAAATTGTGATAGGCGACAGAACATCGGCCCGGCCCACACCTGCAATGACCCCGCATCGGTCCACATGGACCTCGGTTCGAGGGTGTCAGGCAGCGCGCGCGCGCGCGCCGGCACCCCCTCCACTCCGACGTGACACCGGCCCTCGTCCACCAGATCGCGGAGCGACGTCCGCTCCGCCACGCCCGACCCCGACTGACTACCCCGGCGCCAACGCCCACTGCCACTCATACCCGTCATTGTTCAACGAGTACCACGCCCGTCCCATGCATGTATTAAACTGTCGAGCTTACCCCACCGCACTATCCCCCCATGCTGCGCTACCTCTGACACCCCCCACCTCCACCGTCTCCGCCACTCGCACCATCTCCGCCACCCCGACCATCTCCACCACCCCCCCCATCTCCCCCACCCCCATCGTCGCCCCCACCCCTACCGTCTCTCCCCGCTCTTCTTGTTCGCGTGTGCCTCACCTGAGAGCACGATGGAGAGGGACGCCGAGGGCCGACCGCTCCGGCGCCTCCTCATGTGTGGCTTTCTTAACAGCGTACCGGCCATCGAGGACAACGCTGAAGACGCGTACCTCCCTCTAGGAGACTCGTCGCAGTCGCTGCTTGCCCAAGCGCGGAGCGCCTACACCGACTACATTGTCAACCACGGTGCGGGAGACGCGTCGGTTGGCGCAACCCCCGGGGCCACGCACGACGACGGCTACGACGACGATGGCGACGGGCGGCCTGCCAGTGCGCAAGAAGCCAGCCACGCTGCGCCGCGACCTTCTGACGGCCAAGGTCTGGGAGCGGCAGCGACGCCGGCTGCGCTCTCCAAATCGCAGAAAGCCAACCGCCGCCGCCGACTCAAGGCGGCTGCATCGACTGCCGCTTTGAGCACCCGCCCCAAGAAGCCGCGCCAGCCCACCAAGATGGAGCGGGCGTACTCCATGGAGGAGCTGGTCACGGTCTTCCTCTCGGAGCTCCGCGTGGCCGTCGGACTCGACGCGCGTATGGGCGGCGACGAAGAGCTTGAGGGCGGGTGCGTCCACGGCGCAAACATCATTGGCTTTGTAGAGGCATTCGACCCCATCTGTGTCTGGACGGCGCTGCTCAAGGGCAACGTTGCCGCCTTCTGCTCCTGCGGCGGTGTCATGGGCAGCGGCTCGGCGGCCACGGTGGACAACGCGCTCGAGCACGTCGAGATACAGTGGAAGCGCAAGAATAGCTCCACTTGTCGCCACGCGGCGGCGCTGCTGGCGGCATACCGCATGATGTCGGCTGAGCTGGGCCTGCACACGCCTGAGGCGTTGATTTGCGCGGTGCCGTCCTTGCGCGGCCCCGACATGACGGCCGACGGCAAGCCCTACGAGACTGTCGTCCACGACGTGGGCAAGGTCGGCAGGCGGATAAACATCCCTCTGTATGCCATTTGCTACGGCAACATCTAGTCACCCGCTATCGTCCGACAGGGTGGCAACCGATACTAGTTGGCCACGTGCTGCCTCCTGTCCTGCCAGACCCAGCCTTGGGGGTGCCCGCATGCCAAGGCAGTCAACAAGTTCAACAGAGTCGAGGCGTCGTCGGCGTCGGAGGCAGCGGCAGCTGCTCAAGAGTCGTTACGATTTGGACCCAGCGGTGTGCTGAACGAGATGGGCGAACCGCCGCCCGCCGAGCCCGTGGCCGCCGCCCCCGATAGTCTGCCCGTGCCGCCGCCACCTCCACGCCCCCGTCGTGCACGCAATATGTTCCCGTGCACGCAGGAGGTGGCTTTGTGCGACGTTTACTGCTAGTTTGTGGACGCGGCACGTGCAGCCAACAACATCTACCGGTACGACTCGAGGCTTCACGTGGAGGAGAAGTGCATCGTGTGCCAAGAGCCGCGGGGAGACTCGCTGACGTCTCATAACATTGCTCTTCTCTTCAGCGTGAGGGGACGCATGCAGATCTTAGTCGGCCAGTGGGCATGTGTCAATGGGCATGACGTCTTGTACGACGGGGCGGGCGACGGGCTGTTTGCTGCAACCCAGGAGATAGTTTACGCGCGCATCTTCTTGGACCTGGTGCTGGAGCTGTGCGTCATTGCGCGGTCGACCATGGCGGCGGCATGCCAGTACCTGACGGGTCTGCTGAGGAACACGGCCGCCTATGGAGAGGGCGAGCCTGGTCAAGCCCGGCAGCTGCTGTCTGACGCCACAGGCGAATTCTCGGACACGCTGGTTGTGCCGGCCGCGGCCTTCAAGTGCCACCACTGTGGCCGGGAGGAGGCGGCCGGCGGGCCGTTCAAGTGCATTGTTTGTGATGGGCAGATGCTCTCGGTGCTCCAAGCGCACGTCAAGGAGATGATTCGGCCGAGCGGCAACGCGCCGCGGGTCGACTTTTCCATCGTTTTCGCGTGTGCGATACGGACGTCATCAATGAGGGGGCTGGTGCGCCGCCGCGTCCGGGCCAAGCCGGACGAGGGAGTCGAGCTGACCATTGTTGAATCGCGCGTGTGGCCCCAATTTGTGGCTGCCGCAGACGAGACGCCTCCCGTAGCCCCACCACTGCCCACGGCCGATGAGGTGATGCAGCGCGCGCCGATCGACGACGAGTGGGCGCTCAGGTGGTCTGCCGCCCAAGTCGTCAAGCACTTTTTTGCGGTGCACGGCCGCGGCGATGCTGGTGCTCCAGCTGTGCAAGCCGTGCCGGCCGCCGCGCTCGTTCCCCCCCCGCAAGCTGCCGCCAACAAGGACACGGCCGCTTCCGCGGACGAGTACGATGACAGGGACCTGGTGAGCGGCCAAGACACCAGTGGCAGCGATGACGATGACAGCGGCACCAGCAACGAGGAGACCGACCAAGCCGATGCGGACGCCGGCAGTGGAGATTCGGTCGGCGACGTCACCTACGACGGCGGCAGCGGGATGGAGCTCGAGGGCGCCGCCGCGGAAGTCGAGGAGACCGGTGTGGCGGACATCAGCCCGAGTGCCACGGTGTTACCCTCCAACGGGGCCTCTGCGCTTAACGTTACTGTGCCTCCTGCGCGGCGCTCCCCATCGTCGTCTTCGTCTGCTTCGGGGTCGGACTCTTCAGCGTCCTCTTCATCTCCCCCTCCAACAAGACGCCGTAGAGGTACCGCAGGTGCCGCTTGCGCAAGGAGACCTATCCGGCGGTCGAGGCGTCGGTCAGCCACCAGTGTTGGAAGTGACGCGTGGCGGCTATAGAAGGGGGAGATTGAGAAGGTGCCGGATGGGGGAGACGCGAGCGAGGACCCAGTCGCAGTCAATCGGGCGGATGCACTGTCACCGCTGACCCTGCGCGCCATCAAGGCGACGGCTGACGCCATTATCGCTCCGTCCGACGGCGTCGCCACTGTGCTGATCAAGATCGGTCCCATCCCGCTCCAGCTAGAGGACTTCCTGCTCACGCTGCCGCAGCAGTGGTTTAACGACGAGCTCGTCAACGCGTACGTCGAGCTGCTGCGCGTCCGCCAGCTCAAGTTTGCGTCGTCCGTACGTCCCAAGCCACATTTCATCTTTTTTAACTCGTTCTTCTTCGACAAGCTCACCGAGAAAGGCCGTTTCAACTACGAGGCGGTGCGGCGTTGGACGAGAAAAGAGGTCGTTCTCAAGGCACGCAAGATCGTCATCCCTGTCAATGTTACCGATGCGCACTGGTTCTTGGCGGTGGTGATCCCGGCTGTGGGGCGCGTCGAGCTCTACGACTCCATCGGCCGGGCGCAAGAGCACATGGGCCAGAACCTTGCACGGTGGGCGAAGAAGGAGGCCTCCGTGCACGGCTTGCCCAACAGAGTTTGGAGCGTTGTAACGATGCCTTGCCGTGTACAAGAGAACAATGACGATTGCGGCGTGTTCACGTGCCGGAACATGGAGCTCCTCTCCAAGGGCGAGGCGGTCGTTGGTTGGGCAGGGAGCTCTTCGTACCATCGCCGTCGGATAGCAGCTGAGTTGCTGTCCGGTTCTCTGTAAAACGTTTGCATGCTGCCTTTCTTTGTCCTCGTGCCGTCGCCTTGTCCAGCATGAACACGACTCTATTCTCCTTATATGTGCTCCCCACTGCAACGGCCGCCAGCCGGTTGGGCGCCATCAAGATCTCTTTGACAATAGCATCGATCCTGAAGTCGACGGGTGCAACAGTTGGTCGCTCAGCAATGATGAGAAAGCAATAGCAGAACACTCCTCCCCCTATCAGCTGGTCCACTCGGACTGTACGAGCTTGTCAAAGTCGGCGCCATCGGCCACCTCACCTCCGCAGGCGGCCACCTCCCCGTTGGCGGCGGTCGACTCGGCGTGGACGGCCGCGGTGGCAGTAGCCGCCTAGTTTGTCGCCACCACCGCCGCATCATCACCACCGCCTCCGCCGGGTCGGTCGACCGGACGTCAACAGGCGCTTCAGAGGTGACGAACTCGTTTCCGTTGGCAGCCTCCGTTGTTTGGTGGCCACCGTCCCATTGGCGTCGGTTGGCTCGGCGTGGACGGCGGCGGTGGCGGGTGTCGCCTCGTCCGTCGTTGCGACCGGCGCCCCGTCGCATCCGCCTCCGCCGCATCGGCCGAATGCACGTCGGTGGCCGCGACAGAGGCGATCAGCGTGTCGTCGTTGGTCGCCTCCGTCTTTCTGGTAGCCGCCGCCCCGTCGGCGTCGGTAGGCTCCTCGTAGACAGCGGCAGTGGCGGGTGCCGCATTGTCCGTCGCCACCACCGCCGCCCCGTTGGATGCCCGAACGTCGGCGGGCGAGACAGACACGAGCAATAGGCAGTCGTTGTACACTTAGACCGTCGACGAGGGCACCGCCTCGTCCGTGACCCTTGCGCCGCCCCCAGGGCCACTCCCTCGTTGGCACCCCTTGACTTGACGCTGACCGCTGCAGCTATGGTGACCACTGCATCCGCGGCCGTCCCTGCTTCCACGTCTGCCGGCTCCGCGTCGGTGCGCAAGGCGGACGAAGCGGGCGTGTGGCTTCGGCCGCCTCACCCGACTCGACGACCACGGCCGCGCTGGAGCCAGTTGGTGTGGCCCAGGCGGCGGCGGCAGCGGTCGCCAACACGTCCGGCGCCCGTGTACCGCCACTTCCGCAAACTGCGCGTCAATCAGAGCCGCAGACATGACGAGCCACTGGACGTTGGCCGCCTGGGCCACCGGTGCGAGACCGGCCACGAAATTGCCGCCAACGGCCGGGGCGGGCGGTCGTGGCCAGGTCCGTGTCGGCCACGAGCCTCGCGTCGGCCTGCCGCACTTTGGAGTGTGCGGGACACGAAAGCGGCACGATGCTGCAGACCGCAACCCTCTTGTTGGCGGCCTCCATCATGTCGATGGCACTCGGCTTGATGCCGATGGCGGCGGCGGTGGCAGCTTCCAAGTCCATAGCCACCACCGCCGTCGCGACAGGCGACCAAGAGTGGGAGGTCGCGGCAGTCACGACCAGGAGCTCACCCTTGGCGGTCTCCCCCGTGTTGGGCGCCATTCGGCAAGCCGCCACTAGTGTAGGTTGCTCCTGCCAGCTAGTCGCTCTGCACTTGTGGAGTCTCTTCACGGGGATCGACGCGATACGGGATAGGATCCCATGATCACACGCCCCTTGTCCAGAATGCCCGCCATTTTTCAGAGTAATCGCCGAATGTCAGTCAGACATGCAGACTTAGTTGTTGATTTTCTCAGCAATCTAAGTCGAAAGCAGACCACTCCAGTTCCTCAAAGCACTCGTAATTCATTGAGGACAGTGAGATCTCCTGGTGAGCTCACGTGATTCGTCCTTTTCGCCGTCGCAACCGCCACCATATGCATAGAAGGACTGTCCAGAGCAGCCATAGCGTGGGGTGGAGAGGACCCGGATCACTGTCGTCAGACAGGTGCCCTGCGGACCGCTGATGCTGCGAGGCCGTGTCCTTTGGCAAAACTGTGCCAGTGGCGTCCTTTCGCAACTGGAAGCTTGTCAGTGCGTCCGGTGGTCCGATCTGGAGACCCCTCCCGTAACCCCGATCGCACAGCTCCAGTGTCGGACAACGGCGCGATCCTGAAGCGTTTCCGCAGACGCTCTCTGTAAGCGATTGCGCTCCCTTGGCGCTTGGATCATGCTTGCACCGGGCCCCCGATCAGTCCGCAGCCGGTGCGTCTGTCTCAGAGGCTTCTCTCGCTGTCACGGTCTTCACGCTTCTGGCACCTGTCCTGGGCGCTTCGGTCCATTCCCCCGAGTTGTGCATGCCGGGCGGGGTCCCAGCGGGCCCCTATCCACGGGCATGGGATCGGCTCTCTCGCGCACCGGTGTGACTCGAGACGTGTGTTCCTGGCGTCAACCCACCGGTGGCGTGCTCTGGCGTCTGGTTTGCTGCCTCTACACCCCCCTCCCCCGCCTCTGCTTGGAGGTCTTGCTGTCCACCCGCTTCGCATGGATTGTGGCGGCAACTGGCATGACGATGGTCTGGCGTTCTGTCAGTGGCCATGTGCCGTAGCAGTGCGCTCCCTTCCGCCCCCATAAGCACCTAGCCCTCTTCTGCCGACGCGTAGGTCGCTTCGGGAATGAGGGAGGGGGGCGACGGCGGCCTGCAGCTGGAAGTCGTGTCGGCGGCGTTGTGGACGCCTGTAGCGGCTACCGCCACCGCCTCCATCGGCACCACGGCGACCGACGTCAACGAGACGAGAGGTGTCAACACCGGAGAGGCGTCCAACGGCATCCTTTCGGTCGCCTTTGCCGCGGCGGTCGACGGCAGCCTGTCGGTCGCCTCCGCCAGGGCGTTCGACGCCCCGCCTGCCAGCTTGTTGGCAGCGTTGTGGACCGCAGCAGCGGCGACGGCCACTGCCACCGTCGACACCACGTTGACTGACGCCGACGGGGCGACTGCCGTCAACACCGGCGAGGCGTCCTACTGCAGCCTGCCAGTCGCCTCTGCCACGGCGCTCGACGCGCAGTCGGTCTGCGAGTCGGCGGGCTTTAAGACGGCCCCAGCGGCGACCGCCACCGCCGCCGTGGGCACCCCGCCAACCGACGACGACGAGGCAAGAGACGTCAAGCCAGGAGACGCGGAGGACGGCACCCTGCTCGCCGCCTCTGCCTCTCCGGCCGGTGTCGCGCCTGCCGACGTGTAGGCGGCGTTGTGGACGGCCGTAGCGTGCTCGTCGAGTGTGTGATGGCGGAGCCCGTAGCTCTCAATGCTGCGGGTGGTGACGGCGGCACGGTGCCGGCATCGAGCGAATTCATTTTCTCTACCGTCGCGTCGGTATTCCCGCCCACTGACGATGCCGATCTAGAGCTGGACCTGTGGCGCAAGGTGCGCGTCTTCGTGTCGGCGTTTTGGGCGGAGCCGGTGCTCAACATGTTCAACGGATGCGATATGATCGACGTGGAGGTCTTGGCGCGCGCCCTTATCGCTGGTGTGCCCAGTGAGCTTTGGCTCGACTACCTCGATTGCGTCCAGGGCGTCGTCTTCGTCTGGCAGTTCCTGTTGCTGATAAGCGACCAGATGGACGCGTCGCCAGCGCTAAGCCGCTCTGTCGGCGAGCTCCTGTTCTTCGCATGCCGCACGGACGCGCAGGCGCTCGTGCTTTGGGAGTCAAAGGCCGGCGAGGACGCCAAGAAGTTCAAGGACGAGTGAGCGGACGCCTCGGTTGAGAAGCATGAGGCATGGCTGCTGAGCCAGGGCGTCCGCGACGCGGAAACGCACGTCGTCGCAGTCGGACCGAGCGCCGCCCGCGTCACTGAACAAGCCAACGAGCTGCGCTCCGGCCAGGTTTGGCCTGACCGAAAGGCTGTTCGCGCCTTTCTTGAGGACTACACGGCCCAGCGGCAGCGGAAAAAGGCGGCTGACAAGCGAGCGGCTGACAAGACGGGCAGCAAGACGGGTGGCAAGAACGGCGGCAAGAAGGGCGGCAAGGGCGCGGACAAGGCCGGCCAGAAGGAGCGCAAGGCCTGGGATGAGGATGACTGCCGTCACCACCTCCCCGACAATGTCCTGCGCGCACCTGGGGTCCTCACGTTCATGTGTGGTTGCGGCTACATTGTTGGCTTTGAGCTACTGCGGGAAACGGAGAGCCCGGCTCATGTCGTGTCGTCTTTGTCGCAAAGGTTTGTAAAGCTCCCTCGAGTCGTTTATTTTGACACTGCTTGCCAAGCACAGCGCAACGCCCTTCGCCGTGTGCCGTGGGTCCTTCACCAGTCCCTGACGGCCTGGTTTGTGGACCGTTTTCACCGCGTTGGCCACAACTGCTCCCCGGTATTCAACGCCGACCAGTACCTAGTGCTCTCCCAGGGGCACGACACGTCCGGTGCCGAGAGGCAGCACTCCATCAAGAAGAAGTACAAGAACGCCCTCACCTACATGACGCAGCGGCGTTTCGTCGTTCGCTCCCGCTATATTGCGGCCCACAACAACATCCGCTTGTCTCAGAGGCGACAAGCCCGCAAGCTCAACGCCACCGGCCGTCTTCCGGGCGAGGCTAAGACGTCGAAGGAGATCCAACATCACCCAGTCGAAACGTATTTCCACTGGAATATCGTACAGCACTGTGAGCGTGAAGGGTGCAACTGTCGGGAAAGGGAGATAGGGCAGGGTGAGGCGTTTGGGCTCGAGACCAAGTTGTAGCAACAAAACGTTTCACCCGGTTGTTGAAAGTGCTCCCATGTTCATCAAGAAGGAACCGTCCGACTGAAACGACTCCAGCGGGATGTCGGCGGCTTGTCGGAGGTGTAGCAGTCCGTGCGGGCCGCAACCGTGCCGCGCGGAAAGGCGAACAGCTCCCTGACCGTGAGATTCCCATTCCACCGCCCCACATTTTCAGGGGAGGAATCAACAACTGTACGCCGTTGAGGTCGCCGACAGGTGTATCCAGCACAACGGTGCGGGCACAGGGTAGATGCATGCAGCACGCCCCTGGCGGAGGCACTCAACTAGGCCCCGACTGTGGCTGTGGAGAATTATTCCGACAAGAGGGGCACCGGACAATGTATGCTGTCCTTCTGCTGATGTACCCTGACTGTTGGCCTGGCCGAGACTGAGAGAAAAGATGGTACTCTGCTGGCATGTCCCTTAGGACCCCTCTGCCCACTTTGTTCCTCTCGATGTATCCGCAAACATCCGCAGGCTTATCCCTCCAACGGCGCGCCTGGGCAGATGTCCGCACGCTGCCCAATTCAACAGCAAATCTCGCACGCACTCCCCCCTGCCCGCAAGTGCGCCCCCGCGCGATAGCACCGACTCACATTGCCACTATCATCGCGCCCGTGCAGGCTCCTGTTTCCATCGCGGCACGGCATTCACTGCGGTGCGGCCGCGACAGCTTGCGCTCGTCGCCTCGCGCCGCCACGCCCAGGGAAGAGCGGATGCGTCCCTTTCGAGGCAATACACGCAACCATTCACCCGGACCAGCGCGTGCCCCTGCGCAGCTCACGTGCCGGCGTGACCCGTGCCGCCACTACGGGCACGGCCATGCTGGCTGCCGCGTGTGCGCAACCGCACTGGGGCGCAAAGAAGTCTCAGTATCCGAGCAGCGGATGTGCTGTGCAGACAGTCGCATATGGCCTGGATCGGCGGCCAATGGAGCAAGTAAGAGCCGGTGACGTTGCCGTGACGGCGGATCGGGTGGGTTCCTGTGTGGGCGTAGGAATACCTACGATCCGCCGGCACGCCGCCGTCATCTGGGCATACGGGCTCCATTGCCTGAGCCTGCCAGTACGGGACGTCATGCCATGCAGAGAGTGTCAGACTCAGGGCGTGCTGCAGAGAGACGCGAGCAGCCCAGAGAACACAAGGCCACAGGCAAGTGAGCATGCGCCAGCAGCCCGGGAAGCAGCATGCCACTGGCTGGGGAATATGTGCGGGGGAGCTGCATCCGTAGCCGTGCGGGAAGGAGACGCACTTCTGGATCATGGTGGAGCGTAACGACTGTGGGACGCTGCAAGATTTTCCTTGCAATGCTGCCTTGCCGTCCCACGTGAACCGGCCTCAACTGGTCGGATCAGTCGGTTGCAAGGATCGCCGACCAGCACAGCAATGACCGTAAGAAAAGTGCTCTGAATGCAACACTTTCTGTCAGTACGGTGAGTTGTGGCATGAGATCGGCGTGATTTCGCATGCCCCTAGCAGTTGTTCACATTTTCCACCCTTGACGACCTGGAAACGCAGGTCTTTTCGGATGGCTGGCGATCTTATTGCGAGAAATCTTCGAAACTCTAGATCTCGATCGGGAAGAGATTTGATCTCACACGGTTAGATCCTGGCGTCGTCTCGAATGCGGGTCTTATTGGCGGAAGAGGCTCTAGGCAGAATCTGTATCTGACACATCATTGCCGACTTTCGATTGCAACCATGGACTTTTAAGACTTGCTGCCGAAGCGTGCATGCCAATACTTGATCAGTTGCATGTCAGCCGGTCGTCCTCGACCGGTTTTCTGCCCCGCCAGTTCCTGTTCTCATCAGGTCAGGAGGGTGGGGAGGAGGTGGCCACAACGTCGACAGGCCATTCACGACACACACGCTGATTCTCGCAACGCGTACAGCGCTCAGAATGGCCTTGCCGATCGCCTGTGTGGCAGCGTTTACATGAGTGTCACCCCGCTGCGCAGATTGGATATCCTCCTGCTATCCCGAGAGGGTGCTCTCTTGTGGTGATTGCCTCATGAAAAGCCACGGGGATCCACGCAGCTCCTTGGGGGCTCCACGCGGCAGTTTGGAGGCCCCCAGCGGGTTCTTTTGGCAGGACCCTCCAGGACCCTTTCTGGAACCCGCCCTGGTGCGCCTCAGCGCCACTCTCGTGGTCTTGGTGGCGGCCAGCCCGTTCCCCCACATCGCCGATCTGTGACCACCCGACAGGTGGTCCGCAGTGGCGAGCCACCGTCACGACGGCACGGACCCGACCTCTTCCGTTTGTGAGGGACAGCACTTTCTTCTGCCCTTTCCGCTTCCCAGTACGATATCCTGCCGGCGCTACCGACTTGGGCGGCGGCCCTGAACGACGTGCCCACCATCCTATGTGTGTCCCCCCGCTGGGACTACCGCCACAATGCATGGTAACTGTCCATGCCTTCCCCACACCTTTTTCTCTGCCTCAGTACCCGATTCCTCCGCCTTGCTACCCCCCCCCCCCTGCTTTCGCACTCTCGCTTCTCGTTGTCGTGGTACGCATATCGCCCCTTTCATTTTCACTCCCTCTCACACGGCGAACCCGCAAGGCGCCGCGTCGCAGTAACTGCCTGTTAGCGAGCGTACGTAGCCGCGATCCAAGTGAACGCGACATTCGTGAAGATCATGGGCGGCTGCCTGGCCACCGCAAACCAGTTGGTGGTCACAATCATTTGAGAAGCTGCCAACGGCAGCGGCAGCCTGCCCGCCCCGTACACCGCCCCTGGCGACGTGCGGCCGGCCGACGCGGCGGCCATGGTGGAGACTGGCGTGGCCGCAACAGCCGCCTTTGCCATTGTCGCCAAGCCGACCGCCGATGACGAGGTGGTGGATTCCAACAAGTGGGACCCAATCCACGACAACCAGCTCATCCCGTCGCCGCCATCGTCGGCCCCTGAACGACCGCCGTTGACGAGGTCGTCACCATCAAGACGGTGTACGCGCCGGACAGCAGCCGGTCCGGCCCGTCCACCTTGACCACCGACATGCTGGCCACCGACGCGGCAGTTGTGGTCGACACGAACGGTGCCACGACGATCGCAGCCGCCGTTAGCGCAAGGGCAACCTCCGTCGAAGAGTTGGTGGTCGTTGACGAAAGGCAGGTGGCTGAAGGCTGCCGCCCGGTAACATCTGCCGTGCCCGCACGCGAGCAACCTGAAGACGCAGAGGTGGGGACGGGGGCGGGCGTGGTGGCGTCCACGGCGGCTGCCGTCGGCGCCAACCCTCCGGCCGAGGGCAAGCTCGCGTCTGCTGCTCCTGCGAGTACGCGGCCGGCCTATGATGCGGTGTAGGTGGCGACGGGCGAGGCCGCGACCGCTGCCGCCCCCGTTGGCGCCGCGCCGACCGCCCACGACCAGGTGCTGGCCACAACCACGGGAGAGGCGGACAAAGGTAGCCAGTCGTACTTTCTACATAGCCCGCCGACGTGTCGCCAGCTCACAGGCCAGGGGTGGTAAGGTCGGACGATGGGCTCACCGCCGCCGCCGCCATCGGCGAGGAGGCAGTCGGCGACGACATGCTGATGGCCTGCGCCATCGGCGAAATGGCTTCTGGGACGCTGCTGATGGGGTCCATGGCTTCTTCCAACGCTCCGGCGCGCCGACCGGCGCGCACCCTGCTGAGGTGTCGCCATCGGCCCACCCACAGGCATAGTCACGCTGCTGCGACCGTCGTCGGGGCCAACGACTCGCCAAGCGGACAGCGTCCGACAAGGCGGTGGCCGTCTTGACGGAGGGAACGGCCGGCAGCAGTGTGCCAGTAGCGACTGCCTCGCACTCTGTCGTGCAGCGGGCGGACGTGCGCCGACTGGCGGCTGTGTTGGAGGCGGTTGTCGTTGTGACCGTTGATGCGGTCCACCATAGGCGTCAAGGTGGCGGTGTTGCATGCAGAGCGGCTGCAGGTGGGCAACGCGGGTGGGATGTCGGATGGGAATGTGATTCTCGTCGTCGCTAGCACGCGTCGCCGGTTGGGGTAGGACGGTGGCGTGTCTTGAAGAGAACTCCCCCCATGATATAGCATGTACCCTCTCGGGCTCTTGAACGCAGCCAACATTAATGAGGTAGTGGAAAAATATAATATGAACGTATGTAACCAGTCTCGAGCTACTCAAAGCAGGCGTGTGACTGCGGATGCACGTCGTCGTCCGCCCCCGCCGCACCTCTGTGCTCCTTGCACGCACTGTCAGCGCGGTACGTAAAGTCCCAGACACTACCCGCAAACTCAGCGACAATCCCGCGGAGGAGCCTACGATACTCGGTGTCTGTTTCGCCCACCGGCACAAAAAGCAGGTCACAGATCGTAATGCAAAACACAGGACGCGAAAAGCACCCCTCCCGCACGGTCCGCAACAAACGCTGCGCCTTGAACATGTTCGCTTGGTTGGGGGGCGGCAACAGCTTGACGACGTGTGTTGCCACCATGCGCAAAACTTCGTGAGCGATGAAGGCAGTGACGGCTGGGTGAGCCACCCCGCGCTTGACCGCCGCCAGGTACATCGGGTGCTTCAAGGGGGCGGTGCGGTCAGTGTGGAGGCTGACAGGAATGTGGGAGGCGTCCATGGTCAGGGAGAGTGGAGTAAGAGGGAGGATGGGAAAGGCGGGGAATGAGGAAACGCGTTGAAGTGGAGGAAACGAAGATGAGGGTGGGGGGGCGGAAAGAGAAGCGAACACATGGGCGGGGCAGATGGCGAGGGGCAACGAGAGGATGCTGGGGACGAACGAGGCGAGCCGGTCGCATGATATACTGTCCGATGAAGGCGGGTGCCTGCGACCACCGCGAGCGCCTCGACGACCACTCGAGCAGCCCCCCCTCCCGCCCCCTCGAAGGAATGCTCTGGGCAGCTCGCAAAAAGGCGGTCGACCGCTTCTTGCGTCCACCGTACTTTGGGGTCAGGCCTGCCATAGAACTTGATCATGTGAATTACTTCTCTGTATATTTATATGCGACTGCTGCCCTTTGACGACAATGGATATTAAGTCCAGGAGAAAATACAAACCACGTCTTCGTTGAACTTGTCTTCTTCCTGGAGCTGACTTGCGTTGTGTGTGAGTCCCATCCAGGAACCGTACGCTCGGCACCCGAGCGCGGCGAGGCATGTTCTTCTGTCGTTGAGCTATCCATTGCATGATTAAGAGCCGACCTTTTCCTACGCACTCAATGTACAAAGCAGTCCAAAAGATCAAGCGGAGAGGAGCATGATGAACGCCGACATAGACACAGCAAGAACATGCCAATCAGCATCTTCAACGCCCCTGACCGCCGCGACCCGTCTTACGGGGCGACCGTCGCACCGGCTTCGTCGCTGGCTCTTGTGGCGCCGACTTGGCGGCCGACGCTCGGCGTAACATCTTGGGGGCCGGTTCTTCCGCGTTGGGGGCAGTATTGCCAGTGCTGGCTCGTGTTCGCTTTGAACCGCGACGACGGGCCGGCTGGTCTCCACTCCGTCCAGCTGTCGGGCTTGTGGAAGCCCCGCCGTCCTCCGCCGCCGACGTACCGCCCGTCGCTACCGGTGGCGAAGGGGTCAACGCCGTATGCATTGCGGCCACTGCCGCCGCCATGCCGACGATTGAGGGAATTGGGGGGGAGACCGACTTTGAAGTCGGCGCGCGTTTCCCGCGCGCCACGGGCGTCGGTGTAGTCGCGGGGGTTTGCTCTTGGGGAGCCGGCGCCAACGCTTTGGTGGTACCCCGCGTTGCCAGTGCGGGTGTCCCTTTTCGCAGAGGTGCATTCATTGCGGCACGGGTAGTCCGCACGGACGGTACCGTTGCCCGACGTGACGCCGCTGCCATCGATGACCCGGCGGCCGCCCCCATCGCCTTGGCGTGCGCGCCCCTTGTTGATGGCGCGGGACTTGCCTTGGGCGGCAGCCGCGGCTTGGGCGGCAGCGGGGGCTTGGATGCCACTCGCACCTTGCGCGCCACTGGCGGCTCCGGAAACGGCGGCTTGGGAGCCGATGGCAGCTTGGCCGGCGGCGGCGGCATGGCCGCTGGCGGCGGCTTGGCCTCTGGCTTCTGGGCCAAGGGCGGCTTGGGCACCGCTGCCGGCTTGGCCGGCGGCGGCGGCTTGACCGCTGGCGGCCGTCTGTGGGCTGGCGGCGGTTTGGATGCGCCAGCCGCGGCGGCGGCTGCCAGCTGCCTTGCTGCCATCGACCGAACAGAACGGGCAGCAGTTCCCGCCGACGTCCTTGCTGTCGCCCTTAGCCGTCGTGGTGGGTCTGCAGCCGTGGGCCGCTTTGATGGCCGGGCAGGTGCATCCGCCATGTGCGCCACGCCGCCCTCCCTTGCGACCTCAGTCGGCAGCCCATCGGGCCACCGCTCGTTGGGCGGTAGCTCGTCGTGCGGGAGCTCGCCGGATGCCGCCAAGTCGGCGAGAGGATTACTGGATGTCGGGGGGTTGGGCGTCGGTGAGACGGTAGACGGGGTGCCGGGGGGCGGCGCGTCATGTTGTAGTCGCAGAGGAGCACCGAAAGCGGGCTCAAAAGCAGAGGCGGGAGCGCTTGCATGTGCCGCGGTCGGCGACAATGATGCGGAGGGCGGCCGCGCATGGACGCCAATGGCGGCGGGCACAACAGGCAACGCCAACAACGTCGTAGACGCAATTGGTGGTGGCTTATGAGACGACGTTGCCGTTGTTGCCGATGGCGCCGCGGTTGAAGTGCTTGACTGCTCGTTCCGGCTCTCAGTTGAAGTCGACGATGGCGTCACCCTCGCAGCGGCCGCCGATCGTACGGCACGAGAATATGTTGGCAGCAGCGCGCGCGCCCACGGTAACTTGGCCGCCTGGATCTCTTGCGCTGTAGGGGGCAACTGTGCCCACGTGGTGTTTGGCACCATCGGCTTCGGCGTCGGAGGTGCTTGAGGAAGCGCAGTTGACGCCGGTGGTGCCACCGTCGGATGCCGCTGAGTACGCGACTGTACAGCAGGTGACGCTTTCATCGGCGCCGCCACAGCCGTGGCCGCAATCGCAATGGGCGACGGCGTAACCCCGCCCAGCGTTAAACACCTCATCCTCTGCTTCCCTGCCGCCCCCACCCCTGCCACATCCGCCCCTGCCACCTCAGTGGTTGCCTCCAACGACCCTGCCGCCGCCATTGTTGCCGCCGCCGTCCTTGCCGGTGTCGCCCCTGCCGCCACCATCGGTACCTCTGCCGCCCCTGCCGCCACCATCGGTACCTCTGCCGCCCCTGCCGCCGCCGAGGGTGACTCTGCCGCTGGTGCCACCGCCACAGGTGATACCACTGTTGGTTCCACCGCCGTAGGTACCACCGCCATCCGCACCCCCCCCGTGCTTACATACGCCGTCCTTTCTTCAGACGGCCTTGCCGACCCCGCTTGTGCCGCCTCCGTCGGTGGCGCCGCCGTGCGCCCCCCCCCCGTGCTTGCAGACGCCGTCCTTGCCGCAGACGGCCTTGCCGACCCCGCTGGTGCCGCCTCCGTCGGTGGCGCCGCCGTCCGCACCCCCCTTGTGCTTGCAGACGCCGTCCTTGCCGCAGACGGCCTTACCGACCCGGCTGGTGTCGTCTTCGTCAGTGCCGCCGCCGTGCTTGTGAACACGTTTCTTGCAGAAGGCGGCCTTGCCGCCGCCGTTGGTGCCGCCGCCGTCCGTACCGCAGCCATACTTGAAGACGTATTCCTTGCCAGAGACGGCCTTGCCGTCGCCGATGGTGATGCTACCGCCGCCGTGCTAAAGAACGCCGCCTTCGCAGGAGGCGGCCTTTTTGCCGCCGTCGGTACCGCGTTCGGCAATGCTGCCGGCGTTCTTTTAAACGCCGCACTAGCCGGAGGCGGCCTTGCCGCCGCCGTTGGTGTCGCCGTCGTCCTTGCCGCAGGCGGCCGTGCCGCCACCATTGGTGCCGCCTCCATGCTTTCCGCAGGCGGCGTTGTCGCCGCCGTTGGTGCCGCCGCCGTCGTTATCGCAGGCGGCCTGGCCGCCGCCGTTGGTGCCGCCACCGTCGTGGCCGCAGACGGCCTGGACGCCGCCGTTGGTGCCGCCGCCGTCGTGGCCGCAGACGGCCTGGACGCCGCCGTTGGTGCCGCCGCCGTTGGTGCCGCCGCCGTCCTTGCCGCAGGCGTCGTTTCCACCGCCTTTGGTGCCACCGCCGGCCGTGCCGCCGCCGTGCTTCTAAACGCGGTTCTTAGCGCGGGCGGCCTTTCCACTGCAGTCCCTGCCGCCGCCGTCCCGGCCGCGGCGCCTTCTTGAATGGCGGCTTTGGCGGCCGCTAGCGCCTCGCGCACTCGCATCTGGTCGAACGCTGGCGCCACAGGACGTGGTCCTTGAGGCAGTTCACAGTCATCAAGCCCATACCCGGCGCCAAGTGCACTTCCTTGTGCTCTGCCGCTCGCCGCCGGAGCCGCGGCGAGCGATAGGAGGGCGCGCTGGGGACGCGGGACGGCAGCAGGTCCGGGAACCGTAGGTGGAAATTGGCCAGTGGGCGCCGAGGGCTGGGTGTGGCCGGCCGGCGCTGCGGGCGGGCCTTGGCCGACAGGTTCTGCAGACGCAAATGAGATGCATGTCATCGGCGCGATCGTCACGGTGCGGCGTAGCTGCGTCCGCTTCAGCCGGAGGTTGTACTTGATGAGCGTCGCCTTGGCGTTGGGCTCCCGCTCGTCCATCAGCAGCATGTCGGCAACCCTCTCGGTGGCAGGCGCCGAGCGCGTGGCCAGCATTCTCCGCAGGAGCACAAGCGTCTCGTCGTCGTTCGGGCCCTTTGTCTTGTCCGCCGCGCGCAGCAGCTTGTTGTCCACCTCGACGGATTGCTCCCACAACTCGCCCTTGTCGGTCTTGGGCCACCAGCGGCGGCTGACCCGAATCTTGGCGACCGAGGCCCCGTTGCACACACTCTTCACCATTGCAGGCACAAGGGTCCTCATTAGCGTCAGCGGCTTGCTTGACCCCGACAAAAACTCCATCACCACGTTCTTAGTGGCCTGGCTTGGGATCACCGGCAGCGGCGCGGTGGCGGTCTCGGGGCAGGTTTTCGCCGAGGGCCGGTTGCGGCCGCCCGTTGGAGCCGCCCTCGATTTGATTTCATCTTCCATGTCGGTTGCCGAGTTGTTGCTGCCCGCGTCCTCGTCGGTTGCTGCGTCGTCGCTGCCCGTACGGTTGCCGACCGCGCCGTCTGGATCATCTGACAAAGCAGATTCGGGGGGTGCGGCGGGTGGTGCTCCTCCAGCCGAGGGAGCCCCCGTCGCTGGCGGTGTGCTGGAAGCGGTGAGGTTGGATGCCGAAGGTGGAAGCCCACGCGGGCGCGACTTCTTGAACGACTGGCTCTTGGCCCGTGCAACCCAGGGCTTTGCCTCCAGCAACGTTGTCGAGCCGGAAAGCATGCGGTCCGCGCTCTCAATGTAGCGGTAGACCATGTTGAGCACGCGCTTTGCAGGGCTGTCCAGGACGACCTGATCCTCGAAGATAGGCACCCAAAACACCTTGCCGCCGAGGTCGTAGCCAGACATGTGCAAGTTGAAGTTGATCGTCGGGTTGTCAACGGCAAAGTGCTCCACCAAGTCGAGCAAGACCTCGATCTTTGCTACGGACGGCGGCGTCATACGGCTTCCGACCAAACGGTTGATGTTCTTCTTGAGCTTGGCGTGCGTCTCACGCACCGCCTTGGAGACCATGTTAACAACAAGAGCAGGCACCAGGACCCACGGTGGTGCGGTGCCACCCAGCCGCCGATGGCCGGGCGGTGACAGGCCAACGGGGAGCCGTGCTGGGGCCGGTCGAGAACAGGTAGAGGATAATGGCGGGAGGAGACGGGGGAGTGCCGGGGGGTGATGGATGGGAATGCGTGGGGGAAGAGTAGGCAGGCCAAAGGCGCAAGGAGAAGCGTATTGCCGAACAAAGCGCGTTGAGGGGAGCGGGGAGCGCAAAAGCCAAGGGGATTCAACGGTGTGGGCAAATATTGGGTTCTCACCCCCCAACGTCCGGGGGTGATGGGGAAAGGGTGCGGCGTGCGACCATGTGGCAGCGTGCCGCCAGGGCGAGACGGGAAGAGGACGGTCGGCGAGCTGGCCGGGCCCACAAAGTGGGAGCACAGCCAAGGTTGCAGGGCGGGCACCCAGAGCACCACGCGCGCGCAGTCGGAGAGCGAGCCCGTGCGGCCCCGCCTGAGGGACCCAACAGAAGGGGCGCTGTGCAGGTGGTCGGTGGTCCGCGGTCCACCTGATTAATGTAAGGAGGAACGGTCACACCAGATCGCATAATGTGATGCAAAGATTTGTGGGGAGCAAGAATATTGTGGCGAGCCCGGGCAATTTTCGTGGCCGTCGAGGGCGTGCGCAAGGGGCCTGGAAGGGGGGTCATTCAGGCACATGATTGGTCGTGGCAGTGGCACCAATCGGCAGTGGACGCGGCGTGCCGGCAGGCCCTCAGGGCGCGGAGAGGCAGCCAATGGAGCCCGTATGCCCAGATGACGGCGGCGTGCCGGCGGATCGTAGGTATTCCTACGCCGCCGCCGGCAGACGCGAGACGGCCTCGCGGGGCGCGGAAGCGCCGAAAGCCTGGTGCGGTCAACGCGCGCGCGTCCCCGGGCGCCGTCCTCAGCCAATACAGTTGCTCTTACAGTGGTCACACGAGGGAGTCGCGTGTCTGTGAATGACCCGAAGCGTTCGCTTTGAAACAAAACAGCCGGACAGCTCACAGAGACGAACGAGGGCGGCTAACTCCACCTCTTCCGCGTGGCCACGGGCCACGTGGTGCATCGCCGCACTGCTCGCGAGACGGCCGCCGGTCCCGTCATCGGTGGCCGGCAGCGGCGCCCGCTACCGGCCAATGGCGGCACCCATGGTGGCGGCGTCCACCGACACGGCCGCCGCGAAACGGCGGCGGCGGCGGCGGCAGGACCGTACGCACTGCGGCGGCCGCGCGCACCGTGGCGCAGGACGCAAATGGTGTCCCTCTGCCGCCACCGGTGCGCCCGCGGGCAGAGGCGCTGGCGCGCCCGTGCGCCGGGAAGGCGGCGTCGTTGGCGCGTGGCGGGGTGCGTGGTGAGGCACGAGACGGCCGCGCGGGTTGCGAAAGCGCGCAGAGGTCAGTAGGGTAGCCTGGGCGCCGTCCTACGCCAATGGCGTTTGCAGTTAATGCGTGAGTGCATTGCGCGTGACTGTCCGCGGACCACACGACGCGTGGGCATCGCATCAAGAAATGGCCAACAGCGCATAAAGACTCGCGTACTTGGCTTGCCGTGCCTGCTCCGCGCGGTGTGCCGCCCTGCCACACGCGAGACGACGAGCGCTCCCGCCAGTGGTGGTCGGCAGCGGCGCCAGCTGCTGGCCCGTGGCAGCACCCGTCATCCGCCGCCACGGCGACCGTAAAACGGCCGCGGCGGCGGTGGCGCCTCACGCGCGCGGGCGGGAGTTTACACTGCAGTGCGGCAGGCAGAGGGTACCCTCCTGCCGCCGCTGCTGCTCTTACGTGCGGCGGAGCTGGCGCACCCGCCTGCTACCACGGCGGTACGGTTGGCGCGCAGCTGGGTGCGTGGCGCGTGGCTGGGTGCGAGGCAAAGCGCGAGACGGCTGCACGGCCGCTGATGAACGTGAGGGGCGGTCTGGACAGCGGTGGGCTGCTTATGGAATGGT
>Ga0209831_1001497_pt1 | contig 21299 bp, 21 predicted proteins | sample Maine_Asex4_meta_FD_187451 | JGI IMG/M metagenome (GOLD analysis project Ga0209831, IMG submission 187451) | Marine algal microbial communities from Maine, USA - Maine_Asex4_metaG (SPAdes) (version 2) | ecosystem: Host-associated > Algae > Red algae > Unclassified | place: Maine, USA | collected... | reverse complement strand
CTGGTCGAGCGCAACGTGATCGAGATAGCGCCGCTGGCCTACATGCGCGGGCGCACCCTGAACCACTCGTTCGTCATCATGGACGAGGCGCAGAACACCACCGTGGAGCAGATGAAGATGTTCCTGACCCGGATCGGCTTCGGTTCCTCGGCGGTGGTGACCGGCGACACCACCCAGGTCGATCTGCCCAAGCACCAGCTGTCGGGCCTGAAGCATGTCCAGGAGGTGCTCGCCGGTGTGGAGGGAATAGGCTTCTGCCGCTTCACCGCCGCCGATGTGGTGCGCCACCCGCTGGTGCAGCGCATCGTCGCCGCCTACGACCGGATCGACGAGGCCGAGCAGGCGGCGAAGGGTGCGGCCGGCTCGTGACGGGGTGCGCGGTACCGGCAGGCGTGCCCGCCGTTCCGGGCTCGCCCGGTGGGCGATGACGCCGGCCCCGACCCCGGCGCCGGCCCGTGCGACACGGGCGGGCTGTCGATCGACCTGTCGATCGGAGTCGGCTCCGATGGCGGCTGGCTGCCCGACGAACCGTTCGTGGCGCGTTTCGCGGACCCGGCCCTGCGGGCGGGCACGGGGGCGGGCAAGGGGGCGGTCCGGTGCCACCATGAACTGTCCGTGCGTCTGGTCGACGAACGTGAAGGTGCCGGTCTGAACCGGGAGTACCGGGGGGTGGACCGGCCGACCAACGTGCTCAGCTTCCCGTCGGGCCTGCCGGTGCTCGACGGTGTCGCCCTGCTGGGCGATCTGGTGTTCTGCCCGGCCGTGATCGCGAGCGAGGCCCGCGGTCAGGCCAAGCGCCTGCAGGATCACTGGGCGCACCTGATCGTGCACGGCACCCTGCACCTGCTCGGTCACGATCATCGGGACGCCTCGGAGGCGAACGCCATGGAAGCGCTGGAAATTCGGCTATTATCCGCAGCCGGTATCGCGGACCCCTATCGCGGGACGGCGGACGACCCCGATGAGTGACGACAGCAGCGAACGCGGCAAGAGCGGGGACAAGGTCCCGGGCGAGGCCGATGCGGGCGCGGCGGGCTCCGGGCGCTCGTTCATGGGGCGGCTGGCCCATGCCATCGGCGGCGGCCCGCGCGATCGCGACGAGCTGCTCGAGCTCATCCGCGATGCCCAGGCGCGCGAGGTGTTCGATGCCGACACGCTGAACATGGTCGAGGGCGTGTTCGAGGTCGTGGAGATGCGCGTGCGCGACATCATGATTCCGCGCGGCCAGATGGTGGTGATCGAGCACGAGCAGACGCTCGAGCAGATCCTGCCGCTGATCATCGAGTCCGGGCACTCGCGCTTCCCGGTCATCGACGAGGACAAGGACAACGTGCTGGGGGTGATCCTGGCCAAGGACCTGCTGCGCTACACCGGTGCCGAGGATGCGGCCCGGTTCAGCCTCGATGATGTGCTGCGCACCGCGGCCTTCACGCCGGAGTCCAAGCGGGTGAACGTGCTGCTCAAGGAATTTCGCACCGCGCGCAACCACATGGCGATCGTGCTCGACGAGTACGGCGGCGTGTGCGGCCTGGTCACCATCGAGGATGTGCTGGAGGAGATCGTCGGCGAGATCGACGACGAGCACGACAGCGAGGAGGGCGTGGACATCCGCGACCACGGCGACGGGCGGTTCTCGGTGCGTGCGCTCACCCCGATCGAGGATTTCAACGAGGCGCTGGGCACCGATTTCGGGGACGACGAGTTCGACACCATCGGCGGTCTGCTGATGCAGCACATCGGTCACATGCCCAAGCCCGGCGAGAGCGCCACCATCGGCGGCTGCCTGTTCCGCGTGCTGTCGGCCGATTCCCGCCGGTTGCACCTGCTGCAGGTGACGCGAGAGGCGTGAACGCATCGCTGTCGGGTACGCCGGTGGCGGCCCTGCTCGCCCTGCTCGCGGGTGCGGCGTTGACGTTGTCGTTCGCGCCGACGGGCTGGTGGCCGCTCGCACCGCTGTGCCTGCTGGTGCTGTACGCCCTGCTGACGAATCGCACGCCCCGTCGGGCGGCGCTGATCGGCTGGAGCTTCGGGGTCGGCTACTTCGGGCTGGGGGTCAGCTGGGTCTACCACAGCCTGCACCTGTTCGGCGGGGCGACCGCCTCGTTCGCGATCTTCCTGACCGCGCTGTTCGTGCTGGTCATGACGCTCTTCCCGGCCATGACCGCCTGGTGCTGGGCGGTGCTGATGCGTCGCGGTGCGATCAGGCCTGCCGGTGTCACGGCACGGATGGCCGCCGGTCTCGACAAGCCCGTCACGTCCGACGGACTCGCCCCCGCTCCGCCCGGCGCACTCGGTGCCGCCTGCTTCGCCGCGCTGTGGATACTGTCCGAACTGCTGCGCAATGCCATCATGGGCGGCTTTCCGTGGATCCTGATCGGCTACAGCCAGACCACCGCACCGCTCGGCGCGCTGGCACCGGTGGTCGGTGTCTACGGCATCGGCCTGGTCCTGCTGGCGGGAACCCTGCTGCTGCTGCCGCTGGCACGGGGGCCGTCGCGTACCGACCGGGTGGCGGCGCTGGCGGTGCTCGGGGTGCTGGTCGCGTCCACGCTGTGGGCGAGCGGGCAACGCTTCAGCGAACCGTTGCCCGAGACCATCGGGGTGCGCCTGGCCCAGGCGAACATCGCCCAGGAGATGAAGTTCAGCCGCGAACGGCTGCAGCGATCGCTCGACGACTACCTGGCGCTGACGATGGACGGTCTGGGCGACGACATCGACCTGGTGGTCTGGCCCGAGACGGCCATACCGACCGACTTCGAGAACGTGCGCAGCTATCTGGCCCCCACGGTGCGGGTGCTGGACGCGCGCGGCATCGACGTGCTGGCCGGCGGCTTCGATCGTACCGCCACCGACAGCTACAACGCGGTGCGCCAGCTCGGCGGCACCGAGCAGGTCTATCGCAAGCGCCACATCGTGCCGTTCGGCGAGTACCTGCCGCTGCGCGGCGTGCTGGAGGTGTTCGCGGCCTTCATCGTCATCCCGGGCTCCGACCTGTCGCGCGGCAGCGGTCCGCACGTGCCGCTGGAGGTGGCCGGCCAGTCGGTCGGTGTGTCGATCTGCTACGAGGACGTGTTCGGCGAGGAGATGCGCCCGCTGCTGCCGGCCTCCACGCTGCTGGTCAACGTCTCCAACGATGCCTGGTTCGGCGACTCGGCCGCCCCCCACCAGCACGAGCAGAAGGCGCGCATGCGCGCCCGCGAGATGGGCCGGGCGATGGTGCGGGTGACCAACACCGGCGTCTCCTCGGCGATCACCCACGACGGCGCGATCATCGGGCGGATACCGCAGGGCGTGGCCGGCGTGCTGGACGTGCGCATCGAACCGCGCACCGGCACCACGCCCTACGTGCGGTTCGGCAACTGGCCGGTGCTGGTGCTGTGCCTGACGATCGTCGCGTTCGCCGCGTTCGCTGCCCGCCGTCGCCGACGCGCCTGATCCCGTTCGATCGATCCGGGACTCGCCGCCTCCACCGTACCCCCGCGCCCCCCCAGTGCATTCGCGGCGCTACAGTACGCCGCCACACCCCCCTGTCGAGAGTTCCATGGAAACCCCCGCCGACCTGCGTTTCGCCGACACCCACGAGTGGGTGCGCGTCGAGGACGACGGTACGTTGACCATCGGCATCAGCCACCACGCCCAGCTCGAGCTCGGTGACCTGGTGTTCGTGGAAACGCCGCAGATCGATGCCGAGGTCGAGATCGAGGCGGGCACGGGCGTGGCGGTGGTGGAATCGGTCAAGACCGCCTCCGATGTGCACGCCCCGCTCGACGGGCGGATCATCGACGCCAACGCCGCCCTGGCCGAGGACCCGGAGCTGGTCAATACCGATCCCTACGGGGCCGGCTGGCTGTTCCGGATGTCGGTGGAGGACACCGACGAGGTGGAGCGGCTGATGAGCGCGGACGACTACGAGGCGATGGTGGGTCCGGAGGAGGAAGGCGAGGAGGCCGACTGATCCTGACGGTGCGCTACAGGGCGTGGTGCAGCAGTGCCTCGTAGTAGGGCCTGCACGCCTCTGCCACGCGGCGCTGCCCCGGGGCGAGATCGTCGGCTGATTCCGGCGCCGTGGACGGTGGCGCGAATCCGCCGGAGCGATTCACCGCGTCGTACCAGTGCGCCCCCCACACCCCGTCGCTGTCGCGCGGCCCGGCGGGCCAGGCCAGCATGGCCGGGTCGAAGGCCACGTCCAGCCGATCGCACAGGGTGCGAAGCTGCCCCTCGGGATCGCGCAGGAAGCGCTCGCCGTCGATGACCGGCGGGGGCTCGCCGCGCATCGAGGCGACCGCGTCGAACAGGGCGGCCTGCTGCGGGTAGCCCAGGTCCGCCGGTGTGCCGCCCTTGCGTTTCCGGGCGTACGAGGCGGCGACGGGTTCCGGGGCACGGATCAGGAAGGCGTGCGACAGGCCGGACAGCCAGTCGATCGAGAAGTCCGCCTGCCAGTGGGTGGTGATGTGCTTCTGGTAGAACAGGCCGGTATCCGGCGGCGTGACGAGGCGCTCCACCACGCGCCGCCAGTCGGTGTCGCCCGCAGCGATGACCGCCTCGCGCATCGGGTGATCAAGGCCTGTGGCGTGCAGGAAGTGGGCGTAGAACGGCTCGTCCACGACGCAGGTGTCGGCGCGGTTCTCCCAGGCGCGCATCATCGCCGTGGACAGGTTCCTCGGTCCCGACCACATCGCGATGCAGCGCCCGGTGCTCATCGTTCGCGCGGTGGCGTCTGCGTGGGGGCTGCGCGGCAGGGTCTACGCGGTACGCTCGGCGGCCATGATGCCCAGCGCCTCGTCGGCCGCGGCGACGGTGGTGTCGATGTCGGCCTCGGTGTGCGCCGCACTGGAGAAGCCGGCCTCGAACGCCGATGGCGCGAGCCAGACGCCGCGCTCCAGCATCAGGTGGAAGAAGCGCTTGAACGCCTCGCTGTCGCAGGCCATCACCTCGTCGAAAGAGCTGATCGATTCGGCCTCGCTGAAGAACAGCCCGAACATGCCGCCCGCGTGCGCACCGCACATCGGGATGCCGTGGCGTTGTGCTGCGGCCAGGATGCCCTCGATCAGGCGACCGGTCATCGCACCGAGGCGTTCGTGGAAGCCGGGCGCCGAAAGCAGCTCCAGCGTCTTGATGCCGGCGGTCATCGCGATCGGGTTGCCGGACAGCGTGCCGGCCTGGTAGACCGGGCCGACCGGTGCGATCACGTCCATGATGTCGCGCCGTCCGCCGAACGCACCGACCGGCATGCCGCCACCGATGATCTTGCCCAGCGTGGTCAGGTCCGGCATCACGCCCAGGTACTCCTGCACGCCACCGCGCGCGACGCGAAAGCCGGTCATGACCTCGTCGAAGATCAGCACCGCACCGTGCTCGGTGCACAGGCGTCGCAACGCCTGCAGGAAGCCATCGACCGGCTCGACGAAGTTCATGTTGCCGGCGATCGGCTCCACGATGACGCCCGCCAGCGTGTCGCCGCGCTCGGCGAACAGGGCCTCCAGGGCGGGGATGTCGTTGTAGGGCAGGGTCAGCGTGTGCTTGGCGACGTCGGCCGGTATGCCCGGCGAGCTGGGCACGCCGAGCGTGAGCGCACCGGAGCCTGCCTTGACCAGCAGCGCGTCCGAGTGCCCGTGGTAGCAGCCCTCGAACTTCAGGATGTCGTCGCGGCCGGTGAACCCGCGCGCCACGCGCAGCGCGCTCATGGTCGCCTCGGTGCCCGAACTGCACATGCGCACCGATTCGATCGAGGGCACGATCTCGCACAGCAGCTCGGCCATGCGGATCTCCAGGGCTGTCGGGGCACCGAACGACAGGCCGTCGAGGGCTGCCTCGCGAACCGCCTCGATGACTTCGGGGTGCGCATGCCCCAGCACCATCGGGCCCCACGAGCCGACGTAGTCGATGTAGTCGCGCCCCTCGGTATCGGTGATCCGCGCCCCCTTGGCGCTCGCCACGAACACCGGTGTGCCGCCGACCGAGCCGAACGCGCGGACGGGCGAGTTGACACCGCCCGGGATGACCCGTCGGGCGGACTCGAACAGCGAGGCGGAATCGGTGGCGGTGGCGGGCACGGCGGTGTCTTCCTGGTCAGGTCGGTGAAGAAGGCAGTTTACGTCAACGTGCCGCGACGCTCGTCACGCCGTACCTCTGCGACAATGCGCGATCCCTTCCCGTTCGCATCGATCCCCGTGCCTTACAAGAAATACCTGTGCATCGTCTGTGGCCTGATCTATGACGAGGAGAAGGGCTGGCCGGACGACGGGCTGCCGGCGGGCACGCGCTGGGACGATGTGCCACTGACCTGGGCGTGCCCGGACTGCGGAGCGCTCAGGGATGACTTCGACATGATGGAGATCGATTGAGATGAACGACCCGGCCGGCACGACCCGTCACACCGGTACCACGCTGACGCAGTTCATCATCGAGGAGGGGCGACGCCAGCAACAGTCGCGCGGGGCGTTCACCGCCCTCCTGAACGATGTCGCCACCGCCTGCAAGCGGCTGTCCAACCTGGTGCGGCGCGGCGAGCTGGCCGGCGTGCTGGGGGCTGCGGGGCAGTCCAACGTGCAGGGCGAGGAGCAGAAGAAGCTGGACGTGATCGCCAACGAGGTGTTCATCGAGTCGCTGGAGCGATCGGGGCACCTGGGCGCCATCGCCAGCGAGGAGATGGACCACCACTACCCGATCCCCGGACGCTACCCGCGCGGTGACTACCTGCTGGCGTTCGACCCGCTGGACGGCTCGTCCAACATCGACGTCAACGGTGCGACCGGCACGATCTTCTCGATCACCCGGTGCAGCGCCGACGAGGTGCCCACCGACGACAGCTTCCTGCAGCGCGGGCGCGAGCAGGTGTGCGCCGGCTACTGCCTGTACAGCTCGGCCTCCATGCTGGTGCTGACCACCGGCGACGGTGTCAACGGTTTCACGCTGGACAACGCCGGCGGCGAGTTCCTGTTGACCCATCCGGACATGCGCGTGCCCGAGAGCACGACCGAGTTCTCGATCAACGCCGCCTACCGTCGCCACTGGCACGCACCGGTGAGCACCTACATCGACGAGTGCCTGGCAGGCGTGGACGGGCCGCGCGGCAAGGACTTCAACATGCGCTGGGCCGGTTCCATGGTCGGTGACGTGCACCGCGTGCTGTGCCGCGGCGGGGTGTTCCTGTACCCGATGGATGCGAAGCTTGCAGCGGCCGGCAAGCAGGGCAAGCTCAGGCTGCTCTACGAGGCCAGTCCGATGGCGATGCTGATCGAGCAGGCCGGCGGGCTGGCGCACACCGGCCGCGAGGCGATCCTGGACATCCGTCCCGAGTCGCTGCACCAGCGCGTACCGGTGCTGCTGGGCGCGCGCGAGGAGGTCGAACGGCTGGTCGCACTGCACGATGAGTGAGGTGCCGCCCGGGACGGCATCCGCGACGGACGCATCCGCGACGGACGAGGGTGCCTTCTGGCAGCACGTGCCGCTGGAGGCGATGAGCGATGCGCAGTGGGAATCGCTGTGCGACGGTTGCGGGCGGTGCTGCCTGCAGAAGCTGGAGGACGAGGGCACCGGCGAGGTGCACTTCACCCGCATCGCCTGCCGCGAGCTCGACCCGGACACGGCGCGGTGCCGCCATTACCCGACCCGCTTCGAGCGTGTGCCCGACTGCCTGTCGGTGCGGCCGCTCGACCGGCAGAAGCTGGCCTGGCTGCCGTCGAGCTGCGCCTACCGCCGGCTGGCGGAAGGGCGTGGGCTGGCCGACTGGCACCCGCTGGTCAGCGGGTGCCGGGGCAGCGTGGCCGCGGCCGGCATGTCGGTTGCAGGCGGCACGCTGGACGAACGGCGCGTGCCGTTTCACCGCTGGCCCGAGCACGTCATCGAGCTGGTCGACGATGAGCGTGAACCACAGGTCCGCTGAACAAGCAAACAATCGTTCCAATCGTGAACAACCTATAAAGTGCGACGCGGTCGACATGCTCTACTAAGGTTGTGGTCACGCATTTGCTGACTTCACGGCAATCACGCCCTCTTTTCCGGAGTACATGCATTGTCACAGTCCGCAGAAGCGCTGAACGATCCGCATTCGCCCGGTGTGGAGCGGCGCGAACGGCTCGAGTACACGATCGTCTCGTTGACCCGGTTGCGTCAGGATGTCGTCGTTGCCTACTGCCGGCTCGCCGGCGTCAGTTCGGTGGACCAGCGCGACGATGCGCGGACGCACATCGACGAGGACACGTTGCGCAGCTTCTGCCAGATCATGGTCGACTACACCGCCATGGGGCACTTCGAGATCTACCAGCGCATCATCGACGGCAAGGAGCGGCGCAGGGCGGTCAAGGAGGTGGCGGCACAGGTGTATCCGGCCATCGCGGAGACCACCGATTGGCTTGTCGACTTCAATGACAAGTACGATGCGTACGATGGAAGCGAAGAAGACATGCAGCTGCTGGCAGACGACCTGTCCCGGCTCGGCGAGATCATCACGGTGCGCGGTGAACTCGAGGACCAGTTGCTCACCGCGCTGCGCGCCTGAGTTACCGCTCGGGCTCACGCCCGCGAGGCACCGGTGAGCGTGCTGCGGCTGCGCCGTCGCGAGGAGCGACGCGTGCTGGCCGGACACGACTGGGTGTTCTCCAACGAGATCGATACCGCGGCCACGCCGCTCAAGGGCCTGGAGCCCGGGTGCGAGATCGTGCTCGAATCCGCCGATGGGCGCTTCCTGGCGCACGGCTTCGCCAACCCCGCCTCGCTGATCGCGGTGCGCATCACCGGCCGGCGCCGCAATCACGCCTTCGACGACGAGCGGCTGGGCGCCCGCATCGCCCAGGCCCTCGCCCTGCGCACGCGCCGCTACGATGCGCCGTTCTACCGCTGGATCTTCGGCGAGTCCGACGGGCTGCCCGGCCTGGTGGTCGACCGGTACGGCGATGTCGCCGTGGTGCAGGTCAGCGCCGCCGGCATGGAGCGACGGCTCGATGCGATCGTCGATGCCCTGATCTCGCAGGGCGAGCTGTCGGCGGTGTGGCTGCGCAACGATGCCGGTGTGCGCGAGCTGGAAGGGCTGCCCTCGTACCGGCGCTGGGCGCACGGCCAGGCGCACGACACGCTGCACGTGCAGGAGAACGGGCTGGAGTTCGAGGTGCCCGCCGAGGCGTCGCAGAAGACCGGCTGGTTCTACGATCACCGCGACAACCGGCAGGCGCTGCGCACCTGGACGCCCGGGGCGCGGGTGCTGGACCTGTACAGCTACGCCGGTGCCTTCGCGCTGAACGCGGTGGCGGGCGGCGCCCGCGAGGTCATCGCCATCGACAGCTCCGCGCCCGCCTGCGAGGCGTTGCGCGCCAATGCCGAACGGCAGGGCGTGGCCGACCGGGTCGAGGTGCGCACCGATGACGTGGTCGAGGGGCTGCGCGCGCTGGGCGAGGCCGACGAGCGGTTCGACGTCATCGTGCTCGACCCGCCGGCGTTCGTGAAGCGCAAGAAGGATCGCGAGGCGGGCATCCGCCACTACGCGCTGAACCACAAGCTGGCGATGCGGGTGCTGGCACCCGCCGGCATCCTGCTCAGCGCCTCGTGCTCGCAGCCGATCGATGACGCTGCGCTGATCGACACGCTCAGGAAGAGCCTGCCGCGCGAGCGCGAGCGGGCGCAGCTGCTCGCACCGGTGGCGCAGGGTGCGGATCACCCGGTGCACGCGGCCATGCCGGAGACGCGGTACCTGTCGGGGGCGATCGCACGGGTGGTGTGATCGGTGAAGCGCGGCTCGCGAGCCCGGACCGACTGCGATAGATTGCGCTATAGTTGGGAAAATTATCCCGAATACTGGCTTAACCATGCCGATGGCACGGCCAACGTGTCCCCGCGAACGCTGAGGACCGTCATGCGGCTCGTTTCCGTCTTCGACCTGGCGGAACAGTTGCCGAAGATCGATGTGTCGACGCTCGTGATCGCGGGCGCCGGGGAGCAAGCCACGATCCTGGATTCCCTGTCGGAGTATCGGCGATTGATGCCTGACTGCACGGTGCGGACCGTCCCCGGAACGGGACACGCCTGGTGCAACCAGGATCCGGACCTGTTCGCGGACACCGTCAGGGCCTGGGTCCGGCAGGCCTGCCTGCCGCGACGGCTGGATGTCGTGGGCCCCTGACGTTTCCGGGCAGCGATACGCTGCACCGCGTGCATTTTTCTCTCAGCGACGAAGGCCATCATGCATACGATCCTGCCGATATTGCTCGCCGTCACGCTCTGCGGGTGTTCCTACCGGGGCAACGAGCAGTGGCGGCGCAATGTCTGCGACCCGATTCTGGACGAGGTCGAACGAGCACGGTGTCTCGACGATGCGACCCGGTCGGAGAACGAGTACCGGCAGGACGTCGAGGAAGCCCTCGAGCCGTAGGCGACGTTTCCGGGCCGCGCCGCGGTCCTTCGACGACCCGCGGATGGCCGACAGGCTCGTCATCGAGCGAGCAGGTCGCACGCTATGCGCTGTGGACGTCAAGGCGGGTGCGACGGTGGGCGCACGCGACTTCAAGAAGCTGGCACGGCTTCGGGACGCGACCGGCTCGCGATTCCACCGCGGCGTGGTGATGCACGACGGCGAGGAGACGCTACCGTTCGGCGATCGGCTGTTCGCGGTGCCGTACCGAGAGCTCTGGAGAATGGATGTCCAGCCGCGTGACGCCGATCGACATCGCTGACAGGGCCTCTGGCTGACCGGTGGGTGCGAATCGTCGCGCTCCACCTCCCGCACCGGACTACACTGCCGGGCCAGTCCGCGCCCCCCAGAGCCGATGCTCCAGTACCCGAATATCGATCCGGTCGCCTTCGCGCTGGGCCCCGTCACCGTGCACTGGTACGGCATCACCTACCTGATCGCCTTCCTGGTGGGGTGGTGGCTGGCGAAGACCCGTGCGCGCAAGGCGGGCTCCGGCTGGCACCCCGACGAGATCGGCGACGTGGTGTTCTATATCGTCATCGGCGTCATAGCGGGCGGCAAGATCGGCTCCCTGCTGTTCTACCAGGGGGGCGAGCTGATGGCCGACCCGCTCGGCACGCTCAACCCGTTCGGTGGCAACGGCTGGCGCGGCATGAGCTTTCACGGCGGGTTCATCGGCGTGCTGGTGGCGTTCTGGCTGTACGGCCGGCGCACCGGGCGCACCTTCTTCCAGGTGGCCGACTTCTTCACCCCCGCCTTCCCGATCGGGCTGGGAGCGGGGCGCATCGGCAACTTCATCAACGGCGAGCTGTACGGGCGCATCACCGACGTGCCGTGGGGCATGGTGTTCCCGCACGCCGGCCCCGAGCCACGCCACCCCAACCAGCTCTACCAGTTCTTCTTCGAAGGCGTGGTGCTGTTCTGCCTGATCTGGTGGTTCAGCTCCAAGCCGCGGCCACGCATGACGGTGTCCGGCCTGTTCGTGGCCTTCTACGGGTTGTACCGGTTCGGCATCGAGTTCGTGCGCCAGCCCGACGAGCATCTCGGGTTCGTGGCGTTCGACTGGCTGACGATGGGGCAGCTGCTGTCGTTCCCGATGATCCTGGCGGGGGTGGCGATGATCGTGATCGGTTACCGGCGCGGCATCATGGATCAGCCGACCACGGTGCCGGCGGCGGTGCAGGCGCAGTACGATGCGCAGGCCCGGGCATGAGGCACCCCGAGTACCAGTACCTGGACCTGCTCGAGCAGGTGCTGGAGCGCGGTGATGAACGGGTGGACCGCACCGGTGTGGGCACGCGCTCGATCTTCGGGGCGATGATGCGGTTCGATCTGTCGGACGGCACCGTGCCGATCCTGACCACCAAGCGCGTCTACTGGAAGACCGCGGTCAAGGAAATGTTGTGGTTCCTGACCGGCGGTACGAACATCCGGGAACTTCTGCAGAACAACGTGCGGATCTGGAGTGACTGGCCGCTGGCCGCTTACAGGAAGCAGACCGGCGAGGAAATCTCTCAGGACGGATTCGAGCGCCGTATCCTCGAAGACGATGCGTTCGCCAAGCGATGGGGCGAACTCGGTCCGGTGTACGGAAAGCAGTGGAGACGTTGGTTGGGACCGGACGGTCGCGAGCACGATCAAATTGCGGAACTGATACGTACGCTTCGCGAGAACCCGACGAGCCGTCGAATGCTGTTCCACGGTTGGAATGTCGCCGAACTGGACGAGATGGCATTGCCGCCGTGCCACATGGTCTATCAGTATCACGTGACGTCGGACGGGAAGCTGAATTGCCTGCTTCTCCAAAGGTCTGTGGATTTGCTGTTGGGCGGGCCCTTCAACTACACCGAGGCCGTCGCCCTGCAACTCATGATTGCGCAACAAGCCAACCTTACACCTGGCGAATTCGTCTGGGTGGGTGGTGACGTTCATCTGTACTTGAATCATCTTGACCAGGCCCGCGAACAACTCACTCGCGAACCTCGCCCGTTCCCGACGATGAAGCTCGTCCGCCATGCAGCGAGCATCGACGATTATCGCATCGAGGATTTCGAGGTGCGGGGCTATTCGCCTCACGACGCGATCAAGGCGGACATCGCGGTCTAGGCAGGCCCGGGGTGGCCGCTTCAACCAGACCCCTTTCGCGGGTCGGCAGAATGCGCGGCACGTTGAGCGAAGCGAGATTGTGTGCCTTGCTCGACGACGATCGCGAGACGGATAGCGTCGTCACGTCCCGAAGCGGCAAGATCAGTCGCAAGCACTACGCGCAATTCCTCGAATGCGTACCGAGTGCATTGAGTCGATGTTTGGACTTCCTCCATTGCCGACATGTGCATCGAAGACCTCGAGCACCCGGCGAGCATCACCGGATGCAAGCTCGCGAGTCCTGACATTCTTCGACAAGGCGGACGCGAACTCCGTTTCGGTCAATCGACTGATCGCGATGTCGATGCCGGATGAAAGATAGGACTGCACGAGAGCGGAGTCCCGCTCCGGGCAATAGTAGGCGGTGAGCAGGCTCGTATCGACGTACACCCGCTTGTTCAATCTCGTTCGTCCCTGCGCTCGTCGAGCAAGGTTCGAGTCAGCGAGCCATCCATCGCGATCGAGTCGCGAAACTCGGTCAGATCGGGTAGCGGCTGCCGTACCCGCCCGGCCCGCTCGGCAACAAGACGCACAGCGGGCTTTCCATGACGCGTGACGATGATCGCTTCACCACTTTCGGCCAGGTCCAGCAGTTCGCTGAACCGCTGCCGGGCATCGCGTGCGTTGATCTCCACGACTCACTTCCGGGGTTTTTGATTACGCAGGAGCGTATGCACTGTTCCCAGCCGGGTCAACGGGTTCGGATCCGGTGGTGAGGGGTCGGTTCCATAGCGAAGGGGGGCCGGGTCGGTCGGACCGGAAAGCCCTTCAATTACGCCACCGCCGTCGCCCTGCAACTCATGCTCGCGCAGCAGGCCGGCCTTCGTCCGGGCGAGTTCGTCTGGGTCGGTGGCGACGTGCACCTGTACCTCAACCACCTCGATCAGGCGCGCGAGCAGCTTTTACGCGAGCCACGCCCGCTCCCGAAGATGCGGCTGGCCGAGCGTGGCCGAGCGTGCGACGACTATCGCATTGATGATTTCAAGGTAGAGGGCCACGATCCCCACCCCGCGATCAAGGCCGATGTGGCCGTCTAGACAATCCGGTTCTGAAACGAGGCTCATCATCACCTTCAGCGAAGTCGGCGTGTTCAGGACGACCCGAGACCGGTATGGCGATCATGCCCATGTCACCATATTCGGAGAATTCCCGGAAGCTCGTCGAAGGCACTGTCGGCACTGACCAGTCGCCCACCTTCGTGTCTCGCCGTTGCGCCGATGATTCGATCCCACGGGTCGCGGTTCGACCACTCGGACATGGCCGCCGTGTAGATCACAGGCTCCGTGATCGATCGAACCGTGAAACCGCCCAGTTTCAGGGCACGCTGGAAATCGGACGGATCGAGCGGGAGCTTGCCAAGCCGGGACTTGAAGGTCACCTCGTAGATCGATGCTGCACTGAACAGGCGTGCGCTTTCGCCCGATGTCGCGGCCGCTCGTGCCGGCGCGGTCAACCGCGGTGAGTTCGTCAGCAGGAAGATGAGCGCGTTGGTGTCGAACACCAGGACTTCCGGAGTCGATTTCTCCTGAACACGATCTTCCGTCATCCGACGCGCATCTCGTCGTCCAGGTCTCCTTCGAAGTCATCGAGTTCCTGTTCCGACCAACCGTTATCGAGCGCGTCGTGCAAGGCCGTCATGTCGACCGGCCCGGCAATCTCCTGATACAAGCCGATCGGCGAGCGTGCCGATCCGACGGGCCGCAGCTCCACGACGGGCTTGGACCCTCTTGAAATCACCACGCGCTCTCCAGCTTCTGCTCGCTGGATGAGTTCGGACAATCGTGACTTGGCTTCGGCAACCTTCACGACGAGATCAGCCTCGAGCGGGTTTTCCGAAGAACGGTCCGAGATGACCATATCGCTACCTCCTCAACTGACAGGACCCCGTCAACCTAACACGATGCAAGCCAACTTGGTCCATCTTAATGGTCCAACTCTTCGTGGCTCGCGTTACACAGGATGGGGAGGTTTGGGGCAGAGCGAGACAGGTCCGAAACCGGGTGACCGGAAAAGCCTTCAATCACACCTCCGCCGCCGCCTTGCAACTCATGCTCGCGCAGCAGGCCGGTCTTCGTCCGGGAGAGTTTTCGAGGTGCACGGTACTTGTCGCACGACGCAATCAAGGCCAGCGTCACGGTCCATGCGGGTCTCGGGATGGCGACCTGCGCCTTCTCTCCGGCCGAGAGTCGGGTTCGCGTGGGGCATGGAGCGATTCATCGAGAGGGCGATGATCGAAACCCTCCGCTGCCCGAGCGTGAAGATGAACGATACCGCAAGTACCGTCACTTGCAATCATGTTTTTCCGGAAGATGCCCTTTCGAAGCCGACGGGGCAAGGCTTCGTCCGATCGAGCGTGTGTGTCGGTCTCGTGGGGAATGCGGGTCTTGTCCTCGAGTGGTAACACCGTTGCATTGTATGGGTTTGCGACCGTCAGGCTCGCACACCCGGTCGGCCGGATCTCCGAACGATGCGTCGCCGGATCGACATGAGGCGATGGCGAGCAGCGACTACTGCACGCGTGTTCCGCCGGTCGGCATGCATTCGTGAGCATTTTCGAACTGTGATGTACTCTGCAGGTTATCGTTCCGTATGCGAGAACCGCCAGCTTGGCCGAAGTCCTGACGGTCCCGATGCAGGTAGACGCACTGCATCTCGAGAAATCGGAGCGGGCGGCGGAGGCGTCGGCGGACTTCCGCGGCTTGCCTTACCACGATCGGGCGAATGGGCGAGACGTCAACAGCGACACCCCCTGGCTCGGAGAAAGTGCAGCCTCCGCGCCCTTCGAGAACAGCAACCTGACGTTGCAGGCCGGCATGCACCTGCACTGGGCCCTGCCGGCGGGCCTGCGCCACGGCCAGGTGAAGGACGGCAAGCTGGAGATGCCCGCGGTACCCAATCGCTGGCTGGTCCGGCGACGCGGCTCCACCGGCGTGCAGGAGCGATCGTGGGTCATCGAGAGCGACTACCTCTGGCCACCCTCGAATCAGGCGCCGGCGGTCAATATCCTGCACGCGAGCGACGATGCGCGTCCCTACCGGTTCCTGGGCCGAAAGCTCGATCTGCAACAGTGGATGGAGGACAGGAAGCGCCAGAGACCGGGTGGCGTCGGGCCCGACGATGTCGGGGACCGGTACATCGAGCACGAGTACTTCGACGGTCTCACCGCGCTCGGTCACGGCGCCCCGGGATTCGCCGCCTACTACCCCGACTGCATGACCGTCTTCGGCCTGCACGACGGCGATCTGCCGAGCGACTGGCGTCAGGTGCACTACGATGTGCTCGGCTGGTACGGGGGCGCAGCCGTCGCGCCCGAGCTGGAATGGACGAGCGAGCCGGACTCGCCGGACGGGCGGAGCGTGTCGTCGCGGCGCTGGCGCATTCCGGGCGACGCCGCGGGGCCGCAGGCCATCGTCTGTCACGCCGGCATCGCGCTGAGGCGGGACGGCTCGGCGAGCGCCCCACCGGCCGTCGAACGGAAGGTCGCGCTGGGCAATTCCGTCTCCGAAGCGCTCTCGGCGCTTCTGGCCAGCGAGGTTGCCGCCGAGCTGGAACAGCCTGCGCTGGCACGTGCGATCGAGGAGCAGCTCGAGGCCTTGCACCTGGATGCGGAGCTCGACGCCGCCGAGCAGGACATCGGGCTTCGGCTGCGTCGGTATCGACACCGGACATCGTTCGCGCCGGTGCCGGGGCGCGAACGATGGACCCTGCGCACCGTCCGATCGACGGCGAGTGGTCCGCCCGCCGCCCTCCTCGACGCCCTGCGCGAACTCGACGCGCTCGAGGCGCGACATGCGGCGCAGGCCCAACGGCTCGTCCGCGCCCGCCGCCAGCTCCACGGCGACTGGTGCAACTACATGCGCGCGGTCTATCGCCCGCCCGACGGGGGGCGGGGGCAGTTTCTCGACGTCGACGAGATGGTCGCCTTCATCGAGACGCGCAGCCTGGCCGCCGTCGAGCGCCTGGGGGCGATCCTCGGCAGAACCGCCGACGAGCGTGACCGGGCGGAGCAGAGTGTCGTGGCCCTGGTCGAGCGAATCAACGAGGAGGAACGGGTGCGGCACGAGGCCGCGCGGGCTGCCGGGTCGTCGGCACCGGCGCGGACGGGCGAACCTGCGCAGCCCACAAGGTACGAACTGCGTTCCGAACCGGGCGCTCGCTTCTGGCAACCGACCGACCCGGTCGTGCTGATCGCCACGCCCTTCGACTTCGCCGACGAGGCGCGCGTCGACGCGAGCGGACACGGACCGGACGGACACCTCGCCTGCGGCGTTGTCCCGCTGTCCGCGGGGTCGATCGACGAGCTGATCTCGATCACGAGCGCGAGAACGCGGCTCTTGAGACAGCTCGACACTCGCAGCGCGAACGGTCCCTTCGGTGTCCGGCGGATCGACGTGGCACGCCATGCCGTCACACCGCTGTTCCTGGACTGGGGCATCGACCTGCACGCAGCGCGTTCGCGTGCCCCGGGCGCCTCGAACGGGTACGACCCGGATCTCGTCACCGACAACTACCGCCTCGGCGCACGGCATCCGGACCTGCAGCGGGCCGAGACGCTGTGGACGAGCGACGACCCGGACCGCTTCACCGGCCGCTGCGTTCTCGGCGCCTCCCCGGCGATGGGTCTGCGCGCGCGCCTGGAGGAGATGCTGCAGCGTCGTCTCCAGGCGCCGCTTCAGGCGATATGGAAGGAGCGGGACCCGACCGAACCGGAGGCCCGCGCCTACCTCGGGCCGCTCGTCTCGCGTTGGCTTCACGCCGCTGGCGAGGACTCGACGGCCACGCCGTTCGCTGCACTGGCGGGGCCGTGGGCCAACGCCGCTTCCGAGGAGGCGGGCGAGCGCGATTATCTGGACAAGCTCGGTGACTGGTATCGAACGCTCGCCGAGACGCATGCCGGCGTGCCCCTGGAGAGCCTGCCTCGCACACCGGAGCAACTCGGCGCCTTGCACGACTGGTACGCGACGCGACCGCTGCGAGCGGGAAGCGTGCGCATGGACGACCCCTTGTACGGCATCTTGCTCGCCTACCGCCGTCTCTTCGTCGACGGCGAGCGGGAGGGTGGGGGGGAAGGGGAGCTTCGGACCCGCACCTTCCTCGGCCAGTCACTCAGCGGCTTCAACGACGAGCTGATCCAGTGGAAGAGCGCGCTGACGCTGCCGATGGACGAACCGATCGGACTGGCACCCTACCGCGATTTCACCGCCCGGGTCGCCCGCGCGGTCGGCGACGCCAGCGCCTGGACCAGCGAGCCGACCAACGACTTCTCGCCGCTGCGTTCCGGCGCCCTGCAGCTGGACAGGCTGCGGCTGCTGAGCCGATTCGGGCAGACCGTCGACATCCCCTGCGACGAGGCCGTGATCGTGCCTGCGCCCTACAAGCTGCCGGGGCGGCGCGGCGTCGCCTTCTTGCCGCCCCGGCTGGCACAGCCGGCACGCGTCACCTTCCGCTGGCTCGACACCGATCCCGGCGAGTCGGGGGAGATGATCGAGGCGGGCGAGCGGACACCGATCTGCGGCTGGCTCATGCCCGAGAAGCTGGGCGCGCGTCTGCTGGTGTTCGCCGCCGATGGCGATCCGCTGGGTGCGCTCGCGGCGGACAGGGATACCGGCGAGCTGGAATGGGTTCGTGCACCCGGCCGGATGCCATTGGACGAGCGCCGCTGCGGCGAGGGGCACAAGGCGCTGCGCCGGATCTGCCGCCGCTACCACGACAGCGCCGTCGCCGGACGAGACGAGGAGGGTCTGCGCGATCTCGGCGAGCTCGGTGCGAGTGTCGCCGATCCCCGGCTGGCGCAGGTGCTGTTGTACCTGTGGGCGACGCGTTCACCCGCCTTTCTCGAAGGCTTCCTGAACACGCTCGACGATGCGATGCAGAACATCGATCCTGAAGGCGTGACCAGCATGGGTGCCACGGCGCTGCTGCTCGGCCGACCCGTGGCCGTCGTCGGCGCCGAGCTCAACCTGGAACTGGCGGGCGAGCCGGCCGTGCGCCAGGACTGGTCGGCCTTCATGCAGGACCAGCACCGCCACCACCGCGGTACCGACGACTTCGAGGCGGTGCGAGTCCCGTTGCGCCTCGGCCAGTTCGGCAGCCGCGAGGACGGCGTGCTGGGCTACTGGCTCGAGAGCGAGGCCGGGTTCGTCGATGACACCTTCGTCGCACAGGCGGCCGACGACGATGATCCGGGCCGGCGTCTGGAGATCGGCACGGACGGCGCCGCGCTCGCGGCCAGGATCAACGCCCACGACAGGAGCGACGGTGTGGACGGTCTGAACTTCACCCAGTCGGTGGCGGACCCGCCGCTGCGCACCACCCTGCTGATGGACCCGCGCGGACAAGCGCAATTGACCTCGGGGATACTGCCGGCGAAACGGATCGACATTCCGCGCAACCTCTGGGAACCCGCGCTCGAGGCGATGCGCGTGTGGTTCCCCACCGGGCCGGTGGTGAGCCGTCCGGGGGATCGCCGTATCCCGGTTCCCGATCTGCTCGATCGGCGGTGGAGCTGGCTGGAGCTCTCGGACGGCTCCGCGGGGGTGCACTGGCAGAGCGTGCGAGTGCAGCCGAGCGTGGAGCGCGGCCGACTGCGGCACGCCCTTCACGAGCTGGCGCGCGTGGCGACGGGGGCATCGCGCGAGGAGGCGAACGCGCCGGCTGCGGCGAGGGCGATGGTTCCCGATATCGAACGCCTGGTCGAGCGCAGCTGGCTCCTGGAACGCTCTCCGGCGGACGATCGGCTGGATCTGGGTTCGCGGGAGGCGCGTGAGCCGCTGGACGATCGCGCGCTCGAGACACCGCTCGACACGCTGCTCGCGCAACTCTGCTCCGCGCTGGTCTCGCCCGACGACGAACCCGATCTCGGGCAACGTGCGGAGGTCCGGGAAGGCTGGCTGATGCTCGAACGCGGCAATGGAACCGACACGCCATGATCATCGACGAACACCTGCTGCTCGACCTGCCGCTGAACGGTATCCGGGAGGGTGAATGGCGGGACAACAGCGGTCGTGGCTGGTCGGTGGCGGCGAACGGATCGTGCGAGGAGACCGAGCTTGCGCTCATCGGGTCGTGCTTGCATCTGAAGAGCGGTGGCAGGCTGACGCTCATCGATCCGCTCGATGGTCCTCTCGCGGAGCACGACCTGATGGGGGGCGACCTGACGGTGGAGTTCTGGGCCTTGCCGGACAGGCCCGAGGCGTTCGGTTCGCTGCTCGGCGGCCTGCTCGAGGTATCCCTGAAAGAGGATGCGCTGGAGTGGTCCGTTGCGGGGGCGGATCGCAGGGCCATGAAGCTGCCCGCACCGGAGGCGCCGGGCGGGGTTCCCGCGCCGCACCATTGGGCGCTGGTCCTCACGCGTGACTGGCGCTCCTCGCGGGTGTACCGCGATGGTGTGGACATCTCCCGAGCGCCCACGTCTGTCGATGGAGGAACCGCCGACGACGCGCGCACCACCGATCTGGTCGTCGGCGGCTCCCGGGAGCGGGGCTGGCGGGGCAAGCTCGCTCACCTGCGGCTCTGGAGCACGGCACTCGAAGTAGCGCAGATCGAGAGAAACCGCTCGCGCGACGTGACGGCGCACGCCGCGTTCAAGACCAGTACCGGGATCGAATGGCGATTGCTCAACGCGCTCGAGGAGCCCTCGCTGTACATCCACGGCAACGAGTCGCAGATGTTGCACCTGGAAGTGATCAACGTGCTGCATGAGACCCCCCTCGTGTTCGACGCCGGCGGGGAGGTCTCGCGCGAGGCGTACCAGCTCCAGCTCGTGTTCAGACCCGGAACGATCGCGGACCACGCGTTGCGCAGGTTGCCCGAACGCTTCGCCGAGCACACCGGCAACGACGGCTGGAGCGTCAAGCGGGGAAGTACGAACGGGGAGGACTACCTGTCGTTCCTGCGCAACGGCACGGTCGGCCTCGAGCTGGCGAGCGGTGCCATGCTGAGGCTCTACCTGCCGGGTCTGGCCGCCGCACCGGGTGCGGGTTCGCGCACGACCCGGGTTGCGCTGAACTACCGGAAACTGCACCCGAAGGGCTCTGCTGCGGAAATGGCCGGCCACCGCGCGCAGCTGCTGAACATCGTCTACCGCGCCGCACCGAGCGCGTACCGACGACCGCCGCTGGACGTCGGCGTCCTCGGCGCCCCGAGCGTGCTCAATAACGGCACGAAGACCCGGTTGACGCTGTACATCCGCAACGTCAAGCGCGGCGAGGACGGGCAGGCCGTGCCGTTGCTGCTCGGCTCCACCGGCACCACGCGGGACGAGGCGCCGCGGTTCGTGCTGGAGATCGACGCGAGCGATCCCGACGGCGAGTCGTTCGAGGGCGCAGGGCTTGCCGACCGCGACGATCTCGCCGCCATCGAGCTGAGCGCGGCGGTGTGGCCGGGCAACGGTACCGCCGACACCGCCGACACCGCCTTCGCCACCGTCGACCCGCTCGGCGAGTCCGGCAACACCTTCCGCTGGAGCCTGGCTCCGATGCGCGTCGTCGATGGCGAGTCGGGGCTGGGGTTCGGTGCGGACGAGACGCTGTTCCTGACGCTTTCGGATCTCGTGACCACGGCGCTGCCCGGCCGGGTCGTCCTGCGACTGCGCTACGAGGATTTCGAACGCTATGGCGAGGGGGTCTACGAGATTCCCATCGACAAGGTGGCGGCAGTTCCGGCGAAGCTCGGGAACGGTGGCATCGGATACGGTCTGGCCCTCGGTCACGACCCGAGAGGAAGCCGGGTGGCGTCTCCGGGTACCGAGCTC
>Ga0209831_1001495_pt1 | contig 21306 bp, 20 predicted proteins | sample Maine_Asex4_meta_FD_187451 | JGI IMG/M metagenome (GOLD analysis project Ga0209831, IMG submission 187451) | Marine algal microbial communities from Maine, USA - Maine_Asex4_metaG (SPAdes) (version 2) | ecosystem: Host-associated > Algae > Red algae > Unclassified | place: Maine, USA | collected... | reverse complement strand
CATTGGACTTACTGCGTCACCAATGTGCGCGATTAGCAGTTTATGTATGCCTTATGCCTCGCTCAATGGGAGGCAAACTACTCCTACTCACAATGGCCAGGATACCTTGGGCTCGGTATCACATCCCTGATATTACTCATCCCTGTGATGAATAAAACCAATCGCTCGAATCCCAGCCCATAGCCAGCGTGCTGACAAGTCCCGTACCGCCGAGTATCTAAAAACCAGTCCATTTCCTCACGCGAGACATCCATCTCATCCATGCGCTGCTCCAGTTTATTTAGGCGCTCTTCTCTCTGCGATCCACCCACGATCTCACCGATCCCTGGAAATAGTATATCCATCGCAGCCACAGTCTTACCATCATCATTCTGCCTCATATAGAAAGCCTTAATCTCCTTTGGATAATCGATCAGAATGACTGGCTTCTTAAAGTGCTTCTCTACCAGATAGCGCTCATGCTCTGACTGAAGATCCGCTCCAAATCCTTCTATGACAAACTGAAATTTCTTCTTTTTATTCGGCTTAGAATTCATCAGTATTTTAATTGCCTCTTCATACTGCAACCGCTCAAAATCATTGTCAACAACGAACTGCAGCTTCTCTCTGAGAGCCATAGCTGTTCTCTCATTCTGAGGCTTTTGCTTCTCTTCATTTAGCAGCCGCTCCTCTAGAAATTCTAATTCTTCCTGATGATGCTCTAAGCAATATTTGATCACATATTTCAGCATCGCTTCTGCATTATCCATGTTGTCATGGATGTCAGAAAATGCCATCTCTGGCTCGACCATCCAGAATTCTGCTAAGTGTCTAGAGGTATTACTATTCTCTGCTCTGAAGGTAGGACCAAAGGTGTAGACATCACCAAAAGCTAATGCCCCAAGCTCTGCTTCCAGTTGTCCTGAGACAGTCAGATGAGATTTTTGATTAAAGAAGTCTTTACTGTAGTCAGCCTTTCCCTCCTCCGTCTTAGGCACATTATCCAGATCCATAGCTGTCACTTGAAACATCTCCCCTGCACCTTCTGCATCTGACCCCGTGATAATCGGAGAATGGATATACACGAATCCTTGTTCATAAAAGAATTTATGGATCGCAAATGCAATTGAATTACGCAATCTGAAGATGGCTCCGAAAGTATTGGTCCTGAATCTGAGATGATGTATATCTCTCAAGAATTCCAGGCTGTGTTTCTTCGGCTGAAGTGGATAAGTCTCTGCATCACTATCACCTAATATCTCTATGCTATCAGCAGCTATTTCCACACGCTGACCTTTGCCTTGAGATTCTACAAGAGTGCCAACTGCTTTTATCGCGGCACCTGTCGTGATCCGTTTCAGTACTGCTTCATCTGTACTCTCTCTGTCGACGACGACTTGAAGTGGCTTCACTGTGGTTCCATCATTCAGCGCTATGAATTGATTATTACGAAATGTGCGTACCCAGCCACACACTGTGGTTTTCTCTCCTGCTTTTCCCGACTGTAATAATGCCTTGATTCTTGACCGTTTCATATATATTCAATTCTTTGAAAGGACAAAGGTATCATCCTATATCAATATATTGAAGTCATTGATGAATATATCTTGATGAGTGTATGCTTGAGATTCTATGACGTACTTTCTAAACTGGCCAATATATCCACAGCCTTTTCATACACGCTATTCATATCAGTCCCAGATGCGCCTGCATACAGGGCGATTTGACACTGATTGATTAGGTCTGCGTAATCATTCTGAAGTGATTCAGATACTTGACTCGCACTGAATACCTGTTTGACTTTTTCTGTGGTGAGATCTGCGTTTTCTATCAGGTACTTATCAGATGCATAGCCGAATAAACCAGCATTGATCTCTTCGTAGAATAGCTTTTCTTGTCCTGCTGTCATGGCAGCATTCGCTTTTTCAAGCCGCCTCATGGCTACCTTCTGAGCAGCAGTCTGCTTCTTTAATAATGGATCTATATTATCTTCTATATCTTTTTTACGCTTATAGAAGACTAAGCCAAGAATCGAGAAAAATGGCAATGAAAACAAAGCCAAATGAGCTGGACTCCCAAAAAAAGATTTGGATCTTTTCTTTAAAGACACATCTGAGATAAATGCCTGCACCTCGCTTAGGCCATCCTTATCTATGTCGAGCTCTCTGGCAGCGCCGCTGCCCTGCACTACAGTGATAGGGTATTGATTCGCATAAAGTGTCACATAGTCTGAGCTATCTGTATTAAAATAACTAAACTCTGGACGAATGGAAAATCTCCCCTTGCGCTTAGGCACTACTAAATATTCAAATACCTTCTGGACATATATCTTATCTCGCTGCTCCTTTGTCTCATCCTGTATCACATTAGGATCATAGAAATCAAATTCTTTATGAGTCAGAATCGGTGCTTCTATAAACTTACCATCTCCTATACCAGTAATCTTCATCGTGATGGTCAGCGCATCATCAGTAGAAACTGATCGCTTATCTATCTGGGCTGTCATATTATACTGCCCAATAGCTCCTGAAAATGATGAGGGTGCGCCTGATGGTGTATTCTTGACTGTGATTTTCACAGGATCAGTACTCACCTTCATTGCTTTCACTCTCGTATTAAAGAAGAAGCTACTTCTGCGGCGACCACCCTTAATCGGGATACCCAGATTAATATATGTCGGCTCGATGGTGTAGCTGCCTGATTGCTGAGGAAACATAGCAATAGTCCTGATGGCCTTCTTAGTGAATTGTACTCCATCGATGACAGTCCGCTCCGCTTTCTCATTAGAGTAGACCAATCTCTTCGTATAGAAACCGTCTAAGTCTGGCTCTGTGAGAAAGTCGGCAGAACTCACATCCTTAGTCGTGTAGAGCATATACTTAGCTGTGACTTGCTGTCCAATATAGACTGTAGAATCAGATAGCTCTAACTGTACATATATTTCATCCACAGGGTTGCCATCAGCTCCTTTGGGCAGGTCTGCCCCTTTCATGATTTTAATTTTTATTGGCTTTGACTTTAAAACCTTGCCTCCTACCTGAATCGCCGCAGGACCTATCGTGAAAGTACCTTGCTTAGCGCCAATCAGTGAATAACTGATGCTCATACTCCGAGTCATCCGACCATTAACAATAGACATTTGAGATGACTGATTAGGTCCACTGACCACTTTAAAGCCATTAAATGATGGAGGCGTAAAAGAACCACCTTCAGCATTTTTAAGTGCAAATTCTATATCGACTACGCCACCTTCTACTATTTCAGAAGCATCAGCTGTAGCCGTAAATTGTGCTTGAGCATAGCCTAACTGTGATGTCACTATGAAGAAAAAGAATAAAAATAAATACTGGAATCTCATCAAATCTTACGCCTCTTGGCTTTTTTCTTTTTCGATTTAGTTTCATCTTCTTTTTCCTCTCCGAATGGAGAGTCTTGTCCAAATGGAGAGTCTCCACCAAAGAAGTCATTGAAGTTAAAGTTGAATCCTTGTTTTTCTGACATTGGTCTTTCTATAATCCCATCTGGATTAGGATAAACTCGAATCTTCATCGGCTCGGTCTCCCATTGATCCGATGAGTTTATATATGCAGGCGGAATGACATATTCGCCAATATCCGTTGGCTCTAAATAATATGAATATGACATCTGTCTTCTGACATCTCCATTAATAGAGGACATACTGCTGGAAGAGTTAGGTCCTCCGATGACGGTAAATCCTTCCATAGATGGGCCTACGAATTCTCCTTCAATATTGACAGCCGTATAACTGACTTCTATATAATTACCTAATAAAATAGAATCTGAGCTGATGTCTACAGAAAAACTACGCTGCTGCGCTTGGATAGCTGAGCCTATGTAGACTATAAATAATAGAGTGATTAAGTATTTTATATATTTCACAGGTTAAAATTACAATTTTTGGTTATCAGCTCCAGATATATTCATCATACCAGTAAGAATTATAATTATCTACGCTTAAACGTTTTACCAGTCCTTTTCTGGTTTCTTCCTATTTCCATTCACCTTCCTCAATTTTTCCTGAACTTTCTTTTCTTCATTTTCTATGACCTGTAGTAGTTTGGCAGCATCTTCTTTAGTCATCTCCTGTGCGTCCTGTTCTTGCTGCTCTTCTTCATTTTCACCTACTTGAGACTCATCTGACTGCTGCTGCTCTTCTTCTGAGTTTTGCTGATCCTGCTGGTCTTGAGATTCTTGATCATCACTTTGCTGCTGCTCTTGATCTTGCTGATCCTGCTGCTCGTTATTCTCCTGATCCTGTTCTTGTTCCTGTTCTTGCTGCTTCTGTTCCATCAGCTTTGATAAATATAGGTTGCGTCTGGCATCTTGATCTTGTGGATTCAGTCTGATACTCTGCTTATAAGCTTCCGCTGCTTTTTCGAATTCTTGACTATTGACATATGAATTCCCCAGATTATAAAAGGCATTAGCTCTTTCTTGGTCTGTCCCAGATTTTTGGGAGGCTGCTTCATATTGATTGACTGCTTCTTCTAATCGCTGCTGCTGATACAGCGAGTTACCTAAGTTATACTGTGTCTTGAGGTTCTTTTCTTTCTCTGCTGCTTTTCTGTAATTCTCTTCTGCAATGGCAAAGTCACCACTCTTATAAAAGCTATCTCCTTCGCGCAGGGACTTATGTGCCTCCTGAGCTGTCATACTGAGGCTTACAAGTATGAATATGAATAGGGAAATAATCTTCATGTTTAAAAATTTATCGTTTTTTACTTTTCAGGAAGCCCTAATACTGAAACATTTATTGTAAAAAGGGACATCATCCCTAAAATTAAAACATCCATTTATGCACTAGCCCTTACACTTCAAAAATACTAGAAGATTTAGATAGATTCGCTCTGTTAGATATTAAATATTCTATAAAAAGCAGTGCGAGACCAATTCCCAAAAAATACTGGAAATAACTCGCATACTCCGAAAATGATCGCTGCTCTACTTCTTGTTTTTCTATTTTATCGATCTCATCCTTGATGTCTTTGATGATCCTATTTCCTTCTTGCACTAAAAAATACTCTCCTCCACCACTCTCTGCCAAGTCTTTCAGCAGCTGGATATTCAACTGACTTTTGACGGGATTTCCTTCCTTATCCTTCTTATAAGCCTCTCTACCTCGCTCCGTATAAGGGATAAATCCTCCTGCCTCTGTCCCTACACCTATGGCGAATACTACCAACCCACTCTCACGTGCTTCCTGCGCTTTCGCAATGGCCAGATCATCATGGTTCTCACCATCAGTGATGACGATCAGAGCTCTTTGATAATCTTTATCATCTTCAAATGCACGAGTCGCCAGATCAATGGCATCTGTAATCGCAGTCCCTTGAGTCCCTGCCTGATTCGTGTTAGCTGATTGGATCAATATCTCTGCTGCAGCATAGTCATTACTTAGTGGCATCTGTAGATAAGCGCTTCCAGCGAATGAAATGAGTCCGATGCGATTGCCTCTGAGCTCTCGGATGATACCTTGAGCCAATCTCTTAGACCGCTCCAGTCGATTCGGTGAGACGTCCTCCGCCATCATACTCTGGGATATATCGAGTGCGATGAATACATCAGAGCTCTTGGCTTTGACTTTTTCTTTACGATTCCCCCACTGAGGATTAGCCCATGCAACACAGAGAAATAAAAGGGCCAGCATCAGCAGCGTAAACTTCAAGTGCTTACGAGCCCATGAAAAATGGGGGCTCAGCCTGTTGAATAGTGATGCTTCACTCAGCTTAGCGACTTCTCGATTCATCCACATCTTATAGCCCACATATAGCAGGACCAAGACCGGGATCATGATCAGTAAGTACAAGTATTCTATGGATTCAAATCGAAACAATTATTTATTTTAATTTTATTTTATTTAATACGTATCATCTAAAAATCAGAGATCTGAAAATCCCTTGGATTCCTCAATACTGATTAGCAATGTCTCTCTTTCCAACCTGTCAGCCTTTCGCTGAGAGAGACGCGTCTGACTACTGGCGGATACAGAGAGTTTCTTACTTTTTAAATTTTGCAGCACTACACTATACGTAAGCTTGATATTGCATTTTTAAAAAGCCCTGACTACGGCAATGTCTTCAATAACGTCAATCTCATCAAGAGCTCCAATAATAAGAACCCTATGCCCCAGATCATAAACTTGCCAAACTCCTCACTATATCGCTTGAAGACTGTGACATCCATCTCTGTTTTCTCTAACTGATCAATCTCTGCATATATCGCTTCTAAGCTCTGCTCCGTCGTCGCTCTATAATATCTGCCACCTGTCATCTTTGCGATTTCTTGAAGTAAGGCTTCATCGATTTCGACTCTTGCCATTCCAAAAATATACTTCCCATCACTCCGTCTACTCACTGGTGAAAGGGCCTGCCCCATACTTCCCACACCAATCGTGTACACCTTAATCCCATATTCTTTCGCTATGTCTGCAGCGGTATTTGGCTTGATATATCCAGCATTATTGACACCATCTGTCAGAAGGATTACGACTTTACTTTCTGCTTCGCTATCCTTAAGTCGATTCACCGCTGACGCTAATCCCATACCTATGGCAGTCCCATCTTCCAGTAGGCCACACTTCAGATTGCTCATGAAGTCTTTCACGACTCGATGGTCTGTAGTGATCGGACACTGCGTAAAGCTCTCTCCAGCGAATACCACCAAACCCAATCGATCATAAGCACGCTTATCTACGAATTCACTTGCCACCCGCTTAGATACTTCTAATCGATCTGGCTTAAAATCCTGAGCCAACATACTACTGGATAAGTCCATGACAAGCATGATGTCTATCCCTTCCGCTTTTATTTCTTCTTCTTTCAGTGCTAACTGTGGTCTCGCCAGCGCAAGAATAAACGCAGCACAGGCCAAGGCTCTCAATACAGGCATCAGAGGGATCAATCTTGATCTGAATGAGACCATCCCTTCTATCGCATCCAGGCTGGGTAGAGTGAAATATGCTTCCGTCTTTTTCTTTTTGAAGAACTGCCATATCGCTATTAAAGGTATGGCTACCAGCAGAATCAGAAATTCTGGATTGACGAATTCTATGTTTCCTAAGACACTCATCTATTCTTCCGCTTCATTTAGAGTGATTTCTTGTTTTGTCCGTTTGACAAAATCAAATGCCTTATTCAAGAATCGCTCATGGATACTACTATCTGGCGTCGCTTTTGCAAATTTGACTAAGTCGGCCACTTGTAGAATCTCCTTTAGTGATGTCTCATCATCTGCATCAAAGTCAATAGTACGCAGTGACTTGACGATCTCATCAGTCGTAGATTCTAATGCCTGAATGTCATATCGATTCTCTAAGTATTCTCTGATGGTATAGGTAAGTTGAGATTGATATTCTTTGATCTCACCGGTCTGCCATAGCTGAGTATTCTGAAGCCCATTCAGCCTGTCTAAGGCTATCTCATGTGCAGGTCGCTTGACTTCTATGACCTCCTCTACTGCTTCGGATTTCTTTCTCTTAAGTCTATTGGTCAGTAACCAGAGTAATCCGAGAATCAATAGAATTCCTAAAAAAGCAAATAGAAAATAAAAGTCTGTGATATTCCTTTCTTCTTTGATAATCGGCTTTATAGGCGCAATGTCTATCGAGTCTGATTCCAGCTCTGCCATATCGAATGGAGGTGTGACAAAGATCTGTGCCTGACCAGAATATGGATATTGATATATGGAATCTCCAAAAACAAAATCCATCGCAGCATGACGCAAAATCTGAGGTCCTGGGTCCCAAAATGATAGCTCAAAAGTATTCTCCAAAATAGTCTCTCCTCCTACCTGAGTCGTATCAAATGCCAGTTCAGCTCCTTCAAACTCTCCATCAGCATTCTGATCCTTCCACTTACCATAGTTCGTGATGGTATAATCAGAGATCACTGGCTTAGGTACTTCTGAAGTATCAGTCTCTGCCTGACGCTGAGTCTGCACAGCAGATATGATGGAATCAATAGCTGAGCTGTAGACCTTTTTTATCTTTATGCCAGGCCCTTTCTTGATTGTCAGAGTATATGAGACTGGATCACCAATAAGCACACTATCTCGATCAAAGCCGCCACTGATCTTTACCTGAGCAAAGACAGAGACGCTGATGCATAATAATGCTGATATGAGTAAGCTGCGCATCATCTCTTCCCACGTCTTTTAAAAAACTTAAGCAGTGACTTCACATAGTCATCATCAGTTCTGATACTCAGTGTATCAGAGCCCGTCTTGACGAATGCTTCTTTAAAATATTTTTCATGATCTAAGAACCACTGGTTATACTTTTCTCTTAGCTTCTTAGATGACGTATCTATGATTCTCTCTGCGCCTGTCTCTGCATCCTTCACTCTGATTAGGCCTACTTTAGGCAGCATCATCTCTTTCTCATCGTATATGTGCAGTCCTATGACATCATGCTTCTTAGCGGCAATGGTTAGTGCTGACTCATATCCATCCGTGAGAAAATCTGACAGCACAAATGAAGTGCATCGTTTCTTCATCACATTATTAAAATAGATGAGGGCATCTTCCAGATTAGTCTTTTTACCCGCTGGCTTATGATAGATCAGCTCTCTGATGATTCTGAGTATGTGAGACTTTCCTTTCTTAGGTGGCAAGTATTTTTCTACGTGATCTGAGAATAGGATGGCACCTACTTTATCGTTATTCGTGATGGCTGAAAAGGCGAGTGTAGCTACGATCTCAGTATTGATCTCGCTCTTAAATTTATTCACCGTCCCAAAGAAGGATGAGGGGCTGATGTCGATTAAAAACATGACAGTCAGTTCTCTTTCCTCTTCGAATACTTTAATATGGGATTCTCCTGATCTGGCCGTAACATTCCAGTCAATGTTTCTCACATCATCGCCATACTGGTACTCCCTCACTTCACTGAAAGACATCCCTCGTCCCTTAAATGCACTCTGATACTCGCCAGAAAAAATATGTTTGCTCAGACCTTTGGTCTTGATTTCTATTTTCCTGACTTGTTTTAGTATTTCACTCGTGTCCATGAGGCTTATTGCGCTTAGTGTAAGACTATAATTTATGTATGATTTTAAATTTTAAATATTGATTATTCTTTTATAGACAAGATCTTCTAATTAGACAAGGTATCGCTATGGTACTTCGATCTGATTTAAGACTTCATTGATGATGTCTTCCTGCGTGATATTCTCTGCCTCTGCCTCGTAGCTGATCCCGATTCTATGCCGTAGTACATCCTTACATATATTTCTCACATCTTCTGGTATGACGTAGCCTCTCCGATTTAAAAATGCAAATGCTTTAGATGCCATCGCAAGATTGATACTCGCTCTGGGAGATCCTCCATAAGTGATGAGTGGTGCCAGTTTTTCCAGATTATAGTCTTTAGGGTTTCTGGTTGCGAATACGATATCTAAAATATACTGCTCTATTTTCTCATCCATGTAGACCTTTCTGACCAGGTCTCTTGCATTCATAATCGTCTCCGTCGTGACTACAGGGCTGATCTTCTGACCAGTCTCACCAGATATACTCTTTCTGATGATCTGTCTTTCATCTTCTATCGTCGGATAGTCGATCTTCACTTTCAGCATGAATCGATCAGTCTGCGCTTCTGGTAGTGGATATGTTCCTTCTTGCTCAATCGGATTCTGTGTCGCCAATACGAGGAATGGGGCTTGCAGCTTGAATGTTTCCTTTCCAATGGTCACTTGCTTCTCTTGCATACTTTCCAGTAGCGCACTCTGGACTTTAGCAGGCGCTCTATTGATCTCATCTGCCAAAACGAAATTAGCGAATATCGGTCCCTTTCTGACGGTGAATTCATTCTGGCTCAGATTGAATATCATCGTCCCTATGATGTCTGCTGGAAGTAAGTCAGGCGTAAATTGTATTCTGCTGAATGACCCACCCACAGAGGAAGACAAAGTCTTGATCGCAAGTGTCTTAGCCAGACCAGGCAGTCCTTCTAATAGCACATGACCATTAGCTAATAGGCCTAAAAGAAGCCTCTGAATCATATACTTCTGCCCGACGATGACTTTAGACGTCTCTAAGTCAAGCTCTTCTAAGAAAGCACTATCTTGATAAATTTGTTTATTCAGCGCTTCAATATCAACTGATGTTTGCATTACTCCTGGGTTTAAAAAAGAACAAATTAAGTCTACAAAAATGCTAAAAAATGCTGCTCTTTAGCTGAGTTGTTGTCTTAAAATTTTGCTAAAAATTGATTGACCCCATTTTGAACGAAATTTAATGGTCAATTAGCATTTTAATTAAGCTGTAATTAATAATACTTCAAGGCTAAAATATTGGTTTCGCAAATCCAAAATATAGCTTTCAGCATCTTTTATCACTTTTACTAATTTAACATAATTTTGAACTATCTGAATGATCTAAAGTCATGTGAACGCAACGATATAAGCCATAGACCCTGACTGAAATGGCGCACTACTTTATACACTTCTTATGAAACCAAATGGTACCGTCATCTAAAGTCATCATGGTGAAGTAGACATACAAGAATCAAAAAGTATTATAGTCAATCACCCCATGACAGGAAGGGTCTATTAAATTTAAAAAACAGACAATATAGGAATTAAAACAAAGCGCAAAACAACGCTTTCACTGTGCTTTTTCAATTGAATCAAAGGCCTCGAAAAGTGGCTGCAACGGCACATCCTGAGGAGTCAGGCTGTCTAGCGGCCGGATAATAGGTCTATAAGGCCGATATACAGTATCTATGCCATTGTCTCCTTCGATACCAAGAGCTTGCATCAATGAATCTACGTATGCTTCTGCTTCTTTATAAATATCCTCCATACACCTTTTGCTTTTGATGTTGATGAATTTAGTTTGTCTTTTATCGAGCCTTTCTAACATCATAGCCTCTTTAATGTAGGTCGTATCAGACCTGTCTTCAGCTTTGAATAAGAAATAAAATAATATGACAACGACTAAGAAAAAAAGCGATATGATAATTGATGTTTTCATAATTATCGCTCTATGATACTTTGAATGTCCTGTCGCTGTCTTAGAATCATAGAATCTACTAGCTGAGTGTAAAGTCTTTCTCTATTATCCAAACATAAAGAGTCTGCTAATGCCGACAAGCTATCCCGATTTAAGGCATACAGCGAGTCTATCAAGTCAAGGTCTCGCTTGACTAATTCTACCTGAGGCTGCTCGAGGCAGCTGGTCAGCGATAGGATTGATACTAATATGATAAAGACTGATTTATTCTTCATGATATTTCAGACTCACTTACTACGCAATGAAAAATTCTGTCCCAAATACACTCGTCGTACCGTCTCATCTGCTGCCAATTCTTCTGCCGTCCCTTGCTTCAGAATATTACCTTCAAACATCAAGTAAGCTCGATCTGTTATAGACAGTGTCTCTTGCACATTATGATCAGTAATCAGAATGCCAATATTTCTGAGCTTAAGCTTCTCTACGACAGACTGTATGTCTTCTACAGCTATAGGGTCTATACCTGCGAATGGCTCATCTAGTAAAATAAACTTTGGGTCAGTCGCTAAGGCCCTGGCTATTTCAGTCCTTCTCCGCTCACCACCTGACAGTGAATCACCAGCATTCTTCCTGACCTTATCTAAGCCAAACTCCTCAATCAAAGTCTCTAATCGCTCTTTCTGAGCCTCATGACTCAGCTTAGTCATTTCGAGTACAGCTAAGATATTATCCTCCACACTAAGCTTTCTGAATACGGATGCTTCTTGCGGCAGATAGCCGACGCCTCGCTTTGCTCGTTTAAACATGGGTAGGTGTGTGATCTCCTGATCATCCAGATAGACAGAGCCTCTATTTGGCTTGATGAAGCCAACCGTCATGTAGAATGTCGTAGTCTTACCCGCCCCGTTAGGGCCTAATAATCCTACGATCTCCCCTTGACTGACTTCTATCGAGACAGATTTCACGACCTCACGTTTACCATATATTTTGACTAAGTTTTTAGTCCAGAGTTTCATTGATTACTGCTTCAAATGGTTAATATTTGCAACGAATCTGCCTGCCTTTGGATTTATTTGAGTGAAAATAAAAGAAATTCATCAGGCAGGATGACTATCTGATCATTTGATCTATCATCATTTCCTTACGTATCGTAATTCTCCACGTTACCCACCTTTCATAAATCCATAAAATGTGGCATCGATTTCCCAGCTTGATTTGACTGCCTCGGTATTTACCTTGATGATCTCTTCTGAGAATTCTTTAGACAAATATACACCAGGATCCCATCTTCCATTCTTATTTCGATCTTCGATGAATTCAAAACTGTATTCTCCTGGTAACAATTGTGTAAATGACAAAATACCATTTTTACTATTCTGAATGATCTGCTTTGAGATGGTTGTCTCTTTCTGTTTTAGGTATATGACATAATCGATCTCGGTATCTAGAGAATCATACTTTAACGTGATAGAACCATAATTATCTAGATTATTAATTGTAAAGCTGACTGAAATACTATCATTTACCAGACCATGTATACTCTCTACAGCTGCACTATCTAAAACAATAGTATAGAAGGAGTCCTGCCTAAAATCATAGCTCATTCTGATTTTACTTTGATTGATAGAATCTACCTTAAGCGCTATGGTTTCTCCATTAATTGAATCCTTATATATTTTTACTGCTGATTCGTTTATTCCTTTCAGAGGATAATTAAACTGTAAGACAAAGTCAGTATCTGGTCTCAGTCTATCCTTAGCTTCCAGATTGTTTCGAAGTATTTCGAGTTGATTCTCTTTGATATATGTCGCTCTTGATAGTTTTCTGACGCTTATGGTATCACTGATGAAAGTGCTATCCTCTACAAATAATTTAAAGCTTGTGTCCTGTTCTATATCATACCAATAGATCAGGCTATCCCCACTAATCTCAGGATAAAATTCACCGCTATTTAGATTGTTAGTGACCGTGACATTCTGAGGAGACTGCGTAAATAAAATATCTACCCTGCCATAAGTCTTAGCGTCAAATTCCTTCAGTACATATGTCTGCTCTGGCAAGAAGACTTCGATTTCATATGATTGAGCCAGAGTATCAGCACTCACATATATTAATGAATCTATGAAACCGATCTGTTCATTTTCCTGGTCATAGATATAATTCACATTTTCATCTTTAAGCGCAAATATTTTAAAAGAATCAGATCTCACATTATTAATGATAAATGATCCATCCTTCTCTGTACTAGCAAAATAAAAGGGCCTCTCCTGATAGACGATAGAATCTTGATAGGAATCATAGAGCATGACGAGCACATCTTCCACAGGCGTCTTATCAAAAGCATTTATGACTTTACCTCTCACAGAGAGCGAATCTATAAATGCGCCTGTAGAAAAGATAAAACTGTAGTTCTTCAGCTTATTACTCTCCGTGAAGTCCCTGATAGATTCACCAAAATTAAATAAGTAAGTTGCATTAGGTTTTAGTTCTTCTTCATCTGGTATCTCTATTCTGATCTCTTTCCCTCTGGCATAAATAGTAGGAGTACGAGACATCGGCGGTGAAATGATCACACTCTGTACTGGCTTATCTATATTGACGAATTCATCAAAGGTCAATCTGATGTTTTTTTCATCAAAGAATACCTGATAATTAGGCGTGGATTTACTTTCGACTATCTCTGGTGGTAGCTCATCTCTGGGACCTCCCTGGGGTCTTGATTCCTGAGCGCATGACCATAAAATGATGGATGCCACCAGTATGAGCAGATATTTATATGATTCGAAGTAGCTCAATAAAATATCATATTAGTGATTAGACTATCATTCCCTATTGTATTTTGAAACTTTCTATGCAATGTCATAAGACTCAAGCATGGGCATAGTGCCTGTCTCCTTTGAAGAAGGGTAGATGAGTGATATATTATTACTTGACTTATGTTTGCTATCATAGCAGCAATTAGGACTTACTGGTCATAAAAAGGAAATCTGTATTAATTATTCCTTGGATGATAAAGTAATATCGTATCCCGCAGGTATTTGGTATCCAGATGAGTATATATTTCTGTCGTCGTGATGGATTCATGACCCAGCATATCTTGCACTGACTTCAGATCTGCGCCACCTTCTACGAGATGTGTCGCAAAGGAATGGCGGAAGGTATGTGGACTCACTGTCTTCTTTATCCCTGCGTCTTGTATCACCTTCTTTACGATGTGGAATATCATCACTCGGGTAAGTCTTCTACCTCGGCGATTTAAAAAAAGAATATCCTCACTTCCTTTTTGAATGATCTTCATATGCCGCCTGACCGTTTCTAGATAATAATCTATATGCTTTATGGCTTCTGAGCCGATGGGACATATTCTCTCCTTATTATTTTTTCCGATGACTCTGATGACTTCATCCTGAGGAAAGTAGTTAGATAATTTAAGATTAGTCAGCTCTGATACACGCAGTCCACAAGAATATAGAGTCTCCAGGATAGCTCTATTGCGCTGTCCTTGCTCATGAGTAAAGTCAATCGCAGAAAGCACCTTATCCATCTCTTCAATGGTCAGAAAGTCTGGGATCTTTCGGCTTAACTTAGGACCTTCTATCAGCTCAGAGGGGTCATCATTGATGAGATTCTCGATGAGTAGATACTTAAAAAACGCTTTAATCCCCGAAATCAATCTGGCTTGACTACGATCTGAAATACCAATCTGAGAGATATACTTGATAAATCCTTCCAGATGATCAATGGTCAAAGATACAGGGCTTGAGATAAGTAAAGTATCTAATGAATATATGCATAATTTAGATATATCACTCTGATATGCCTCTATAGAGTTTGCTGATAATGATCGTTCTAAGAGCAGATACGCTTCAAATCCGTGAATAGTTGATTTCCAATCCATGTATATATATTATAAATAGCAATATCTCAAAAACCGCTCCATTCAGAGCTTATGACGCTACTAGTCATAAGGAAGATGACTATATTGATAGCCAGTACGATCACTCTTGTACAAGAAATGTTCATGATGTAAGTATTAAGTCTCCTAAGGGGTAATGATTTAATTTTAGAGTGATGATATAAGCGAGTTTCAAATCTTAAATAAATGAAGACATTATTTTATATTTTTTCTATATTATCAATAACCATCATAGCAGCATTAATATTCTTCGTGTCTAAAGGATTTCTTTGGGCATTAATATTAGTTATTCCCATCATTATATTGGGTATAGTAGATACAGTGCAGACTAAGCAGAGTATCAGGCGCAACTTCCCGGTCGTGGGTCACGGTCGCTATATGGCAGAATGGCTCAGACCTAAAATGTTTCAATATTTTATAGAATCAGATACTGACGGGAAACCGATCTCTCGAATCTTTAGAAATATCATCTATCAGCGGTCTAAAAATGTAAGAGATACCACTCCATTTGGCACACAGCTAGACGTCTATGCAGAGGGATATGAATGGATGAATCACAGCATCAGCGCAAAAGATCATCATGATATAGAGCCAGATCCCAGAATAAAAATCGGAGGCCCCGATTGCCTACAGCCTTATTCATGTAGCTTATTCAATGTAGCTGCGATGAGCTTTGGCTCATTGAGTAAGAATGCCATCATGGCGCTTAACGGAGGTGCTGCCATTGGCGACTTTGCGCATAATACTGGAGAAGGTGGCGTATCACCATATCACTTAAAACATGGCGGAGACTTGATATATCAGATAGGTACAGGCTACTTCGGATGTCGGGCTAAGGACGGAGGGTTCGATCCAGATTCTTATAAGGAGCTGGTCAAGGATGATCGCATTAAAATGATAGAATTAAAGCTATCTCAAGGGGCTAAGCCAGGTCATGGTGGCATCTTACCTGCAAGTAAAGTCACGCCGGAAATTGCCAAAATCAGAAATATTGAAATGGGGAAAGATGTCCTATCTCCACCCTATCACAAAGCATTCTCTGATCCTTTGAGCTTATTACAGCTGATCAAGCAAATGAGAGATTTATCTGGTGGCAAGCCTATTGGGTTCAAATTATGCGTCGGCCACAAGAGTGAATTTTTAGCGATCTGCAAAGCAATGATTCATACAGGAATAAAGCCCGACTTTATCACCGTAGATGGTGGAGAAGGAGGCACAGGCGCTGCACCTTTAGAGTTCTCTAATTCTGTAGGGATGCCATATAAGGAAGGATTAGTATTTATATATGATGCTTTAATTGGTTTTGACTTAAAGAAGGATATTAAGATCATCGCTTCTGGTAAGATTATTACAGGCTTTCACATTTTCAGAGCGATAGCGCTGGGAGCTGATGTGTGTTATAGTGCCAGAGCTATGATGATGGCTCTTGGATGTATTCAGGCATTAGAATGCAATAAAAATTCATGCCCGGTCGGCGTAGCGACTCAAGATCCCTCCTTAGTCAAGGGTCTTGATGTGAGTAATAAAAAACTAAGGGTCGCGAACTACCATAGGGAGACTATTGAAAGTTTTATCGAACTGCTTGCTGCAGCAGGCCTAACTGACCCCGATAAAATAAATCGATCACATGTCAATAAAAGGGTCGTTATGAATACAAATCAGCGGTATGATGAAATATTTCCGCTTATTCCTAAAGGTGTATTAACTGATCCGTATTTGATTCCTGCTGATTGGAAAGGCGACATGACTCAGGCCAATATGAATAGTTTTCTACCAATGTATGAGCAAGTGTATACAGAATAATATTTCAACGAGTCACCTCAGCTATACATTTTATCTTCGCTTTAAGCTGATGAGACAAGTACAGAATATGGTATACTATCAGAGGCAGCAGAAACTTATTTATTTTATCGTGACATTCGAGATATTATTGTCACAGAATCAGCACTATAATGTTACTAAAAAAGCATAAATACAATTAATTAGAAAAGCGAAGATTATAAAATAAAGCACTTGAGTTATTCCTTTAATTTATTGATATTTGATTGCCCTTCTGTAGCATTATTGATTAAAATGCTGTACATTAATACTTAGTAACCACTAAGAATTCCTTTCAACCTTACCAATTCAAAAATTTAGGTTGGATTTTTATACTAACACAATACAAATATGGTAGCTGCTTCAGTGAATCTGCAAGATGAACTACAGAATTATTTTGGATTTGATTCTTTTAAGGAGAATCAAGAAGCCATTATGCATAGCATACTTCAAGGTAAAGATACCTTCGTGCTAATGCCTACTGGTGGCGGTAAGTCTTTGTGCTATCAGCTGCCTGCTCTCATAGAAGAAGGTACAGCGATCATTATCTCCCCACTCATAGCACTGATGAAAAATCAGGTAGACTCTATCAGAGGATTTGGACAAGATGATAGCATAGCACATTTCCTTAATTCCTCTCTGACAAAGACGCAGATGAGGGAAGTCAAAGCTGATATCGTAGCAGGCAAAACCAAACTACTGTACATAGCTCCTGAGACACTTACGAAGGATGAAAATCAAGAATTCTTTAGGTCGGTTAAAATATCATTCATCGCAGTAGATGAAGCTCACTGTATATCTGAGTGGGGCCATGACTTCAGACCTGAATACAGAAAGATCAAACAAATGATCCATGCCATAGACGCTGAAATACCCGTCATGGCACTGACTGCTACTGCTACACCTAAGGTACAGACTGATATCGTCAAGAATCTCAATATGGACGATGTGAATATTTTTGTCTCTTCATTCAATCGAGATAACCTATTCTATGAAGTCCGACCAAAACCAAATAAAGAAATAGCTCTCAAAGGAATAGTACAGTATATAAAATCTGTGCCCGGTGAATCTGGAATCATATATGTACAGGCCAGAAAAACCACCGAAGCGATTGCAAATCTTCTAAAAATCAATGGCATAAACGCCGCCCCATATCATGCGGGTCTTGAAGCAAAAACGAGATCAAAATCGCAGGATGATTTTTTAATGGAGAAGATAGATGTTATTGTAGCTACAATAGCATTTGGGATGGGTATAGATAAGCCTGATGTAAGATTCGTGATTCATTATGATATCCCTAAGAGTATAGAGAACTACTATCAGGAGACAGGACGTGGCGGTAGAGATGGGCTCAAGGGAAAATGCATCGCTTTCTATTCTTATAAAGATATTCTCAGACTTGAAAAATTCTTAAGAGATAAGCCAGTATCTGAAAGAGAGTTAGGCACTCAGCTTATGGAAGAGATGATAGCCTATGCAGAGACTAGCACATGTCGTCGTACCTTCTTACTTCATTATTTTGGTGAGTCATATGATGAGCGCAATTGTCAATGCATGTGCGATAATTGTAAAAATCCAAAAGAAAAAATCGAAGCGCAGTCTGAAATGCATGCTGCATTAAAAGCAGTGGACTTATTAAAGGAGAATTTTGGTATAAAAGTAATCGTCGACTTCCTCGTCGGCAAAAAAGGAAAAGAAGTATTAGACTTTAATTTCGACAAATTAGAAGGCTACGGAAGAGGAAAGGAAAAAGGAGAGATATTCTGGCACTCTATATTACGACAAGCAATTTTACAAGGCTATCTGTATAAAGAAATAGAGCAATATGGCATTCTGAAAATGACTGACCAAGGAAGAAGCTTTATAGATAAGCCGCATAGCGTACAGATCACATTGAATCATGATTATTCTGACGCCGCCAATGAACAAATCGTCTCATCTATGCAGTCCAGTGGTGGTGCTCTGGATGATACTCTATTCAATCTGCTCAAAGAGCAAAGAGCTACTGAAGCAGAGAAAAAGGATATCAAGCCATGGATCATATTCTCTGAGCCGTCTCTTATGGATATGGCTACCTACTACCCTATATCTATAGAAGATATGGTCCAGATATCAGGAGTCAGTGCAGGTAAAGCAAAACGGTATGGGACTCCATTCATCAGCTTGATAAAAGAATACGTAGAACAAAACAAAATAGAAAGACCTGCTGACTTTGTCATCAGGCAGGTCGCCAATAAGTCCAAATCGAAAGTCACCATCATTCAGGGTATAGATAGAAAAATGCCTCTGGAAGATATAGCTGGAACTGCTAAAATAACGCTTTCTGAGCTGCTGGAAGAAATGAATAATATCGCTAACTCTGGCACAAAGCTAGACATCAATTACTACTTAGAAGAAAATGTAGACGAGGGTGTCGTCGATGATATCGTGGACTATTTCACAGATGCTGATTCTGACTCTGTAGATGATGCATTATCAGAGTTACAAGAAGATGATATTACGATGGAAGAAATTCAATTGGTGAAGATTAAGTTCTTGACCGATATGGCGAATTAATTTGTCATGATTTTTTAGAGACTAAGGTTTAGTCTAGCTTTTTGAATTATAGCTTATTACTCCTTTATTGAAAATCTTAGATCGATTAATCTCAGCCGCGAGTTCTTACCCAGCTTATACCTCTTCTTTCCGAATCCATACTTAATAATGGCAGCCAGCCCAAATGCAGCTCCGCCTACAGCCACAGTATCACCGCCAATCTTAAATGTCTCGGGACCCGCCTGTAGATTAGCCAGGTCGGCGATTCCTGCAAATGCAAACCACGCGATACCAAATCGATTTAAAATCCAACTGGCAGAGTGCGCCCAAGATCTAAACGTTTTTAATTCTTTGAAATCATCTAACTGATAAATGACTCCATCCAGAATAACAACATTCTCCTCAAGCAGAATCTTTTCTAATCTTCCGATTTGCCAATTCTTAGGAAACTCCTTAGTCTTGAATCGAATGACATCACCAGAGACAAATTTTATTGTTTTGGCAGAGTTGAAGATCTCTATTTGAAGATATACTTGGGCTTGGGATGAGTCAGGGGAGCCCACCAAAAAAACTAAAGAAAGAATAAAGGAAAATAAGAAGGAAGGATTAATCATACTTTGAGTCGTGCTGTAGTAGAACGACTCAAAGCATCATATTGTTACTCTTGTATAAGCTCGAATGGCAATTCTACTACAACTTCTGGGTGAAGCTGAATCGTCGTAGCATAAGTACCTATTTCTTTGACATTATCTGGCATGATAATCTTTCTTCTTTCGATGTCAAGGTCAAACTGTTCTTTGATCGCATTCATGACCTGAACATTAGTTACACTACCGAATATTTTGCCGGACGTACCAGCTTTAACACCGATTTTCAAGGTCTTATCAGCTAATAATTTAGCTATCTCTTGGTATTCACCAAGTCTAGCAGCTTCCTTAGCAGATTCTTCTTCCTTGATTTTATCAAGCTTCTTCATGTTCACCACGTTAGCGATGACGCCAAGCTTCTTAGGTATCAGGTAGTTTCTTCCGAAGCCATTTTTTACTTTGACTACTTCATGCTTATACCCGATCTTGTCCATGTCTTTTAATAAGATAATTTCCATAGTCGTGTTATTTTAAAAGGTCAGTTACATATGGCATGAGCGATAAATGTCTTGCTCTTTTTACAGCCACTGCGACTTTCTTTTGGTACTTTAATGAGTTTCCAGTGATACGTCTTGGTAAAATTTTACCTTGACTATTGACGAACTGAGTCAAAAAATCTGGATCCTTGTAATCAATATGTCTAATATTGAACTTCTTGAATCGACAATATTTCTTGTCTCTACCGCCGATATTTGGATTACTTAAAAATTTTATTTCATCTCTTGTAGCTGCCATAACTTAAGTTTGGTAGTTTATAAAAATATTATCAATTATTCCTCTTCTGATTTTGCTACTGCCGCTGCCGCTGCTGGAGCTGCTTTAACTGGAGCAGGCGTCGCAGGGGCTGCTGCCACTGGAGCTGCTTTTGGGGCCGCTGCAGGAGTAGGCTTAGGTGTTGATTTTTTATTAGAATTTCTGCCACCTCTTCTGCTATCATCTTTTTTCTCCTCTTTCTTCTTCACTGTGCCTATCTTACCAGCTCTCTTATCTTCATTATACTTGATCCCGTATCTATCGAGCTTCACAGTCAAGAATCTCATGATTCTCTCGTCTCTTCTTAGCGCAAGCTCCATCTTAGGGATTATACCTAATTTGTCTCCTTTAAACTCTACACAATAGTATACTCCCGATGATCTTCTATTAATCGGATAAGCTAATTGCTTGAGCCCCATGCGGTTAACATGTACTATAGAGCAATCTTCATTTGTGATGAGGTCTTGGTAAGATTTAGATGTGCTTTCGATTTCATCATTAGATAAGACTGGATCTACGATGAAGGTAACTTCATACTGATTCATATACATTTTTTTTGGTTGACCTTTTCAGGCCAGATGAAACCTAACTGATTTCATCAAAAAATTAACATTATTTCAATTCGGGCTGCAAATATATACTTTTTTCTGGTTATTCCCAGCTATCACGGTGTCTGAGGTGTCTGAG
>Ga0209831_1001494_pt1 | contig 21314 bp, 25 predicted proteins | sample Maine_Asex4_meta_FD_187451 | JGI IMG/M metagenome (GOLD analysis project Ga0209831, IMG submission 187451) | Marine algal microbial communities from Maine, USA - Maine_Asex4_metaG (SPAdes) (version 2) | ecosystem: Host-associated > Algae > Red algae > Unclassified | place: Maine, USA | collected... | reverse complement strand
CATCTCGTGGTGGCCTCGCGGGATCGCCCTTCTTTTGGAGCTTGAACGGCAGCGCCACTCCAAACAGGCCTGTTTGGAGACGCCCCGAGTCGTTTGGCCAACCCCTGGTTCCCTGTTCGGACCACGAAAGCCAATGGAAAGCGTGACTCGTGGCTTTCAGACAGTTGCGAGACGATCTGGCAGTCATGGATATTCCCTGAAGTGCATCTATGGGAATACTGGCGTGCCACAAAAGAGGCCCATCGCCAGAGACGTCCAGACGAGCCCAAGTTTGAGACGTGATCTGCTTGGTTTTGGCTCTGCGTTTGGAGAGCCAGTGACAGCACCAAACGTTGTGCACACGTGGCCGTTTGGTTGGACGGTTGGCTCCATTGGTGGAGATGCTCTAACACCTGGGACCTGGGGATCGACAGGGGCTAATATTCGAATACAGAATTTGGCGGGAGATGTCGCCCTGGTCGGGACGGATTGTGGCCGCGCTGTGGCGTCCATGTCGCGGACTGTTGGGTGCTGGAGGGATTGTAGAGGCAGCTCCCCAAGCCCGCGCAGGTAAGTTGGAGTTACCGCGGACTGCCTGGCTCATTCCAGATGTCCTTCTGCGGTCATCCGCTTGTTTGGCTGCGCCATTGAAATGCATTGCTGACTGTTTCTTGTGTAATTACTTGTAATACAGTATCGAGGGCAGCTCACTTTGGAGCCGAGCTCGGGGAGATTCTCGAGAGCTCATCGATGGGCGTCGCGATTTTGGGGATGGTGAGGGCATGCACCCTCCGAAGGAGGGAGCACTGCACTGGCGGCGGGTGCCCCGGCAGGACGTGGCGAGAGGTACACACGGAGGGGTTGAGAGCCTTCTGCATTGGCGCCTCAGACCCCTCTCGAGTATAGCAACGCATTCACGCAACTACCGCTCACTCCACACCCCTGTGCGTGCCTCGGATATGACTGTCTGGGCGCCTCTGGAGTGAGCTTTCTTGTGTGACAAACCTCTTTTTATGAAGGGTATGCGAACGGACTTCGGCGATCGCACCTTTCTCATTTCCATCTACCGACGGACTCCGCCGCCAAGACGTGCGCGCGCGCATGATTCCGCGGCAGAATTCGCACGCGACCCCGCGCACTGTTTTCCCCGCTCCGCCCGAACATGGACTGCACCCCCTCCCCCCCCGCCGCCACCACCGCCTCCGCCAAGGCATCCGCACTGGTGTTGTGAGCCTCCCCTATATAAGCAGGAAAAAGCGGCGGCGCGAGCTGCATCGGCGGCGCGTCATGTGCTTGCGGGCGGAGGACATCGGCCCGCACCAACCTCTGTGTCCTCCCGAGTGCTTTTTCCCGATGTCGGCAACGGCCGTGTCGCGCGTGGTGCGGCCGACGACGCAGGCGGGTCAGTCTTTCCCGACTCACAGGTCGAGCGTAGCGCCTTTGCGGCCGCGGTCACCGCCTCAGCGGCCGCTGCGGCCGCCGGTGCGGCCGCTGCAGCCGCCGCGGTCGCCGCAAGCTGTGCAACCAGTGGCGCACCGACGGCACCTGGACCAAGTGCACCTACACGTGCACGAGCCACTGGCTCCTCCCCACACATCTCACTCTCGATGGGGCTCGGCGTGTGCCCCTTCAAGCCCCTCGCCCACTTGGTCGAGCTCTCCCCGCCCGGTGTACTGCGCACCACGCGCCTCTCTCGCGCGGTGGACCTCTCCCCACAAGCCCTACCATCCTTCTCGCGTTTTCTCCCCTGAATGGGATTCTCGACGCCCCTCACACCCTCCCCTTCGCGCTTTTCCCACTCGGCGAATCTCTTTCCGCCGGTGCTTCGGTCCCTTTAAGGCGCCTCCGCCTCGGTCGGGTCCCCCGTCCGCGGAGTACGCCCTTCCCGACCATAAGCCCCCTCGTTCGGGCTCGCCCCGTCCACCGTACGGGAAGGTTCTTCATCAAGAGGCGAATGTGGTACGGGCGGCCCCTGCCCGGGCTTCCTCACGACTTTCGCCGTCAAGAGGCAGCGTGGGCGGACGGGCCGCCGCCGCATTGGCCGCAGCCGCAGTGGCAGCCAAGAGATTGGCGGTCAATTGAGCAGCGCCGGCGGCCACTGACGCCTCCGCCAGCCAGGCTGATGACTACAGGTTGGGCGCGCCGGCAGTACGAGGACCACTTGGCGATGACCCCTCCGAAGTCACAAGCCGCGGCAGCCTCTCGGCCCCCGACGTCACCACCAGGGGCTCATGAATCTACCAAATTAGTGACCACTCAGATATACTCATCAACCGCATTTTTTTAATCGGAAAAGAATTTTGCCGTATCTTCTTGAATACGGATGAAATACATATCCGCAGCCAATAGAAGAAGGATCTGCATATAAAAACGGAAACTATTCGGTGTTTATCAGATTATTGAACAGGTTCAACCGAGAGGATGTACTTGCAAGGCGTGTTGCCAAGAAGATACCAAGAGCGGGTTGTGGTGCATGTTGTGAACGCGGCCCACGCCAAACCACGAGCAGTAGAGAGCTCGTGACAGTCAATGTGGTGCGAGGGGCTTCGGCTCTGGTGGCCATCTTGGTATCTCGCGTAGCCTCATGTCTTGAGACTGGTTCTCATTTTCGTGGGCCTTCTATAAGCCGCCACGCGCGACGTTGGTCACAAAACTTTACTGTCCATGATCGGCCCTCAGTACGCTCACTGATTTTCAGCACTTTTCGAATTTGTACCTGCGTTCTTGGGCCCGACTTCGCGGTGGGTTTGTGCACTCTGTTTTCCCGGCGACTTGTCCCTCCAAGACTTGAAACCTCATTTTACGCACTGTGGACTGGCGAGAAGAACTGATGCCGACAGTACGCGGCCGCCGCTAGAGGCGGCCGCAGAGAGATCTCGGACACCTTCGACACACCAAAAGATCCCGACGCCGTTGCCATCAGCGGAGACGAGGTCATCAGCCGACGAGACTGGGCAAGTGCGCTGGACACCAACGGTGCGGACGAACTTCGTCGGTTTGCCGGTGGCAGTGCTCTCCAACTCTACTGCAGCGCCCTTGTCGGCAGCAGACGAGGAGGCGGCCTTGTCCGCGCAATGGCGTCAGCAATGGCTTCAGCAAAACCAACGGCCGCCCGATCCGACGGACGAGGAGTACACTGAAGAGGAGGCGGACAAGCTCTGCCCCCCGTTGTCGGACGCGTAGCACGTGGTGCGTTGGCCTCCCCTGCGGGGGCCTCCAGTGATGCGGACGGCGCGGCGGCTTCGGACGCGGGCGCTGCGTCATCGAACTCCCCGAAAGACTCGGCTACCATGGCAGCGGTGGGTACGGGTGCCTCCCGGCGGGCGAGTGTCGCGCTGAATATCATTAGGCCCGTGCCCCAGAAAAGAAGCAGCCGAAGTTTGTCGTGGACGGCGGATGACGCATTCTGCGTTGGTAAGGTCTTCAAGCAGACGACGACGGACCCTGTGCTCGGGACCTGCCAGGGTATGCAAGCCTTCAACGACAAGATGGTCGTCAACATCCGAGTTTTCCTCACGCCCCCGACCGTCGCCCAGCAGCATCAGGAAGCGTCCCCGCGCGCCCCGCGCCGTCGGCGAGTGTCCCGAGCGGCCCCCGCGCAGCGGGCCCAAAACCGTCGTCAAGAGCACGTCTGCTTTTGGGTGTCTTGGGACGAACAGATAATCTGCAAACCGCCCTGGGGCTCTGTCAAGTCTGGTTTTTTCTAGAAAGGGCGCCAAATGCATCTGCTCGCCGGGACAGATGCATCTCCACTGGTAAAAAGAGAGACACAGCATGAGACGTATACACTTTACCCTTCCAGAAAGACAGAGAGACGGAGAAGCATCTATGGCCCTGCCAGCAGGCGGAATGCGTGGAGTGAGGAACGATTCCCGTTCTCGCAAACACAAGTATGCAAGGACATCGCAAGGGACGGCCTCTGAGAGCCTGTCAAGGGGGCTCGGTATGTTTTTTGCACAGGAATTCTGTTTCATCAAACAGGAACACGGGCCTCCGACAGGCTCTAAACAGGGAAAAACAGACGTGCGTTTGACGACGGTTGTGGGCCCGCTGCGCCGTGTGCCCGTCGGGGTGCCCCCCCCGTCAGAAGCAGTTCCCGACCCCTCTCCACCGAACATTGGCGGTGGGGACGGCGGGGGCAGGGACAGACCCATCGGCGGACCCGTCGCAAAGGACCTTGACCGTAACGACGCCGTCGCGCGTCTGGGTGCGACCGGCGGGGACGCGGCCATCAAAGCTGGCGGCCACGTGGACGCCGCTCGACAAAGAGCCGCGATTGCCGTGCGGTCAGCGACGGTTGCAGTCGCCGCCGCCACCGCCGCGTGCGAAGCGGCCAGGGACGCGGAGCCGGTGGGCCCTCTGCGAGACGCAGGCACCCTGCTGGCCAGGCTGCTTGCAGAAAACTCCTTGCACGCGCGGGGCACCACGTCGTACGCGTCGGCAGCGCTGGGCGACGCCGAGTCGGCCTCGACCGCAGTACTGCGAGCCGTCGACACGGTGACCGTGCCGCCGCACCGACCACCGGCTGCCGTCAGTGGGGGCGGCGGCGCCGCAGACGCTGCCGCCGGTGCTGCGGCAGGTGCAACATTGCCGCGGTCGTGGCCTGTCGGCGCCTGTGAGTGCGCGCCTGTCACGCCGCAAGCAGCGTCTAGTCCACTGCCAAGGGCTTGATCCCCTTGGCAGCCCCCGAATCTGGGGCCCACCCGGGCGACGACGCGGGTGCTGGCGCAGGGGGCGCGCCGGCGAGCGTCGGCGGGGGCACACGTGGCGGCCTGCGCCGATGCGGCGGCTGCGGGACAACGGGGCACAATGTGAAAACATACTCAGCCGACGCAGCCGCCAAGGCGGCACACGCGGGGCGCATGGGCGCCGACGTGCGGTAAAGCGCGCCAGCGCCGGCAGCGGCCGGACCAGGTGCGGTGCCTGCCACGCGCGGGGCCAGACGCGCGCGAGCGCAGCATGCCCGCTACGTGCCGCCGCCCACGGCTGGTCGGACCACAATGAGGACCGCGGCCGCAACTTGGCGTTCGCCGACCAGTACCGCATGACGGGGGAGGTGACGACGACGGTGGCCATGTTGGTCCACCGCATCTTTGGCTTCCGACGATGGCTGGCGCCAGGGCGGCCGGAAGACTCTTTGCCCCTGACGGGGCGCCCGCCGGCGACGTCGAGCCTTCGAGCGACGAAGGGGACCGCCGCCGCTGTCTCAAGCGCTGCTGCGGAGGCGGCTGCGCTGACAGATTTGGTGACGGCGCAAACGCAGCATCTGCGCCTCGTCTCCATCGTCGTGGATGGCACAATGCGGTACCTTTTCGAGCGCGTCGACGGCGGCGGGCTGGGTGCGGGTGGCGGTGGTGTCGACCGACGCACGCTCGACGAGTTTATGGCGGCCGTGCCGGCATCGCTGACGGGCAGCAACGGGCTCGCCTGGAAGCAGGTGGCCTCGACCGTCTCGTGTCGCGGTGTCCACGTTTTTGGCGGCGCCCCCCGGCCGGCGTGTGTGTGCTGCTTGGGGCGGGCCGCGCACGCCAAGCAACATGGTGACGTCAAGGCAGCAATCAGTGCCGGCGATTACGCCGCCGTTGTTGCCGCGTCGGCGGCAGTGGCGGCAGCCGTTACAGAGCCAGACCAGCTGCCGTGCAGCACGCTGCTGCCGCGTCCAGTTGACACGGGCGGCTGGGCAACCGTGGCAACGACGCTTGAAAACCATTATGTGACGCACGTCACGTGGACGGTGAAGGCCATTGCCAAGTGCATCGTCCTTGACGTCTACCCGCAGACCCCGGGCGGGTCTGAAGGGCACTTCCGCGCGGCACTGGTGGACACGCTCGTTGCCGGCCTGCACGCTACCGACGGCAGCCGCCCGGCAGTCGTAGTATGGCCGGCGGGCACGCCTGCAGCGAACAACCAAACCATGGCGGCCACCGCCGCGCTGGCGTACGACACCGTGCTCGTGTACATTGCTTTCGGCGACCGACGGTGCTTGCTGCTGCACCTAGACACACTGGCCATGCGACAGCGGCCACTGAACGTCTACCCGCTGTTGCACCATGACCAGGCCCTGTGCGTCCGCGCCGGCATCGAGGCCGCCGACACGTGACCCGGCCTTGCCGCTACGTTCACCGCGTACGCGCGCGTCGGCGGCGCGCTGCTTTGCAAGCGCCTGGCGGCCCACGGGGATTTGCTCATCCAACCACAGACGGCCGCCGGATTGGTTGTGCAGACGCTGCTCCGCCGCGCGGGCATCATCCGCGCCTCGACGGTCGTTGGCCACTCCATCGTGGCGGACGGCGTCGGCGTGCACTTCAAGATACGACACCCCGCCACTGCCACGTCGGCGGCGGCCGCTCGGCGGGCGCACCGCAGGGCGGCCCGTGACGGTCGTGGCGGGGGGGGTCCGACCGAGACGGAGAGCGCGCGGTCGCCGCTTCACCGCATGGCGTTGGCCACCGACGTTGTCAAAGTGTTGGACTGTGATGCTCGTCGCCCACTCCACTGGCGGCTCGCGGTTGGATGATGGTCGGTGACCCTTATGGTACCCAACATGGTACATTTGCAAGACGTTGTCAAGTTGCACACATTCGTGTTGGGTGCTCTTGGGGCGGTACTTTTGGCATGTTTTGGATTTGATCTTCGGTTTGCTCTAGTGCATTTTGATTTGGGGAGTGATTCGATTTGGTGCGAGGGCGTGGGCGTCGGTGTGGGCGCGAGAGTGGGGAGCACTTGGACCGGTGGGGACTATTTGAGAGGTGCTCTCGGTTGGGAGAGGCAAGCGAACCTTAGGACAACAAACAAAGCACGTTCGCACACACACACACGAGCTCAAGCCACTCAACCACTTCACCGTGGTCCCCCAACCCCTTCACGCACTGCGCTTCAACAGGTTATGGGCCCAGAGCTGAGGCTGTGACAAGAACATGGTGTGCCAGCTGGTGTCTCGGCGATCGCGGCAAGTGCGACGAAAACGAGGTCAAGGTGGTTCAAGGACGTGACGGGCAAGGCACACGGCTCGGCAAGGTCGAGCGCAACGACAAGAAGACATCATGGACGGGGGCGCTGCCGGCATGGGCGGCACCAAGATCGACAAGTTGACGGAGACGAACTTTCACGAGTGGCGTCAGCGCATTAAGATGGTCTTCGCGCTGCGCGACCTGGACGATATGCTTGACGAAGACGGCAAGCCGACGGACGCGGAGACCTGCGAGTTGGCGGTTTGCAAGCGTCGAGACACGAAGGCAAGCGCCATCATTGGGCTTACCTTTGGGTCTGAGCATCTCGAACACGTGTCGGGCTGCAACACGATGGCGGAAATGTGGTCGACGCTGCAAGGTGTCTTCCAGCGCAAGAGTTTGATGAACAAGATGAAGGCGCGACGCGAGTTCTACATTGTCGAAATGACCGTCGGCGAGGGCATGCTGGGCTACATCAACCGCGTACGCAACCTCGGCGAGAACCATCAGGCCATGGGCGGCGAGGTGACGGAGATGGACGTTGCCATGAGCGTCCCTAACGGGCTGTCGTCAAAGTATGAGAACCTGCTGGTGGCTCTCGACGCCAAGGGCGAGGACGAGCTGAGCCTCAACTTTGTCAAGACCCGCTGGATTCAGGAGGAGCGGCGGCAGGCGGACGAGTCACCGACAACAAAGCGCATTGGCGACATGGCACTCGTCGGCGCCAACTATCGAGGTCGAGGCCGCCGTGGTGACCTCTCCAAGATCGAGTGCTACTACTGCCATAAGTTTGGGCACATCTCTCACGATTTCCCAGAGCTCAAGGCCAAGAAGAAAAGACAGTCCAAGGTTGTCGCGATTGCGGCTGACGATGGTAGCGACAGCTACGACGCCATCTGTCTGGTGGGCAATGCGGCTGACACCGATGACATCTCCAAGTCGTGGCTTGTCGACTCTGCGGCGTCTGCACACATGTTCTAGATGCGCGGGTGCTTCGACAACTACCATACGACCACGGGACGGAGCGTCACCATGGGTGACAAGGGGTCCGTAGCCATGGCGGGCGTCGGAAGCGTCGTGCTCAATGTCATCGTTCACGGCAAGACGCGCAAAATCAAGTTGGAGAAGGTAATCAATGTTCCTATGATGGGCTTCAACCTCATGTCGCTCGGCATGATGGAGGAGCGTTGTGCGGAAGTGTCATTCATGGGCGGTAAGACGATCATAAAGATGAGCGACAGGGTCGCTGCGTGCGGCACGCGGAATAGTGGGCTTTACCACCTGGACATGGCCCCACTGTCGGATATTGCTGCGGTGGCCTCTCTTCAGCTCTGGCATGAGCGCCTTGGGCACGTCAACGTGGCTGGCGTGAAGCGGATGATCAAGAACAAGGACATCGATGGACTCAAGTGCTCTTCCATGGCGGTCAAGGACGTCTGCGAGCCGTGCGTGTATGAGAAGGCGGCTATGACGCCTATGCCTAGTGCAGGAGGAGGTCGAGTGACCAAGCGGCTGCAGCTCGTGCACTCGGACCTGGGCGGGCCAAAGTCGGAGCCGTCGCGTGGCGGTGCGCTCTACTTCGGCACCTTCACCGACGACTTCTCCCGCTGGACAGACGTGGTCTTCCTGAAAAAGAAGAGCGATCTGCTCTCTGAGTACAAGAAGTGGCTGATTAAGGCCCAGCTGCACACGGGAACCAAGATCAAGATCGTGCGCTTTGACAATGGCGGCGAGTACGTGTCGAACGCATTCAAGGCTCTTCACGATGAGAACAGCACGACGCACCAGACCACGGTGCCCGACACGCCGCAGCAGAACGGGGTTTCTGAGCGGCTCAACCAAGTTCTCGTGGAGATGGCTCGCACCATGATGCGACACAAGGACGTTGATCAGGATCTTTGGGCGGATGCCATCAAGACGGGTGTTTCCATCAAAAACCGCGTCACCAGCCGGGCGCTTCCCGTCAGCAAGACGCCATTTGAGCTGTGGACCGGTGATAAGCCCAACATAAGCCACATGCGGGTGTTTTAGTAGACATGCTGGGTCGTGCTGCACAAGAGTCATATCGACGACAAGTTTGGCGACAAGGCGGCGAAGGGCGTCTTCTTAGGCTATCCTGACGGCAGCAAGGCGTACAAGGTCATCCTCGACGACGGCAAAATCGTCAAGGCACGATGCGTGGTGTTCGCCGAGACGGACAAAACCGAGGTCGCAGAAGCTGCGGAGGAGCTTTCCGGAGACAAAGTTGTCGAGTTCGAGACAGGTTTGCGCTCTGCAAGCGACGGCGAAGACGTAGATGCTGACAGTGACGACAAGGACGACAAGCAACACAATGGATCTGACAGTCCGCGGACGACAATCAAGGTAGTGGCAGCTCTGAAGACACGCTGCGTCGGAGCTGCAGAGCGCGGCGACCACCTGTCAAGAACTGGCGCCCGGTGAGCCTGGTTGCTCACGAGGCGCTCACGACGTACGTGCAAGCCGTACAAGGGCAAGAATCGGCTGAGTGGCGGATTGCCATGGATGAGGAGATGGAGGCCATCTGCAAGAACAAGACTTGGCGCTTGACGGATCGCCCGGCCAGTCGACGCGTGCTGAAGGGCAAGTGGGTTTACAATATCAAGAACGAGGTTGACAAAAACGGGACTAGCACGACGCGGCACAAGGTGCGCCTTCGCTTCATGGGGAACCGGCAGATCAAGGGGCTCGACTTGAACGAGACTTTCGCGCCGGTGGCCAAGATCACTACAATCCGATGCATCCTGGCGATGACGGCGGCGAACGGGTGGGAGCTACATCAGATGGACGTCAAGACCGCCTTCCTCAACGGAGACCTTGACGAGGAGATCTACATGGAGCAGCCAGACGTCAATGTCGATCCGACGTATCCTGACAAGGTTTGTCGTCTCCTCCAAGCGCTGTATGGGCTGAAGCAAGCCCCCAAGATGTGGTACGCCAAGCTCGACGACTTCCTCAAGTCGCAGGGGTTTGACAACATTGACCCGGATGCATGCCTCTACCTCCTTATGGATGACGGCGAAATCATGATCGTCCTGGTGTACGTCGAACGATCTTCTTTTGGTGGCAAAAAGCCTGACGGCGATCTACAAGATTAAGGACGCTTTGCACAAGCGTTTTGAGATGAAGGACCTGGGCGAGGCGAAGGTCATCCTCGGGCTAGAGATTAGGCGTGACAGGGCATTGGGCACCCTCAAGCTGTCGCAGGGCAAGTACGCGGCGCAAGTGCTGGAGACGTTAGGGATGGCGGAGTGCATTCCGATCGGAGCGCCGATGGAGGTGGGCCTGCAGCTGGTCAAGGCCGACGAGAGCGACGACGCGCTACCCTACCGCGAAGCCGTCGGCAGTCTTTTGTACCTGATGGTCGGGACGCGTCCTGACCTCACCTTCGCCATTGGAAATCTGAGCCGGTTTGTCTCGTACTACGGCAAGGAGGATTGGGCGGCGATCAAGCGCGTTCTACGTAACGTCAAGGGTTCGATGGACAAGGGGCTGGTATTCGACAAGAACTCTTCATGTGTTTTACAAGGCTTTAGTGATGCCGACTGGGCGGGTGACCACGAGACGCGACGTTCTACGACGGGCTCCACCTTCATCTTTGGCGGAGCAGCTGTCAGCTGAGGTTCTAAGTTGCAGAAGACGGTGGCGCTGTCGACGATGGAAGCCGAGTACATGGCTCTATGTGAGGCCAGCAAGGATGCTGTTTGGCTCAACAAGCTCGTGCAAAGCGTGGCATCTCAAGGGCTGCGGACACCGATCTCGGGCGAACCGATCAGCATCAAGGTCGACAACAGCGGGTGCATTGACTTCTCCAAGAACCCCGTCGAGCACAAGCGCACGAAGCACATCGCCATTCGCTACCACTTTGTGCGCGAGGTCATCACGACGGACAAGGTGACACTGGAGCATTGTGCAACGGGCGACACGGTGGCGGACCCGATGACGAAGGAGCTCGGCAAGACCAAGCACGACAAGCATGAAGAGGCCATGGGTCTTTGCTGAATACAAGAACCGCCGCGGCAACAAGTAAGGAGGAATGTTGGACTGTGATGCTCGTCGCCGACTCCACTGGCGGTTCGCGGTTGGATGATGGTCGGTGACCCTTATGGTACCCCACATGGTACATTTGCAAGACGTGGTCAAGTTGCACACATTCGTGTTGGGTGATCTTGGAGTGTTACTTTTGGCATGTTTTGGATTTGATCTTCGCTTTGCTCTAGTGTCCATTCTACTGACCGCCTCATTTGAGCCTCTCAGGCTCATTTGAGCATATTTTTGATGCCTCTCTGTGACCAGGTGCCGGCCTCGGCTGCTCTTTTTGAGAAAAGATATTGACTCAGCGCAGTCAACTTACCTATGGGCCAACTCGACGGCTGTGTACGATGAAAACTCGGAGGGGGTGCCCCAGACACCCCAAAAAGGCCGCGTTTCCAGGCCATATGAGAGGGAGCCTCATTTGAGCCTCATCTGAGGCTCATTAGAGCCTCGGGAGCAGTAGAATGGACACTAGTGGCCTTTGATTTTGGGAGTGATTCGATTTGGTGCGAGGGCGTGGGCGTCGGTGAGGGCGCGAGAGGGGGGAGCACTTGGGCCGGTGGGGACTATTTGAGAGGTGCTCTCGGTTGGGAGAGGCGGGCGAACCTTAGGACAACAAACAAAGCACGTTCGCACACACACACACGAGCTCAAGCCACTCAACCACTCCACCGTGGTCCCCCAACCCCCACCCCTACTGCGTTTCAACACAAGGCGCTCGTCTTTGTCGGGTAGGACCCGGGCGTCGCGTCCATCGTCGCTGCCTACTGCCCCGGGGCGGCTCCATTTTCGCTCTCACCGGCACCGCACCTGCACGCGTGCGGGGCGTATGGGGCGCTGCGGGTTACGGCCGACGCGCTCGCACGGGCGGCCGTGGCCGCGACCGCCGCTGCAGAGCGCCACGTGCGGCGCGGCCATCGGTTACTGCCGATTGTCGACGCGCTACGTGCAACGGTGGCCGATGCTGCGCGCGCGGCCGTGGCCACCGCGGCAGCCCTACCAGTCGGCAGCGGTGACGCGGTCTGCCGAACGACTAGAAAGCGCGGCCGTGGCGCGCTCGGCGCGTCGTCTGGGGCGTGGGGGTCTCCCGCAAAGCAGAGTCGTCGAGCTTTTGTGGGCCCGCTGGCGCAGTCGTCTGTGCCGCCGCCTTTGGAGCACGCACAGACGCAGCCGGCTTCTGCGCCGGCCCCTCTCCCCCCCCCCTGCCCGCTTAAGCGGCCCCTGTACACGCAGCCGGCCTACGGCGACGCGTGGCTCTCGCCCGTTTAGTGGCGAGAGGTCGCCCGCAAGATGGGGACGAGCGGCCCCGACGGCACGCGGCCACTGCTGACGCGCCTGCGCGCGCTCGCACACGCCGCGGGCAACGACGGCGGCGTCCAGCCGAGGCGTTTCCCCAACCACGTGTGTGTGTGGATGAGAGATGCGGCCCTGTTCAAAGAGGCAGCGCACGCGAAGGCGGCTGTCAAGGCCGAGACAGACGCGGCGGTGCACGCAGAGACTGTATGGCGTGCAGTGTTGGGCAACAATGGGGTACATGCCGCGTGCGTCGAACAGCGAACGGCGCAGGACAAGCGCCAGACGGCGGCGGTATTGCGCACGGCAGAGCGAGTGGCGGCTGCGGCAGCCGCAGCTGCACCCGCTGCGCCCCCGCAGCTCGGCGCGCCCGGCACGCCGCTGCCGTCGGCAGACCGTCTGCGAGTGCTGTGTGCCGTCCTCCGGCGTGCGGCCACGACCAGGAGACCGCGCGCGCGCGCGTCCGCCGGCGGGGGCAACGCTTGTCGTCTCCGAAGGGGCGTACCGCAAATCGACGTGCGCCAGTATGACCCAGCCCGCGGAAACGGCAGCGGCTGCAGCTTGGGCGGCGACAAGGCCTGACGTGTCGTGCGAGTCCCTGACGGCCGGGTGCTCTCTCACAGTCGCATCTTGGGGCGCATGGGTGGTGGCGGCCACTACGCGCATCGCGCGCACCTACACAGACGCCTACCAGTCCGCGTACGGGGCGGCCGTGACGTGGGGACGGCGAAAGGCGCGCCTGCACGCGCTCATCCAGCGCAACTGGTACGCGGCAAAGTTGGCCCACCGCATGACGAGTACGTTCCTGCGGCACACGGTGGTCGGCACCAAGGCGGTGCTGGCCGTTGGCCGATGCAGGCCCCGCGCCGGCAGCGTCGATCCCGTGCGGCGCATGGCCAAACACGTGCACCTCGTGTACGTTGACGAGCACAATACGAGCCAGACGTGTGCCGAGTTCGGCCACGTCTTGTTCAACACGTACGTGTCGCCCGACTCGCAGCTTGACCTGACGCTCCTCAAGGCGACAAGAATTTACGCGCAGCGCGCGTCGGCGTCTGCGGCCAAGCGCGCCTCTCCCCTTCGCAACGGCCGGCGCGCGTGACGGGGTGTGACGATCGGCAGTCGGTCGGGTCCACGCGACGATGCGGCCGCCCAGCGCGCCAAGGAGCACGCAGGGACGGTGCGGACAGAGGTGTTGCAGGCGATTGCGGCTCACGGCAAGTGCGCGTTCGGGACCGACCCGCTGGTACTGTGGGGGGTCAAGCTGTGCACCAGCGTTGCGAATCCGGCGACGTACGTCGGGCGAGACACCAACGCGGCGCGCAACATGTCCAAGATTGCCATCAAGAGCATACAGGGTCGGAGCGTGTACCCCAAAATCCGGGGGTACACAATCTCACGCGCGCCACCGCGGGACGATCCAGTCCAGGCTGTGCGGCACGCGGCTGCGATCGAGGCGGGTTCCTACAAGGCCGGATAAGGGTAGACGCGGTGTTCACCCACGTCGTGGGCGGGTTGGCGCCGACCTGTGGTCGCCGACCCGTCGGTGGCGGAGGCGGGGACGGCCCCCACGGCAGTGGCAGGGGCGGCGCCGACGTTGCGGGCAGAGACATTGGGTATAGTGGCAGACGGGGCGCACGCCGCAGCTGCTGCGTCGGCAAGCGGTGACCTGGTGACGAGTATCGTCGACCAGATGGCTGCTGCCAGCCTCGCGCCAGCCGCGGGGCACAGCCACTTGTCTTCGAGCCGCCTCGAGCGGGTAATCAAATACTGTTCACTAAGAGGCGATGGCTAGTGTCGTAGCTTCGCTTTGGCGCCCTGTTTGAAAAACGGGGTGCGTACTAGTCCGAGGTTCCGGTACGGAAGCAGTAGAAAATCTCAAGATCTCGGGCCCCGGCACCATGCACGTTGGATGTTCGGATACTGAGACGAATCTCTGTCCAGTCGTTACAACTCGAACGTTGTAACGACTGGCTACTACAGCATCCTCAGGACGGCTCTCAGCCATCCCGGTGACGATTGGGTATGCGCGCGCCACGTGCACTCACTCTGATCCACACAGCTATCCGCGTCCCACCACGCATTCATTGAAAGATTCAAGGCATTCCAAAGCTGGCTCCGATTTCAACCCCTTCTCAGTGCATGTTCAGCGCATGTCCTTGATTATCTGCGTGAATTTCATGTCGGTGTTTCTGACCTCCGCTCTTGGTACCTAAAGGCATCAGTATTAACCCTAGATGAGTTTCAATAAACTAATACTCTCTGGCGATGCAGGCCTCAGAGCATCACGCCCTGAGGGGCACGCCTAGGCAAGACCCGGAGTATCGGCTCTTCTGGGTTTTGACAGTAGATGTAACGTCCCTTTGGGTTCGGCCATCAAATGCGACATTCTATTGGTCTCTGGGATCTCTGTCTTTCTTTTCTTCGTGCGCACAGGCCGGGGTCAGCTTTTTCCCCGGAATCGCCACGTGGATCAGGTCAGCCGCCTTACTGGTGCCTCAGGAGAGGGGGCCTTCCTCGAAGGGACCTTTTCCTCTGCAAAAACGGTACCGACCCGACCCAGTTTTCTTGATGCGGCCGGCACAATGGACCTCCAGAACGCTGTCGTAATCTTGGAACTGTGGCAGCCCCGCACACTCCCCCCCTCCATGATCATGAGCGAAGATGAAATATGATCAACTAGATAGGTCGAGTAGATAGCCCTCATACGTAGTAGACGAGCCCGGTTGGTTGTCTAAGAGCAATCCCAACAATGTCGATTATCGTAGAAATATGGACCACGTGTCCCCACTTGTCTAACGTGGCACCATATGCGGAAACTAGCACCACCGACAACGTCCCGTATGCAGAACTTCCGCAAACGGGCCAGACACGATTTACAGCGCCGAGCTCAGTCCAACCGGATAATCCAGAGGTGAGTTCGGAGGCAGTCGCGAAACAAGGGTGGGCGTCCTCATGGAAGCCAGATTTGGGGACGTCAGAGGCCGATTACCGACCGGTCCGAATGGGGCCGGCCCGTTTTAGGCGAAATGGAGCGCTGCCACTGGCTCAGGAGAGCTCCGAGACGATCGTGATGGTCACCACGTGTGACACTCATGATCGCACCGTCTGGTTTTGGCGCTCGGCCGTCGCCAGCCCGGGTGATTCGTGCCCATCACGCGGTGGTGATTCGTGCCCATCACGCGACCGACCCCGGTCAAATATCAGCCAACCTGAAACTAGTCATCGTGTGACATCGCAGGCGAATGCCGAACATTTCGCTGCCGAGTATCGATCTGTGCAACCAAAATTTTGGACGTAGGGGCCGTACAGGAGCTCTCACTCCAGACCACCAACCGACACAGCCTCGTTCGAGGCCGCATAACGAGCCGGAGAAACACCAGCAGGACCACTCTTGCAAGCGTGCCGCGTGCTGTCAACTGACGAGATTCGCATGCACTGCATGCCGGCCCCGTGCAGGCCGGTCGCTCCCAACGCGTCGCCACGTTGTGTCATGCGGCTGGCGGACCTGTTTCTGCTTGTAGTGGCTGATCGCCTGTGGGTGGCCGATCGGGTCGAGAGCCTCGCTTCCTGGCCAACAGGGCGCGCAGGAGGGCGCGCAGGAGGGGGTGCACCCCGCTGTACCCCACTGAACAGGCCTCAATGGCAAGGTGGAGGGCGGGTCGCGCTCGACGCACCCACATCATAGTGTCCAAATTGTGGGGGTGGCGGTGACAGGGGGCACCACCTGTCCAGGACGACTAGGCACGGTATATGCACCTTCAGCCGGCTGGCACCGGGAGCGCGACGCGCACCGCACGACGCACGCCGACGTCGTGTGCTCGACGACATGCTCCCGTCGTGGGCACAGTCCTCCTCCCTCTCTCATTCTCCAGTCATGATCCCGCTTTGAGTTTTCCGTCCCGCGCCGGGCCCGTGGATCATGGACGACGATGTAGCTGAGGATGAGCTGCAGATGGCCGTCGTGCTTGACGCTCGAGCCACCCTCTCTGTGCGCCGTGCGCTTCTCTCGGTGCGAGCCGGACGCTTGCGCAAGCGCATTGAAGGCTCCCGTCCAGGCCGTCGCCTGAACCGGCCTCTCGATTTCAACCTAGGTGCGCATGCCATTTTGCGAGATTACTTTGGTGTGGACGGGGCGCAACCAGTCTACGGCGAGGACCCGTTTCAGGAGCGTTTCCGCCTGCCACGGCCGGTTTTCAACCGTCAATTCCGAGCTATTTGCAACGAGCCCATTTGGAGGCGCACTGTCAACGCCACCGGTCGCCCGCAGGCCCATGCCATTCAGAAGGTGGCTGCCGCGTTGAGGGTGCTTGGGTATGGAGAGCCCTTTGACCGCGCTGACGATTACTGTCGCCTTTCCCGCTCCACCATTGATATGTACACCCGCCGCCTGACGCACTTTATTATTGACAAGTGGGAACCGACGTGCCTCCGGCGTCCCAATGCCGAGGAGCTGGAGCACATCCTCACGCGCAACGCAGCCCGCGGCATGCCGGGCTGCATGGGCTCTATCGACTGCACCCACTGGACTTGGGCCAAGTGCCCAAAGGCCCTGGCCGGGCAGTACAAGGACCGCAACGGCAAGATATCGGTAGTGATTGAGACGGTGTGTGACGAGGACCTGTACATCTGGCACTTGTTTGTGGGATGCCCGGGCACCTACAACGACAAGAGCGTGCTAGTCGCGTCGCCGCTGATTCTGGACGTTAACGATGGAACGTGGCCACCGAGGATCTACAACTACACACTTAACGGCCGCTCTCGTCGATTGCTTTTTTACGCGGCCGACCAAGGCTACCCCCGATACGCTATCTTTGCTCAGCCGTACTCCAAGCCCGACACGCCTCGACGACAGGTGTACAACGTCCTGCAGGAGGCGGTGCGCAAGGACGCGGAGCTCCTGTACGCGGTGTGGTGGTCGCGATGGTTCATCACTAAGTACCCGGCACGCTACATGAAGCTGCCGCGCCTCATCAACACAGCCAAAGCCGTGGCCACCCTCTACAACATGGCCGTGGAACACCGCCGTCACAGCTTTATTGCATCAACGCGCATGGCGGCGGCGGCGGCGGTACGCGGCGCGAGGAGCGGACGTCACGACGGTGACGATCAAGGCGCCAGTGGAGATGGGACGGTCTTTGTCAAGGACGATGGGTCAACATGTGGCTCTGTATGGGGCGCACCTGTGCCTGATTGTTACGGTCGAGGCAATGACCGTCGTGGCTGTGAAGGCGCCCGGATAGGAACGGCGAGGTACATGCAAATGGCCGAGAAAGAGGCCAAGGAAACGCAAGAGCACTTCTCCTTGCTCCATGACTTGGCAGAGCACGTGTGGGCCGACCGCGGCAGCCTATTAGCCCCGTACTTGCGACTGCCAGATGAAGGAGGGGTTGAGCGAGGGATCAAGTCGGGCTGAGGACGTGCTCCGTGGAGAGGAAGGCGCCGTGGATCAAAGTTTTTTTTTCCCGCTGGGCAGGGTTTTTTTTTCTTTAGAAGCACTCGCCCTACAGTTACATTATGCGCGCGATTGGCCTAACAGCTGACCATGGGCGGGTAGCACGTATGTTTGTTGACTATGGATGGTTTGCGTACAGATAATGCATTGATTATCTCTTGTTGACTGTGTTGCGAGCCTGTGCGCCCGTGGACCGTGTACTGCGCGGTAGTCATTGAAAGCTAGCACCCACCCATTCATTTACTACCGCGCTCCATGGGCCTCAATGTGCACCCTTCATGTCCTGGCGACTGTGAACCAACGATGCTAAGCCTCGCTCTCACAACATTCACACCGGGATCTTGGTCAAGGCGCATCAAAGTGGCGGCCATAGCTGTCGTTGTACGAGCCACCACTTGCGCGATGATGATAATAAGGCGATTCAGCACATTCGATGAAAAACAAAGGTGGATTCCAGTTGTGCCATCCTGTCCCGTACGTGTATTTGCTGCCATCACAGCGAAATCTACGCGAGTGGGCAGACCGCATGGCGTGCAAGAATGGAACTGCATAGTTAATCTCTGGAAGTACCGCAATGTCGATCAAAATAGTCCCTAACCCCTGACTAGGCATGTTTGCATCAGCAAGCTACATCGGACGCCAGCACCAAGGTGATTTTTGTTGACTTGGCCGAGCAGCTGGAGCTGGAGCCAGCTCTGCTGTCTAGGACCTGAACATTCGCAGTGCTCCTGTTCATCTTGTCGTGCGTCTTGCGACCGATGTGCACACCATGGAGGTGGTCACATCGAGGCAAGCTAAGCATCAATGTCACAGCTGATAAGGAAAAAAAAACCGAGACGGGAAAAAAAAACCTTTTCTCATGGAAGCGTGCATGTCATGTGCCGTACAAAGCATTCACCAAGCAAAAAAAGAAGCACAGCTACATCGCCGATCATCAAGCTTGGCCAAGTCGATGGCCATCAAGACACAAGTCAAGGAAACAGAGCAACTGAGCAAAAAGAGAGCACACATACACAGTCCATCATCAAAGATTGCCATATCCATGGCCATCACAGCACAGTTCAAGCAAACAGAACAACAGGATACGCGCGCAATCAGTCGGTCCATGATGCCAGTTGCAGACCCATGTTCTTGCCACAGAAACCAGCGGCCCAGAAACCCGCGGCCGTCCGCCTAGGGCCTTTCCTCGTCGACACCGCCGCTGCTAGAGTCTCCACCGTCTGTCCATTTGTCCCAGTCCATAGTGTCCAAGATGCGTGTGTCGACATCAAAGCCGGCGGCGTTGGCCATCTCCTGAAAGCGCCGCCGCTTGGTTGTCTGCGCAACGCGGCCTTGAGCCAGTGCCACACGGCGTCGAGGCGGCTGCGGGGGGCGGGCACTAGAGACGCTGGCGCTCAAGTCGACTCGGCTGGGGTCTTTTGCATCGGCTCCTCCCTCCTCTGCTGATGGCTCACCATCCTCGGCTCCCTCCCCTGCTGGGGGCTCATCATCGTCGCCTGCCGTGCCATGCGCCACGCTCCCGACGTTGCTATCGTTGCCAGTAGTCATGGCTTGCGACGAGATCAGCTCTGCGGCCACGCGGGCGGCCTCAATAGTTGTCCTCGGCGGCGACGCCGTCGGCGGAGGCGGCGGAAACGTTTCGTGGTCTGCAGCGCGGTCTGCGGCGCATGTACGATGCCTGCGATGAGGGGGGGGGCGGTCGTCTGTGTCGTTGTCAGACTCGGAGACCGTCTCTTCCTCCTCGTCGGAGGATGAAACACGCCCACTGTGGCGTCCCCAACGCCCAAGTTGAACTCCACCGCGGCGACCACCGCCGCGACCACGGTATCCTCGGCCGCCATTGGCAGGTACCTCAGCGCATCGACCGCCACGCCCAGCTCCGCGCTCGCGTCCAACAAAGGCCGAACGCCCTCGGCCACGCCCTCCGCGGCTGCCCCTTGGGGCGACGGCTTCGGCCGCAGCCGTGGCCGCGTCGATCTTTCGTTGCAATTCCGTCTCCTAATCATCGTCGGGTGCGTTGGCGTTGGCCGCGGGGGGGGCACGGCCATCAGCATCGTGCAATTGACGTCTCATCTCGCGCTCCCACCTCTGACGCCCCTCGACCGAGTTGGCAGCGGCAAGGGAAGACCAGAAGGCAATGTCGGCGCGATCAGCAGCCGACCGGGCTAACGCGTTTAGCGCCACAGTGTTTGAGATGGACTCACGTTGCAGGGTAGCCTCCATGCGGAACGCTGCCTTGGCGGCCTTGTTTCCGACAGGCCGTTCGTGAAACACGCTCGTCTTGCGTTGTTGCCGGCCCCGCGCGTACGTAGAGCTACTTGGCCCTATGCTCGGGTCCTCGTCCTCGTCCGTCAGGCCGTCCAGAGGGTCCTCGTCACACAGCTCTGCACCGGATGCACCGTGCACTTCTGAAGCGCGGTGCGACCCTCGCATGGCCGCCACAGTAGCAGCGCCACTGAAGCGGTTCAGCCGTCGCAAGATCCTCCAGTGGGGAAGCGGAGGGCACTTGAGCGTTGTGATGACCTCGGCCTTGAAGCCCTCGTAGGGGCTGAGGCCGTTCCACTTGGCCACGGTGGCGTTGATCAGGTCCGCAGGCGTCGGGTTGCCCGTGAGCTTGGCGATGAGAACAGACATGTACATGTTCTTAAAGCTTTCCACCATGGGGAAGATGTTGTACTTGAGCTCCTTGTCAATGGCCGGCGTTGAGCGCGCGCGGCGTCGGTCCACTTGCGGCAGAGAGTCAGGCAGCCGAGCGCGGAACCGACCGCAGAAGTCGCTCTTGAAGGTCTCCATGCGCTTGTCTGTTCCAACCTCGGAGTTGAGAGTTGCCTCCACGGAGACCCCGCAAAGCACCTCGCGCTCGTCACGAATCCACCCCACACCACGAGTAGGGCGCGAGTCTCCCGTCGCTGGGACGCAAGCATGGTTGCCGACAGGGTCTTGACGGACTGGCTCCTCCTCTGCCGCCTGCTCCGGCCCGGCGCCGTGCTCCGTGTTCACACCGACGGGGCCGGCACGTTCGTCGGCAGAAACAGGGGGGGCAGTTGATGAAGACAGGCGCACAGGGGAAAGGGTTGGTGTGGACGGTCGCACACGGCGGGGCGTTGGTGTCGAAGGGCAAACGGGGGATATCTCATCAATGTTGTCATCGTCAAGGCAAGAGGATAGGGGGGGGGTGTCGTCGGAGCCGGCCATGCTTTGGCCGCAATGGATTGGTAGAGGGAAGGGGTTGGCGTCGGTGTTTGGGAGAGGGGAGGGGTTGGCGTCGGTGTCGGTCATGTCTTGGCCGTCCTGCAGTGGATCTTGGTCGGGGTCTTGGTCTTGGCGGAGGTCCCAAACTTAGTCTTGTCCTTGCGCTTGACCCTTGTGTGGCAAACCGGCGCCGTCCACACTGCCACGGCCGAGCGCGAGACGGCCGAGAAAGCGTTACAGTCGGCGGCGGGGGGGGAGCGGTCCAAACTGCTGCGGCTCCCACCACTCGGGCGGCTGCGTCTTGTTGGCGTCAATCCAGCGCAGGCCGCGCACGCCGTTCGCGTCCGGCCACGTCTCCACTTGCACCCAACGCGGTGGCACCTTGGCCTCGG
>Ga0209831_1001489_pt1 | contig 21339 bp, 24 predicted proteins | sample Maine_Asex4_meta_FD_187451 | JGI IMG/M metagenome (GOLD analysis project Ga0209831, IMG submission 187451) | Marine algal microbial communities from Maine, USA - Maine_Asex4_metaG (SPAdes) (version 2) | ecosystem: Host-associated > Algae > Red algae > Unclassified | place: Maine, USA | collected... | reverse complement strand
TCTCACCCTAATCGCTCGTCCTTCCACCAGTGGTACGCCTCGGACCGCTGACGGGACCTAGGTCTCGTCGACGATGTTGGGGACCAGCCCGGGGTCTCGTCGACATCGCAAGGCTCCGACATCGTCCGAGTCACGTTGACTTGGCGTACTCGAGCGAGCCGAAACAGCCGTCCTGCCTGCCGCAGATGACACCATCGAATAACGTAACTGTTACGTACCCAGGGGACGCAACAATTCAAGGTAGCGAAGCCGTCCGGTACTAGTGGCGCGATCTTATGAGGCGGAACACCCAACAATATTATTGCTAATAACTTTAGGGGTGTTAGCAATTACCCTTCGACTGATGTGTAAAGGCAGTGCAGATTGTGTAAGTTCTGTGGCCATGGAACTTGATCCTCCCGTGAGCGCCCTGGGCGACAGAACAGGTGCCTGGCAATTTCTGACCAACCACACCCACGTGTTGGTAGCCATTCGCCGCAATCCCGACATCCGCCAGCGCGAAATCGCAGATCTGGTCGGCGTCACAGAAGGTGCCGTGCAGCGCATCGTGCACGAACTCGAAGCAAGCGGGTGCTTGACCCATACCAAAGTCGGTCGCCGCAACCGTTACGAGATCGCCTACGACAGCGATCTGCGCCACCCGCTCGAGATCAATCACACGCTCGGCGAGCTGCTCACCGTCCTCGAAGACTAGTTCGCCGACGCCCAGCGATGATCAAGAGTGCTGGAGCGGTCCCGCACTCCCCCACCGCTCCAGCTGGCAACGCGACACACCGACCGCTGCGTGTTACCGCCCCACATCCTCGATGACGATAATTTTGGCACCGTGTAGCGCGAATAAGCTTCCCAAACGTTAATAGATGTGACTGGTAAAGCTGTCGAGCCATCGCCAGAAGGCAAACGCTCGGACTCCAAACTCGAACAGCTCCTCGTCGACGCCCGTGTCAGTCTCAGCAGTGCTTTCTTGGCAGTGCGCGGCGAACACGGTGCCGAAGAAGCTGCGGCCGAAGCTATTGCGTGGGGATGGGCAAACGCCGATCGTCTCGCGGCCATGGAGAACCCGGTCGGGTACCTCTACCGAGTTGGATTGACCCGCACGGCTGCTCGTAAGCCAGCAACGCTGCCTCGACCACGACCAGCCGTGATGCCCGATGTACACCCCGAACTCATCACTGAATTGTTGGAGCTTTCAGAGAACCAACGGGCAGCTGTGTGGCTCGTCCACGCATGCGGTTGGTCCTATGGCGACGTCGCCGAGGCGCTGGCGATCGGCACTTCGACCGTCGGCACCCATGTCACCCGGGCACTCGCCGCGTTGCGAGTTCGCCTGGGCGACGACACTTCACCTGAGAGGTTGAACGGCGATGACTAGCGATATGACCGGAGACGCAGGGATGGCGACCTCGATCGAACACCAGCTGCGCCAGTACGCGGACGCCTACGAACAACTCCAGACCGCCTCCAATGCGCACGCTGCCATCGCCCGAAGCACTGAGAACTTCGACGAGATTGTGGAGAGTCGAATACATCTCGACGGCAAGCGAGATCGGGCCCGAGCCGAGCGCAAAGGCGTGGTGTCACGCTATGAACCGCCAGCACTCGATGTGGTGACCGAACGTGGTTCATATCCCGCCACCAAGTTCACGATCGCCGTCGCGGCTTTTAGCATTGTGCTCTTCTTTGGCGCGCTGGTGTGGATAATTCTCGGCATCAAGGCAGCGGCACGCCCCGACATCAGCATCGAGCTAGGCGAGCCGATCTCGATCACAACTGAGCGTCCGTGCACGATGACCGTTCCCGTCGAACTCACTAATTCCAGCGACACGAGCTATACGACCCGGTTAGTCGCTCGACGCGTCAACGGTCAAACGGTGAACCTTGGCATGCCTAGCGCTGAGGTTGCACCAAACAGTGTCGAAACCTTCGACGTGAGCTTTGCCGTCGAGGTCAACGATGACGGCGAATGCCCAACCCTCGACACGGTGGATGAACAGACGATTCTCGTGCAGTACCGGAGGACCAATAACGGGGGCGGCGGCGCGCCAGTGATCTCGATCTCGGCGAGCACCTAGTGTCCTTTCCGACTGATCATGGTGTTACCGAATCAACCGGACAGGACACTAGGGCTGGCGTTATTTTTCGGTGACGTTGATCTCTAGCGGATCGATCGAGCCACCGAACTCCAGGACTCGTTCGATGAGCACGGGTAGCGCCCTCGGCACGATCCAGTCCGAGGTCTGGCGGAGTTCGTCGGCGCTAAACCAGGCCATGTCGATGATGCCCTCTGCGAGTAGCTCCTCTTGGCTGAAGGCCGGAGCGAGCGCAAAGTCGTGGCAGGGAACCATGTGGATCGTCTCGTATTGGCCGCCGTATCCCGGCGCGATGGTGGGCCCACGCTGGCTACGGATGCAGACGACAGGCCCGATGAAGGGGTTGGCGAGCCCAGTTTCTTCGAGGAGCTCGCGCCGCAGGGCAGTCGGGACGTCTTCGCCCGGCTCCATGCCACCGCCAGGGAGAACCCAGCCGGTCCAGCCCCGCAGATCAAGCTTGACCAGCAGCACGCGATCGTGCTGGTTGATCATCAAAGCTCGGACGGCTTGGCGCAGCGGCAACTCTTCGTCGGTCATCGGGTCATGCCCATTCTGTGGCGTACTCGGTCGCTGGGTTGGGCTCACGAACGTAGGGCAGCAGAGCAGTCAGCGAGCGTTCGCTCCAGACTCCACGCCAAACACCGGCACAATACGCGCCGTGGTCAACTGCTCGCAGCCCGATCTGGGTGACAGGGTCATGTGCTGGCCGCTCACGAGCCCACTGCACAACTGCTGGGATCACCAGCGACGCTAGCAGCGCTGGCCTGGTGCGGCGGCTCAGGCTCATCAACGGTGCCCAGCAGCGGGTGGCAGCCGATGCCAGACCTGCGATCGCATGTCGATGACTCATCGCGGTCAGTCGTAGTGCCTCGGCCCGCGGACGTTCGACCTTGCCAGCGAGCTTGCCACTCAGCCGCCATGCGCTCAAGCCGACAACACCACCGGCGACGATACGAACCGGAGCGTTTCCGAATACGGCACCCAGCAAAGCCGCAACAACCCGAGATGGCGACTGCAGTGGCGCAACTTTCGCCCGATGACCCCGAGCCAAGGTCGCAGCCGACGAGCCGTAGGAGAGCCGTTGGCGAGCAAACGCCTTGAGCGTGCTTCGGTTCTGATGATGCACCACAGCGTCGGCCACATAGCGCACCACGGACCGATTGTCGGCCAAGCGCCAGATCAGATCAACGTCCTCGCCAAATCGCATCGACTCGTCGAACCCGCCAGCGGCCCGTAGCGCGTCGAGACGGATCGCGAATGCTGCCGTTGGTACATAGGAGACTGACGTGCCCGGGAACACGAGCGCGTTGGATGGCCCGAGATCAAGCGGCGAGTTCGTTGCTTCGTAGGCAGACAGTGATCCGGTGCCAGGCATGGCGCGTACCCGGGGAGCTGCCGCCGCAACCGACGTATCGGCGAGATGGCGCAGCACCGCAGCCAGGGCTCCGGGCGTTGGCACCACGTCGGTATCGATGAACACGACTACCTCGGGCCGGCAGACTGTCGCCGAGTCATCGTCAAGGTGGCGCCAGCCCGTGTTGCGTGCTGCAGCTGGGCCTTGGTTCTTGTGGTGCCGCAGCAGTTGCGCATCGAACGCATCGGCAACGCGTTCGGTGGACTCGACGTCGTCGGATGCATCGTCGACGACAACAATGTGCACCGCGGGGAAGTTCACGCGCACACTCGCCAACAATTCGGCCAGCCCAGCTGCATTCTCATAGGTGGGGATCACAAACGCTGCAGTGGGCAAGCGGGTTGCAGGGCCCGGCTTCGGATGGACGATGCCAGCGCGGATTAGGTGGGCTCGCATCGCGGTGGCTTCGGTGGACTCTGGTCCGGACGCACCCGCGAGCCAGGTGTCGAGCAGCTGTGCCCCCGCAGCGGACAAACGAATCAGACGAAATGGGGAGCCCCCTAGAAGTGCGGTACCGTGGGGGTCACGTCGGACGTTGGAATCAAGTTCCAGCCGCATTGGTTGCACCGACATGCACTCACGTTAACCCCGGGGGATTCTCATGGAACCGAAGACAGAACCAGAAATCGTCGAGACCAGCACGGCACCCGCCAGCGGAGCGCTCGTCGAAGAAGACTTGCTCGTCGAGGAGATTTCCATCGACGGCATGTGCGGCGTCTACTAAACCACGGTGCTGACCGGGACCGCCGACGCGGAAACCACGAAACAGCCGCAACCGAACTACCCCACGTTCGACTCATCGACCCGGTGGGAGCGCAGCTCCAAGATCGGACTTCGTCCCGAGCCGTTCGGCGCGCTTGCGTACCACTTCGACACTCGACGACTCGTCTTTCTGAAATCGCCCACGCTGGTCGAGCTTGTCGACGGTCTTGTCGACCACGACTCCGCCGATGCAGCGATCAAGGCGATCGTCGCGCCAGCAGATGACCGAACCCGACAAGCTCATGTCAAGGCGCTGGCATCACTCGCCGAAGCCGGCGTGATCGAACCTGCCACCCCCGCCATCTCCTTCGTTGGATAGAACCATGACTGCAACCCATACTCCCCTCAGCCTGACCCCAAAGCCGCAGGCAGTACCGCCGCTGGTCGAGCAGCTCAAAGGCGGGCTCGATGCTCCCATCTGTCTGACCTGGGAACTCACCTATGCCTGCAATCTTGCATGTGTGCATTGTTTGAGTTCGTCGGGTCGAAGAGACCCCAAAGAACTCACCACTGCCGAGGCCCTGGCGGTAGTGGACGAGCTCGCAGCGCTGCAGGTGTTCTATGTGAACCTGGGCGGCGGCGAGCCAATGATCCGCAAGGACTTCAACCAGATCGTCGGCCATGCCATCGATCGCAATGTCGGCGTCAAGTTCTCGACCAACGGCTACTACATCGATAAGGCCGCCGCCCAGCAGTTCGCCGCAACCGACTTGCTCGACATCCAGATCTCGCTCGACGGCTTCGATGCCGAGACCAACGATGCCGTGCGTGGCCAAGGCTCGTGGGAAGCTGCCCGACGCGCCATGGACAACCTGGCCGAAGCTAACTTTGGTCAGTTCAAGATCTCGATCGTCGCGACCCGGCACAATGTCGCCCAGCTTGACGACTACAAGCAGATGGCCGACAACTACGGAGCGCAGCTGCGAGTCACCCGGCTTCGCCCGTCGGGCCGCGGGGTCGACACCTATCAAGACTTGCGACTGACCCATCCCCAGCAAGGCGACATCTTCCGCTGGATCATGGATCACCCCGATGTGTTGACCGGTGATTCGTTCTTCCATCTCAACGCGCTCGGCAAAGACACTGGCGAAACGTTGCCCGGTCTGAACCTATGCGGGGCAGGACGAATCGTCTGTTTGATCGACCCAATCGGCGATGTTTACGCCTGTCCATTTGTAATACACGACGAGTTCTTGGCTGGCAACGTGCGCGATCCCGGTGGATTCGTGTCGGTATGGCGTGAGTCTGACCTGTTCCAGGAACTGCGTGAGCCTGGCGCTGCTGGCGCATGTGCATCGTGCAACGCTTACGACGCGTGCGGCGGCGGCTGCATGGCGGCCAAGTTCTTCACCGGCATCCCACTCGATGGTCCTGATCCTGATTGTGCACTCGGCCACGCCGACGACGCCGTCGCTGCTGCCTCGGCCGCAGGCGCAATCCCGCACCCCACCCAAGACCATTCGCGCCGCCCCATCACCCTCGGCGCCAAACCCACAAGCTAACTACCAAACTCGTGACAACACCCCCAGGGCACTCGCGCCAAACTCGTGACAACACCCCCAGGGCACTCGCGCCAAACTCGTGACAACACCCCCAGGGCATTCGCGCCAACATGTTGCAGATGATGAGGTTTCATGCGCCGCACCCGAACCGGTCTGGGTGTGCGGCGTAGCGTCTGAAGCGTGAGCGACAACGGGACTGACCGGCAACCGGCGAGGCGCCGACGGCGCGGTCGTCAGAACGATGTCGGGCCCAAGGCAGTCGTACAACCGGTGCGCCGTGAGCATCGACGGATTTTCGAGCCGACTCGGATTGTGTCTGATGATGAGCTCGAGTCGATCCATCGGGCTTCGCTTGAACTGCTGAGCACCACCGGGATGGACGTGCTGCTGCCCGAGGCCCAACAATTGTTCGTGTCCCAAGGTGCATCGCTCGATGACAACCGGATGCGGTTTGACCCCGAGATGATTCTCGACTTCGTTGGTTCAGCGCCATCACAGTTTGAGCTGCATGCCCGCAACCCCGCAAACACGGTGAGGATTGGTGGGGACAATGTCGCCTTCACCGCAGTAGCAAGCCCGCCGAACTCGGGTGACATTGCCAGTGGACGCCGCACGGGCAACTACGCAGACTTCCAGGCGTTCGTCAAGCTCAGCCAACATCTCAATGCGATACAGCTGCACGGTGGGTATCCCGTTGAGCCAGCAGACCTGCATGCATCGGTGCGACATCTTCACGCCATCAGAGACCTCGCGATACTGAGCGACAAGGCAGTCAACGCGTACAGCCTCGGAGCCGATCGCAATCGTGACGCGCTCGAAATCGTGCGACTCGCCCACGGGCTCAGCCAGGACCAGGTTGACGAACAGGCAATCATCTACACCGTCATCAACACGTCCTCACCGCTGCGCCTCGATCACCCAATGTGTACTGGGATCATCGAGTACTCGTCGCGTAATCAATGTGTCGTGATCACGCCGTTCACGCTGGCCGGAGCCATGGCGCCGGTGACCGTTGCCGGCGCAGTGGTGCAACAAAACGCCGAAGCGCTTGTTGGCATTGCGCTGTCGCAGATCGTGCGGCGCGGTGCGCCCGTGATCTATGGTGCCTTCACCTCGAACGTTGACATGAAGTCTGGATCGCCCGCATTTGGCACACCTGAGTTCATGCAGTCCGCCATCATTGGTGGCCAGCTCGCCCGACGCTACGATCTGCCCTACCGCTCCTCCAACGTCAACGCTGCGAACGCCGTCGACGCCCAAGCTGCTTACGAATCGGTCTTCTCGCTGTGGGGCGCGGTTATGGGTGGCGCCAACCTGGTGTTCCATGGTGCGGGGTGGCTAGAGGGCGGGTTGCGAGCCTCGTTCGAAAAGATGGTGCTCGATGCCGACCTGATTGCCATGGTCGGAGCGTTTTTGGCGCCGGTCGTCGTCGACCACGCAACCATGGCTCTCGACGCCATCGACGAGGTCGGACCTGGTGGACACTTTTTCGGTACCGAACACACCCAACACCGCTACCGCAACGCGTTCTTTGCGCCGATGGTTAGTGACTGGCGCAACTTCGAATCATGGGAGGAAGCGGGCTCTCCGACCGCTGATCAAAAGACTGCGGCGCTGTACCAGCAGCTGCTCGGCGAGTACGAACAGCCGCCCATCGACCAGGGCCGCCAGACAGCTATCGACGAGTTCGTCGAGCGGCGAATCGCCGAAGGTGGCGTGGCCACTGACTTCTAGGTCGGAGCGACCGGCACCGGTTTTACTTCGGCGAAGCGGTCGACGTTGCGAAGCTCAGGGAAGGCAAACCAGCCGACTCCAACAACCACCAACGTGCCGATGCCGCCGATCACCACCGCCGGTCCAAGGCCAAACCACGCGGCGGTCTCACCCGACTCCCAGGCGCCAAGCTCATTGGAGCCGCCAATGAAGACGTTCTCTACTGCGAGCACTCGGCCCCGCATCGATTCGGGTGTGGCCAGTGGAACGACTGTGGCCCGGATGAACACGCTGATCTGATCGGCGGCACTTAACACCGCTACGGCCGCAATGGCGACACCGTAGTTTCGGGTTACCCCCAGCACGATTGTGGCTGCGCCGAAGATGGCAATGACTGCGAACAGCGTCTTGCCTGCGTTGCGGGTAAGGGGCCGGATCGACAACGTGAGCGCCGTCAACGCTGCGGCTGCACCAATCGATGACCGCATGATGGCCACTCCAAGATCGATATCGCTGACACCCAACCGCTCTTCGACAATTGCTGGCAGCAGCGCGACCGCACCCCCGAACAGCACCGCGAACAAGTCCAACGTGATCGCCCCCAAGACGATCTGGGAACGTCGAATGAACCACAGGCCCTCGACGGCATCGCGTAGCGCCTGACGAGGACCAGCCACCGTGTCGAGCTTGGCGGTTGCCGGTTTCGCGACCTGCAAAAGCAACAAGAAGGCCATGATCTGGGCTGCGATGATCAGCACAAACGGCAGCACGGTCGACGCGCGGTTGGCGAACCCGCCGATCAGTGGACCAATGATGATCGCAGCCTGAAACGCCAACGACCGGACTGCCACGATGCGTTCGAGCAGGTCTTCGGGGGCCAGGTCAATCGGCAGCGAGCGGCTGGCCGGTGTCCCGACAGCGCGTCCGACACCATTGATGCCCATGAGCAAGAAGAAGGGCCACACGTTGGTCGGGTCGGTCGTGGCGTACAACAACAGTCCCGCGGCAGACGCGGTCATAATCGCCAGGCCAGTTGCGTAGACCCAGCGGCGATCGAATCTATCGGCGACGGTGCCGGTGAACGGCGATAACACCAGGATTGGCAAGAACTGGGCAAGCCCGACCAGGCCAAGGTCGCGTGTGCTGCCTCGGATGGCGAATACCTGAAGACCAATGACGGTGCCCAGAATGGAGAACCCCACCGCGCCAAAACCCAGCGCGCCGAGCATCATCCGAACGTCTCGGGGCATGGCGCGAGCTTTAGTCACGGTGATCTTTCCTGGCCCCTATGGCGCTCGTCGACGCGCAGTTGTGCGCCGCCGAGACGGCGCTGTCGTTCAGGAAATCCGAGGCGGACAGAAGCCGTCGGGGATCACGATGTCATCGGGCGATAGTTCGGCGATGCCGGCCTTGCCGAGCCCAAGCATGGTGGCGTCCATGCCACCACGCAGAATGTCGAGCACATTTTCGACACCGGCCTGGCCGTTGGCAGCGAGGCCCCACAGGTAAGCGCGTCCAATCATGACTGCTTCAGCACCCAGCGCCAGCGCCTTAATCACATCGGAACCGCGACGGACGCCGCCGTCCATGATCACCTGGATCTCGCTTCCGACCGCTGCGGCGATCTCGGGCAGTACCCGGATCGGCGCCGGGCTGCTGTCGATGTTATTGCCGCCATGGTTTGAAACCGAGATCGCAGTCGCGCCAGCTTGCACGGCGCGTTTGGCTTCATCGGCTCGGCCGATGCCTTTGACCATGAACTCGCCGCCCCACTCTTGGATGAGCCCCGCGATGTCATCCCAGCTCGGCGGCGGCGTATTCATCCAGGTGCCGTATGCCTCGAAGAACCCAGGCACCGGCGCGCCGCCCGTGGGGAAGTTCGGCACGCCCAAGTCGGGTAGCCGCTTCGTCTTGAGCCAGCTCATCAGCCACTGAGGCCGTGTCAGCACGTCGGGCGCATGCTGAATTGCGGTCTTGAGGTCGATCTTCTCGGGGATCGACGGGCTTCCCCAGTCGCGACCATGCGAGAACGACCAATCAAGTGTCAAGATCATGCCCGCAGCGCCTGCGGCACGAGCTCGCTCCATACGTGCGCTCATCGAATCGCGATCGCCGGCCCAGTAGATCTGGAAGAACGTCTGCGGGTTCGCCTCGACGACGTCTTCGAGCGGCTTGCTGCCAAAGGAGCTGAGGCCCATCGGCACGCCTCGGGCCGCGGTTGCTCGTGCAACCGCAACCTCGCCTTCGGGATGCACCGCCTGCACGCCCGTTGGCGAGATCATCACTGGCATCGACGCATGTTGGCCCATGATGGTGGTCGTCATCTCGCGATGACCATGTTGGCCAGCCGCTACCGGACGCAAGCCAAGTTGATCGAATGCCGACAGGTTGTCGTCGCGCGAGATTCCTGCCTCGGCGCCGGCCACGATTGCGCCGTACACCGAACGGGGAAGTCGCTTCTTGGCCCGAGCCTTGGCGACAGCAACACTTTCAAACCACGGATTTGCCACCTCATGATCTTATGGTCCCGTCGCCCGCTTAGGGTTGCGAGGGTGAAGTTGTCTGAGCAGTCGTGGACGCAAGTCGACCCCCAGTCACATCTGCTGGTGCCGCTGGGTTCGACCGAACAACACGGTCCCCATCTGCCGATGGATACCGATACGCGAATAGCAATCGCCATCGCAGAGCGAGCGGCCGAGCAAACCGGCGCTACGGCCGCTCCTGCGCTTGCCTATGGATCAAGCGGCGAGCATCAAGGCTTTGATGGAACGTTGTCGATCGGCACCGAGGTCCTGCACGCAGTCGTCGTTGAGCTCGTCCGTTCCGCGACTCAAACATTTGACGGGGTGACGTTTGTGAACGGCCATGGCGGCAATCAGCAGGCCGTGACGGGCGCAGTCAGCCAGATGGTGGCCGAGGGACACAGCGTCGGGTCGTGGTCACCGTCGATACCTGGCGGCGATGCCCATGCGGGCCACACCGAAACATCGCTGATGCTGGTACTGGCTCCGAGCTTGGTACGACTCGACGACGCCGAAGCGGGCAACACCGCACCGGTGCGGGAGCTCATGGAAGACTTGCGGAGATCGGGCGTTGCGAGCGTTTCACCCAATGGGGTGTTGGGCGACCCGACGAATGCATCGGCCATTGAGGGCGAACGGCTGTTGGCAGATTTGGTCGACAATCTGGTCCACGTGTTGCGGAGTCGCTAGCGGTACCCAACGTGCGAGGCATGCCCGCATCCGTCGCCATGCCTCGAGGATCGCGATCAGCCCAGGATCCGCCAAGGTTCGCCATATTTGGGGCTTTTCTCACACCGGAATTATCCGGGCACGCGGTAGTGTCGTCTCCATGACTCGGTTGGTGCGTGCGTTGATTTCTCTCGTGACGCTGACTCTGTTGCTCGCCGCGTGTGGACAGTCGAGCACCGTTGACTCGGGCCGACCCGCCCCCACCCCTCTACCCACCCGCACTCCGGTGCTCATACCAACAAGCACGCCTGCCCCAACCTCCACCGCAGCGCCGACGTCGGACACCGATGGCGACGAGACCGACGACGAGACCGACAGCGACATCCGCGACGAGGACGAAGCAGTACCAACCAGCGAAGCCGACGGCGGCGATGCATCAACCGCCAGCGACAGCGGGACGCCCAGCGAAGCCGAGAACGCAAACGCAGGTTCGATCGTCGAAGCCGATGCCACCCCCGTACCAACGCTGGCCCCAATTCCCACCGCCACACCAAGCCCGGCCGCGATCGCAGTGCCTACGAGCACTCCGCAACCAACGTCGGTGCCCAGGCCAACGTCGGTGCCCAGGCCAACAGCGACTCCTGCTCCGCGCCCAACGCCGCGTCCTACCTTGCCCCCAGCGCCGACCTGTCCGGGTGGGCAGGTGGTCGCGAACGGCTCCTGTTCCTGTCCAGCAGGCCAGACAAAAAGACCAGGCGATGGGCAATGTGTACCGTTCTGCACGCAGTCGCAGTTGACAATCAACAATTCGTGCGTGTGTGCAGGCGACCTATTCGATAACGGTGGCCAGTGCGTGCGCCGCTGCTTGACTAACGAAATTCCCGATGGCTCTGGCGGCTGCAAATTAAAAGCACCCGACCCGGCCCTCGACGAGACGAATTAGGCGTTAGGCAACCGGCGACGCTCAACCGCCGAGATCTTGTGCGTCGACAATCACCAGGATCACCAACAAAACGATGATGCCCAGATTCAAGATGCTGACGGGCACCTTGTACTTGTGGTCAGCTTTCCAGAACCGGCGAATGCTGAACACGTTGGCGACGATTGCAATGGTACCGACCACGAGGCCAATCGAAGAGCCGATCCCCGACGTGATCCCGACAATTGGAAAGATGAACGGGAAGACGAGATAGGTCAACGTGCACCGAACGGCGGAAATCAGAATCGACTGGCTGAAGACCTTTTCGGGCTGATCCGTCGAGTCGGAATTGGCTTCGGTTGCGACCACAGTTGCACGCTATCTGGCTGGCCCAGAGTTGACAGGTCGCACCCGACATGGAGCGAACGCGACTACCAATACTCTTCGAAGTGGATGTTTCCGGGGTCGCCTCGGCGGTCGAGTTTGAAACCACGTTGCACCAGCAGTTCGACGACACCGGTGGTCGCGGGCCATTCTTCGGGCTCGCCTTCGGGCAATCCGATCATTGCTGGATTGCCGCACAAGAAGACATCGGTCGACGTTGGATCGAGCTCGATACCGAACTTAGATGCCAGCGAATCGCTACTGATGACATCTTGCAGGTACTGCTTGGGGAAGTCATCCTCGCGCGTCGGAAGCGGCATGTAGTGGTAGTTGGGATAGTGCGCAACCAAGTCTTCGTGTTCTTTGCGGTAGCCGAGGTCGGCCCACTGTCGCACCGTCACCGCAGACACGATGGGGCCGCGATGGCCCTTGCGCAACAGTTCGGTGACCATGGCGTTGTGCGGCGCCTCGCCCGTGCCGGTCGAGAAAAAGACGCACGTACGGCCCGGGTCGACCACGGGTGCAAGCGTGTATCGCCCGGCGACCTTTGACCCTAGAAAGATCCGATCGCCGGGTCGCTTGAGTGCGAGCCGCGGTGTGAGCGCGGGCACGTTGTCATCGGTCGGGGCGACCAGCACGATGTAGAATTCGAGTTCGTCGCCTGCGGCATAGTCAGCGAGATACCCGTGCTCGTCGAACATTGGGCTCGAAATGGAGTACGAGCGGCGAATCATCTTGAGCCACTTGTCGTCGATACCGACATCGCTGGCCTGATCGATCCGCGGTTCCCAATAGCCCAGGCCCAAAGTTGCGTATTGCCCGGGAAGGTGACTGGTATCGCCGTGATCGGGACGAACCTTGAGCCGCCAAAGATCAGAGTGCGTTGGTTCGAACAGCGTGATGGTTGCGTTGTAGTAGTGCTCGGCCAGTTCGTCGGCGAGCGTCGTGTCGCGGCTCCATGACCGCACGCCATAGGGCTCCACCACTGCGTCGGGGAATCGGGCGCCTGCAACCGACGGCCACAGATCAGGCCCGAAGGCGCCGTGCATGTCGATCTCTTCGGCTTTGCCTGAGAAGAGCCACACCGCGTCGGATGCCTTGGCTGCGTCGGTGACTCCCAACGACCCGAGATCTGCAGGTGCCCGGCTACTCGCAAACACAATGTGATCGAACTCAAGATCTGGTGTGCGTCGATCAGCGAAGTAGGCCATCGGGTACCCATTGCGCTCGCCAATCGCGGTGGGGGTCGACCGGTACAGCACGGTGGCGCGACGTTCGCGTTCGAGCGTCGCCAGCATTTCGCCCGCCACTGGCGAGAGCCGCACCGGTTCGAGGCCCGCCGCGGCGAGCACGACGTTGGCACCCGCAGCCGCGAGCTGAGCGGTGACCTCGACCGCGTGATCTGAGATGCCGATGACCATGACGTCGGCATCGCCGGCGCTTGCTGGCGGGTTATCGACGGTGACACGTTCGTTCGCGGCAACGTCGATCGGAGGGGTCGACTCGTGCAGGTACTGGCGCTCTGCGATGACAACCGCAGTTGCCCGACGCTGGCGTTTGTTGGAGTTCACGATGACCATGCCGGAGTCGGGGTCGATATCGATCAGGTTGACCTTCTCGCCATAGCCGATCGCCATGTCATTGCGACTGATGACCTCGGGCATCAGCACTGAATCGCCGCGCTCGAGAATGTGCACTCGCTGCACGCCAGCGCGCCGGGCAGCCTCGGCCACAGAAAGGCCTCCGGCGGTCGCGCCAATGACGATCAGGTCGTGGATAGAAACGTCTTCAACCATGCGCCATTGTCGCACACCACCCGCCGGCACCTACTACGACAGTCAGCCCGATCGTCGGCTCGCCAGAAATGCGCCGACGATGGTGATTGGGGCACCAATGAGCGCTAGGCCGGTCACGTCGTCGCCGCGCAGCCAGACACCAAGTATCAGTGAAACGACGGGAATTAGATAAGTAATAAACGACGACCGGATCGACCCAACCCGGCCCACCAGCGATGTCATGATCCAATACGCAAGCCCGGTACCGACCGATCCAAGGCCAACAATTGCCAGGGCCGACGATGTCTGCCATTCATTTTCACCAAGGTCCACCAGTGCGTAGGGCACAACGAGCACCGAGGCCACCGAGAGCACACTGCTCATCAGCACAATCGCGCCGTATTTTGCCTGCAGCGGCGGGGCCATGTTAATTGCGAAGCCGTAACAACCAGTGGCCGCAAGCACGAGCAGCACGCCCTGGATTTGCGATGACCCGCCGCTCGCCGATCCGGCTGAGATCAACACAATTCCCGTAAAGCCGAGCGCCAGGCCAACCAACTGGAGACCCTTTGGGACGACGCGCACGAACAAGACCGATACGAGCGCGACGAGTACTGGCGTGGCGCCGTTGAGCAGGCCAGTTACTGCCGAGTTGATCCACTGTTGCGCGAGCGGGAACAGCGTGAACGGTATGGCGACCCACACCAGCCCCAGTGCGGCAACTCGTGCTCGATCCTCGACCGCGATACGTTCGCCACGGCGAAGTCCGATCCGCAGAATCCACAGTGTCAGCGCACCGAGGCTCACCCGCAACAGGGTCACCATGCCGGGCGTCAACGCTTCGAGCGATTCTGCGATGAGCAGAAACGAGGCGCCCCAAATCAACGAAATCGAAAAGAACAGTACCCAGTCTTGCGGAGCGAAATCACCGCGGTTGTCCGCCACTGCGCCTGCGAAAACCTTGGTCTTGGGCGCGGTCACCGCCGAACCTTACCTGCATCGACTTCGGAGGTCTGGCGGGTTTCGACTACCAGGGTCCCGAACCGCAAGCCAGGTGTTCGTGGTCAGGTCGGCCCCACCTACCCATCCGTCAGCCGTCGTAAAAGGTAAGGGTCGTCGTTGCCAGGTACTTGTCGTCTGGACGCACTGTGGAATCGCCGAACTCGGGTCGATTCGGGGTGTCGGGTAGACACTGAGTTTCGAGCGCAACCCCCTGGGCGTCGGCCGCGAGGTGTGCGCCGGTATAGACCTGCAGCCCGATCTGGTTCGTCGCAAGGTCGATCCGGCGCCCCGAATCATGGGCCAGCGTGGCGTGCACCGCTGCGGTCGGATCGAGGACGAAGCAGTGGTCAAAGCCACCGTCGCCGATCACATCGCTGAGCTCGCGACCGTTGCGACAGTCATAGCGTGTCCCCGCAACGGTTGCCGGAGGACCTGCGACCGGGATGTTCGCTGCGTCGACATCGACGTACGCGTCGGCCGCCACCGTCAACGTGTGGCCGTCGAGCGTGCCGGTTGAGCCCAGATTCCAGTACGTGTGGTTGGTGAGGTTGACCGGCGTTGGTTCGGTGACCTTGGCTCGGTAGTCGATGGTGAGTTGATTTCCGGTCAGTGCATAAACCGCAGTGGCGTGGACCTTGCCGGGATATCCCATGTCTTGGGCCTTGCTCTTGTGATGCAGCACAACTCGTCCGGTGTCACCATCGGTCTCTGCGTCGGCTGACCACGCATACGACGCAAAGCCCTCGGATCCGCCATGCAGGTGATGCTCGCCTTCGTTGGCATCGAGCTCGTAGTCGACGCCGTCGAGCGTGAACCTGGAACGGGCGATGCGGTTGGCATAACGGCCGACCGATGCGCCGTGGGAACCGCTGCTGTCTGACGCGGTGGCGGGATAACCCACGTTGATCTTCAACTCGTCGTTGCCGGCGAGCCGCAGCACGACCACTGCCAAGTGCGCCCCCAAATCAGCGACCGTCACCGACATGGCTTCGGAGGTGAGTTCGTATCCCATGGACTCGGCGCCAGGCCACAGTGTTACGCCGACCCGGTTGATGCTCATTGCCACGTCGCGCACGATACCGGCGCGGACCCACAGCAGGTCATCCACCTGCCAGGCGGGTAAGCGCCGTGGCGATCATCGCCAACACGATCACGCCGACAAATGGCACCTTGCGCCAGGTCGCAGCCAGCGCTACAACGAGCCCGGCAGCTCGGGCGTCGAGCACCAATGTGTTGTCCGTCTCGAACGTCTGTAGCGCAATCAACGCGCAGAACAGGGCGGGCGGTATGAGCGAGATGGACCGCCGCAGCGCCGGGTTCGCAACCCGGTTGCCCACGAGCACTCCGGCCAGTTTGAAGCCGTAGGCCCCCGCTGCCAGCACCAATATTGCCGTCCATGTCATGTTGCTGGCTCGGTGTTTCGAAACAACAGCAGCGTTGGAACGATCGCCAGTGCGGCGAGCAGAATCGGAGCGCCAGCCGGAGTGAACGGCACCGCACCGATGGCTATAGCAGCGCCAGCAATCCCAGCGACCCGCCCGGGTGCAGTTGACACGTGCGGGCCGAGCAACGCAACGAACGATGCAGGGAAGGCGGCATCGAGACCCCACACGTTGGGGTCACCTATTGCGTCGCCGATGAGCACGCCCGCCGCGGTTCCCAGGTTCCAGAAAAAGAACAATGCGGCACCCGTCCACCAAAACGCCTCGACTGCAGAAGTCTCGTCGGGTTGGGCGACCGACATTGCCGTGGTCTCGTCGATAACGAAATGCGCTCCAGGCACGCGCTTCCATCCGAACGGCGCAAGCCGCTCGCTCAGCCGCATGCCGTAGAGCGAGTTTCGGGCCGCGAGCAGCAAGGCACCCCCAACCGCAGAAACCGGTGATCCTCCGCTACTGATGACCCCGACCGCCGCGAACTGTGACGCGCCGGTGAACACCAGCAGCGACATCGCCATTGCTTTGACCATCGACAGATCAGCGGTTGTGGCCAGCACGCCGAACGTCACGCCCACCAGCCCAACCGCAGCTCCCAGCACTACCGAGTCGCGCCGAAGTGTCGGCGACACCTGCGGCTCGGTCACAAGGGCCTGCGCTGCTCATGGTAATAGGAGGTCGATAGCGGATCGATCCGCTCGGTCTCCTGGCTAGCCGACAAAATCGATCGATTCTCGCAGGAGCTGCTTCCATTGTTCTTCGGCGTGGGTGTCGACCAGCACCCACTCTTTGAAGACCTTCTTGGCCGGCGCAAACGACTGGCCGGTCCCGCCTTCGATGAGCTCGACGACACGTTCCCGAGGGAGCTTGACGACGAGACCTGGTCCCTTGTGATAGGGCATGGCCACGAACTCACCCGACGTACTGCGGGCGCACTTCGTGCCCATGATCGTGCCCTCGCGAAGCTGGTCGCCTGCCATGAATGGCGCAACCGCATCCCAGAATTCTTCGCTCATAATCCGACCGTAGCCGAGCACCCTGTCCGGCGCCGGGAAAACACCGTGCTGGCACGCCGTGCGTAGGCTTGGGCAGGTATGGGCTTCACACCGGTTGTTGGCACGCTTGCGTATCTGTGGAACCAGGCCAGCGACCAGGTGCTCATCATCCGGCGCAATGCACGTGCCGACGACGATCACTTTGGCAAGGTCAACGGTCTGGGTGGCAAGGTCGAAGTCGACGAGGACATTGCGACGAGCGCTCGGCGCGAGATCAAAGAAGAAGCCGACCTCGACGTGCGTGCGATGTCACTTCGGGGCACGGTCACCTTCAGCGACTTCGGCCCCAAACGTGAACAATGGCTGGTGTTCGTGTTCTTGGTGACCAAGTGGAGCGGCCGATGCGCAACGTCGAACGACGAGGGCTCGCTCGAATGGGTCGCGCGATCTGAACTGCTCACAGCGTGCCAGGGTGGAGCCACCGCCGAGCGGTTCCCGATGTGGCCGGGCGACAAACACTTCCTGCCGCTTGTGTTCGACGACGAACCAACCACGTTTCACGGAACGATGCCGTACGACGCCGACCAACCAAAAAGCTGGTCCTACGAGCGTCTCTAGGTCACGAGCAGGTCCGACCAGGATTTCGCTCGGCGCGGTTTCCCCAAAGCGCTCAGATCAGCTACCGGCAGCGTGAGTGCTGCGCCCTCGGAAGAAAGCACGAGTCGACAAGGTTCGCCCCCGGCTGGGCGAGCACCAGTGTCGAGTGGATCACAGATTGCGTCGAACTCGGACCGATAGTCCGTGTCGATGTAGCGGGGCGTCATGGGCACTTTGGAGAGTCGAATGCGGATGATGTCTCCCAGCATGCGCAGTGGCGTGGTCGGCCGGACCTTGGTGCCAGCCACGTAGTGCCAGGTCACCGGATACTCCACCACACCAACGCCTACTGCGAGTAGCCGACGGAGAATCTCGACATCGAAAGCGAAGCCGTCGACGCTGGCGTCGGCAAAGACCAGTCGGGCTACCGGGGCCTTGAATATCTTGGCGCCGCACTGGGTGTCGCGAATCGAGGTGCCCGCAGCGATCTGTACCACGTGGTTGAAGATGCGACCCATAACACCTCGGATCGCAGGCGCACCCGTGACCTGTGAGCCCGGGGCGTGGCGCGAACCAAACACGGCACCTACGGTCGGGCCGAGTGCTGCGATCATCGGGGCGAGCGCGGTCAGGTCGGTGGCGTTGTCTGCGTCGACAAAGGCAATGACATCGCCGCGGGCAGCAGCGACACCAGTACGCACTGCCGCACCCTTGCCTTGGTTGGTGTCGTGTTCGATCACCGCCAGGTGTTTGGCCCATTTGCCACTTCGGCGGGCCACCAGAGCAGTGCTGTCGGAGCTGCCGTCGTCGACCACGACGATCTCGGTCGTCGTGACGTCGACACTATGGCTCAATGCCTTGAGCGCAAGCGGCAACCGCAGAGCCTCGTTGTAGGCCGGGATGATGATGCTCAGCTCGATCGCGACGTCATTTCTCGGCGGCCGTGACACCAACACGGGCCTGGGTTGCACGAAGGACATCGGTCTCATTCAACCAGCAAGTTTTTGGGGATGCGCCTGCTAGAAGCGGCGGGCGAGGTTGAAGCGCAGCGGGCCGCCCTCGAGCAGCTCGGCGAACGCATCGGCATCGATCGCCCGCGAGAAGAGATACCCCTGGCCCCGGTCGATGCCAATCTTGGTCAGAAAGTCAGCCTGGCGTGGCGTTTCGATGCCTTCGGCGACCACGATCATGTTGGTACTGCGCGCGAATTCGGCCAGGCTCGTGACCAGGTTTCGCACTCGCCAGTCCGTCTCGATTCGTGCGATGTAGGAACGGTCGATCTTGATGCCATCGATCGGCAAGTCGCACAGCATCTGAAGCGACGAGTACCCGGCGCCGAAATCATCGAGCATTATCTGCGCGCCGAGTTCACGCAAGCGAGTCAGCTGCTTTCGAACACTTTCGAAGTCATGAATGATGTCGGTCTCGGCGATCTCGAGCCGCAGACCAGCGAAGGGGCGTTCGATCTGGTCCTGCTCGTGAAGTGCCAACAGGCTCTCCAGGTGAGCCGCTGACACGTTGAGCGCAATCGGCATGGTGTTGCCGCTGATACGGCGCCACGCCCAAAGCTGGCCCGCCATCTCGGTCATGAGTTGTTCGAGCATCCCGGCCCGGCGTGTGACCTCGATGAACGAACTTGCCACCTCGACGCCTTCGTCGGTGCGCCACCGTGCGAGCGTCTCGGCTGCGACGATTTCGCCGGTAACGAGATCGACCTCGGGCTGGAACCATGCTTCGATTTGCTGGTTGGAAAGAGCCTCGCGCAGCGCCAGTTCGGTACCGACTCTGGCGTCGCGTTTTGCTCGCAGATCCACGTCGGCGAGCACTGCCTGCGCTCGACCCCGCCTCTTTGCTTCGTAGAGGGCGGCGTCGGCATGGCGGTACAGGTCGTCGGCTGATTCGTCGGCCAGCGATATCGCCATGCCAATGCTGGTGGCGATACTCAGATTCACACCGTCGATCATGAACGGATCGACGAACTTCGCGAGAACTCGATCAGCAATCAATGCCAGGTGTTCGTCTGACGCAAGGCAACGCATGAGCACGACGAGCTCGTCGCCGCCGACCCGGGCAAGGACCGCGTTCTCGTCGGCGAGGGCTCGTTTGATGCGCAGGCCCACCGCTTTGAGTAGTTCGTCGCCCGCTGCGTGGCCCAATGTGTCGTTGACGATCTTGAATCGATCGAGATCCAAGAAGAGCAGACCAACCGAACCGGCACGTCCGCCGCTGTCCTGTAAGGCTGCGGCGAGTTCTACGTGCAGTTGTTCTCGGTTTGGTACGTGCATGAGCAGGTCGTGCGTTGCGCGGTACTGAAGTTCTTCGTTGAGCGAACTGAGATCGCTTAGCTGCCCGAGCCGGCGCCAGAGCTCAGCGGTCGCAAGACCGATGCCAAGCGTTGCGCTGGCAGCTAGGCCGAACAGCACCGGTGACCAACTCGACGATCGAAATGACCACAGCACGATGCCAGCCACGCCAAACAAAGCAATGCCAGCCATGAGCGTCACCGTCATCCGGTGCGTCGCCGTCAACAAGCCAGCGCGTTTGGCGTCGCTGCTCGGGCTGGGCCGAGAAGCGTCGATCAGCGCCTGATCGGCCATAGCGGGACTGGTCACAAGATGTCGTATCGGCGAAATGAGACCAGACTTGAGCAAAAGGCCTAATACTTCTGGCTCACAAAGCGCGACGTTTGCTGGATTCTCCCCGGCGTCGACTACCCAATACTGGCCACAACTCAGCAGGCGAACTCAGTCAGCCAGCATCAATCCGCCGCGGCGGCGGCAAGCTCAAGTAGCGCCGCGGTGGCGCCTTCGACGATCAGTCGATGTTCGGTTTTGTGCATCCGCGCTGCAAATTGATCGAGCGAGTCACCCGCCTCGAAGCCGACCGATTCGCAGACAAGTACTGGGCCGACATCGACTCCTTCGTCGGGCACCCAATGCACCATGACACCGGACTCCCCGATATCGCCAGCCTCCCAGGCCTGATAGGCCCGCTCGATTGCTTGCACACCTGGGAACTCGCCCGGCTTCGCGGGGTGCAGGTTGATCATGGGTAACGCTGCGCCCACGTTGGCGCCGAGAATGCGCATCCACCCTGCAAGCACAACGAGATCGGGTGCGTAGGCCTCGACTACTTGCACTAGCCGGACGTCTGCCTGCTGTCGCACCGCCGGATCCTTACCCGAGTGGTCGATTACTCGGGTCTCGATCCCGGCAGACATTGCTCGATCGAGAACTCCCGCACGCGCATTGTTCGAGATCACCGCAACGATCTCGGCATCGAGTTCGGCGGCGGCGCTGGCATCGATCAGTGCCTGACAGTTCGAACCACCGCCCGATGCAAGCACCACGATGCGAGCCCGCTGACCAAGCGTCGACGAACTAGGCATTGATGAGTTGTACTCGGTCGCCTGAGCCATCGAAGTCGACCGTGTGGCCGATCACCCACGTCGGCTCATCGATTGAACCCTGCACCGCTGGGGCCCGATCCTCGTCGACGACAAGAACCATGCCGATACCACAGTTGAAGATCTGATGGGCGTCGACGACATCGAGACCAG
>Ga0209831_1001488_pt1 | contig 21341 bp, 27 predicted proteins | sample Maine_Asex4_meta_FD_187451 | JGI IMG/M metagenome (GOLD analysis project Ga0209831, IMG submission 187451) | Marine algal microbial communities from Maine, USA - Maine_Asex4_metaG (SPAdes) (version 2) | ecosystem: Host-associated > Algae > Red algae > Unclassified | place: Maine, USA | collected... | reverse complement strand
GGCGTCGGTGTGGGCGCGAGAGGGGGGAGCACTTGGGCCGGTGGGGACTATTTGAGAGGTGCTCTCGGTTGGGAGAGGCGGGCAATCCTTAGGAGAACCAACAAAGCACGTTCGCACACACACACACAAGCTCAAGCCACTCAACCACTTCACCGTGGTCCCCCAACCCCTATCCCCACTGCGTTTCAACAGGGTGGCGCTGGGAGGCGCGGGACCTTCCTATGGCCGCTTCGCCGAGGTTCATCTTCATCAGCACCAGCCATCGAACAATAGCGCACGTAACTCCGCCCACATGAAGGTCAGTAACCGCGCTACGCAAACCGCGTTGCGTGACACGCGTACCACCGAGCACCCTCCCACCTCGACCGGCTCCTCATGGTCAGCGTACCCTCAAAAAAAACGCTGCTCTTCCTTCAGCCCCTACCCCCTGCATCGCCCACGCTCCGTCCAGGGGCCGCAACCTCACCGATCCACAGCACCACGTCGTCAGCCGGCAATCCCGTCGACAGACGCGCTGCGCCGGTCGACCAAAGGCAACGGGAACGGCCGCGACCGCTCGAGCAGCCACGCTCTCCGCGACCACACAACCCCCCATTCGAACAATCAAAAGGAAAACGCTCTCTCAGGCCTCTGAAGCCACCTTCTCGACAAGTCACAAATTCTTACGCGAGCGTGACCACGTCCGTCTCGGTCAACCCGCCCCCACGACCCCATAAACACAGCATGTTGCATGCGTGCCGGCGGCGGGAGCCTGGCACGACGGCCGGCGTGATTGGGCCGGCCGAGGTGGCGGTTCGGCGGTCAAAGGGGTGGTGTGAGAGGTTTTGCGTGCGGTGCGGGACGCCAGAGTCATTCGACAGCGGCATCATCATGGCCGAGGTGGCGGTAGCGAACGAAGTGTGAGGGGTGTGTGCCTGCGTTCTGAGGTACGTCAAAGAAGAGGCGGATGAAGCCAGTGGGTCAGTATCCGGTTGTAAGCGCGCCAAGGCTTTGAGAAGGCTGTTGCGCATCCTTTTCAGTGGTTGCCAGTGCCGGGGGTACGCGGGGAATGCGTGAAACGCGGACACTAACACACCTTGGATACAAACCCCGCTTTTCTGTGCCTTCTTGTACGATAATTGTGTTTCTGATGGTACCACTGAACTCGGCAGGGGCGGAAATGCCAGGATCCGCGGCAAGCGCTTGCCGTCGGTCCGCCCGCAACGAGATGTTGCTTGCGTGCCGGCCGCGGGAGCCTGGCACGACGGCCGGCGTGATTGAGTCGGCCGAGGTGGCGGTTCGGCGGTCGGAGCGGCAGTGTGAGGGACTGTGTGTGCGGTGTGGGACGCCAGAGTGATGCGCCAGAGGCATCATGACGGCCGTGGAGGCGATGGCGGACGGAGTGTGAGGTGTGTGTGCTTGCATTCTGAGGTACAACAGAGAGCGTGCGGATGGCGCCAGTGAGTCGATGGCCGGTTTTGCACGCACCGAGGCTTCGACGAGGCCGTTGCACATCCCCTTCAGTGGTTGCCGGTGCCGGGGGAACGCGGGGAATGCGTGAAACGCGGACACTAACACACCTTGGATACAGACCCCGCTTTTCTGTGCCTTCCTGTATGATAATTGTGTTTCTGATGGTACAACTGAACTCGGCAGGGGAGGAAGCGCCAGGATCCGCGGCAAGCGCTCGCCGCCGGTCCGCACGCAACATGATTTTACATACGGGACGGCGGCGGGAGCCTGGCACAACGGTCGGTGTGATTGAGCCGGCCGTGGTGGCGGTTCGGTGGGCAAACGGGCGGTGTGAGGGGTTGTGTGTGCGGTGAGCGACGCCAGAGAGATGCGACAGAGGCGCCAAAACGGCCGAGGTGGCCGTGGCGAGCGCAGTGTGAGGTGTGTATGCCTGCATTCTGAGGTACGTCAGAGAGAATGCGGATGGCGCCAGTGGGTCAGTGGCCGGTTTTGAGCGCACCGAGGCTTTGAGGAGGCCGTTGCACATCTTTTTCAATGGTTGCCGATCCCGGGAGCACGCAGGGAATGCTTAAAACGCGGACACTCTCATACCTTGGATACAAACCCCGCATTTCTGTGCCTTCCTGTATGATAATTGAGTTTCTGATGGTACCACTGAACTCGGCCGTGGCGGAAACGCCCGGATCCGAGTCGAGGGCTCGCCGCCGGTCCGCTTGCAACGACATGTTGCATGCGGGCCGGCGGCGGGAGCCTGGCACGACGGCCGGTGTGATTGGGCCGGCCGAGGTGGCGGTTCGGCGGTCGGAGCGGCGGTGTCAGGGATTGTGTGTGCGGTGTGGGACGCCAGAGTGGTGCGACAGAGGCATCATGACGGCCGTGGTGGCGGTGGCGAACGCAGTGTGAGACGTTGCGCGTTCTCGATGTCCCGGATACGCAAAATCGAACGCGGGCCAATGAGAGTGCAAACTTGAACAATCACGTCGATCTTGGCTCGAATACGTCGCATGCGGATCGCGTGGCACGAACTTGCAACCATGGGAAGGGAAGCCACGCGGTCATTGCCGACTTCAGTCCGACGACGCCACCTGTTCGACAATGAGACTGCTCTGGGTCTTTATCATGCCGTTCACGGACGCAGAGTGACGAAGGCATTGCTTCTCTCTGGTTTCGACAGGCACGAGGAATGGGCATGGCCATGTCTCCACCGTCGCCATCTACGCGCGGGCCTGCCGCCGCACCCTCACAGCGGCAACGGCGGGAGCTACTTCCGCCACCGGACGCAGCTACCGTGACGACGCCGCGGCCGACTTGCTCTGCCTCACGCCGCACCTGGTGGCCGCCCTGGCGTCGGTGCCCGACATGGCTTCCCGTGGCGGCGGCCGTTGGCGTTGGTGAGGGCGCATTGCGCGGCCCATTGCCCGCGGGCATGTTGTGAGGCACGGATAAGTCCCCCCCCCCTATCCGCTTCCCCTGCCCCGCCGTCGGCGCTCAGGCGCTCGGCGGCCGCCGCCAGCGCCACGGTTGTCGCGGTGGACTTGACGACGCACCCCCGCCGACGCCACTGCTCTCCACCGCCCGCCGCCGCCGCGGCCACGCGCACGGCCACCAGGCCCACGACGGCTGGCTACCACGCCGCCAGCCGCGGCCAGACGCTGCCGTTACCGACACCGCTGCGTAGCAGCGTGATGACCACCGTGGCGGCCACGTCGGCCGCGCGAGCGGCCGCGGACGCGGAAAGCGGCCGTCCCCGCCGAGGCCGACACCTGGGCGCCATCTCTCCATCGCCCGGCGGTGGCGACAGCCGCCGAGGACAGCAGCGGTAGGGCGACGGCAGCGGCTATCGCCATGTTGCTGACCGCCGGCCACACGGCCACCGTGGAGGAAATGCGTGGCGCGTACTGCTGAAGCGCGTGTAGAGTGTGGCAGCCGCGTCGGAGCGGGCGCCGCCGTTGCATTGTCTTTAAACTCGGCCACCCTGCCGCCGGCGGGCGCGTGGAGCGTGCCCGTATGCGTGCCCGTATACTGGCGTTATGGAGCGCGTGGCTGAATCGACGGCCAAGTGCACGGGCGTAGACAAGCTCCCGCCCGACACCCGCGGCGGCGGCCTCGCCTTGCCACAGTTTCCCGAGACTCGGGATCTCTCGTAGTCCCTGACGCGGAGGATGCAGAAAAGGAGATGTGTGCGTACACGGGGAAACGATTTGTATCTATTCACGTGGTCCAAACACACCCCGAGACGAACGCGCAGAAGCCTCAAATCCACACATCAGTCGGCTACCGGGAACCTGACTGCATTAACAGAAACAAGCGCTCCACACGGCCCGTTCATAGGCACCGACTGGCCCACCGACTCAGAAGCCCGGCTGCTGGTCACGGGTCGTCCACGGATAGAACACGTGAATGAAATATCGCGAGGCCCGTCGCTCCGCCGGCGTGTCCGGCTGGTTGCTCGGCGTGGCGCGCGGACCGAGGCGTTCTTCGAGGTCGCACCAGTCCACCTGGACGTCCTCCGCACAAAGGATGCGGGCGGCGTCAACCAGCTCCAGACCCGGGTAGGAGTCTTCGTCATGCGATAACTCCCACGCCAGACGGACGCACCCATACCGCGTCAGCGCACACCCGCGCAGGCTCGGCACGCGGCGCATACGCTGCACTACCACGCAGCTGCAGGCCTCGCCGTTCAGAGAGCGCAGAGCGAGGCGCATGCGGCCCCAGCAGAGGTCGCCGTCATTGTCCTCATATCGAACAAAAGAGTACCATGGCTTGCCAAAGAAGATGTCCGCTGCACATAGGTGCTGCAGCACTGGCGGGGCGCCCCTCTCGAAACGCTCCATGACACGGACAGTGCGATGCTGTGTGACCCAGGCGGTGTCGTGCAGGCGCAGAACCGCGCCCAAGTTTGCCAAATCGGGGATGCGGCACAGAACGGTGACAGCCGCGCGCTGCGCACGGCCCGTGAACGTGAGGTCCGACGTCTGCGTAGGCGGGGCAGGGGCCTGGCTGTGGCCGCCGTCTTCCTCGGAAAGGACGCCGCTACCTTCGTCATCGGCTGCCTCGCACAGCTCCTTGATGACCGCCGATTGCGTCTCCTCGCATCGCATCATCTGAAGAGCAACACCGGGGCCACGCTCGTTGCTGCGCTTAAACATGTGCTTGCAGCTGCCGTGCAGCTTCTCGTCGACCGACATGTCGCCCTCCCAGAGTTTGTCACGGTTCCGCAGCTCTTCGCCCAGGTGTTGTACGAGGCGGTGCAGCTTAGTCGTGTTTACGTGCCCGTACAACGTCTGGATGAAGTCGACGCCGAACTCTTTGGCGGCCTCGTCAATGTCGTTGACGTCCGCCTCAGTGACGACAGTCGCATTAGCAACGTTGTCACCAAACAGCATACCACCCACGCGCGCCTCCTGGCAGAACAACACCAGGTACGCCTCGTGCAGGGGCATATCGCAGAAGTGCTCCGCGTACGCACTGGCAGAGGCCACATCCATTTTGGGCAAAGCGCCGACCGAGTCGTCGGCGACGGCCAAGTCGTCGCCTGGCACGGCCACCCAGCCGTCATCAAAGGCGCTGCTATCAACGCCCGCGGAGCCGCCGGAAGATGCACTGGCGACACTGCTGTCGTCATCGCTGGACGTCTCGCCCGTCGTGCTGCCCTTCCCGCCCGGGGCTTTGGGCATCCGCCTAGTTGGTGCCACTGGGACGCCATCCAATGGTGCTGCGGCGAATTCCCCTGAGTCGGGCACGCCGGTGAGCCCGGCCACCATGAAGGGCCAGGAGATGAAAATGTGCCGCCGGCTGCGACCGGTCATTGTGGCTTGCGGCTCCGAGGTCGGTACAAAACAACTGCATAAAGGAATAGGTTCATCCGAAGCCGAGCCAAGTGCGATAGTAGAGAGTGTGCGTCAGGTCAGTTCTCTTGTCAGCTCCCTGTGGACCACTTAGCACACGGGCGCATCCGGCCGGCAGGCGTTGCGCTCAACGCGTCGCCGCCTCGGGACACGTTGGAGAAGAGACCGCGGCCCGCACACCGCCCGAAGAGTGCCCCCCCCCTGCCTACAGCGGCAACGCAAGAGCATACTCTGGTGCAGACGGTGTCACCTTGCAGTTGCGGCCCAGCTCAAATCCGCGCAGGTTGAGGATGTCCAGTGTGTCTTGCACCGTGCCTAGACGCACAAGACCTCTGCCTGCGCAAAGGGCACGCAGTACGGCCGGCAGGCGCTGAGCCAGCAGCCGGAGGATACCAAGCTTCCAAAAATTCAGCAAGTCGAACGAGACGACGAAGTACAGGTTGTAAGCGCCCGTACCGAGACCGTGGACTGCACCCAGGGCGGGCACAAATGCGAGCGCGCTGTGCTCGCGACCGAGGGCGCGGCGCCGACTCGCGCGCGCGTCCTCCGCGCGCACGACAGCAGCCGCCATCTGCGCATTGAGAGTTGTGACAACATCGCGATCGACAGCGAGTACTCCCAGAAGACCGCCGCTCACATTCTTGTCCTCCTTGCAACGCGAGCAGAAGTACCGGCATCGATTCCCCATGAGCGCCAACATGTTACGCTCCTCCACTTGATCAACAACCAAGCCCAAAACTCGCGGCACGAGCATGACGGAGCCGTGCCCGGCCACCGGCGCCGTGACGCCTTCTTCACTTGCGCGCGTTAAGGCACGCAGTGACACCGCCAGGGAGCGCCGGAGCAGGTAGTTGCGCATGACGCTCACGGCAAGCCTCGCGGCCGCGCTTTGCTCGACCGCCTTCGAAATGTGCTGAAGGTAGCCGACCGTCTGCCACTGGCCACCGCCGTCAAGCACGTTAGGGAAGTCGACGCGTAGAGCGAAAATGTAGTGCGCGCCGCTCCACGACACGAGTGCGTCGTTCGCATGTAGCTGGACCGCCAGGACCCGCGCGTCGGGCCCATGGATGCGCCGCGCCTGACGGCTATCTTGCACGTACAGGTCCGCGTCCATTGCATGTCCAAAGCCCCCGGCTGGAAACGGCGGTCGCAGAGAGTGATGGGTTGCGCAAGCGCCTCGTGCGGCACGGTGCCGCCCGATCCAAGATGAAGTGGAGCTCAGTCCGGAGCCGACCGCGTCTTACAGAGCCAAGCAGCGCAACGAACAATGCAAGATCCCCGGGTCTACGGCCCCGAGAACGACAAAGCGCCGCACCGGACCTACCAAGATCCCTATCCGTAGCTTAACGGGAACACGGAGACACGCGGAGCGACACGGCGCGATGACGCGCGACCCATTCACCGGTGCGCACCGATTGGAGAGTGACCGTCACTCACCGCATCGTCCACAATGTCCCCACTTGCGGATTGCCTTGTGTGGACCACGGGCGAAAGCAGACGATGCCCCGTCCAAGTCGAAACATTCTCTTTGGCCGAAAGAGCTTGAGGAGAAAGCGCGCGCGCCAGCCCTGCCGGTCAGATCTGCAACAGTGGCCTGCGTAAATTAGTCGCTGACGGGGCTCTGCCAAATTGTGGACCATGGCAGCAGGAGTTTTGACGTGGTCTTTATCATCTCATAATTTCCCGGCGGTTTCGGAAGCCCTGTCCAAATAGATGAAGAGCAGGGGGCTCACCTGTCGGTGTCCCAAATAACCGGCGTCTTTGTCCAATAGCATGGTGTCTCTGAGCAAAGTGGCATCCTCGAACTTGGGCTCGAATCAATGTGCACAATTCGAGCGCCCAAGAACGACACTTTCGCGAATATTCTTTCTGCTTCGATGGCGATTGTGCACATCGTCATCCGCTTTTTTTCGAGGGGAGGGAATCGCTGTTCTCCACATTCGTCAGCACCTTGCGGTTGCTGCTCGTCCTCCGATCACCGAGACTGAGCCCGCCAGCCCGCCTCGTCCTCGATCCTTGTCTGCGCCCCCGCTCCAGTGCTGTGCGCAGAGGATCTCGCCATGCCGCTTCGTTGCTGTCACCCCTCATCCGCTTACGTCTGCTCACTGGCAAGAAGGTTCCTGCAGCCCGCCGACGCATCCATGTCGCTGCTCCGCTCCCTCCTGGCCTCTGCTGACTGACCTCGTGCCGGCCCTCGAGCATTTGTGCTGCATTGAGCGAGCGAGAACCGATCTGCATCACTTCCCCCCCCCCACTATTGTCTCGTGCGCAAGCCCCGCATGCGATGCTGCAGAGTGCCAAGAGGCCGGCGCAGATCTGTCTTTGTCGCCGACGCCGTGTGTGGTACTTTCATTCGATGTGTGGCTCTTGCATGTGCGTGTGCATAAATTGAAATGGTGGGTGCCTGTGGACCTCCCTCGTACGAGTGCGTTGTGAGTTCCCACGCGGCCGTGCACTACGAGGTTGTCGGCCACGCGGGCGCCTGCGAGCGCTGCGCACCGGCGTGTGGGCAAGGCATCCCAGCGAACGCTCCGACCTGGTGCGCTGGCAGGGTACACAAGCTGCCGCACCCAGTTCTTGAGCCCATCCTGAAGCTCGACCATCCCATCTTTCTCCACCTTGCATTTGCTTGCACCTACCCTATCCATGCCTCTTGGTCCCCTTCTCCTTTGATTCGTGGTCTTTGAGCTTCTTTACGGTACTTCTCGCCGCCATGTCCGCGCTGTACGGCTTTGCGCGTGCCGGCTCCCTAGCCTACGTCAACAACGACCAAGATGACTCGGTGGCACCGAACAGGGCTCGGCCTACTCGGGTGATGAGTGGGCTGCAGTACGCGGCGGAGGTTGCGGCTCGCCTTTCCCCCGCCAGGCACGGCCCCACAACGCCGGCGCTCTACACGCAGGAGGGTCATCACGCGCCGCCGCTGTTCAACGCGTCTGCTTCGTGGCTGCGCCATCATGCTTCCGAGTCGTCCGGCGCTACTTCGCCCACGTCGACAGCTGTGCGCCAGTCGCCATCGCGCGTGGCGCGACGCGCAGTTGCTGTGGCGACGCCGCGCGGGCACAGCGGCGGTGCTGGCTTTTCTTCCAGCGTGGTAGCTGGAGGGCACTCGCTGCCGCCCTTGGAGGCCACGGCCTCGGCGGACGCCCTTTGGGTGTCACTGGCTCTTTTCAAGACGCGTTGGCGTCGCCAGCGGCGCCCGCTGCTGCGCCGCCCTCCCACGCGCGGCGTGGCCTCGATGACGACAGCAACGACGATGAGTGGGACCAGGAAGGTGACGACGAGAGCACCCCGTGCGCTGCGCCAGGCACCACCGTGCCACAGCAAATGGCCGCCTCAAGCAGACCCATGAACGAGAAACGTCGCGGCGCAGCAACGCCTGGTTGCTCCCCGCCGCGCCAACCGTCGGCACATGGCGGCGGACCACCGGGCGACGGTGGGGCTGGCGCTGGCGCCAACCAGGCCATCGCTGGTGGGGCAGGCTCCGGCGGTGGAAGCCGCGGGGCTCGCACGCGCGGCACGACGTCGCCTACGGGACGTGCCGGCGCTTCTTCCGGGATTGCCGCGCCGCTGCCTGACGGTGGAGGCGCGTTGCCACGCTTGCGTGCGAGTCCGGCGGCGGCCAGCGGCGGCAGTCCTTCTGTGCGTGCCGGCGCTATGCTGCCTACGGGAAGGGCTGGAAACAGCTCGTCGGCCGCACCTGCGACCGCCGCGCACGTGGGTGACATGATCCGTTCGACCTCATGCGGCTTTGCCGGCGTGCGCCGTGAAATCACGGAGCAGCGCGACGAGGTGGCCATACTGAACAGCCAGCTACGCGCCGGTACCAAGAAAGGTGATGACATTGCCGTGCTCGCGGACCGATTGACCGCGTCGCTGATCTTCCAACGCGGCACGCTTGTTGCGATCTCCGGCGACGTGAGCACGGTGCTGACGTTGGTGACCGCTGACCGCGCGGCTGCTGTCGCGCCTGGGACGGGCGTGGCCCTGGACGGTGCTGCGGCTACTCTGGCTCGTGGCGTGGCCGCTCGGTCTGCTTTGGCGACGGAGCAGCACGATTCTCGGTGGGTTCTCGACCTCAAGGTATGTATTCACTCAGGCGCTTGCGCAGCAGACATGTCCATGTCGGCTCGAGTGTCCGAAATTGTACACCTTGCTCTTCGTTAGATGTGACGATCTGGAGAGGCCGGCTTCTCATGAGCCTGCCCAGCCCCACGCGCGCTGTTCGCTTCCGCAACTCACGTCAGTGCTCGCTCATGGCTCCGTATCAATGTAAGAGTGGTTGCGCTTCAAATTACCTGCTGCAGCCATAGGTTGTAGAGTTCCTACTTACCAAGCTCGAGGCGCCACGCGGTGCGGCGGACGTGTGAGTCGACATTGCCGCTATCGACGTCTTTATGAAGAACTGGACAGCGGAGCGCTTCAACATAGACGTGCGCGAAGCGGACGACTTGTTAGCGCGTCGCTGGTGCCTGCCTCAGCGGCAGCCTCGTGACACTGCCGGGCCGCAGGCGGCGTCTCCGCCTACGACTCGCGACGGAGCATCGGCCGTGCCTTCCCGCCGCAACACAACGATGGCGTATTGGTACCTCGCAGGCCCGTCTCGCACTCTTACCAGCGTGTTGGTAACAAGGCGGTCTCCGCTTTTTCTGCTTTTGTCAACGACCAGGCGGACATCGGTACCCTGCGACGCGCCCGTGGCACGCAGACATAGTACGAGGTGGTCTTTGAATCGCAAGAGGCGAACATGCTGCTCATGCATAACGCGTTCATGACGGAGCCTGTCTACCGCGACGGTCTCATCCGAGCGCTCCGCGTCGTTTTCTCTGTGCTCGGAGTTGTAGGTCGCTTCTCTGAGCCCGGCGGCGGCGTGGCAGGCAACAACGACGTAATTGCTTGCTTGACGGCGCACGTGGCGCTGGTGACGATGAAGATCAGGTCCCACCTCAAGAGGCGGGCGGCGAGCCAGTCGGATGACGAGGGCGCGGTGGAGACGTCGCCGGGCCTGAACGCGGGCCACAGGTCGGAGTGGGTCGAGGAGCTCTCCGTCGTGCGCAACCTGTTCGTAGCACAAGGCTCTCGTAGCAGCAACGGCTTGCGGCTCGTCGACGGGGCGGATCCACATCGGGACAATCCTTCGTACCGGAAGCCGCTTGTGTCTGCCTCTGCCGAGCCGCTGCCGCCGGTTTCTCCCGGCGTTGGCTCGCCATCGGTGGCTGCGGCCCCTGCTGTCGGGAATGGTGTCATGCAGACACACATGGCAGGGGATAGCAAGCGGGTCGCTGGACGCAGAGACATCGAGGAGCCGTCTGATGACGAGGCGCAGGGTCCAGAGGAGCGCGCGGACGTTGCCGCCGCGCACGCCGCTGTCGCTCACGCAATGGAGGGCGTCTACGAGGAGCTCGACTGATCCGTCGTGTCATGAGGAAGGGGCGAGCTCGACTAACCTTGGACAAGTGAGAGTGCCTTACTTTTCATGTCGTTGGAGTTGGTCCCATCGGAGGGAGCTTGCATGCGTCCATGGGTGTCGCTCCATGCTTTGGCTTTCCTGGTGGCCCGTCGACTGCGCCCTAGGACGGCCCGTGAGCCGGCGGAGTTATGTACCCCGCATTTGTGTGTTACTGTTTTGTATGCCATTGCCCGCTAAGGGCTACGCTTGTTGACGCCACGCCCCGTGGATGGGTCGGCTGCTTGTTTTGCTCATTTGTTTGTACCACCGCGGCGTACCGCATTGGCCCGTCGTCGGCCTATCTGGTATGCTTCATATTCTCGATTAGTCACTCAACAAAGTGCTCACCACGGAGGTCCAAAAGGGAAGCGCAGCATGGTAGGCAGCCCGCCCGAAAAGAAAAAGATACCGTACCCCGTACCGCGGCCGCGTCTGCAGTACCGGGATGGCTTCGGCCAGGCAACCGGGCGACCAAAATTGCGCAGGTGCAATGGTAACTCTCACTCCCGGCATCGGTCCTTACTTGCTCTGCCGCTACCACATCTAAGCCCATGGAGGCTTCGAATCGGCGCGGGCCTCATGACTGTTGCCTTGCACCTGAACATGTTTTGCACGGGAGTGGCTCCCGTCCAGTACTGCGTTCGCGAACGAACGGACTGAACGAAAGTGGCTCCTGTTCAGAGTGTCGATATTTCTGACGAGGGTGGCGCTTGTGACCCGCAGATATGTCCGGTGGGCGCGTTCCTGTCGCGTGATCCACAATGTCATTTGACTGACATTGTTGGTCGCGTGTCAGTCATCGATTTATGGTATACTAGATCCAAACTTTTCGCCCCGGAAAATTGCAATTGAACAGGATACTCCGTATATTTGTTCCGTATCCGGCACGGTCGGATGCTAATCCGCTGCCGGCGTGCTCCTATGGTTCTCTTGTCCCCGACACAGTTAGCCCCCCTGCGCGACACGTTGGCGACACTCGACCGCTGTGTGTCGCCAATGTGTCGCCAAGAAGGAACCAAAACTTCTCCTGGGGCACAACCGCCTACGACTGCGCTTGTGGCTTGGCGATAGAATCCTGGGCGTGGGGTAGCAATACCGTGAGCGACTGCAGCAAGGTTTCCTTGGATTCGACCACGGACTGGCTCTGGTTGGGGGTCAAAACGTCCGGCATTCGCTTCAGGGAGAAGTGGCTCATGTGCCGCGGGGTGACCCAGTCATAGGGAGCAACACCAGTCGTCCGTTGTGGCCGCGAAATATACGACAATGTTTGTATGGACATGAGCTCGTCCCAGGTGTCCTGATGCTTCTCGGCAAGCCTTTTCATGAGTAGCCCATCAGTAAGCATTTTTTCGGGTGTGAGTCCTGGCGTACTTGCACTCATGCAATTTATCAGACCAGTCCGATCCAAACTCATTCACACGACCGCCTCAACCACGTGACCATACCAGAGAAAAAGTAAGTATAATGTGGCACCTGATGAGTGGCTGAGAGCATTTCTATATCCACGTCCCACGGGCAGCGGAGAAAGAGTGCGAAGCAGAGCGCGCTAGCAGCCACATGCATTGGTGTCTGCGCATGAAAGTGAAACCGGACTGGTGCACGGGCGGGGCTGACCACAGAGGCGCGTGTGTAATCGCGCGTAGGCCAGGGGGTCATGCACTCCCGCTCGTTGCAGTCAAGCAGACAGTGGCAACCTGATCATGCATCGTGACACACAGGCTTTACCAGCTTGCATTATCTGTTTCTTGACCGGCAGGCAACCGCTATGGGTGCCAGAGATCGTTGCAGGTCCCGAAATGACCGGTCGTATGAGGCTTTCAGTCCTGGCTCTCGTGAAAAAGAGACATTCTGGGGCGCCCGAAGCTGTCATTTGTTTTCACCCCTATCTGCTTCCCAGCCAGGTGCTCATAAGCTCCTATAGTGACTTCCAGCGCTTCCTGACGTGTCTCAGGCGTCGATTACGACGTTGGAAGCTTTGCTGAATCACCGCTTATGGACAGCTGAGGCGCACCATTTCCGGGAAAAGAGCAACGGATTTGCAAACAAAACTGGATCAGAACCGAGCATGCACGCAGCGCTGTGGCCTTGGGCGTGGTCGGTCGTTAACGACGCTGCAGCGACCGCACCTGCCGCGCGTCGCGGGGCGTCGACGCATTTCGAGCGCCGGGTCCTCTCCCACGGCTGGCGGGCGGCGGGCGGCTGATGGCGTCGCGGGCGGTGGTAAGCGTTGCTGCTGCCGTCGACGCGTCGAAGAGTGGCGCGACGGTGCTCCCGTGCGCAGGTCTCCCTCCACAGCTGTATGTGCGGGTCAGGGTTGTGCTGCCATTGGTGGTAAGTAGCGGTGGCGGTGGCGGCGGCGGCGGCGGTGGTGACCGGCCACGCTCCATGCGATTAGCATCCATTGCCGGCACGACCGGCGGCGGCGGTGGGGCAAAATTTGGGGAGATGACGGGCGGCGGAGCGCTGCGGGCGGCAAGAAGTGGGAGAGCAAAGGGCGCCCGGGGGGTGGGAGAGACGACCGTGCACGTGCCTCCGCCGCTGCTCACGCCCGTGGCGGCGGCGCGGCGGCGTGCACGCGTGGCCGCGGTGACCGCGGCGGGCGGCCACGCTCGCCGTCATCCGCCTGTCTGTGGTGGTCACCGCCGCCGCCGCGCACCACTGTCAGGCGCACACCCATCGGCGGCCACGCGGCGCCTCGGTCGCTGTGCTTATGACGGAGTGCGCGCTGCTGCTGCTGGCGATGCGCTGTGGCGCGATGCGGCGGCTGGATGCGCTCCGCACGTTCTTCAATTCCCTAGCCTTTTTCGACAGGGTGCTCTGAAAGTGTAGTGATGCACACATATACTTAGATCAAGGGACTTGCTCTCCGTTTCAGAGGTGACAGTCTGCATTCGCGTCATCAGGGATCTGAGGGCGTGTCAGTGTTGGAAGGGTCGCGATGACGCTAAAAACGAATGGAGTTACGTGGCTGAAAGGATTGTCCTGCCACAGGGGTCACTGGACCCGGACGGCGCCTGCCCCCGTGCCCCCTCTACCACCCCGAGTTGCGCGCGGTGACCGCGCGCAGCGACTTCCGGGGCTTGATGCGCCCACGATGACCCGCGGGTGATCGTGCCTGCGCGCCTTCTTCTGTTGCGGCGGCGCGTCGGCGGTTGCTGACGACATCTGGCGGCGCGGTTACAGGCGCCTCGTCGCGCGGCGATCAGTCCCACCCGCCCGCCAGTGCGCCTTTTTGGCCGCCCTGCCCGCCGTGCGCAGATGCGCTGCGCGGCGGAGTGACGGCCTCGCCCGTGGGCGCGGCCCCACGCCGGCGGGGACCGCCGCCGCTGCGGTGGCGGACGCGGCACCCCTGTCCCCGCCCGACGCCCCCCCCACCACGGCAACGTGGCTGTACGTGCCCCCGTGCGCGCTCGCGGCCAAAGAGCCGGCCGGCGTGCCCTGTGTCAATGCGTCGCCGAGCGCGCCACCGCCCTGAAGGCCAGGGTATTGCACACACGTGCCTGGAATGCCATGAATCAACGAGGAGTGAACGAAGGAGAAGGCGGCTATTGTGATTTGGTAGAAACATGGTGTCAGAGTCGGTGGCCCCAGAGCATTCCCACCAATGTCGGGCCAACGCCATCTTGGGCACACGTTGCAGAAATGTGTCTTAAATTCGCCGTTGGCCAGTTCTCGGGGCGGGTAACAATGACTAACGAGCACGCGGCGTTGCCAACGGACGTTAAGCAAGTTCAAACGCGAATGTACTTGCGTCCGATTCGGGGTCGGAGCCGTTGGCCCTGGGTAGGGTTGCTCAGAACGCCCGGGGCGTCGTTAAGGGCGTCGTTAAGGGCGTCACCAGGGCGTCAATTGAGCGTCGTGCGCCTCGAATGCCCAAACTCAAAAGGGCGTCAGCAAAGCGTCGCGAAGAGATAGATTTCAGGGGGGTCTACATGATTCAGTAGGTGGCGGCTGTGCACCTTGGTTGAGGACATGCACCCGGTCTTGACACAAACATGACATAAGCAAGAAGAACATGGGTGCCACATGACTGATATCCCTAATACTGAGGGTGCTACTTGGGGCGTCGTGAGGGCGTTTTGGCTGCCTAATGGGGCGTTAGTAAGGCATCTTTTCCGTCGCGCGCCCCTGACACCCCCGAAATAGGGGCGTCGTGTGCAACCCTAGCCCTGGGGCCAACGGGTCCTGTGCTCTGATTGGTCCATCGCAGATTCACGGGGTTAAATGAGTGACATATGGCAGTTCATATTGTTCTCAGATTGCCCGATTTTTCATATTTTTGTTTCGACAGCTACCCACGGATTGAATATGGGACCTCTCGGAACTGGACGGCCGCGTGCCAGCTCGGCCCCAGGGCCCTGATCGTTGGAGTATGTCACGTATCTCTTATGCGGTGGCGCGTGGTCGAACGCGCTTTTGGGCCCGTCGGACACGCGGCGCGATTCCACCGACACTGCCAAAACCAGTGGATCAGAGCGATCGTCGCCGAAGCATGAACATTTTTTCCGAGCCGGATCTGGATCGACTTGGATGACTCCAGACTGTGGACCCTAGACCCCATCTAGATTGGTCCCAGATGGATAGGAAATGACTTTCTCGATAACTGTACTGCTGACCTCCAAAAAGTGGCGGTTCCAGAGTGCTTGCAATCATTCAACAGCGTACGTGGACCAATGGAAAGGCTAGAAATCATGCGAGTTCCTTACACAGTCTCCTCATGCAGCTCTGCGCACTGGAAACGCACATCAGGATCTCACGAAATCTGAAAAAATTTGTTGATCTCATGAAAAATCACAGGTCTGGCCCAGAACCCTCTCCATGCCCTCTTCTGGCCAAAGCAAGCGGCCCAAAAATCTCAGGAAATCTCATTGTGGGCCCTCGTCACTGTTGTCGTCGTCACTGCCATCGTCGTAGACGCCACCAGGTGCCTCAGTGGTGAACATGGCGCGATTCTTGTCATCACCGTCCACAATGCGCAGGCCGTCGAAGTGGTTGCTGTGACCCGAAAGCTAGGCGTCAATCGACTCCATCTCGACTCGCCACAGCTTGTATTCGCCGCCCATTTTGCCAGTGCGGCGGCGCGTGCGCAGCCCGGCCGTCACCATCAGCTCATGGCGCACCCAGCTCGAGATGGCGGCGAAATGTCCGGCGGTCATCTCAAGGTAGTCGACACCGCCGACGCCGCTGATCTGGATCACTCGTTTGTGAACGCCGAGCCGCGCGAACATGCGTCTTTCGGCCGCAATAATGCCGTGTCGACCTAAAGTCTACCTCATCTTATTGGTCCTATGGAAAAATGGCTCTGGTTTCGGCGCATGTACACCAATCAGCCCCAAACTTTGTAGAAGTATCAGAGGGTGGCCCTCGGGTCCTGAGGAGAAAAAACGCAGCACGAAGCGCAGCAGATCCCACTTTTTGGTGCCCTCTTCCGCGATCAGGGACATCCGATCCGCCCGATTCTGGACAGCACCCGATTTATCACCGACCAAATCGAGAAGCACAGAATGACAAGGAGGCTACTTTTCCAGCCTCGTGAGCTCGATTTTAAGATCTCGTGATGCCGCACAGATAAAGAGCGGGGATGCTGACAGCTGACTAAACGGAGAGATTTCTCGGAGGACAAGTAGCCGTGAAGCGCAGCGCAAGCCGAATTCATCACTGGCAGCGGCCTACGATTGATGTGCAGCCCAATTGCGTAAACTCAATGACAAGCAGCAATCCCTCAGCAAACGTGGAAATCACACACCCTACGGCCACACGCACCTCCGCTCAAGCCACATTCACTCCTCGTCCTCCTCCTCGTCTTCCTAGAGACCATTCACACCCTCCCCCTCAGCATCGTCCATCTCAATCTCCTGCGCGTCCAAAATCCCCTCCACCTCCGCCCTCAATGCAGCCACCTCCATGTAATGGTTCTCCATGCCAATAGCGTGGTCCTCATACCACCCCCAGGCCTCGGCCGAAACCTTGGCGAACTCGATGTCCACGAGCTCCTGCAGGCGCGATGTAGTGAACTTCACGTTCGCCTTCCGCAGCGCGACCTTGACGGTGGCCCACACCATCTCAATCGGGTTCAGTTCGGGCTGGGCCACCGGGGAAAAGATGACAGCTACGTCAAATCTTGCCGCCAAATCTTGCAGCAGGTAGCGCGGCGTCGGTTGGGGCTGCACCGCCTGCTCACGCAGCTCTGGGACAGTCATTTGCTGCCGCAAGGTAGCAGACCATTCCTCAGGCACAGCTTCATGCTGCTCCAGCCACGCTTCGCCGTCGGCGTTTCGCATCTTTCACGAGGCTGGTCGAGATTCCGCTGTCAGCCTCATATGGTAGGGCGCTCGGTCCACGACGAGTACTCCTCCTTGAATCTTGTCGAGCACCTTGTCCTCAAGCCATTTCAGCCACAAGTCCGAGTTCATTTCGCCATGGTAGTCGCCCGTCTTTTTCTTGCCCAGGAACACGAGACCGGCATCTTGGACGAGCCCCGAGTCGCGGGACCCCACGTGGGCGACGATGATTCGCGCCCCTTTGCCCGACGGCACGTTGAGGCGCGTGCGCAAGGACCTGTCGTTCCACGTGCGACTGGGCGTCATATTCTTGTTTGCCCAAGTTTCATCGGTGTAGTAGATGATGCGCTTCGCTGCACGGTACTCGCGCATTTTCTTGATGAAGTTCTCCCGCTGCGCGATGATTGTTGTCTTCTCGCGCGCCACATCGTAATGATTAGGCCCAACGGTAAACTTAAATCCCAGGTCCGTCATGGCCCACTGAAGGGTAGCTCTGGACCACGTGTAGGTGGAAAATCTCCACTCCAGCCAGCTACCACGCTTGCGACCTTGAGATATTCCAGAGTACTGTCCAATGTGGGTACAGATTTCTCTTCATATTGCTTGTACACGGCCTCCCGCACGCGGGCCAACTCGGTCGCGGGGATGCGTCGCTTAGTCGCACGGCGCTCGCGCTTACCCAACCGCGGCCGGGTCGCCGCGTACCCCTCCTCGGCAATGCGCACCACAGAGCGCGCCGACAACCCCGCCGCCCGCGCCGTGCGCTCCACATGCTGCATGGGCAGTTCTGTGCGCCCGGTGTCGCGCTCGGCCTCGAAAATGCCCCTCATGTGACGCACAATCTCTACCACCTCGACCGGAATCCGGCGCATCGCGCGCACGATGCTACGGGGCAATTGCGCGGCCGTATCTGTCGAAGACAATCTGACCCGCCGGGCGTGCGGATGGGTGCAGAGGAGGGTCGCAGTGGTCCACACGCTGCCCCACGAGAGCGACCGCGAAAGGTGGGTAGGAGGCACGACGGCACCGGTGGGGGTGGGGTGGGGGGCAGGTGTGCGACGGCGCTTCAGCCACGCACGGTGCCCTTCCAGGACAGCCCTGGCTTAAATTTGGGCGTTCCCGTGCACGGGCGCTCATTGGCTGCTGACGAAGCGCGCGCGCGCGCAAGCCGATTGACTGCCGAGTGTCATGGAATCGGATCAAAAAAGGCGCGCCAGAGATCGCACTTTTGGATGAGCGAATTTTAAAGTAGCCTCCAACTGTCACGGGACCGCTGCAAGAAACTGTTACGCTTCTTCTCGACATACTCTTTACGGACGTCTATATTTGGCCAGTGGGATGGGAGCGCTGCGCAGAATAGTGCAATCGAATGCACGAGGTATGGGAACATGGGACATATGCGAGAAACGGTGCTGTGACCTCGTCCGGATCGCCCAGCGTGCCGGAAGGCCTGAAAACAAAGCGTCTGAGCCGTATCTTTCCGATATGGGTGTGCCGTTGAAGGGCTTCCTATCGAAGAACACGCACCATTTCTTGCAGAAAAAAGGTTTAGGGGGTCTCTATCCTCCGTGTGAAGACCACTTGTCGTATGCGGTCGTAGCGGCGGAGTTCTGGTCTCTTCGAAAAAAGTGCGGTTCTCAGAGGACTAATAGAGTGAGACGGACTTTAGGTACGACCGGCAGAAGGACTCTTCCTTAAGCCACATCTTTGCCTTCTTCTTGCCCAGCTTTGAGGGTTAAAGCCAACCTTCGACCAGTAGCCCACCAGCGCATACTTCTTCGGGTCGTACACCAGGTGCGGGATGACGACCTTAGGAGGCTTGAGGGGTCGCTTCTTTTTCACTTGGCCGGGCTTGTTTCGAACCGGGAAAAGGCGCGGCGTCAGCAAGTAGTCTGACGCCTCTTGCGTCGTGATATCGCGCATCCTGACCACAGTTGCAATGAGCAAGCTCCAAGCGCGGCTCGAGTTGAGCATCGAGTAGCGGCTGATGTTGGTCGTCCCCGTCGCGCGTCGTGCGTCCTCTCGGAAGTGCTGGCGGATCTCGTCGATCTCTTCCTCGTTCTTAGCCGCAATAATGAACGCGTTGTCACTCATCGGCTGCTCGTTCTCGGTCGAGAGCGCGTCGCCCCGCGCCGTCTGCATAGTGGAGCGCGCGATGACCGTGTCGTTAAGGGTGACCACCGCCTGCGCCGTGGCCTCGTACCCCTTTCCTTGAGTGTCCACCTTGCCGGCAAGTCGAGAGAGAGAGGCGCCAAGGTCTTTGACGTCCTTGGTGCACTGGCCGACCTCGTCGACGATCAGGCGGATGACGTCCGTCATGACATTCTTCATGTCCTCGATTGAAACTCCGGCCATTGGCTGGTGGTGGGTGCCACCACTAAAGGTCCATCCCATATAGCTAGACATATAAGAAAAAAAACCGCACGAGACGGGCGGCTGTCGGATGGGGACGAGGCTTTGTACGCGAGGTCAGCAGTGAGCTACGGCTCAGCTCTAAAAACATCAGGCACAAAACGCTTGTTTTGCACCGGAGGTGTCGAGAGGAAGAGACAAGGTGCCTGTCTGCACCGCCATGGACGCCAATGCTGTGTCTCCAGTCCGATTGTCCCTCTGGCCCTAATCGAACTAATTCCGACATCGGCAGGACGGGGTCCACAAAGATATATGTTGCCGCGGAATAAGGCGATTTCTGTGGTTTAAATCCGTCTGCATGGGTCAATGGAAAGCGTGACTTAGAAGATTGCACACACACACAGCTGTGCACGGCCCTGACCGCATCCACACACTCCCGAGTGTTCGCCCACCACAAAGGCCACCTACGTGTGCCAGCCTCCTGGTCGCACCAAGAGAACAGGAAAAAACAAGAAAAAACACGCACGTGCAGCAAGCAGAGCACACGTTACTCCTCCATGTGGGAGCTGGCGTCGCTCTCCTCATCAGACGAGCTACTCATACCCTCCCCCCCCCCGGACTCCACCTCCAGCTGCTCTTCCCCAAACGCTGCTTCCACCGCCGCGCTCACCTCGCCCACCGCCCGATTGGTGTCCTCCATCTTGATAGCATGCAGCTCGTACTTGAGCCACTCCTGGGCGGTAATCTTGCCAAACTGCTGCGCCACCAGCGTCTTCAAAGTCGTCAGCGTCAAGTCGATGTTGGCCCGCTTGAGCGCCATCTTCACGGTGCCCCAGACCATTTCGATAGGGTTGAGCTCAGGGTGGGCCACTGGTGAGATAAGGATTGATATCCCAAAGTCTTTCGCCCGGTCTTCGACCAGGTACCTGGGGCCGGGGCGATTCTTGGCCGCTTGTTCGAGCAACTCCTTTTTGACCTCGTCCTTCTCCCACTGGGTGCCCTCCCACTCCTCTGGCACGCAGTCGTGAGCCCTGAGCCACGCCACCACCTCCGCCTTGCGCATTTTTGTGTTGGCGGGGCGCGTGCTCTCGGTGCGTACGAGGTGATACGGGGCGCTGTCAATCATCAAGACGCCGCCGTGCGTCTTGGGAAAGACGTCGTCTTTCAACCACTCCAGCCAGCGGTCAGAGTTCATCTCATAGTGGTAGTCCCCGGTTTTTTTCTTGCCTATGAAGACGAGGCTGGCGCCGTCCACCAGGCCCGTCTCGCGAGAGCCCACGTGGGCAATAATAATCCTGCCGCCCTTGCCCGACGGCACCTTGATCCTTGAATTCAGCGTCCCGTCGTTCCAGCTCCGGTACACCGACATGTTCTTATTGGCCCATGTTTCGTCCGTGTAGTATATCGTGCGCCCCGCCCGACGGTACTGCCGCACCGTGTCGATGTAGTTGGTTCTCTGGGCCTTAATGGCAGGGTCCTCGCGCGCCACGTCGTAATGCGTGGGCCCTCGCGAAAAGTAGAAGCCCGCCTCCTGCATAGCGACGGCCAGCTTGGTGCGCGTCCACACAAAGGAAGACGCGGAGCCGATGCCCGTCGCGCTGTGCACCAAGTTGGCCGTCTTGAGGTACTCCAGCGTGGTGTCCAAAGAGGGGAGAGAGCGGTTGCGGTACTGAGAGTACACCGCCTCACGCACACGGACTCTCTCGGCGTCGGGAATCCGCGGGACGCGCTCACGCCTCTCTCGCTCTCCCGACTCGGGCAGTCCATCAAAAAAGTCTTCAGAGCGCACTCGGCTCACCGTGCTCAGGCTCACACCGGTGGCCCACGCCGCACGCTGCACGGGGTTGTGCAACCCACGGGATCGTCCCGCCGTCCGCTCTCCAACAAAAAAGCGGTGGACGTTACGCAAAATGGTGGCGCTGTCCGTCGTCAGTCGGTAAAACTGCCGACCCCGAGGTG
>Ga0209831_1001485_pt1 | contig 21354 bp, 19 predicted proteins | sample Maine_Asex4_meta_FD_187451 | JGI IMG/M metagenome (GOLD analysis project Ga0209831, IMG submission 187451) | Marine algal microbial communities from Maine, USA - Maine_Asex4_metaG (SPAdes) (version 2) | ecosystem: Host-associated > Algae > Red algae > Unclassified | place: Maine, USA | collected... | reverse complement strand
TATAAACAGCCCAGTAATGGCGGTCTGACGGGGACTACTTCGGTAGTATAGTCAAGAGTCTATATGGGAATCCCCCACTTTAGTGGCGGGAGGTTCAAGTATTGGCGAGGGTCTTCTATTAATAGCCTGAGAGTTTCTAACCTGATTCATGAGAAGGCTTTTCAAAGTTTGACCGATTTACAAGAGTTTGAACCTGAAACCTACGAAAAAATAATCGCTCGCCTTGAGGGTACGGCTACAGCTGCAAGGTACGGCAAGGAAAAAAAAGTATTTCGGGCCATCCAACTGCCAACTGCCTATGCTAGCTGGCTGGAATATCGAGATTTCTTGCTGACTACCATTCCTAACGATTTGAAGAAAAGATTCTCTAAAAGATTTGCCAATCATGACATCGATGAAGATATTCAGCGGCAGCAGGTTAGGCAAATTTTGCTCAATGACTGGGAGAATAATATTGCGATCGTCAAAAAAGACAAGGTAGATTCTTCAGATAAATGGAAAGGTATCATTTGAATCAAGATAAACGCGATAAACTTTTACAAGCTGCTGATGCAATATGCGAGCAGTTGGCTGAACTATCAATTGATGAGCGAATAGACGCGATTAATAAAATTCGACGAAAAATTCATGAGGTTTCTCCTTTCAAAGACAATCCAGTTGATTTTGTCGAATGGGTGGAATCAGATTTGGTAGAGAAAAATGACTACAATCCCAATTTAGTCGCCTCTCCTGAGATGAGGGCTTTAAAAGATTCAATTGTCGAAGACGGATATACCCAGCCTATTGTTGGATGGATCACTGAGTCTAAAATTACGGTAGTTGATGGTTTTCATCGTAATCTTGTGGGTCGAGATAAGAAAGTTGCCAAGAAGCTTTTTAATCGTTTGCCGATTGCTAATATTCGCGGCGATCGCACGAATATTGAAGATAGAATAAAATCAACAGTCAGGCATAATCGAGCCAGGGGCAAACACCAGATTGAAGGTATGGCCACAATAGTTGCTAAATTGAAGGAGGGAGGAGTTTCCGATATTCAGATTGCCAAAGGACTAGGAATGGAAGGGGAGGAATTGCTGCGTTTGAAACAGCAGACGGGGCTTCCAGAGCTATTTCGAAATGCCAAGCACTCTAGAGCCTGGAAAAACAAAGGAGATTTCTCTCCCGATAAACTTTCTTGATTGCCATGAGGCGTTGAACACAAAAGAGCCGAGACAAATTGGGTGTACCGTGCAGAGTAAAAGCCAAAAGGCGTTGAATATGTTTGTAACTAACGGTGAGTACGATAGCGAAAGATATTTCACTGCAAGAGAGGGTGAGCAATGGGTGTGTCTATCAGGGGCTTGGAAGTTTTGGGAGTCAGCGATAAAAAGAGGCTATAGCTTAGAGTATCTGAAGAAAATATTGAAGCGTAATTAAAATCGGTGAGAAATAAGCATCTGTAGATGTTTTCTCTTCTGGATGCAAAACAATCGCTTAATCTATTTTCAGATATAAGGTATAGCTTGTTTGACATAAGTTTCACTACATAATTCCATCTGTGATTAGTACTGCGTGAAGCTTGTATAAGTTTGTAAATAATTAAAAAAGAAGAAAATAAACAAATGATTGTATTTTTACAAAGGCGCTTGTAAAATTGCCATAGAGCCTTTTAAAATGAAGGTGTTTACCTATTGCCTCACAAAAGCGGCATTAGCTGAAAGGTGTCGAACATAGCAGTAATTTTTATTGCTTTGTAGCCATAGAAGGCCCGCAAAGCGTATCTTAACGGAGGGTGTCAAAAGCCTAATCTATTAGATATAAAACTTTAAATATTGATTCAAAAAATAATGGAAGTTTATTTTTATTAAGGGTGCATCAGGTGTAAAAATACAAACTTTTATATGATTAGTTTTGTTTGACGTAATGTATTTTTCTTAAAGCGCACTTTTATAAACTCAAACAAATTGCTAAGTTGGCTAATTATTAGCATAATGAATACATCGTTGAAATAAAAAACATACTATGAGTTTTCTCTCAAATAGTATAGAAAATAGAGGGAAATGAAATTAGTTAAGTCAGTCAAATAGAGAATAGTTGGCAGTAAATAGATTGTTGATAAGTAAAAAAGGCTGAATCTAAAATCTTTATTTAGTTCAGATTCGCATCGCTATCAAATATTTAATATAAAATGCCTAACTTTTCAAAAGCTCCTGCGATAATAATTTAAGAATATAAGCAATTTATGATGCATATATGTGAAGAAAAACATCAACAATTACTTGCGAAGATGAGCAGTAGTCTTGATGAAAACAGAAATGAGCTAAAAAAATGGCAATTTAAACTATATAAAAATTATAATTTTTACGAATATAGTGATTATGACCTTCAATCCTTACATCGTACCCTGAGTTCAAATAACTTGGAAGCTGTTGATAATAGCATTATATCTGCAATATCTCCTGAAAAGAACTGTTTTCTAATTTTTATAAAAATCTTTGAAGGAGAACTTTTTTGGAATAAAGATCGACAAATGCTTTATCATCAATTTAATTATGGTATAGAACCAATTATTTTCGACCAGGATAATTGGAACACTCAAATATACAATAATGCTAGATTTTTCAAAAGACTAAATAGTCTGGGAGATATTCCGTCACGCATCTTGTTTATCTATCCAGCTTGGATTCGCATGTTGTCCAAAAAGCGGTTAAAGCGAGGAATATTACTATCTGAACCAGCCTATATAATCAATAATTTGCTAAAAAGAAATTGTCAAATAAATAAACGTACGCTAGAACAAAACAAACCACGTTTGCATGTAGGAAATGGAAAATTGGATAAGTAATTCAATAGTTTTTTAAAAAAAGCTTCAGTTTTTTTACATTTGACAATGATTATTATGTCCCCCGCAAATAATCTTACTCACGCAGATTTGTGAAAAACAAGGTCATAGCGTCTGTAATTTTATCGAAATTATTTCTTTCCAAGACGCTAATTTTCTAATCGAGAATGTATCTATTTTTAATCCTAACAATTGCATAGTAGTAGAACACTTCAAAAGCTATCACAAAGATAACTGAGCCTTTGTTATCAACGCCTTGCGGCAATAGAAGGTAGGACACAGCTGGTGTAGAGGAATCATGCCAGCTTCATCGACTTGATCGACGCCTTATGGCGATCGAAAGGATAACACTTTTTTTCGCGTTAAACCAACCATTATCCGATAAGTGATCAACGCCTGATGGCAATAAAAGGGATAATACGGCAGTTAATAACCACTACTGTATTTTCATTCCACCTTGAACGCTTTTATGACTTTTTTTGAATTTCATTTAACTGTTGTTTGACTAAAATTTCTACCATTTGAGAAAAAGAGCGAGATTCTTGCTTTGCCATCTTTTGTACCGTGATTATCGTCTCAGTGGATAGGGTCACAGATTTTTTTTCTTTATTAGCCATTAGCTCGACAAATGTTCCACAATCAAATTTTCTATTTGTTTTGCTAGAGACAGACCGTTAGCTCTAGCAATGGGATTGACTAATTCTATAATTTCAGATGGTAGAGATATTTTTTGAAACTTAACTTTTTTGCTGGTCGGGTCAGGCTGACCCGACGCTATTTTTTCAAGCTTGAATTCCTTAATTGCCTCTTTAAAAGCTTGGTTCTTGGCTTTATCAGTTTTTTGAACAGCAACCTTCTCAATTATTCTTTGAGCCTTATTAGGATCTTTTTGGGCTATTGTTTTGAGAGTCTTGACAATCGCCCTTGGAGTAGTGGCAGCATCAAGGAAAGTTTGAGCAGAGGGAATTATCTTGACTATTTCCTCTACGTCAAGAGCATAGCTAGCAGCTCTTTTAACGGTACTTTCACTAGTTTTACATTCATCTGCCACTTCTTTTCTTGTGGTCGGGTCAGCCTGACCCGAGTTAGCTAATTTGGCTCTATTCCAAATTTCACCAATTAAGCGGATTCTGACGTTTTCGCTAATGTTTCTTCGTCCGAGTTGAATGCGTAGCATGGTATCTTTGATATCCTGCTCGTCTCGAAACTTTCTGCTAATTATCCAGATAGAATCGGAGTTTAACTCTTGCAAAGCAGTAAAACGTCCGTGACCGTCTACGAGAACGTAGTCATCACTACCAATTTTAGTGACTATGACTGGAGTATTTTGTCCTTCGTCTTCCAAACTTTCTAATAGCAACCAATCTTCTTCTTTAGTCCTGGGAGGAATTAAATTTTTAATCCAATCGAGAACAACTATTTTATCTAAGTTTATTAACCTACCTTTTCCCTTAGCTGTGTTGTCAGTTGGCATTATCAAACTCACGATCGACCTCCAGTAAACTCTTTAAATATCTGTGTATAAAGTTTGGCAATATCCTTGTTTTCACTAGAATCGAATACAGTTTGTCTGTTGCTCGCTAGCTTCATTAGTCTCTGAGTTTGTGGAACTTCAACCGAACTAAATTCGATGCCATCGTAATTGACAAACATTTCCCTAGTTTCTTGAGCTAGAGTCGTATTTTTAACAACCTTATTCAAAAGGACTGTGGCAGATATTTCTTTTGCCGTTCTTCGCCTGGCTCGAATTACTTGCTTGATTGTTGACACAGTTGAAGTGATATCTAGAGGAGATGGGGCTAACGGAATTAAGGTACGATTGCTCAAACTTAAGACAATTTTCATTAGTTCTTCCGAACTACCAGCTACGTCAACAATAACTGCGTCGTGAGTCTGTTCTAATTCTAGGATCGCGTCTTCAATATCATCAGGATTAGTACTTTTGAAAATAGTAACGTCTTCCAAATTACTGACTAGATTAATCCAGGCACTTATAGTTTGTTGTCCATCGCAGTCAACAACTGCGGTCTTAATTTTTTTGTTGTGTAAGTAAGCTGCTAAGTGAATGGCGGTAGTGCTTTTGCCACTCCCTCCTTTAATGTTGCAGATAGAAAAAACTGTCATACTGTTTTATTAGTCCTACTAAGTAGGATTTAGTAGCTAAAAATACTACCAAATCTTATTTGAAATTGAAAATAATTGCCACTGCAAAATCGCAGAATTTGTTCTTTATCGCTTGGAATTAATTTGGATACCATAAGCGAGCAGGTGGGAAAGGTCGAAAGTCCATTGGTGAGAGCTTCTTTCCTCCCAAGTATTCCAAACTGACTCAAGATAATTATCGGTTTCATCGCTGTTCCAACCATTAACTTTGGTCAGATGAGCTTCAGCTTCATCGGCATGACCCTGTAATCCAGCTAGACCAATATGCTTAACTCGATGGCAGCTTGGACAGAGAGAAGTGAGTCCTAGAAGGGTTTGAAGATGATTGATATCGTCATAGTGCCAAATTTCATGGCATTCTACAGGCCACTTATTGCCACGACCACCGCAGATTTCACAGTGATAATTAGCTTTTTTGTAAGTAGATTTTCTCAAAGAGTCCCAAGTTTTTTTGGGAACATGGTCTCTGACGTTGGAAAACCAACAGGTAGAAGGGACTAACTCGACCGAAAGTAATTTAACGGGAAGGAAGTTATCTGGAAAATCAATGCTGTGTAAGCAGAGTCTTTCTTGAAGGAATTCGGCTTCCTGACGAATGAAAAAGCCATTTGATTTAAATTTTTGAGCAAAGAAAAGCAATTGCTTTTCTTTGCTCTACATCCCGTCGATAAAGTTTTCTAAGCGGAGCGAGAATTTGCTCTTGAGTCAAATTGTTGAAGCCAGAAACGGTTGATTCATGCATTTTTGTTCTGATGAGGGTATTGAGGAGATTGAAGAAGCTTGAGTTGAGATTGCAGTTTGATGTTCTGCAGTTGAAGAACAGTAAAATCTTTTTTCAGCTGTTTGTGTCGTGATGCGAGAACCGAAAAATCCTCAAAATAAGTGAGAGCTATCTCGGCAGCGTTTTCAGGATGATCCCGAAGATAGCGTTTGAGACGTTCGGCAAAAAATTCGAGATACATAGACCGATCCATCAAATATTCCTCTGAAGGTTTTTATAAGGCGACCATAACAGAATTAGATTGTTTATCAGCAAAAGAGGTTTTAGGCTGAAGTGGAGCTTACACCACTTCAGCCTAAACAAAATCACAGAATAATTTTCGCCGTGGTTTTTTCGCCTATCTTGCCACCTTCGGATACTTGAAAAACTTCAACCTCATTGCCATCTTCTTTAAAAATAAGTCCGCAGTTTTTGATATCTTCCAATTTTAGATTTTGAGTCTTGCTCAAAATGGCTTTAATACTTCCCAAGGAAATTTCGGGAGTCAGGCTATTGGTCAGTTCCGCCTTCAGTTCTCTTATTGAATTTTCATAGTTGTATTCGCTACACCCATTTTCACCGTCATTAATAAAACCAGCCCATCCGTATTTTTCCAAACCTTGATGGGGAGTTTTACAGCCGATCCAGAAGCATTCACCAGAAGGTAGCTCATAGTTGTTCGGATAATCTAGGGCGTAAACGTCTTGCTCAAGAGCCTTCCAGACTAAGCTGTTGCAGTCGGTGTTGTCACCTATCTCCGAAGAGGGAGCGATTGCCAAGTGACCTCGTTCGACAAAATCTATGTGCCAATTTTTAGACCCTTCTATTTCACTGCCAGGATGCCAAACTATTGTGTGTTCGGGTCGAGGCAATAGACTTTCGTTACCTGAAGTCAAAAAATAAATTGGTTCGTGAACACTATTAACAAAAGAAGAAAGACCATAATCGTATCTTTCCAAATCTTTTAAGTTTGTGGTCACAAAAACCGTAGGATTAACAATTAAAGGGTTATCTTTGTAAGCAAGAATTTCTGCATCTTCAAGCATACATGGGTCTGCCTCGTCGCCAGCAGTATAAGATTTGTACCGTTCCACTACAATCCAAGGACAGAAAGAAGTCGTGGTGTACATATCTGCTATTTTCCTGTATTGAGAAACGTTGGCGCAGGTTATTTTCTCATTCAAGATATCAGCAGAAAATATTTCACTCAACTTTTTGACAATGTAGTCGATAAAATCTTTTAATTTTTCATCCTTGATTATTGACCGCCGAATTGGAGCTAGTGGATTTAGTGGAGTTCCGCTAGTGACTTCGTAAAAGATATCAAACCCAGTTTTGACATCTTGTGTTATTAGTTGCCCGTACCAATTCACGGTTAAGGTTTTAATAGAAGAATCGAAAACCTCGTAACTTAATCTAGAATTAAATATTGTAAGTTTGTTGCCAAGGTATTCCGTAGCCAACAAGATGTCTTCGTTCTTCTTCAAGCTGCATCTATTATCCAAAAGTTCGTGATTGAAAAATATCTGCATATTCATAAGATAATAGCCAGAATACACATTTTTCTCTCGGTAATAGTGTTTCTCAGAGTTCAGACATTTGCAAAGATCTTTGTAAAATTTTTGATTTACCTGCAACCTGATTTCAATGCCGTCAATCCATTGACCTCTAAGCTTTGGGGGTTCTAATTTTGAAAGGGCGTAAACATCGTCTTCCCACCATTTTTTGACATCAAGTTCGACTTGATAATCTCTAGTCGCGATAAATATGAAATTTACTCCTTCGTTAGCCAATAAGCTCAAAAACCCAACCCCCATCGGGTCTTGTTTTGCCACTTCTTCTGCGGAATATTCGGAGCTACCCAAGGATAATAGAGATGCGATTGATTTAATTCCACTTCCATTATCTCTGTAGACAATTTCGCAATTATTTTCGATACTCGATGGTTCAGTGGTTTCAATTTCTACCTGTCTCGCTCCAGCTCTTTGGCTATTTTGGAGTAATTCGCTTAAAATCGTTTCTAAAGAACCAGTGAAAAAACGCTTAAAAGTCTTTCTGATATTGGAATTGATTAATTTGCTAGTCATCTTTTGTACCTGAAGAATTAAGTAAATTGTTGTAGAGGGGACAGGAAATTGCAATTGCGATTTCCTGCAAATTAGTCATCGGTGGCTAAAAAACGAGTTCTTCAAATGCTTCAGCTTTATCCAAATCATCAGCAGGAGCTAAGGGAGCTAAGTCGTCTTGGTACTTAGAGGGAAAATCCTTGTGTTCTTCCCAAGCATCCAAAATAATTTTGCCTGTGTCAGACTTCCCATCAATAACCAAATCAGTGAGAGGTTTTTGCTCTAATTGCACCTGTCTCTCATGTCTAACGACAGTTTTGGCTTCATCAGGAGTAAGGCGACTAGAAGGATAGATATAAGGAGATTTTCCTTCGCTTTTATGAATGCCTAATTCAGCATCAAAAACAGTCAGAGAGTGAGCGCGATTACTTAGTTGCTGTTGACGCTCACCGTTGAGAGCAAAGAAAGCAGTCTCAACTTCCCTTCTAAATTCTTTGAGTTCGCCACCGAAAGCAGCGCCGACCCCAGCGTTCATGCCTAGCTTAATAGGTTGAGAATGAAGCAGTTCATTTTCGTCGTTGAGGAAAAAGAGCAGTTGACGAGTTCTAAGACGATAGTTTTTACGATCGCTTTGGGCTAATTCGCCGTGAGAGGTTAATTGCCCTGACTTATAAGCTAAACCGCAATATTTCCATCCGTTTTCGGCTTTAGATTGGACTTCGATATTAGAGCGATGGAGATTGACAATTCTGATTTTCTTGGCTAAAAAACCGTCAACATGTCGAGGATTGGGAGTATCTTCACCGAAAGTTAATCTGGTTGGTGTCCAATCTTCGTTGATATTAAAGTTAGCCAATTCTGCCTGTTCTGCGGGTATAAACCAACCCCAAGAAGGGTTAAGTTTCTCGATTTGAGATAAAGCCAAGTTGGGCGGGTTCTGTATCTGGCAGTAGGGGATCTGAGTAGAAGAAACGATTTCTGTCTCGAATTGGTCTAGTATCGCGCTATTTTTCATTTTTTTAATGTGATGATTTCGGTTGATGAAGAGGAAGACGATCGCTTTACGAATAGCGATCGGGTTTTGGCTAATTAGAAAATGTCTTTAGCAGAGACGTTAAAAGACATTCGGGCATCACAAATTTCATCTCCAAAGACCCAGAATGATTCTCCTTTGAAACCAGGAAGTTTGAAATAGTAGCCAGGATATCCAAAAGAAGGGGAATTAGAGTCTCGATCCCGATTATGTCTGCGCTCAAGAATTTGGAAAACAGCCCATTCGGAATGATGCTCGTTAGAATCAATGACCTTAACTTTATCTCCTACTTGATATTCAGAATGAGGCAAATCGTGTTCAGATTCTTGATTCTCAGAAGTCATAACAGGAGTAGTTTCCAGCTCATGTTCTCCTGGTGAAACCAAAGCAGACTGTTCTTTCCATAAAGTTTGGATGCCATTAGATATTCTGTATTTCCAACTTGGTTCGGCTAAAAGTTTGCCTGATGGAGTTTTGGTTTCAACTAATTCCAAGGCGATAACCTTAAACGAAGGGAAGGGGAATGAACCTTTAACTTCAACTTCACTGCCAAAGACGAATAAAGGATGAGGATAATGAAATTGATTTTCGTCTTGATGGATTTCAGGAGCGAACTCTATAGTGATTAATGTGCGTTCCTGACCAGAGAGTAATGCTACTGGTTCAGTCGCTAAGTACGTCATAATTGTAGATACCTTGATTTGATTGATTAGGGTTTAAGAGAGCAGATACTTTCGACGGTTAGCTGCTCTCTATTTTTCTGCTTTAAATTCGTCTGTACGGTAAATTCTGTTTCAAATGAAGACTGAAGATTAGTTTTTACCTTACAATTACAAGTTAGCTTGTAATCAAAATCTTGTCAAGTCAACTTGTAATAGTCAATTTATACAAGTTTGTGTATTTTTAATTATAATGGAGATGCAATTGGGTCTAGGAAAAAAAATTATGAACTTGAGAATGAGACTGAATCTGACTCAGAGGCAGGTAGCAACGGCTCTTGGAATTACGGATCAAACTGTCTCTAATTGGGAACAAGAAATTCACCAACCAAAACTTACTCCTGCTCAAACTTTAGCTTTGTGCAAAATTTTAAAATGTTCTTTGGAAGAATTAGTTGCAGATACTTCTAATTAAAATTCAAATCTAGTCACTTAAACAGCAAAAAGCGATCGCTATTCTTTCGACGGAGTGCGATCGCTTTATATAAACCAATATCCCTGTAAAGGAATAATCAATTATGTATATTTTACGAGGCGCAGTGAAAAACTGCACCCCTGTCTCATCACAAACATTGGAAAACCGCTTAAATACAGTTGGAGGTGCATTATGATTGGATTTATTGCGCCATTCCAAATACTAGACCATTTAGACCGTCTCAATGTAGTTAAAGAAAGCGCCCAAGAGTACCACTGCACCTGCCCTGTGTGCGGAGATGGCGGATTTAAAATAGAGAAGAAAAGCGGAAAATATCAGGGTTTCAAGTGCGATTGTGATGTCAAGGATATTCGAGAATCAATACGCCCCTGGAGCGAAGTAAAAGGAAATAAAACTCCTGAGTCAAAGAAAAAATTAAGATTAGCCAGACTAGAGAAAGTAAGCGATCGCCCAGAAGCGCAATCAGGCAAGATACCTGCTTGGCTAGTCAAACAAGGAATACCCGCAGAAGCAGTAGAAACCCGTTACTGGTACTCCAAAACTCAATGGGTGAGCCGTTTTGAGTGGACAACCTCTAAAGGAAAAGAGAAGACTATCCGACAGGGACATACTAAATCTAACGGGCTTATTCAATGGAAAAAGGGGGCAAAGGAATGGAGACCCTATAAACTCTCTGAAGCCCTCAACCAATGCCAAAACAAGTGGATTTTAGGTGTTGAAGGAGAAGCTTGTGTTGAAACAGCCAGAGGAATTGGCTTATCAGCAATTACGTGGCAGGGTTCTAACTGGGACAAGAAAAATATAACCTCAGACTTAACAAAACTTAAACAAGCAGGAGCAGCGGGATTATTTTATTTTCCCGATCGCGATGAAGTAGGGGAGAAAAAAGCCCTCCTTGTAAAATCAGCTTGTGAATCTGTTGGTTTTCCCTGTTTGATTTTGTCTCCTGAAGAAGTTTGGAGTGAAATGCCACCCAAGGGAGATATAACAGATTGGGTTAACTCCTGTTCTCAAGTTAGTACTGATGAATTAGTCAAACAATTAGAAAAAGCGATCGCCTTAGCATTCTCAAGAGAGGAACAAGAAAGACTAAAAACAGAAGAAGCAAAAATATCAGCCGATTTACCAGAATGGTCGCAGTCGGATATAGCATTATGGCTGGCAAATAAATACAAAGGAAGATTAGCCTGGAACACTGACTTACAGGAATGGTATCGCTATAGCTCAGTAACAGCAGGAATCTGGACAATTGAGCCTGTTGAATTTATTGGTCAGCTGGTCAATAAAGAGATAGAAAAATTGGCGATCGCAATATGTCAGTCAGGTAAGAAGAGGAAGAAGCCGAGTTATACAATTTCAATGGTAAATGGTGCGATCTCGCTTTTGAAGATGAACTTAGCCGTGAGGAAGTGGGACGAACAAGAAGGACTATTACCGTTGTTGAATGGTGTACTAGACCTAGAGAGTAAAAAACTGCTGCCCCACAGCCCAGAGAACCGCTTAACATGGTGCTTACCCTATCAATACAATATTCTTGCCACTTGTGAGCCAATTCAAGAATGGTTATTGACTATGTGTGGAGGCGATCGCGCCTTAGTTCAGTTGATGAGAGCTTATCTGTTGGGAGTAGTTACAGGTAGAACCGATTGGCAAAAGTATTTAGAGTTAGTAGGTCCAGGAGGAACAGGAAAAAGTACTCTGACTAGATTGACGACCGCTTTGATAGGAGTTGAGAATGTCCACACTACTACTCTTAGAAAACTAGAGAAAGAGAAGTTTGAAACTGCCTCAATAGCGAATAAACGGTTAGTCTTGATTAACGATTCGGAGAGATATGCAGGAGAAGTAGGCAAACTGAAGAACTTAACGGGACAAGATAGTTTGCCCTATGAAGTGAAATTTAAGCAGTCCAAGGGTGGTTTTACTCCCACAGCAATGGTAATTGTGACCACTAATGAAGTTATTCAAAGCTGTGATTATACATCGGGATTAGCAAGAAGAAGAATTTCGATTCCGATGTCAAATCAGATTAAAAGCAATTGCCAAAAGAATTTAATCGAATATAAAAGCGGTCAAATGCATGGTGAGTTCTTGGAATATATCCCAGGATTGCTCAATTGGGTGTTGGCAATGGATGAGAAATCAGCTACATCAATTGTTAAAAACTTTGAGGTCAAAGTGCCTTCTCTTTTAGCAATGAAGGCAAGAACCCTGGTTGAAACTAATCCAATAGCCGACTGGTTAGACAACTTTGTTGTTTACGATAAAGAAGCTAGAACCAACATTGGGGTAGCCAAACGGGATAAAGACAGTAATTCACCATGTTGGTTTTTGGATACTGATAGGTGGCTGTACGCCAATTACTGTGAATATTGCCACAACAGTGGCACTCGTCCAGTCAGTCTACGTCGCTTTGTGACTTTGCTATCGGATTTGGGCAGAAACCAATTGGGTTTGGACATTCGCCGAGAACGCGATCGTCATGGGTCATATTTTGTTGGTTTGAAGATTCGAGGAGTAGGAGATCTCGAACCACCATTAATTACGGGTGAGCGTGAAGTGGTAACAAAAACTGATTCTCAACTAGAGAATACGAATGTAATAAATAGATTGTGGGCGATGGTGATAGATAAGGTGACGGATGTGATGGATTACTTGATAGATGAAAGCCTTGATAATGATGAGTGTGACGGGCGTGACAGTAAAAATCAGTTGTTTCCCAAATTAGAAAATAGTGTAGAAATTAAAGTTGGTTGTAACACCAAAACTGAAAATATAGAAAGGAGAAAGAAAATATCAGACGAGGTTTTTAACAAGTCGATTGCACAAGCTGCTTGGCAGCGCATTCGCGCAGTCCGTCCTTCGGACTGGGAAAGCAAGGCTTTCCGCGCAGCGTGCCTCGACTTCAAAATGCCGTCACAACCGTCACAAAATAAAACTCAAGCAAAGATAGAAGAAGAGGTTGCAGAGAATCAGCTTGCCATCACAATAGGAGATCGAGTGATAATAGAAGATGCGCCTAGCTATTGGTTGTGGGCCTCGCCATTTACTGTCGAGTCGATTGATGGCAATTCAGTTAAATTAGAAATGGTAAGTCAACTGGTTGAGATAGAGAGGCTGTCTGTAATTAATGGGTGAATCTAAACGAAGGAAGCAAATATTGGGAGAGATGTATGGGAAGCCCTTGGGTCTGAGTCGTGCTGAAAGAACTACCTTGATTGAGGAAAATATAACTCAATTGATTTCAGAACATTTTTATAATTGCGGATACGACAACTACTTGGAAAATCCTACAACTCCGCAGATAAGAAATAATCAGCAAGACTTTAGACAGGTAATCAAAAATGCTAGGGAGCATTTTGCCCAGACATTTAACTTAATTTATCCTGAGACAGCAATCAAATTACTGGTCAAAGCAGTATTGGAAGATCGACCACTTTTATTGGAAGGAACTAGTCTACAGCGGGGACAGAGTGCAGAGCCTAAAATAGCTCTACCTCTAGCCAGGAAATATTTCCGAAGGCAAGTTGAAAATCGAAAAATAGAACTATCAACGCATCATGTTTTGGTCAAAGAGGCTTTAACAGTTTTAGGTAGAGAAACTTTGTTACCATTGCTAGAACAGTTGCTTTGGGGAGAATTCAACGAGGTAATCGTATCAGCAAAAGAAGAAAGATCGACATGGTTAATGAGAAATATTAATACAGATGGTTGGATAAATCTTAATGAAGAGGTGGTGTTTCAAAGTGTCAACCAAGCCATAACAGGAATTTTAACGATGGTGGTGACATTGCCCTGGTCAATGCAGCTAAAATTGATTGCAAATGAGAGTAAAAAACTAGCATCTTTGGATGTTTCCCTCTCTGAATGCGAAATAATTGCTTAATTCATTGTTAGATATGGATTGTACAGAGGTTTCCATCCACTGCCCTGCGGAGGCAATATTAGTCGAAAGGCGTTGAACACTTCTTTTACCAAACCAAGTAGAGTTACTGATTTAGGAGCTACGGAAGCAATATTAGTCGAAAGGTGTTGAACACATCTAAGCTCGATTGGAACAGTCTGATGCTATCGTACTGTCCATATCTTTAAGGTTGACGCAATTCATCTTTTTTCTTTTCTTTAAGTAGCTAAAGGTCGTTAAGGCGCTTGATGAACAGTGGGTCTGCGTATTAGGGGGTTAAGAAAAGATGCGGTGAGGAGATGGTATGACTTGCATTATCTGAAGAAGCTAGTTCAGAGGAATCAAGGTTGATAAATTGCTTAGGCGAGTCAAGATTATTGAATATTAAATCAAGAATCTTGATAATAGAATTTAAGCGAATAGGCGATCTCTGGCTTTCGGATCGCTTAAGTTTTATTCCTTGCGAAGCATTACACTGCCAGTTACTCTCATATCCCTGATAAATGAGTCTTGACTCGATCTTATTTTCGTTTGTCACATAAGTTTGAGAACTACCTGTCGGGAAATGCCCAAAAGGAGCTGAAATATCGTATTTTAGATCCTGAGAATCTAACCATTCTCCTCCGCTGCGCCATCCGACGCGCTCGGCAAAGCGAATGTAAGCTTCGCCATCCCATTTTTCTGGGTTATTCCCTGTGTCTATATACAGTGAGTTTTGAACGCTGAAGCCAAAACGTCCATTAGAATATTGAACCCAAAGATCGTCGATTCGTAAAAAATGAGAACAAGTAAAATTTGTATTCTCGCGATTTAAGTAATGTGTTTTATTAGCTATGTTCTTCGATTCACGTATTAGTTCTTTAGTTTTGTCGTCGGCTTCTCGCCATTTTTTTGCAGCTAGTAGATTTTGTAGAGAGCTATAGTCTACCTCTACTGTCTCGATAAAATTAGAAAGGGTACGCTGTTGAAAACGTCGCGATAAGAACGAATCCGTATTTAGTAAGGTGACAACACACGACGCAATACTTATGGCTGTTATAACAAGTGTTTGACGATTTAATTTAAGTCCAGACATGAAAGATATTCGTAAATTTTTTGATTAACTACGGGATGAAGAATGGCATTTATGCAAAGAAATTTAATATATATGTGCTTTCAAGATTGGCAACTTTCTCCACTACCTGATGGCGTGTGGGTAGCATTTGATACTGAGTCGCGAACTTAACAGTCTGCTGAAGAGCGATCGCTTTTAGTACCGTTTTGCGGAATTATCGGTAGTCCAAAATCAATTACCCAAAATCAGCACAAGAGTGAATAATCGCTTAAGTCTATTGTGTACAATACTTTTACTTATTTATATACAAAAGTATTGTACGAGAAAATATTATATTAGAGAGCGATCGCTTTTATCAAACCTCAAGCGAAAGATAACCTTAAACTACGAGCAAGATTCTGGAACTTTTGAAAGCCAGACATACTCCACAGTTCCATCAAAATTATAGTCAATTTCAATTAAGAAGTCCCCATAATCTCCACTAAGAAATTTATTTGGATCGTGACCAAATTCTTCTAGAGCAGGCTTAATATCTTGCGGTTGTTCGCTTCCAGGCAAGATTATACCGTTTCCGTTGATGGGTAAAGTAGTAGCACCAGCACCAAAATCGTTGTCAGCAATTTCAATTTGTCCTAATTCTTTGCTAGCACAACCATTTAAAGCTAATCCAGGGGTTTTAAGAGTTTCTACTACATTAATGGCTTCCTCTGTGGACATAATTGGATTACCACTACTAGAATCAGTATCAAAATTCCCCGCAGAATCAAGTCTTTGAAATTCTGTTTGATTATTTCTAATACGGTTAACTACCTCAGAAGCAGTTAAGTTAGATTCTCTACTCCAAAGCCAAGCTGCTAAACCTGCTACCTGTGGTGCAGCAGAAGAAGTCCCCCCACCTATCATACAGACTACTTGACCATTATTGGCTAAAGCGGGAAATCCTATTTGAGTATTAGTGTTATTGATTGGACACGTAGCGAAAACATCGCCAAATGCTCTAGTCCTGACATCCGCATTATCTACTTCATTAGAATAGTTAGCGTGATCTCCGCTAACCGCTTCAAGAGCCTCTGCTACCAAAAAGTTTTCTAGAGGTGGAACAGCAACATCTCTGTTAGTGTAAATCTCGTCACACACTTCTTTTTTACGACCAAGAGCTCCACCTATTTTTTGTACTACACTTCTACAATTAAATTCTCTTCTTTCTATATGCTGACTCATATCTGTTCTCAAGCCTGCTGCTCCAAATCGAGGGCTTGCTCCAGATTGTTGAATTAGATTTCTGCTTCGATCGCTATTATTTCCCGCAGAATTAACAAAAATTACTCTGTCTTCCAACTGACGTTGCCGAATTTCTAGAGCTAACATCATTCCTAGTTCTCTAGATGCGTCGTCAAATCTCTCATTGAGAATATTTGAACTAGTTATTAAAGCGCAGGTATTTAGATTTCCTGGAGTAGTGCAATCTCTGTCGTCAACAAGCCTACTCTGAGGCGGAGTATTTCTCGGCCAATTATGTCCACGTGATATATTAACCACATGATTTCCAGGTGTGTTCTGAAGAAATGATAATAATGTCTCTTGAGAATTGGTTCTGGTTGCATTTACTGCAAATATATTGGCATTGTTGTCAGGATACATTCCTATCACACCACAATTGTTATTACCTCGCGCTGATAAAACTCCGCCAACTAAAAAACCATGATCGTTAGGATTTCCATCTGGATCGTTTTGATCTCTAGGATTGTTAAATAATGCAACATTTTGATCTCCATCTGGATCTAAATTAGCATTGCCAAAAAGAGGATTGTTTAAGTTCAAATCTAAATGATTCGGACTGGAAAAAGAATCAAACACAAATATATTTACTGGTGAATTGCCGATAGGTTGAGGTCGATTGCCAGAACTATCGAAAGCACCTGTAACCTGTAAATACAAAGGTATATTTTCACCAGAATTACAGGCAGGTGCAGGAGTTAAATTTAGTGAAGAATTAACAAAAGCCTGACCAGGAGGTTCTGGAGCAGCATACATATCTACAATAATTGGTGCTGTGGTCAGAACGCTTGGTTCAGTAGTCAAAATTTCTTCAACATTCCTTAATCGATCGAGATTACCCGTATCTGGTATCTGGACGGTAACAATTGTGCCTCCTTCAAAAGAGCCTGCAATATCGCCTTCAATTCTTTCGAGAACTGAGTTAGCTTCTTCTACTGTAGTATCTTCTTCAAAAGCTATCTTAATGCGATCTCGCACGATGATTAAGCCTTCTGTATCGCTACCAGGGCGATCGTCACGCATTTGTTTTTCTTCTGGAGAAGATTCAGGGATTAGATTTGGTAGAGCTTCAGATATTGGAGTGTTTGGAGGTGCGGGAATTTTAGGAATAATTTTGGGATTTTGGGGATTAGTGCCAATCAGTTGAGAATTTCCACTTAAATAAACATGACTTAAAGCTTTTCCTTCATAACTACGCTTGGTAATCTTCCATCCAGGCTCCAGATCTATTTTTAACGCGCCTTCTCCTAATCCTTTACTGCGACCAATGATTAATTCTGGCAGGCTAGGATCTTCGTGTTTGGCAATTACTTGTAGTTCTCCATTACGCTGAAGAATTTGAATCAAGTAAAGAGACGATTTATCATCGTTACCATCAAGGCGAACACTATATCCATTAGTATCTTTGCTAAGTTTACAACTATCAGCATAGTCAAAACTGAGTAATAGTAAATCTACTATTACAGGTGCAGTACCGCTTTCATCCCAACATTGTTGTTGATTTGGTATTTGCTCAATAATCTCTAGATTATGTTCTTTATATCCAAAAGGAACAGCAACCGCAATAATTTGCTGTTGGTCTATTTCTTTTTCAGAAAAGCTATTGGCAAAAGACTTTTTTGCTTGAGCAAATAAGCTAATGCTAAAAAAAGTTAGTGCAGTTAGCTTGATAAATTTACTACTCATTTGAATGCTTAATATATAAAATATTTCAAAGTTTGTTCTTAACTGTAGTACAAGAACAAAACGAGTAGAAATAATATATATTACATTCTGTATGTATTTAACGAAGTATGAATACAGTCGTCTGACTAAAATTAAACCAAACTATAACTTTTAGATATTAGTGGGGTCTTGCACAGTTTTGGCGATCCAAGAAAAAGGGCGATCTCTAGCTTACTAGACAGGACACAAAAATCGTTTCTTAAGAAGTTCATGACTAGCACGACCGTACATTTGTCTTTTTAACATCTTGAGCCGATTTACCTGTCCTTCTACTTGTCCATTACTCCATTGATAAGTTACTCCATTCTCAACTGCTGCCCAATCTTCTTTGATACCACAAGCAAAATTTTCTAAAGCTTTTATTTGACATGAATTCGCTTTTTCGTACCACTCTTTTAGTTTCTCTGGCTCGCGATCTCGCACTAAATCAGCAAAACTAGATACGTATTATAGGGAGAAAGCAAACTTTTTCCGCGATCGCTTCGTCCCTTTCGTTCGGGAAAAGTAGCAGATTTAAGAAAGCAAAACACTTTTCTCCTACTGATTCCTAATTTGTTAGCAATAGCAATTTTTCTCTAACCCTTCTGATTCAAAGCATGTACCTGTTCGTACTGTTCTGCTCGTTTAATGCGATTTGATTTGGCTTTTTTAACAGTAGCTTTGGCTGGAGGTGGAGGTGGAACAATAATTTTGTCTTATTCGCTCATAATCTTAGCGTTAATTATAGTCTCAACGTTTTTAAGAGCCAGAGAATATTCATCAAATACTATCTCCAAAGGATTGTTCAAATTCTCCAGAAGATGAAACGATCTGCTATTTGAATGGCTTGACTGACATACTCCCCTACGCTTCTTCTTTGTAAGCTTTAGCTCTATCTCTGGAAATGATTTCAACACCAAGATGTGTTTCCAACCACTCTGCCAAAGTTGAAGCTGTAGGGTCTGAGAGTAAATCTACTGGTTGGTTGAGATTCTAAATCCACCAAAATAGTACCGTAGGTGTGGCGTTTGCGATAAGCCCAGTCATCTACTCCTAGAACTCTAGGTACAGAATGAGATGGTAATGGCATTTTCATTACTAGCCTGAGTAGAGTTTGACGGCTAATTTTTACTCCTAAGTGCTGAGTCAAACGTGACCCTGGTAATCTGACCGTCGCCAAACCTACTTTTGTGAGCTGAATATTCAATCTTCTTGTTTGTCTTGCCCAAGGTGCTACTATTTTGGGTGATCTTTGAGTAAAAATCCGACGCTCATAATTGGAGTTTGAGCAGAATAACTTTCGAGTTGAAAGCTTTAAGCGAACTTGATATCCACCCAAAGATATGTCCAGTAGAAATCGCTGATAATTGCTATGAACTCGATCGCTTATTGAATTACAAATCAGACAAGATGCCTGTATATTCTGAGTTTTAACTTGTATCGTTGGTCTATTTTCTGTTTCACTGATTGACCAAGAATTTATCTTGAGACAAAAAAATCAGGCAGTAAATGTTGCAGTAAACGAGAATCATTGAAGGGCTAGTTTTCTGACATAAATAATCGTTTTTTTTCGCTCTTACATCATTTACTCACAAAATCTTTCTTTATTATTTTTTTCGCTCGTAGCGATCGCCTGTTCTTCAGATCGCCAAAACTGTGCAAGACCCCACTTATTCCTAAAAGTTACACGATATTGATGATAAACGCCTTGCGGCAATCAAAAAGCTAGAAATTGTTTGAATCAGGAAAGCTAATTATTTTTGATGTGTTTAATCTTTTCAGCTGCTGCTTGCTCATTAAGCTTCAGCAATTTCAGTACCAAATATCTGAGTGAAATAAGTATCCACATCTTCTGCTGAGTCATTGCCGTCAGGGGAATTCTGATAACTAACATCGAAACTTACTACCTCTGGATTAAGAATGTTTGCTTTAGTTTGGGAACCGTTCATCAATTCTTCAACAACCTCTTCAGGAGTTTCGTATCCACCCGCTATGTTTGTTCTGAAGAGATTTCCGTCGTAGCCTACCTCGTCAATGCGGTCGCTTAAGCCAATGCCCATAGGCTGACTAGACAATGCGTAAGCTTGCACCAACTCGTCACTATGCAGACTTGCCACTTGATTTAGTTGGCTGTTGATGGATAAAGGATCTAAACCTACACCTTCTCTTTCATTGTCGATCGGTTCGAGTACTTGAGATTCAAAGTTATAGTCTCCAGCACTCATGTCCGAGCTATCTGTTTCAGCACCTAAATAGAGATCTGCTTCATTACTAAAATCAGAATTCATCTCTACATCACTCTGTGGTTGCTCTATCTCTGATGATGTCTGAATACTATCATCTTCTACATTGTTTTCTGGCTGCTCAGTTACCGATTCATTTTGAGAATCGTCACCACTAGCAAATACCTGAGTCCAATAGGTATCGTAATCCCTGCCAGAAGTATTTCCTTGTTCGTACGGCCGATTGTCAGGCGTGTTCTCATAACCTACACCGATACTAGTAACATTAGGGTCTAGAATATTTTCTCTGTGACCAGTCGTACTATTCATCCACCCAGAGTCAGGACTACCATCGCCATACATCACCTCTTCTGGAGTGGTAGATCCTGCAGCTATATTCTCTGAAACTCTGTTCCAGTTATAGCCAGTGACACCGACGCGATCGCCTAATCCTGCTTCACCAGGTAAATTGTGAGCCATTTGGTCTGCCTGCACCATCATATCGTTGTGGGAATTGGCAGCCCGATCCAGTTCGCTATTGAATGCCACGGGAGCGAGTCCTACTTTGGCACGTTCCTGGTTTACTAGATCTACTATCTGTCGATCGAATTGATTTGAAGACATTAATGATTCCTTTCTTTCTTTATGAATCAAGTTACCATATTGAACCGTTAAAAAAATTCATCATGTTTAAAGCGCTGCGCCGATATTATTAAGCCAGTAATCCCTAACGAAGCTTATTCTATTCAAGCGAATATCTCCGAATTACTGGTAGTCTGAGTCGTCAACATAATTTGACTTCGGGCTTTTGATAAAAATTATCAAGACTATAGTTAAGCGATCTCGCTCTCAAATATTCGCTGCTTTAACCAGTTGGGCATAGACCAATCGTCTGTCCAAAGAATATTATTGTCTGCCGCATAGCGATCGAGTCCAACTTTTGACCAATATCTTTTTAATAATTGGTTGCCACGTTCCTCTGTGTATTTCTCTCTTAAGTCCCTCAAAGGACAGGGATGGCAACAAACGGCTTCTCCTTGAGCAAAATTTTCTAAGAACATTGCCAGCTGACTGCCTGACACATTTATTTAAAAGCTAACTAGTAACGCACTTAATTTCGCGAATGCGACTGAACCAAATGGCATCATAATATTGCTTTTTAGCCTTTTTAGAAGCAAAGCAAAGTTGAGGAAT